>Ga0208454_1000052_pt1 | contig 87259 bp, 81 predicted proteins | sample EasRivMeERMZT100_FD_187530 | JGI IMG/M metagenome (GOLD analysis project Ga0208454, IMG submission 187530) | Soil microbial communities from meander-bound floodplain in the East River, Colorado, USA - East River MetaG ERMZT100 (SPAdes) (version 2) | ecosystem: Environmental > Terrestrial > Soil...
GAATAACTGCCGGCGGCCAACGGGTCCACTGACGACATCAAGCCTGCTGTAGTGGAGACCTTTTGACTGTGCAGATTGATTTTATTGCCTTTTCTCTTCTCTTATCCCTCCAGTTGGGAAGGTTGGGTTAGGCTGGAAATTTCGTCGGTGTAGCAAGTTTGCTACAGGTTGTAGCAAGAATACGACAGCTTGCGAGTCCGAAGGGCGGCGGAATGGCTGCCTCGTAAGAATCCGATCCGAACCTGGGCCCTTTGCATTGCCGATCGCCCTGAGCCGGTCGAAGGGTCCGGCCAATCTTCCGATTCCGAATCTCTTCTTACTTTGCGCCTTGGCGCCTTTGCAGGAGATATTCCGAACTCTTTTTTGCGTTCCTTGCGTACTTTGCGGTGAATATTCCGGTTCCTAATCCGAATTTCCTCAATGGCTCAGGCTTCGCCGCAGCGCCGCAGTCGCCTCAACATTCAGCTCGTACTTTCGTCCCCGCTGATCGATCGCCACGCCGTAATCACTACGCGCCGATTCCAGCGACACGTAACCCGAGCGCACGTCGGTGAGTACTTTTTCTGCTGGCCGCTCGAACGCACTCCAAAAACCGCCGCCGCCGGCGGTTTCGACCGTGAAGCTATCGCCTTTGTCTATTTCGGTGGGATGAATTTTGCCCGTGGGGAAGCGCTCGATCTCACCGTTTTCGCACGTTATGAAAATGCGATTCGCCAGTGCGTCGTTGCCACCGTGCAGTCCCCACGGCGCGCAGATCGTTCTCTCAACATGGGCGTGGATCGTTGCCGGCCGGCGCATGCGCACTTCATTGGACACACCCAGGCCGCCGCGGAACTTTCCCGCGCCGCCGGAGTCCTGGCGCAGAGAGCGATGCTCGACGATGATCGGATTTTTCGCTTCGGTCGCTTCCACGGGTGCGTTGTGAGTGTCGCCGTCGTTCAAGCAAACCGTCGCGTTCATGCCGTCCTCGTCATGCTTCGCGCCCCAACCACCGCCGGGATGGCCAATATGCGACCAGAAAAAACGGCCAGTTTCGGCGTCGAAGCCATGCGGATTGACCGTGCACAGGTCGGCGTAGTGGCCGGCGATGGTGCGCTCAGGACAAGCCGGCGCGAGGGCGCGGAATAGCGTATCGCACACGGTCATGGGCACGGTCATCCAGACGCGCACCGGCGCCGGCTTGACGGCGCTCACGACCCGGCCGAGTGGGAGAATGATTTTCAACGGTCGAAACGAACCGTCGTTGATCGGCAAAAGCAGCGGCGTCGTGATGCATTTGAACACCACCTCGGCGGCGGACAAACCCGCGGTTACGCCGGAATTGTAGAAACCCGCTACCTGCGGGCTGACGTTGCTCAAATCGATGGTCATCTGATCGTCTTGGACTTCGACGCGAACTTTGATCGGAATGTGTTTGCCGAGGTTCACGCCGTCGTCGTCCATGAATGACTCGGCTTCGTAAACCCCATCGGGAATCTGCCGCACTGCCGCACGCGCGAGTTTTTCGCTCTGCTGGTAGATGAGCTGAACGCTGTCCTTGAACGCCTGGTTACCGTAGCGTGTGAGCAGATGCATGACGCGCCGCTCGCCGGTGCGGATCGACGCCAGCTGCGCGCGCATGTCGCCCATCGCCCGCTCCGGCACCCGCACGTTAGCCTTGATGATCGCTGTGATCTCCAGGTTTTCCACGCCGGCGCGAAAATGTTTCACGAAAGGCATCTGCAAGCCTTCGGAAAAAATGTCCCTCGTCACGCCGCCCAACTGCCCGCCGATATCCTGCCAATGCGCCATCGACGAAGAGAACGCCACCAGCTCGCCATCGTTAAAGATCGGCAGCGTGTAGATCATATGGTTCAGATGGCTGCCCATGATGTAGCTGTCGTTGGTCAGAAGAATATCGCCGGGAAGAATATTTTCCTTGCCCCAATGGGCAATCTTCGCCTTGATCGCATCGGACAAGCCGCGGATAAACATCGGCAGACCGAGACCGATGGAGATCGTGTTGCCGTCCGCGTCGAACAAACCGACGGTAAAGTCCTCGGCCTCGTAAATGATCGTGTGATACGCCGTGCGCATCAGGTTGGTCTTCATCTCACCGGTGATCGCCACCAGCGCGCTGCGGATCACCTCGGCGGTGAAAGCGTCTACGGTACTCATATGTCCTTCCGAGTTTGCCCTCTTGCGTTTGGAACGATTGGAACTGCTGAAACCATTGGAACCGTTCCAATAGTTTCAATCGTTCCAAAGGTTCCAGTCGTCCAAATCGTTACAGAGAGCCTCCTAGTTGCATAATAAGGTGCCCAAATTCGTTCACCGTTACCCTATCGCCCGGCTCCACCACCGTCGTCGACGCGACTTCTTCGATGATCGCCGGGCCGTCAATCGCGTTGCCTGCTAGCAGCTTCATACGATCATAGACCGGCGCCGCCAGTGCACCGGCGCCGTCAAAATTCACCGCGCGCTCGCCGCGCCGTGCGCTCGCTGGCGGCGTCACATCGCCGCGGGGAATTTGTCGAAACTCCGGTTTGTTCAAACGGCCGATCGCCGATACGCGCAAGCTTACGATATCAGCGGACTCTTCCGGCGCGCTGTGGCTGTAGCGCAGATCATGCGCGTCGTCAAAGCGCCGCTTTACTTCGGCACGCGCCTCGTCGCTGCCAACGCTAGCCGGCATGCGCACCGCAACCGCATGTTCCTGGCCGACGTAACGCATGTCCGCCGCGCGCTCGAAGACGATACGATCGGTGGCGATGCCGGAATATTCCAGCGCCTTGCGTCCTTCGGCTTCGAGCTTTTGAAATTGTTCCTCAAGCTCGGTCATTTCCAGATCGTCCATGCGCTCGAATAACGTCTGCACGTAGTCGCGGCGTAGATCCGCCATCAGCATGCCGAGGGCGGAAAAATGGCCCGGCGCGTTGGGAATGATGATCTTGCTGATCGACAATTCCTTGGCGACGGAGGCGGAATGCAGCGGCCCACCGCCACCGTACGCTACCAACGTGAAGTCGCGCGGATCGAGACCGCGCTCGAGGGTCACATGGCGCACCGTGTTGGCCATCGCCGAGGTCGCCACTTGAAGCATCCCCGACGCCGCGCGTTCGAGTGAAACATTCAGCGGCTGCGCCAACCGATCGCGCAATGCCTTCTCGGCCGCGTTGCGATCGAGCCTCATCTCGCCGCCGAGAAAATTTTCCGGCGACAGCCGGCCGAGTATGACGTTGGCATCGGTCACCGTCGGCTCGGTCCCGCCGCGGCCGTAACTCGCCGGCCCCGGCTCGGCGCCGGCGCTACGTGGGCCGACATGCAAACCGCTGCCTTCGTCGAGATAAGCGATACTACCGCCGCCGGTGCCGACTTCGACGATATCGAGCACCGGGATGCGGATCGCCAAGCCTTCGTTATAACCGCCGATAAAATAATCCGGCGACAGACTCGGCTCGCCGCGCCGGATGACGCAGGCTTTCGCGGTCGTACCGCCCATATCGAACGCGATCGCTGCTTCGAGATCGAGCAGCTCGCAGAGCGCCATGGTACCAACCACGCCACCTGCCGGACCCGACTCCATCATCTGAATGCACTGGCGCCGCGCCATCTCGACATCGGACAGTCCGCCGTTGGACTGCATGATCATCAAATTGCCGGCGAATTTCTTGTCATTTAAACGCCGCTCGAGATCGCCGAGATACCGGCTCACCTTTGGGCCGACGTAGGCGTTGGCGGCAACCGTCGATGTCCGCTCGTACTCGCGATACTCGCGCGACAGCTCGTGCGACACGCTGACGAAAAGTTTCGGCTCGGTCTCGCGCAGGATTTCGCGCATGCGAATCTCATGCTCCGGCGCTCGGTAGGAGTGCAGAAACAATACCGCCACCGCCTCGAAGCCTTCGTCTTTGATGATGCGCGCCACTTCGCGCGCCTCCTTTTCATCGAACGGCGTGCGCACCGAGCCATCGGCGAGCCTGCGCTCGGTCACTTCGAAAATATCTTCCCGCGGCACCAACGGCCGGTGCTTACGAAAGCGCGGATTGAACGACTCGGGCCGATTGATCCGGCCGATCTCGTAGACATCGCGAAAACCTTTGGTCGTCACCAACGCCGTCTTCGCGCCCTTGCGCTCGATGATCGCGTTGACGACAACGGTCGAGCCGTGAATCAACGTCGTCATTTCTTCGAAGCGCACCGCCGCTTTCGTCAACCCGTCGAGCACGCCGCGCGCCAACTCGGCCGGCGTCGACAAGGTCTTCGCCACCGCCAAATCGCCCCGCCCCTCGTCGAAGACAACAACATCAGTAAACGTACCACCGATATCAACTGCAACCCGCAAAATATCCTCCCCTTACGATTTCGAATTTTGGAATTGCAATTTCTAATTGCGGAAAACACGCTCTGATCAAAGCTCTCAGATTAGAATCCAACCTCTTAATCCGACAATCTAAAATCCAAAATTGAAAATCCAAAATGTCATCTAATGACTTTGTCAGCCCGCACCAGCACGTTCGGCGGGATCGTTATGCCGATCTGCTTGGCCGCTCTCAAATTGACATAGAACTCAAATTTGATCGGCCGTTCCACGGGAAGGTCAGCCGGTTTCGCCCCTCGCAAAATTTTATAGATGTAAACGGCGGCGCGCATGTATCGTTCGCGACGGTCCGTTCCATACGACATGAGCCCGCCATCTTCGACGAATATCTTATTCGGATATATGGCGGGCAATCTATGGTTGGCTGCCAGCACGATGATACTTTTTCTTTGAGTGTTAACAATCGATCCACTTGTCGTAACGAGACCATTGACCCGCTCGCGAACCGCTACTTGAAACGCATTCAATAACTTTTCATAATCGCTCGCCAACCCGACTTCCAGCACTTTTAGCCCTAGAGCCGATGCTGCCTCGCGCATAACTTTCAACTGAAATTCACTTGCTCGACCTCCACCGCCTTTGATAACAGCAATGCGTGTAACTTTAGGAAGCACCTCCTTAAGAGTTCGAGCCTTTTACCAGCTAAGTCATCAGAGAAACCTGCATTTCCGGTGATATTTCCTCCCGGCCGCGCGAGACTAGCGACAAGCCCCGCCGCAACCGGATCGGTACTCGTCGCCATCACGATGGGGATGGTATTCGTCGCCTTCTTGGCGGCAGCCGCTGCGTTTGTGGCGTCGACCACGATCGCGTAAACCTTGAGGCCAACAAGTTCAGCTGCAAGTCCCTCAAGCCGATCAAGCCTGCCTTCGGCATATCGGTAGTCAATCGTGAGATTTTTTCCTTCGATCCAGTTAAACTGAGTCATCTGCCTTCGGAAGTCGTCTAGAAATGTAGCGCTATCAGCGGCTGTGCTAATGTCCAGATAAGCGACCCGAGCGGATTTTCTGGTCTGCTGCTGCTGCCCTTGCACCGTCGCACCGCAAAGCACGAATACGATGGCGATGGCGACACTCCACACCGATTTTCGATTGTCGGAATCCGACTCGAACGCTGCCCTCCGCCACGCGACTTTCATAGGTCTTCCTCCGTCAATCCAAAATCGGCAATCGAAAATCCAAAATGCTTCATCCGCACCGATGATTCGCCAGATAATCGCCCAGCCACTTATTCCACGCCAGATCGATTTCATGCAGCGCCGCTGCGTGCGCATCCGCGCCTGCCGCTTCGTCCACTAGCGCAGCGACCCGGAGATCGACGCCAGCGAGATGCGGATCGGCGCAGAAATTGTCCCGAACGATCACCACGCCTTCGCTTTGAAGCTCGCTCAGCGCCTGTTCCATCTCGTCTTTACCGACGTTGATTCGCCGCAGCGACGCCGCCACTTCCGTCATAAAGCGCGCTTTCTTCGCACGATTGCGCAACACCTCGACAACCGCCTTCTTAGCGCCAATGATGTCTACCTGCGAATTCTCATTCATAACGGCAAGCTTTTATTCACCGGGCTTACGATCCTCGGTCCTGCATCCTCGACCCCGCAACGCCCCTACTGATGACTACCACGACCTCTGATCTCCGACACGACCTCAGACTTCCGACTTCTGACCTCTAACCACGGTTCCCTATCGATATCTCTTCGCCATTTCATCGAAGAACTTTTCCGCTTCCAGCTCCTGAAGAAAACTCAGATCGACGAACTGCTCAGGCTTAGCCGTCTTCGCCTGAGCTATCTGTCCGACGGACATGTCGATCAGGTTTTGAATGCCTTTCATGGTCGGATAGGGTTTGAGCGGCGTACGTTTCAGATAGTGCTGGTAGGAATATTCGAGCACCTCGGTGTCGTTGCTGCGCATGTACTTCGCCAGACTCTTCAGCGCTGGCTGCTTGTTGGCGAATATATAGTAAATACTTTCAACGTAGGCTTTCAGCGCCGACTTGACGGTGGCGCGATCAGCTTTGATGTAACTGCGCGAGGTCGCGAGGCCGCTGCCTTGGACCTCGAAATCGAGATCCGCCATTTGAATGATTTCGACAAAGCCCGCCTTGAGAGCCTGCGGCACTTCCGATGGGTTAAAAAACGTTGCGTCGATTCTTCCCGCACCCATCGCGGCGAGCCGTTCCGGCCCGGTCCCGGTGGGGACGAAGGATACGTCTTTGTTGGGTTCCAGATTAAATTTCTTGAAGAGAATCAGCGCCGCGTTGTGCGTCGCCGAGCCGAAGCCGCTGATGCCGAAGCGTTTGCCTTTGAGCTGCTCCATGCGTGTCATCGTTCCCGAACGAGCCATCACGCTCTGATCGTAGGAGTTTTCCACCGCGCCGACGAGCACGATGTCATGGCCCTGCAGATTGGCAATGATGACATTGCCGACGGTCATGAGCGGCGGATCGCCGCCGGTGAGCGCCTGGATCGCCACCTGCCCGCCGCGCAGAAAGATCAGCTCGACATCGAGACCGTACTTGCGAAAGATGCCTTCGTCTTTCGCCACCCAGAGCTGCGCTTGCCGCGAACTGATCGACGGATAACCGATGCGCACTTTTTGCAGCGTCTGAGACTCAGCGCCGGCTGGGAAAAGAATCTGCAACGACCAGCAGAATAGCAGTGTGCGGCCTAATTTCATGGCGATCTCCATCGGTTTACGTTATCGGCAAGAGCCCGTCAAATGACTCGAATAACCTTAGTTGACAGTCTCACGCCTACCATGTTTACTTGCCAGTCATGCGATTCAAGAATGTGATTCTTACCCTGCTCCTACTCGGCTGCTCAACTCCGCTCTTTGCTCAGCTCAAAAAAGTCCGCTTCTCCGTCAGCGCGGCGTCCATCGCCGAACTGCCGTTTCGAATGGCGCAGCTCAAAGGCTTTTACCGCGAGGAAGGACTCGATGTCGAGGTCATATTCATTCGCGGTGCAGTGGGTATGCAAGCATTGCTCGGCGGCTCGGTCGATTTTACCTCGGCCTCCGGCTCGACCATTGCGGCGGCGGTGCGCGGCATCCCGGTCAAACTGGTTTTTACGGCGTCGGCCAAGCCCCAATTCGACATGGTGGCGCAAAAGGACATACACTCGATGGCGGATCTCAAAGGCAAGTTCGTCGGCATCTCGTCGCGCGGCGGCGCCGTGGATCTGCTGACGCAGCTAATGGTGCAAAAGCATGGCCTGATACCAAACAAAGACGTCACGAGCCTGGTCATCGGCGGCCAGGAAGATACCGTGCTGGCGCTGCGCGCCGGGCGCATCGCCGCCGCCCTATTGACTCCGCCGCGTCCGTTGATCCTGCAGCGCGAAGGATTCAACCGCATCGGCTACTCCGGCGACTACATGCCGACCTATCCTAGCGGCGGCATCGGCGTAACCGATGGGACGATCAAGAACAAACCCACTGAGCTATTCGCCTTCGTCAAAGGCAGCGTGCGCGGTTTGAAATTCGCCCGGCAAAACCGTGCCGAAGCGAAAAGGATCGCCGCCGATTATTTCGCGATCAAGGACGCGGCCCTTGCCGATCAATTCTTCGACCTGTATTTGAGCCGACTGCCGGTCAACGGCTCCGCTGACGAGGCCTGGATGAAAGGCGCCATCGAATTCACTCAAAAGAGTTTAGGCGAAGCCTCGAAGGAGGCATCGATCAATCAGGTTTTCGACTTTAGTTTTGTGAACAAGGCAGATTCGGAGATTCCTCCCGCCAAGACGCAAAGACGCTAAGTGCGAAAGAAAAAGGAAGAATCCCTAAATGAATTCACTTCTTTTTACCCGACCATGGCGCCTTTGCGGGAGATTTTCCGATTACATTTTTTGCGTATTTTGCGCTCTTTGCGGTTAATCATCCGGTTCCGAATCACTTCCCATGAGCAAGCAAAATCCATCCACACGCGTCCCCGTCCTCATCGCCGGCGCGGGCCCGGTTGGGCTCGCGCTCGCCATTGAGCTTGCCTACCGCAACATTTGTTGTCTCGTCGTCGAACAGACCGACGGTAGCGTCGATTTTCCGACGACCAATCTCGCCAACACGCGCACGGTCGAGCATCTGCGACGCTGGGGCTTCGCCGACCGCATGCGCTATGAGTCGGGCTATCCGACCGATTATCCGCGCAACTATCTTTTCGTCACGCGCATGGATGGCTACGAGATCGCCCGCTTCGATCACCCGGCCAACGGCGCGCCCGACTCGCGTTCGCCATACAGTCCCGAAGGGCGGCTGTGGATTTCCAAGCCCTATTTCGACCCGGTGTTGCATCAACATGTCGCGACACTGCCGCAGGTCGAACTGCATTATCTCACGGAGTTCAAATCATTCGAGCAGACAGCCGACAAGGTTATTGGAACCGTCGTCGACGTTAAATCCGGCAAGGAAGAAACCATCGAAGCCGATTATCTGGTCGGCTGCGACGGCGGTCGGAGCCATATCCGGCGCGCGCTCGGCATCCAGTATCAAGGCGTATTTTCCCAAGGCATGAACGTTGCGGTGCTGTTCCGTTCGCCGTTGCTCAAGATGATTCCCCATGGCCCCGCCGTGCAGTACCAGATCATCAACGCGCAGTTGAACGGCGCCATCGCCGCCGTCGATGGCAAAGAGCTTTGGCGTTTGAATATTCGCAACGTCAAGCAAGAGCAGATCGATACATTGAACGCGCCGGAAAAACTCCGCTTCGCTCTCGGCAACCACATTCCGTTCGAATTGCTCGCCGTGCGCCCCTGGACCGGCCACTGCGTCGTCGCCGACAAGTATCAAGACGGCCGCGTCTTTCTCGCCGGCGACGCAGCGCATCTGAATTGGCCCGCCGGCGGCTTCGGCATGAACACCGGCGTCGGCGACGCCGTCGATATCGGCTGGAAGCTTGCCGCCGTGCTGCAAGGCTGGGGCGGCGCGTCTTTGCTCAAGAGCTACACGGCGGAACGAAAACCGATCGCCATGATCAACGTCAACGAAGCCGCCGAGATGCGCGCCAGCTTCGATAACCAAACTCCGTTTTCGCCAAAAATCGGCGAGGACAGCGACGAAGGCAAACAACTGCGCGACAAAGCTCGCGCGGCGATCATGCGCACCCGCGCCAAGGAATTTCAGCACGACTCGGCCGGCATCGAACTCGGCTACCGCTACGAGAACTCACCGATCTGCGTCGCCGACGGCACCCCGGCGCCGGAGCTCGACCACGGCCTCTACGTTCCCTCCACCTGGCCCGGCGTGCGCGCCCCTCATGTCTGGCTCAAAGATGGACGCTCGACGCTGGATCTTTTTGGAAAAAGTTTTGTCTTGCTGAATTTTTCCGGCACGAATACGACCACGATCACGGACGCGGCGAAACAAGTCGAGTTGCCGCTGGAAATCGTTAAGTTGCCTGACGAGAAAGTACGCGAAACCTACGAGCGCGACTTAGTTCTTGTCCGGCCCGACGGCCACGTTGCCTGGCGCGGCGATGGCGTCGCCGAAAATGTAATTGAAATCGTCGACACGGTACGAGGTGCCGCATGAAACGAACAACACTACTTTTGGCCACCCTTGTGCTCGTTATCGGCATCATTTCGCGAGCATCCGCCGCGACCAAGATGTCTTTTCCCTTCACGCCGATCAGCGCTGCCAGCTTGCCGTGGTGGCTCGCCAAGGAGTCGCGCTTTTACGAAAAATATGGCTTGGACGTCGACATGATCTACGTCGGCGCTTCGCCGGTGATCATCCAGGCGATGCTCGGCGGTCAAGCCTTCGTCGGCGCCGGCGGCGGTCCGCCGCTAGTGACCAATGTTTTGCAGGGCGGCGATATTGTCCAAGTGGCGACGACCGTCCCCTACGCGATCCAATCGCTGATCGTGAAACCGGAGATCCGCGCGCCGGCCGATTTGACCGGCAAACGAATCGGCATCAGCCGGCTCGGTGCGATTCCCCATTTCACGCTGCAGGCGATCATCAATTTGCACAAGGTCCAGGGCATCAACATCGTCCAAACCGGCACGACCACCCAGGCGATCACGAGCTTGTCCCAGGGTCTGGTCGACGGCATGATCACCTCCGCGCCATTTACTTTTCGCTTGATGAAAGACGGCTATCGAGAATTGGTCGGGCCCAAAGAATTCAAAAAGGCTGGGGTCGAGTTCCTGATTCAAGGTCTGGTGGCGCGGAAATCCGTCGCCGCCAAGAATCGCGATGCGGTGATCGGCATGATCAAAGCGACAATGGAAGGGACGAAACAGATATTCGCAAACGAGAGGCAAACCAAAGCGGTGTTGGCCAAATATACGCGCCAGACCGACCCGGAGATTCTCGACCAGACCTACAAGTTCGCCCTCGATATTTTCATCAAAGACCCAACCGTGACCGCCACCTCGATCCAACCGATCGTCCAGCAGTCGGCGCAGTTTAATCTGATCGACGCCAAACTCGCCAACAGCACGCCGACGAGTGCCTATTACGACAACAGCTACATTGAAGAGATTAAACGGAGCGGTTGGTTGGCCGAATTGTGGAGATGAATCAACCATCGCTTGGATCACTGCGCGTCGACCAAGTTGGCAGCCTGCTGCGCCCAGCGAAGCTAAAAAACGTTTACACTCGGCACGGCAACGGCGAAGCTACTGATGACGAGCTGGGACGAATTCAAGACCAGTCAGTCAGAGAACTGATCGCCAAGCAAGAAGCCCACGACTTATCGATCTTGACCGACGGCGAGTATCGCCGGCTGAACTTTCAAGACGGCTTCGTTGAATCGGTCGCGGGATTTGTGCCCAAGAAACAAACCTTGCAGTTTCAGGAGAGCCGCACCGTTGGCGGCGAAGCACTGCAACGCTGGCAACCCGACTCGGCCAAGACCGATCCGGCGCTGCAATACTGGCGGCCGATTGCCGAGCGCTTACACCTGGCGCAGAATATCCCGCTGAAAGAATGGCGCTCCGCCTCCGCACTGACTAAAAAACCGGTGAAGGTGACGCTTATCGCCACCGACCGCATCTGTGAAAACTTCCAGCGGCAGAACGCCGCCGGGGTCTACACCAGCACCGAGCAATACCGCGCCGACGTGATCGCCATCGAGCGCGAGATCGTCACACAATTGGCCGAGGCGGGATGTCCCTACATCCAGCACGATGCGCCGAGCTACACCGCCTATGTCGACGCCAAGTCGCTGGAGCGAATGCGCGCGTTAGCGATCGATCCGATGCAACAAATGATGCGATCGATTGAAGCCGACAACGCGGTAATCGATGGCGTTTCTGGTTTGACCTTCGGCATCCACCTCTGCCGCGGCAACGTGCGCAGCATGTGGCACCGCGAAGGTGGTTACGACAACATCGCCGAGAGATTGTTCAACAGTCTGCGCCACGACCGTTTTCTGCTCGAATACGACACCGAGCGCGCCGGCACCTTCGAATCCCTGCGGTTCGTGCCCAAGAACAAAATCGTCGTCCTGGGATTGGTAAGCAGTAAAGTGCCGGAGCTTGAGAGAGCCGACGATTTGAAACGAAGAATCGACGATGCCAGCCGTTATATGCCGTTGGAACAGCTTGCGCTAAGCCCGCAGTGCGGCTTCTCATCGAACATCGTCGGCAATTTAATCAGCGAAGACGATCAATGGCGCAAACTCGAGCTCGTTCAACGCGTAGCGCTTGAGGTCTGGGGATAATAGCGCCCGCACGAACACGATCTTCCCTTAGCGCGAGCTGGCATAATATTCGACGCGGCGCTCAAAGTAGGCGACCGCTTCGGAGACCGCGAAAGCGAACGTAAACACGATGATGACCAGCGCCCAAAATTCCTCCATGAGAAAATGTTGGGAATAGAGCTCGAACAATTCGCCGACCCCGATAATAGCGATTAAGAGCTGGCCGATAACCACGCCCTTGACGCCGCGGATCACGCCCAGGCGCACGCCAGCGAGAATCTCAGGCAGCGCGCTCAAAAACAGCACCTTGGTGTAAAGTTGCCGCCGCGTCGCGCCGAAGCAGCGCGCCATTTCGACCAGCGAGCGGTCCGCCTGCTTCATGCCTACCTGAGTGTCGAGAATGATCACGAAGACCGCGAACAGAAAAACCGTAACGACCACGGTGTTTTCACCGATGCCGATGAGCGCCATCAAGATCGGCACCAGCGCCGAGATCGGCGCGCTGACGAATATATTGACCCACAAGCCGAGAATCTTGCCTAAACTCGCGACTCTAGCCATGAGCACGCCGATAGGAATGCCGACCAGTAGCGCCAGCGCCATGCCGAGCGCAAAGGATCGTAACGAGATCAAGGCCGCCGCGCTGAATTTTGCCGTTGGGAGAATTGTAATTCCAGCGGCAATCACAGCGGAAACTGGCGGCACGATCGACGACAGCTTGGCCCGGCCGGCGATTTCCCAGATAAAAAACCAAATCACCAGGGAAAAAAAAATCGGAATGCGTTTGCCGAACAGAATCATTTCAGGTCACGAGGCTCGAAACGTAACGCCAAGCGCCGCTAAACATACCGCTTCAGGATTTGCCATATTTCGTCAACGGTATCGAGATAGTTCTTGTCCCGGCGGATCTCGTCGGGGCTGCTGCCTTCGCGCGCGATGTTTGGTTTGATGATCCGCGAGACTGTTCCGGGGCGCGGCGATAGAAGGAATATCTGATCCGAAAGGTAGGCCGCTTCTTCAATACTATGGGTGACGAAGATCACCGTTTTGCTCTTATGGCGGAGCAGATCCAAAAGCTCCTCCTGGAACTTGCGCCGCGTTTGCTCATCGACCGAAGAGAACGGCTCGTCCATTAAGATAATATCGGCGTCGACGGTAAGCGCGCGCGCGAGCCCGACACGCTGGCGCATGCCGCCCGAAAGCTGGTGCGGATAGCTGCTCTCAAAGGTGGTCAGGCCGACCTCTGCGATATGTTGGCGCGCGATCTCATAGCGCTCATGCTCGGGCAGGCCGCGCAGCTCCAGACCGAAAGCGACATTGCGCAAAACGTTCGCCCAGGGCAGCAGCGCGAAGTCTTGAAACACAAACGCGCGTTCGGGTCCCGGTCCATCGACCTTTTTTCCCTTCACCCAAACCTCGCCTCTGCTGGGTGGAATGAGTCCCGCGATAATCTTAAGCAGCGTGGTCTTGCCGCACCCGCTGGGGCCCAAGAGCGTGCTCAATCTACCTTGGGGAAGCGCGAGATCGATGCCCGCGAGCGCTTCGACGCCGCTTTCGTAGACCTTGCCAATTTGTTTTACCTCCACGATGGCGTCAGCCGGCATTATCAAGACCTCGGATTTCGGGTGGGAAAAGCCGGTGCTCCAGCCGTTCCAACGCGTGGATCGTCAAAGCAGCGACGACGATGATGGAAACGATCGCCGCGAACATCTGCGGGTAATCGGCCACCGAGCTGTTATAGGTAATCAGATCGCCGATTCCGGTCGGCGTGATCAGCAGCTCGGCGATCACGATGCCGATGAATCCCATCGCCACTCCCAACCTGAGTCCGGCGAAGATCAGCGCCGCCGCGTGGGGCAGTACGATCTTCAAAACTTCCTGTATTTTTGTTCCAAGGAAAGCGCGGCACATTTGAATCAGTGATGGGTTGGTATTGCGGATACCCTTGTAGGAATTCATCACGATCACGGGCGCCGCCAACACAACCACAGCCAATACCTTGGAAAGGATGCCAATGCCGTACATGTAGGTAATCAATGGAATGATCGCCGCCATGGGCGCCGCCTGCAGGACGATAAAAATCGGCAGGCTGAACCACTCGATAGAGCGTGACAGTCCCATCGCAATACCGAAACCGATGCCGAGAATGCCAGCGAGCACGATACCGATGATGAGCGGTTGGAGCGTGGACAAATAGGCCTTGGCGAGACTGCCGTCGGCGATCATGGTCAGTAACGCCAGCAGCGTTTTACTGAACGGTGGAAACGAAAAACTGATCGGCCAGCGTCCGGCCAGCTCCCACATCCCGAAGAAAAGCGCGAATGAGATCAACTGCCAGACGAAAGGAGCGATTGGAATAATGGAGTGATGGCGTACTGGAGTAATGCTCTTAAACCCCATCACTCCAACGCTCCATTACCCCAGTACTCCAATCCATCGGCTTTTTTCACTTCACGTTCGCCAGCGCCGCTTTGAGCGGCGCAAGATGCCAGAAATCCTCGACCTTGAGGTTCTCGCCCTTCAGCGCGCCGGAGAGGCTATAGAATTCCAGATCGTTCTGGGCCGCGCTGGCAACGCCGCCGTCGTTTGGAAACACGCCATTTTGCACGGCCTCTTCAAAGTACGGAAGAATCTCGCCTTCCAACTTGGCCGGAAGATCAGCAAGCAGCCCGAGCTTTTTGCGCTCATCGAGGACCGATTTGGGATTGGCATTGATGGCGCGATTCACCTTAACCAGCTCTTCGACAAAAATCCTAATGGCTGCCTGATGCTTGTCGATGAACTCGCGGGTGGCGAACAGCGCCTCATCGCTTGCCTTCACGTTGCCCAGCGGCAAAATGAGAAATTTATCCGGTGCTTCCTTCATCACCATGTTCTTGTTTGGCGAGTCGAGAATCGACGCTTTGATGTTTCCCTTCAAGAGTGCCAAGCCGCGCACCTGAGACCCCGGCACGTAACTTATGTTTTTAAACTTGATGCCATTTTGCTTTGCCGCCAGAATCATGATCGCTTCGGTGCCCGAGCCGCGCCCTTGCACGGCGATCTCCTGACCGTCGAGATCCTTCCAGCTCTTGTAACTTTCCTTATTCACGATCGGGAAAAATAGCAGCGCGCTGAGCTGGACAAAAAAGCGGATCGGCACCGTCACTTTCTGCAGCGCGGCGTACGGCGTGCCCTGACCCACATCGGCTTGACCGTTAATCACCGCCTGAGTCGCCAGCTCTTCGCTTTTAAATGCCGTGATCTCGACGTCCACACCGCGCCCCTTGGCCCGCTCCACGGCGATTAACAGCGGTAATTCATCGATGGATATAACGTCGCCCAACGCATAGCGAATCTTGGTTCGACCCTGCGCAGCCGCTTCGCCGGCCAGGGCGAAAACGAACGCGGTCAGGATCAGTAGATTGACAACCAATTTCTCTGTTCGAATCATCGGAGCACCTCCCGGATTATGAACTGATGGGCGGGATTACCGCGAAACCGGCCTGACTGTCAAGCTGTTTTCAATTCTCAGTTCTTCACGCTTCCGTGTGAAGCTGGACTCGGAGAATGCACCGCAGAGGCGCGGAGGGCGCGGAGTTAAGAGTTTTTGTCTAAAAATACTCCGAACTCTGTGAACTCTCTGCCTCCGTGGTGAATACTCCGTCACAATCACCCCGGCAGAGTTTAAAACTCAAATTGACAGGCGTCCGGCCCTTTGTTATCGAGAGACTGCGCCAATGGCGCTTTTGAGGAGATCAGCATGAAGAACGGTTTCAGAGCGATGGATTCGGACATGCACGTCATGGAGCCCTGCGATCTGTGGCAAAAATACATCGACAATAAATTCATCGACCGCGCGCCCATCGGCCTCAATCGCCACAAACGCGATCTTGGCGTCCAAGTCGACGGCAAGATCATGCCGCGGCCGACACCGAAGCCCAATCCGGCGCTGCGGCTGATCCGCGAGGAGATTCTCAACCAACGCTACGCCGAGGAAGAAGCCCGTGACTTTGACAACGTCGCGCAGTTGCGGGCGATGGACAAAGAAGGTTTGGATGTCGCGATTCTTTATCCTAGCCGGGGCTTGTTCGTCCTCGCCGTCGACGGACTCGATCCCGAACTCGCCGCCGCCATCGCCAAAGCCTATAACGACTGGATGCACGATTTCTGCAAAGTCGCTCCGGAAAGAATGTTCGGCGCTGGCATCGTCGCGCCGCACGATGTCTTATCGGCGGTTGAAGAGACGCGGCGTTGTGTCAAGGAGCTGGGCTTTCGCAGCGTGCTCGTGCGTCCGAACCATGTCAACGGCAGGATGTGGAGCGATCCCTACTACGACCCGCTCTGGGAAGAATGTCAGAACCTCGATATCCCCATCGGTTTTCACGAAGCTGGCCGCGTCTATCTGCCGCAGCCGGCGCTGTCAGACTTCATCCCGAGCTTTGCCATGTTCAATACCTTGTCGTTTCCGATGGCGAATATGTTTACCTGCGCCGATATGATCTATGGCGGCGTGATGGAGCGCTTTCCCAAATTGAAAGTCGCATATCTCGAAGGCAACTGTTCGTGGATTCCCTGGCTCTTGTGGCGCATGGGCGAATACGCCGAACTGACCGGCGCCGCCGAACACCCGGAAATGAAGCTCGAGCCGCTGGAATATTTCCAACGCCAATGTTGGGGCGCCGTGGAGTGCGATGAACATGTCGCCAAGTTCATCCCCGAATTCGGCCTCGAAGACAACATCGTCTTCTCCACCGATTACCCGCACCTGGACGTAAAGTACCCCCACGCGGTGGAAAGCTTGCTGAAACAACCGTTCACCGACCAGATGAAGCGAAAATTCCTGTGGGATAACTGCGCAAGACTTTACGGGTTTGGCTGTTGATTTGGTTTCGAGTTTCGGGTTGCGGGTTGCGGTTGTCGGATTTTGCGCGCCGGCGGGTCTAGAGAGGTCATACGCGACTTTTCAGCCAACATTTTTTGGAAACCGTCTTTTGCCATCGCCGTGACTAACGCATAGCCGTGACGCCTTCTAACTCTAGCTGATATCTTCGCAAAGCAGCGCCAAATCTCTGCCGGTGGCGACCGCTTGCTTAGCAATCAAGAGAGCTACGCTACGAATACAACCGAACTGTAGCGTCCATCTAACCAATCTTGTGCGATTTGACCGTCGCGTCGTACAATTCAATCCTACGCCAAATTCTCTCGATTTTCAGAGGTAAGCGAGGGCATTTCGCCTATCGTAAGAAGCGAATATTTTGGTCATGTAATTTGCGTCGCATTTTGGGTTTTTCCCTTCGAAGACTCGGGTCTGCTTTCTTCCGTAACTAATCGTTTTCGGAATTACCGTCTGAGTGATAAGTTCTGCTCACGAACGAGGTGGGCATGCACAAAAAAATCACTCGGCGAGCTTTTTGCTCAATGCTCTTGGCTCTGCCCTTTCCAGCTCGGGCGCAGCAGCCGAAGAAAGTTCCGCTGATAGGGTATGTATCGCCGTTCGATCCAGTTCGTGAGTCCGCCCGTTCCGAGGCAATTCGGCAGCGACTACGCGAGCTTGGCTACATAGAAGGGCAGAACATCGCCACCGAGTACCGATATGCGGAGGGAAAGAGCGGTCGGGCCGCTGAGCTTGCGGTCGAGCTGGTGCGTCTTAAGGTTGATGTGATCTTGGTATCAGGGGACGGGCCGGTCCTGGCGGCCAAGAAGGCGACCAAAACGATTCCCATCGTTATGATGGGTGCGGGGTCCGATCCTGTCGAGGAGGGTATAATTGAAAGCCTTGCCCGTCCTGGTGGGAATGTCACCGGCATTACAAACCTTTACAGAGAACTAGGCGGCAAGCGGCTGGAGCTGCTCAAAGACGCGGTCCCCAAGCTCGCCCGAGTTGGACTTCTGCGGGGGCCGGGAGACAGCATAAACTCAGTCATCCAACTCAAAGAGCTCAGGCCTGCGGCTGTGGCACTGAAGCTAAAATTGGAGGAGATCGAGACTCAAATTGACGCTAAAGGTTTGGAGAGCGCCTTTCGATCCGCAAAGCAGAAACAGGTCGGAGCGATCATGACGACCACCGGTCGCACCTTTTTCGCCGAAAGAAAACGGATCGTCGATCTTGCCGTCAAGTACCGCTTGCCAGCTATTTACTTCCAGAAGGAATTTGTCGACGAGGGTGGGCTCATGTCCTACGGGGTGGACTTCGATGACCTGTACCAGCGCGCCGTTGTTTACGTGGAGAAGATCTTGAAAGGCGCCAAACCGGCTGATTTGCCGGTGCAGCAGGCGATGAAGTTTGAATTTATCATCAACCTTAAGGCGGCGAAGCAGATCGGATATACAATTCCGTACGAACTGCTGGCGCGGGCGAATCAAGTAATCAAGTAATGGTTCGACGTCGCTCACCACAGGTTTTAGATTGAGGGAGACAAGAGTTGAGAGCAAAACACTTCATGTCGGAGTTCGCGGGGAATTTGCATTGCTCAAGGCAGATGGCACAGCGGGATAGGAGCCGGACGGGCGGTAGCGCAAAAGGTGTTGAGGCGAACGACCCGCGAGGCGAGCGCTCCGTTCGTAGATGGGGCGAGTGTTTATCCGCTCATGCTTGGCGGGCGAAGACTTTTTCTAGCACGGCGCAAATTTCCGGTACATACACGGTGGCGACCTCCCAGACGATGTGCAAATCGACGTTGGCATAGTCATGCGCTACGATGTTGCGCATGCCGCGCATTTTTCGAAAGGCGAGTTCCGGGACAGCCCGGCGGGTCGCTTCGGTCAGGTGCGCTGCGGCCTCGCCGATGATTTCGATGCGTCGTATCACAGCGTCTTGTTTTTCTTTTTTGGCGTGGAAATCGGCCTCCGTGGCGTCTTTGACGTACGAGCCGATGAGCCGGCCGGCCTCCAGGATGTCGCGCAGCCGGCCGAGTTGGTCAGTTTCCATATAAGCACACGGCGGTGGCCAGAATGTGCTCGCGGGCGAAGCGATTCGGCGATTTCTCCAGAGAGTGACGCAGGACGAAATCCACGGGGCGGCCGATCAATTCCTCCGCCTCCCCCGCCATTTCCAACAACTCGGCGGTCGAGACCGACGCTGATTCGTCGAGCGTCACCAGCAGATCCACGTCACTGCTGGGTGATGTTTGGCCACTCGCCGCGGAACCGAACAATTCCAAGCGGCGAATGTGATGTTTCTCGCAAAAAGGGCGCAGCCGCTTGCGGAGGTCGTCAGACGATTGGGCCGGCGCATGATTCGACATGGCAACAGAATAACGGGAGCATCCGTTGGTTGCAAGCTACAAATCTTCCCGTCACCGAGCTGCGAAGTGGGGGAATAAGGCATTAGACAACAAGCGGGAAGAAGGTTATTCGATTGAAATCCAGGAGAGCACTTCTATGATCGAATTTTCCTCGAAGTTATTTTCCGACAACCGAAAAGCTAAAATCGGCCCCGCGGATCCAGAGCGGTTCCGCAGACCAAAACGGATAAGGCTTCTCGCCATCGCTGTCGCATTCGCGCTATGTGGGGGTGTGGCCGACGCGCAGCAGCCGAAGAAAGTTCATCCGATAGGTTATCTATCGCCGCTCGAGCCGGCTCGTGAATCCACCCGTGCCGAGGGAGTTCAGCTGGCTCTGCGTGAGCGTGGTTACATAGAGGGACAGAACATCGCCACCGAGTACCGGTATGCGGCGGGCAAGCTCGATCGGCTCCCTCAGCTTGCGGCCGAACTGGTGCGTCTCAAAGTCGATATCATTGTAGCAGCAGGCACGGACAGTGTGATCCGGGCGGCCAAGAATGCGACCAAGACGATTCCCATCGTTATGTTGGGCCTTGCGACCGATCCTGTCGTTGAAGGCTTTGTTGAAAGCCTTGCCCGTCCCGGCGGTAACGTCACCGGCCTCACAACCCTTTCCATAGAATTAGGTGGTAAGCGGCTGGAGCTGCTAAAGGAAGCCGTCCCCAAACTTGCCCGTGTCGCGGTGCTCTACGATCCGTCCAATCGGCCCAGTGTAATCGAGGTGAAAGAGGTTCTCCCGGTCACGGCGCGTGCGCTGAAGTTGACACTTCAGACTTGGGAGGTACGAGCTGCGGATGATATCGACAGGGTTTTCGCTGCGCTCAGCAAACAGCGCCCGGATGGACTTCACGTGCTCAGCGGCCCGCTAATAAATAATAACCAAAAACGGATTGTGGACTTTGCGTTAAAGAACCGGTTACCGGCGATGTATACCAACAGACAATATGTAGATGCTGGCGGGCTCATGTCCTATGGGGGGGACCAAACGGATAACTACCGGCGCGTCGCATATTACGTGGACAGAATCTTGAAGGGAGCCAAGCCCGCCGATCTACCGGTGGAGCAGCCGATGAAATTTAATTTTGTGATCAATCTCAAGACGGCGAAGCAGATCGGCGTGACAATGCCGCAGTGGACGCTGATGAAGGCGGACAGGGTTATTCAGTAGGCAACAGGCAATAGTGAGCGGGCGAAACCCATGACGAAAAAAATTCTTATCTGGTTGCTGGTAATTTTCTTTGTTGAAAATGTTTCCGTCACCCAAGCGCAGCAGCCAACGAAAATCCCTCGGATAGGATATCTAAGTGGTGCCTCCCTTTCCGCTCTATTGGCCCGCATCGAGGCGTTCCGCCAGGGTCTGCGCGAGCTTGGCTACGTGGAGGGGAAGAACATTGTCATTGAGCGGCGATCTGCTCAGGAAAAACTCGATCGCCTCCCCCTGCTCGCGGCCGAGCTAGTGCGTCTCAAAGTAGATGTCATTGTCACGGCTGGTCCGCCAGCAACGCGCGCCGCCAAGGAAGCAACTTCTACGATTCCCATTGTGATGGCGCAGGATACCGATCCTGTTGGCAGTGGGTTCGTCGCCAGCTTAGCGCGACCTGGTGGGAATATCACCGGCTTGGCAACCCTTGCCCCGGAGCTGAGCGGAAAACAACTGGAGCTTCTGAGGGAGACCATTCCCAAGCTCTCACGCGTGGCCGTTCTCGGGACTTCGACCCGACCGGGCAATGCGCAATCGTTAAAGGAGATAGAGATCGTCGCAAAGGCGTTCGGAGTGCAGCTTCAATACCTAGACGTCCTAAGTTTAAAGGATATTGAGACCGCATTCCGAGCGGCACGCAAGGGGCGAGCGGAGGCAGTCCTTATGCTGGGGGCGGGCGGCGTCGCCACTTCTCACCGAACTGAGATTGCAGAACTCGCGATAAAGAGCCGGCTGCCGGCGATATACCACAGGTCAGAATTTGTCGAAGACGGGGGACTTATGAGCTACGGCGCGAGCTTTACCGATATGGACCGGCGCGCCGCTACGTATGTCGACAAGATTTTGAAAGGTAGGACGCCCGCTGATCTTCCCGTCGAGCAGCCGATGAAGTTCGAGTTCATCATCAATCTGAAAGCGGCGAAGCAGATCGGCCTGACGATCCCGCCCAACGTGCTAGTGCGGGCGGATAGAGTTGTCAAATGACCGTTTGAGGCCCAACCAAAAGTGCTAGGATTGAATTGATTTCTCCTACAGTTCAATCCTACGTCGAATTTAGCATTTTCCCCTCGACAAATCCGGTTTCCCTTCTGCCCTAAATATTCATTTCGCATTCACTGTGCGCGTGATAAGTCTGTTCACGAACGAGGTGGGCAATGAAGAAACCCGGTCTGTCATCAATCTTGTTTGCAACGTTGGCGCTTGTTTTTGGAGTCGCTGCCGACGCGCAGCAGCCGAAGAAAGTCCCGCGGATAGGCTTTGTGGCGACGTCCGGCGATCTCAACACTCCTGGGCTTCAGGTCGAAGCGTTCCGTCGAGGGTTGCGGGACCTCGGTTATATTGAGGGGAAAAGCATCGTGGTTGAGTATCGCTACTTGGAGGGAAACCTCGACCGGATTCCAGGCGTCGTGGCCGAACTCGTGCAACTCAAGGTCGATGTGCTTGTCAGCGGAAACTTAGCAGTGATCCGCGCAGCCAAGCAGGCGACCACGACAATCCCCATTGTTATGGTGACACCTCAGGATCCAGTCGCAACTGGGTTAGTTGATAGCTTGGCGCGCCCCGGCGGTAATGTCACGGGACTCACCAGACTCGGCCGAGAACTAAGCGGTAAACGGCTGGAATTGCTTAAGGAGGTGGTTCCGAGGATGTCGCGCGCCGGAGCCCTTTGGGATACGAACGCACCGGGGCCGATCCTTGGTTTTAGGGAGTATGAAGCTGCGGCGCGTGCTCTAAAGATACAGCTTCAATCCCTAGAAGTGCGAGGTCCGAACCCCGATTTGAAGGGCGCATTTCAAGCTGCGTCCAAGGGGCGCGCTAATGCGCTCGTCACGATTTCGGGTGGCGGGCTCAGTGTTCTCCCAAAGCAGATCGCGGACCTTGCCATAAAGAACCGACTGCCTTCAATGTGCGAGGGAAGTGAATCCGTAGAGGCCGGTTGCCTCGTGTCTTATGCAGCCAACCAAGCTGATCAGTTCAGGCGCGCCGCTGTTTACGTGGACAAGATCCTGAGAGGCCGCAAGCCTGCCGACCTTCCCGTCGAGCAGCCGATGAAGTTTGAGTTGGTCTTCAACCTCAATACGGCCAAGCGGATCGGCTTCACGATTCCGCCGAACGTGCTAGTGCGGGCGGATAGAGTTGTCAAATGACCGTTTGAGGCCCAACCAAAAGTGCTAGGATTGAATTGTTTTCTCCTACAGTCAAATCCTGGACAAAGCCGATTATCGTTGGATCTATTCTCGAAACCGAAACTGGCCTCGTCGCGGATAATCAATTTCGACCGGCGAACAATTTTTCGGGTTGCTGGCGGATGTATTATCCGTCCTAACAGAAAAAAAACTCGTTTAGGTTAGTCGACGAAATCTGCCAAATGAAAAAGTTGACAAGTCATCATTTTAACAATACTGAATAGCCAACGTTATCGAAATCTTGCTATCGGTGCTAGGAAGACCGAGCTTCTCAATAGTTTGGCAAACCAAACAGATGAGACAAACAAGAAAGACAAATGAAAGTGAGGAAAATTCATGCAAGTAGTGATCAGGACTTATTCTGGAAAAGGTGCCAAAGAGCTGTTCGATGTGCTGGAGAAGCGCGCGGCAGATGTGCAAAGCCTCATGCGTTCAGTCAAAGGTTTTGTCAGCTACACGCTTGCCCGTAGCGGTAGTGGAGGATTTTCGGTGACTGTCTGCGAAGATAAAGCCGGAATAGACGAGAGCGTTCAAAAGGCGAAAGATTGGATAGCGAACAACGCTGGGAACACTGGCGCCGGTGCACCGCAAGTGTCAGATGGGGCCGTCATTGTTCACTTGAAATAGCGTTTGGATCGGAAAACAAACACACCACCGAACCAATCGGTGCAGCGAAGGCGCCGCTGCCGCATTGCTGACCTCAGACGTTGACCCTGTAACTGAACTGTATTCTCCGCCAGTACAGTAACGTTCTGAACTTGTCGTATCTTGCTCTCCAAAACCAATGGAGAGGAAAATTTTTATGCGACAGGTTATAAAGCGATTTTTAAATCATCTCAAAACCGAGAAGAACGCAAGTCTCACTACGATAGAGAGCTACCGGTACGACCTTCACAAAGTCGACGAGTACCTGGTTAAACGACTCGGAAGCAAATTCCTCCCCGGAGACGTTACCCGCGATCACATACGAGATTATCTCATATGGCTCTCAGAGGTGGGCCATCAGAGACCGAACGGCCCATCGGCTCGTGCGCGGGCGCTCGCAGCCATCCGGTCATTTTTCAAGTATGCCCATCGTGCAGGACGGCTACGGGATAATCCAGCGGCAGATATTCCTCTACCAAAACTTAGAATGGGTGAAGTCCGCGCTTTATCTCAAGACGAGTGTGTTCGGGTTTTGCGCAATATAGGCACAAATCCAAGTCCTTTTAATTGACGTTTCGGCTAATGGGCGACCCCGTACTGTCCTCACACTATTCCTGTTGACTGTTAAAGCTTCGCAAGCGAAAGTAGCCGATGTAAATCAAGGAGTAGCTAATGAGTTACACAATCCATAAGCGGCGCATGCTTGCTGCCGTGGCTTGGGTCTTACTGGTACTATCAGCATGTAGCGCTACGATGACTCCGGATTTACCCAAAAGACCGGAGATCGTGCCGCCGAAACCATCGGGAAGTCTTCTCAATCCTCAACTTCGAGTGGCCATCTCACCGGATTTTCCACCGCTTGCGCAAAAGGGTTTGGTGGGGGCACCAGTCGGCCTGGAAGTTGACTTCGCCAACCAGATCGGCAGAGAACTCGGCAAACAAATCATATTCATCGAGGCCCCTTGGTCGGAATTAATCAGCCTTCTGCTGGCGAACCACGCCGACGTCATCATGTCCGGCATGTCGATTACGAAGGAGCGGGCCGAAGTGGTGAACTTTACCGGTCCCTACGCCGAGGTGGGCCAAATGGCGCTTGTGCGCGCAAAGGATGCCAGCTCTTTTTCAAATCCGCAGGCTTTCACGAGTACCACGTCGAAAGTCGGGTTCGTTCAACAGACGACCGGCGAGTGGGCCGCACGGGCGATTTTTTTACGGGCCAAATTGCTCGCCCAACCGACCATCGATCAAGGCATAACCGCGCTTCGCAACGGCGAAATAGACGTTTTCATCCATGATGCGCCGACCGTATGGCGAACCGCAGGCAACCCAAATGAAAAAGACCTCAAAGGGCTCTATTGGCCTTTGACCAAGGAGCCCCTGGCCTGGGCCGTGAGGAAAGAAGATGAGCCGTTGCGCTTTGCCTTAAGTCGCATAGTCACTCAGTGGAGGGATAGTGGCCAGCTCCAACTCTTCATCAAACGTTGGGTGACGTTTACGATCTGGCAGAATTAGGGCTCATTGATGCAACGTAAAGATCAGCAGTAATGCTCTCAACGAATCGCAAGCATCCGATGGCGCGGTCAAGAGGCAAAACGATTTGTGAAAAAAATCAGTTGCTTCTAGCGCGCGGGCTCGGTTGATCATCGATCCAGGCTCCGAAGAGCATAAAACCCACCAAGAGCACCAGCTGGGCGACACAAATTCCTATGCGCCGGAAAGCGAATAAGCCGGTGTTTTGCCACTCAGCACCATAGGATTGAATTGTTTTCTCCTACGATTCAATCCTACCGATTCGATTCGTTGCGTCCTACAGTTCAATCGTGTGACCAATTCTCTCGATTTTCAGAGGTAAGTGACGGTTTTTTGTTCGTCGTGAGTAGCGAATATTTTGGATCGGGAAATTGCGTTCCATCCATCTCACAAATCATGTGAGATTAGCCGCTAGGACAAACATTGTCGCTTCAGTCAACGCACAGTTCCTTCGGGATTTTGACCGTCGTCGCTTGACAGCGCGGCTCCAGAATTGATACGAGCAACCCGCTAGTGGTCTTGAGCGTTTAGGCGTGATACGCTCCGCGCCACAAATAGCCGTTAGGGGAGACCAACCATGAAAAAACAGTTCGACGGCGGCGAAGCCATAGTTGAAGGATTCCGCAAGCTCGGAGTCGAATACATCCTGTCCTCACCGGGCACCGAATGGGCGCCCGTCTGGGAAGCCATGGCCGACCAGATCCACCGGCGCAAGAGCGGCCCCAAGCTGCTGGATGTGTGGCACGAAACGCTTGCCGTAGACATGGCCGCAGGCTACACACTGGCCACCGGCCGGATGCAGGGCGTATTGCTGCATGCGGGTTCCGGCCTGCTGCAGGGCGCCATGGGTATCCACGGCGCCTTTGTCGCCGGCGTGCCGATGGTGGTGATCTCCGGAGAGTCGATGACCTACGGCGAGCAGCCGGAGTTCGATCCAGGCTCCCAGTGGATCAACAACCTCAGCATCGTAGGCGGCACGACCCACCTGGTCGATTCGATCGTCAAGTACGCCTCGGTTGCGGGCAGTGCCTACACACTCTATGAAAGCGTCATCCGCGCCGGCGAGCTGGCGCAGCGGCAACCGACCGGACCCACTTACCTGTCCGTTTCGACGGAAACGCTGATGGATGGCTGGACACCCCCGGCCAATCCGCGCACGGTTCCGCCCGCGCCGCGCATGCTGACTGCGCCGGAGGACATCGAAAAGCTCGCCGTCCAGATCTCCAAGGCGAAGCACCCGGTCGTGCTCACCGAGGGCGCCGGCCAGGAGATCGAAACCTACGAGGCTCTGGTGGCGCTGTGCGAGAAGTTCGCTCTGCCGGTGGTCGAGAAGCCCGGCGCTCTGTTCGCCAACTTCCCCAAGGATCATCCGCTTTATCAGGGAATCGACATCAAACCGTTCTGGAACGACATGGACCTTGCGATCGTCGTCCGGGCGCGCGTACCGTGGTATCCGCCGAGCAACCGCCCGCCCAAGGCCGTGATCGCCATGGTGGACGAGGCGCCGCACAACTCGGCCATGGTCTACCAGAGCCATCAGGCCGACATGTACCTGGAAGGCAATGCGGCGCAGACGCTGCGCGATCTGGCCGATGCCGCCACTATCGATAAGGCTGCCGTGGAGGCAAGACGCAAGGAGCTCGCCGCTGCGCACGATGCCATGGTCGAGAAAAAGAGTGCGGAACAGGCGGCGTCGCGCAAGAAGACACCGATCGATCCGGTGTGGCTCTGCGCGTCGCTGAACGCTGTGCTGCCCAAGGATACGATCTATATCGACGAGGTCACCACCCACACCGCCATGCTGCGCCAACACCTCGTGTGGAACCAACCGCAGAGCCTGTTCACCCGCCAGGGCGGTCTCGGACAGGGGCTGGGCCTTTCGCTGGGAATCAAGCTGGCGAAGCCGGAACGGCAGGTCGCGACGCTGATCGGCGACGGCGCGTTCCTCTACAACCCGGCTCTCGGCAGCCTCGGCGCGGCGCGCGATTACAACCTGCCGATCATGGCGGTCATCTTCAACAACAAGAAATATGCCGCGATGGAGGGTATGCATCACAAGATGTACCCGGATGGGATCGCGGTAGAGATCGGCGTCTACCACGGCACCCACATCAACACGCCCGACTTTGTGAAGGTCGCCGAATCGGTTGGCGGCTACGGCGAGCAGGTGACGGATCCGGAAAAGCTCCAGGATGCGCTGAAGCGCGGCCTCGAAGCCAACCGGAGCGGCAAGCCGGCGATCATCGACGTGGTCGTTGCATAGATGACACCGAACGGGCGGTTGTTCCGGCAATAGCAACCGCCCTTCACGCACTCTATCCGACACCGGAATCCACAACCTGGTGAATTTCGGCCTTGGAGTTCCTGACGAAAGAGCTGTAGCCCGCCACCGGTTCGCTAAGCGACCGGCGAGAAGCGGGCTAATAAGCGAGCGTATGTCCGCGAGGCAGAACCCTCAAGCTCCAGGACCGCCATCACAGCCGATGCCGTAGCAGTTTGAGCCGGCTTGGTAAAGCGACTATCCGTTTTATGCAAGCGATAACGGTGAGTGAAAGAAGTGCGACCGCAAGGGTTTCCCCTTGCGCATGGTAGATATCCACACTTACCACGCCATTACCAGAACGAACACGAGCTAATTCGGCGCCACCCATGCCGTCAGAACCGACGGCGTGTCTTTCAACACCGGCTCCCATGAGTCGCCGCGGTCGCGTGTCACATACAATCCGCCTTTACCAGCAATGCGTGCGTCGAAGCCGTAACCGCGCGCACCGTCGCCCATACCGCAGAAGAGCGCATTCGCGTCGGTCGGATCATGCAGCAGAACCCAAGGCATCCAGGGATTTTCCCTTTCCAGGCCGTTGGTCGATATGCGCCACCTCTCGCCGCCGTCGTCGCTCAAAAGAATATGCCCCAACGGTGTTGTCTTCTCGCGCGACCATACGCCTGGTGAGCCCCGGCCACCACAAAGCACCATCCGTCCTCCAGGCATGAAATGCCACTCGTGCGAGTAGCTATGCAGCTCGGTGTACGCCCACGGCATGCCGGTCTCGACCCGGCGCCAGTGCTCGCCGCCGTTGTCAGTGCGGAAAAAGCCGCGCGCCGACGAAACGTAATAACGCTCTTTGCTGCCCGGAAAGTTTTCGATGTAGTGCATGTCGACATAGTCGATGCCGGCACTGCGGTCGTACCAAGTCTTGCCGCGATCGCGGCTGGCCAGCACCCCGCCATGTTCGAGCAAGACGTAAAGCAAATTTTGATCGTCGGGGTGAATAAATATATGGCGCACGTGCGGTGACTCGACGCCGCGCAACCGCGGCGGCACGTCCCACTTCTTCTTCACTTCATCGCCGAAGTCGAGCATGCCGTCGAGCGGCGCCCAAGTTTTGCCGGCGTCCTCGCTGCGAAACAAGCGGATCGGCCCGATGCCCATGTAGACGACCCGCTCGTCGTGCGGGTCGACAGTGAAGGTGCGCACATCGCCGTCCATGATCTTCGTCCAGCTCTTGCCGGCATCTTCAGAGCGATACCCGCCATCGAAAGCGACCGCCGCGAAAATAATCTCCGGCTTTTTCTTGCAGCCGATCAGATGCTCCACCGTAACGCCCGGGAACTGCTCGACGATCGTCTGCATCGAACCGGAACGATTTTCCATGATGTTCAAACCACCGTTGTGGGCGATGTAGTAACGCAATGATTCAGCCATGATTCCCTCCTACGTTAAAGTTCCAAGTTTAGAGTTATCCCGATACTCGAGACCCGAAACCTAGTGTTTGTTCTTCAGCGCCTTATAAACTTTCTCCGACGTCACCGGTAGGTCAGTGATTCTCACGCCGCAAGCATCCGCCACGGCGTTCGCCACCGCCGCCGCCGTGGGCGTATTGGCGACTTCACCGATGGCCAAACTATTATACGGCCCCGGCCCCGCCGGCACGTTTTCCATCACCAAAGTTTTGAGCGGTGGAATATCGGTGATGTTGGGAATCTTGAATTCACCAAAATTGCTCGTGGTGATCTTGCCACCGTCATCGAACAGCACTTCTTCAGTGAGCGCGTAGCCGAGACCGAAGACCACGCCGCCTTCCACTTGCCCCTGGTGCATCAACGGATTGATGACCTTGCCAGTGGAATGCGCCGAGATCATGTTGCGCAGTGTCACCTGGCCGGTTTCGGGGTCGACGTGAACTTCGGCGATCTGCGCCGACACCGACGCGTCATGCGACTTCTCCGTGCTTTTATAATAGCCGCGCACATAGATTGGCGCGCCCTTGAACTTCACCACGTCGGCGAAACTCATTTTGCGCTTCGATGGCTTGTGCATGATCTGTCCGATGTCGGTTGTCAGCTCTTTCGGATCGACTTCCAACGCCTGCGCCGCGAAATGAAATAATTCCTCGCGCGCCTTGGTGCCGGCTTCGTACGATGCGTTGCCGTACACGCGCGTGGCGCGGCTGCCGCCGACGCCGCCGTCGCTCGGCACGATGGTGCTGTCGACTTGTTTCAATTCAATTTCGTTTGCCGGCACCTGCAGCTCTTCGCCGACCACTGCAACGATTACCGTCAATACGCCGGCGCCTTGATCGACCACCGGCGAGATGATTTTGACCTTGCCGTCCTCTTCTATGGTGACGAAGACACTGCCTTCGCCGCCGCTCGGGCTCCATTCGGAAAATGCCAAACCACGGCCGACGTTTTTCGGCTTGGCTTTTTTGTAACCGGCCATTTGAATCGCCTTGTCGAGCGCTTCATCGCCGCGAATATGCGAGATATGGCCGCCGATCGGCGTCACGTCGCCGTCGTGCAGCATGTTCATGCGTTTGAATTCCGTCGGGTCCATGCCGAGCTTGCGCGCGACGATATCGAGCTGGCTCTCGTTGGCGAAAAAGCCCTGCGGATCGCCCGGCGCGCGCATATGGCCGCAGGGAATCTTGTTGGTATAAACCATCCGTTCTTCGATCAAACAATTGGCGATCTTGTACGGTCCCGCGCAGGTCGACGCGCCGATCAGATAACCCGCCGGCTTCATCGACGCATAGGCGCCGCTATCGAATAGAAAGTCGATATGATGGGCGACGATGGTGCCGTTTTTCTTGACGCCGGTTTTGACCTTGATGATCGACGCGTGGCGCGGATTGCCGGCGGTCAATTCCTCGGTGTAATCCATCACCATCTTCACCGGCATGCCGGCCTTCTTCGACAGGAAGTAAGCCACCGCCACGTCCATGAAGCCGCCCTTGCCGCCAAAGTCGCCGCCGATATGCATCGGATGAAAGACCAATTTTTCTTTCGCCACGCCGATGCAGTTCGACAGTTGGCCGCGCACCGCATACGGCGTCTTGCTACATGACCAGATATCGGCGCTGCCGTCGGCACGCGTGCGGGCGACGCATGCGTGCGGCTCCAAATAAGATTGATGCGTCACCTGCGTGGTAAAAGTGTTTTCGACGATCAGATCGGCTTGCTTGAAGCCCGCTTCAATATCGCCCTTGCCCCACTTTAAAGTGGCGAACACGTTGCCGGCCTTTTCCACCGGCACGGGCAAGCCTTTGTAAGATAGCAGATCGGGATGCAGCACGGTCGAGCCGTCTTTGGCGGCTTCGGCGGGATCGAGCAGCGCTGCCAATTCATCGTACTCGACCTCGATCAACTCCAACGCCGCTTCCGCCGCTTGCTTGGTTTCCGCAGCCACGGCGGCGACTTTCTCGCCGATGAAACGCACGACACCGTCGGCTAGCACCGGCGTGTCATAAATGCAGCGTCCGATCCGTAGGCCTGGCACGTCCATGCCGGTGATCACGGCTTTGACGCCCGGCGCCTTCGAAGCTTTGCTGGTATCGATGCGTTTAATCCGCGCGTAAGGAACCGGACTTCTTAAGCAGCGGCCCCACAGAGTTTCCGGTAAATTCAAATCGGCGCTGTACTGCGCCTTCCCGGTCACTTTTAGCTCGCCCTCAACCCTCGGCGTCGGCCGACCCACAACCTGCGTCATCTATTTTCCTCCCAATGAAAATTCTTTGCGGCTTTGCCGCCTTTGACAGCCTTTTCTAAACCGGAACACGGCAAATTGTCCAGCGCTTCAACGATTCTCGACGGTTTGAACGGCTTGAACGTTTTGAACTTTCAGTTATTCATCCCCACACCCGCCTCGCAACTTTTGCGACTAATTCCAACTTGCGCTTCATGTCGTCCCAAGTAATCAAATTCCCCGACGCCGCCGAAGCAAATCCGCACTGCGTGCTCAAGGCTAACTTTTCCGCCGGCACATACTTCTGAGCCTGCTCGACGCGGAGGAGCAATTCATCCTCGGATTCCAACACCGGCTCCTTCGTGGTGATCAAACCCAGCACCACTGTCTTGCCCTTGGGCACGAAACGCAGCGGCTCGAATCCGCCGGCGCGGTCGCTGTCGAATTCCAATAAAAAGCGGTCCATCTTGAGCGCACCAAAAGCTTTCTCGGCAATCGGTTCGTAGCTTCCTTCGGCTCCCCACGCGCTACGCTTATTACCGCGGCAGAAATGAATGCCGACAACGACGTCGGAATTCCGCTTGACGCCATCAATCATCGCATTGTCCGCCGCGATCGCCGCATCCAGCGCTTCGTCGAGGTTGATGCCGCTCTGTTTGAGCACTTCTCGTCGCGTCTGATCAAAAAAATTCGAGTAAGATGGTGCGTCCAGCTGAACGTAGGATGCGCCCTCATCGATCAACGCTTGAACTTCCTCGCGCATGATCGCCGCGACATCCTGCAGCATTTCATGCACGGTCGGATAGAACTTGTCCGACACGCCGGGCCGGTAGCGCATGATCGCATGCTGCATCGCCGCCGGCGTGCAAACTTTGAACGGCCCCGGCGCATGTTGCTTCAAAAACGGCGCCTCGTTGGGCGTGAAACGCCCTTTCCTAGTGAGCTTGCCGCCGACAATGTATTGAAGGTTGCCTTCCTTGGACTCCGCCGCCAGTTCCTTGCCGCGTCCGTGCCATTCGAACTTCACCACCGGCTTGCCCGGCACCAACCCATCCATCGCCTTGGTGATGTCGGCGGTAAAGATGTCCCGGCGATATTCACCATCGGTAAATATTTCGACCCCGGCGGATTTTTGCATCGCCAACGCGGTCAAAATCGAGCGGTCCTCGACTTCACGGACCTGTTTTTCATCCATGCGCCCTTCGCGCAACGCCGCCCGCGCTTCAAGCAACTCCACCGGCCGCAACAGACTGCCGATATTATCCGCCCGAAATGGCGTATTCATAAGCTCAACCCTTTCGCATCAGATGATACTTAGCCAGTTCAGCCACGCAGATATCGCCAAACGTCCCGCAACACAAGATCCACTGTAAACGGGGCACTTCGCGTACGGGGTATTAACCCCACACGCGACCAAAGGGGATGCTCGCCCCCTTTGGATTCCCCAATTAATTGGTGCCCGCAGCAAGCTGCGGGGAATTATTAGATTAAACCCGGTGGACCAATTTGCAGGCACTCGTTTTGTCGTCCACTGGCGCACTACTTCGTCAGCCCGAGTTCTTTGCGAGCCCGTTCGAGAAAACTGAAGTCAGCGACTTCTTCGATCTTGATCGGCCGAGTCACTTTCGCGCCCTCGCGCGCTGAGTCGATGAGCGACTGAATGGAGGCTGGCGTAACCATCGCGTCTTTGGCCAGGACGCGGGAAACGTCTTGAAACATCGATTCCGCCATCTTGCGGTCGCTAAGCTTCCAGCGCTTCATGATCATTTCGACGATTTCGCTTTGGCGACTTTTATCCACGAGAAACATGACGCTGCGCAACTGCGCTCGCACCACCCGATAAACCTCGTCGGGGTTTTCCTTTATTCTTTTATCCGTCGTGCCGAGGCCCGCCTGAGCGAACTCGATGCCTTCGCCGAGAAACAAAAGCTCGGTGAAGCCTTTCTCGCGGGCGAGGATATTCTCCGGCACTGAGAGCAAGGCTGCGTCCACGGCGCCCGATTCAAGCACTGCCAGACGGCCTGCAGCGGTCCCGCCCATGGGTAGTATCGAAACATCCCGCCCAGGCTCCAGACCCAACTGCCTCAGAGATTGCACAGCCAGCAAAGTCGCCGACGCCCCCGGCGTGCTGCCCGCGACTTTCTTGCCCTTCAGGTCGCGGGGCTCCTTGATTTCCTTTTTGCTCATGAGAAACATCAACGGCCGTGACACGGTAAAGGTCAAAACCTTCATGGGCCTGCCCTGCACCGCCGCGCTGACCACGCCGGTGGCCGCGCCATTGTAATCGAGATCGCCGGTCATGAGCGCCGTGCTCGCGAGCGTTGCGGCCATGTGGATCAGCTCGACATCGAAACCTTCATCGCGGAAAAAACCTCTGTCCAATGCCGCGAACGTAGGCAGCAGCGCGACGTTGGTCGACGAGAGCGAAAGCCGAAGCTTCTTCCGGCTCGACTGAGCATCAGCACGATCGGCGCCAATCGCAATGGCGAGAACAATCACCAACGCCAGAAGTGTTCTAATTTTCATTGAGCAGTCTGCACCTAACCGCGAGCCTCTTTGATCAACTTGAACTGTTTGAACGGTTTAAACGAATTGAACCTCTAGCCTTTAATTCCTAGTTCCTTATTCACCGCTCTCTGCAAACTAAAATCGAACACTCTCGACGGCGGTACGGACTCGGTTAGTTTCAGAGCTTGCGCTTCATCCGCGAGAAACTCCTTGATCTCATCATCAGTAGGAATTCCCGTCTGCGTGAACGCCGGCTTGCAGCGCCGATACCATTCGGTCGCCGTGGCCAGATCGCTCTTCCACACCCGCGCCAAGATTTCCGCGGTCTCTTTTTCATTCTCATGGAAAAACCGCGTCGATTTCGCTTTCACCCGAAGTAGGCGCCGCAACCAATCCGGCTGCTCCTGCAGCGTTTTCACCTGCACGCCGATTCCTTGCTGAATGCTCGGGAATTTGTCGATAGAGCTTTCCAACACGTTCATTTTGAATTTGTCCCGCGCCATGAACACATAGGGCGGCGTCAAGCCCGCTACTTGGATCGAGTTGCTGATCAAGGCTTGCAACTGGGTCGCTTCGTCGCCCACCTGAGAGAACGTCAGCTCCTTGTCCGAATCGACGCCGTTGATCGCCAGCATTTTGCGCACCGCCGAATGTTGGCTGCCGTTGATCGTGGCAATGCCGAGGGTCTTGCCTTTCAATTCCTTGGCCGTACGAAATTCGCCGCGCGACACCAGCCAAAAAATTGGCCGGCGCAAATCGACGGAGATCACTCGCAAAGGCACGCCGCGCATGATCCCGCGCACGGCGCTGCCGACCGAGCCGAGGGCGTCAAGCTCGCCGGCCACACCGGCGGCGATCGCCGCGTTGGCGCTCATGCGGATCAGCTGCGGGTCGAAGCCTTCTTCGCGAAAAAAACCCTTTTCCCGTGCGATGAAAAGCTGAATGGAAGGCATTCCGGTACTCGACATGCTGATGCTGAGTTTTTGCCGCGGGGCCTGCGCACCCGCCATTGGCGGAGCGAAGATGGAAGCAAAAATCAAAGTAGATATGAATGCCGCCCTTAACATCGCGAATCCCCCCATCATAACCCTGTACTCGAAGAGCTCGTTATTCATTTGTTAGCTCGTTGCAGACGAGCCGTGCGCTGGGCCGGAGAGTAGTGAATTTGGAACCGCGCTGTCAACCGAAACTTATGACTCGAGCCAGAGCGAAGTTGAGGCTCAAAATTCCGGGTGCTGCGGACAAACTGCTTGACGCTAAGTTGAATTTTTTCCTATTCTCCGGCCAGCCGTTCTTGAGTGATGGAGTGATGGGATCGAGCAGACCCCAATGCTCCAGTAATCCAACACCCCATTTTCAAACCGGAGGGCAGATGAAGCGGAGTACGAATCGTATCCTGACGACTCACGCCGGCAGCTTGGCTCAGCCGTTGGACCTTCTCGAAATGATGGACGCCAAGCTGCGCGCCAAACCCTACGACCGGGAAGCATACGAAAAGCGGGTTCGAAACGCCGTGGCTGAAATGGTCCGCAAACAACTAGAATGCAACGTCGACATCATCACCGACGGAGAACAAAGCAAGCCGAGCTTCAACGCCTATGTCGCCGACCGGCTCAGTGGCTTTGAATCGATCGCCAGCTCCGACGAGCGCATTTCCGCCCGGCTGAAGACCGAGGAGGCACGCGCCTTTCCAGAATACTATGAAAAATATTTCGCCGAGCATATGTGCGGCGTCGGCCCCAATCAGCCGCTCGCCTGTACCGCGCCGATCGCCTACAAAGGACAGGACGGCGTACGCGCTGATATCGCAAACTTGAAAGCCGCGCTCCACGGTTTGAGTCCGCAGGAGGTGTTCATGCCGGCCATCGCGCCGGGATTTTTCAACAACCGGTATTATCGGTCCAACGAGGAATTTCAGTTCGCCTTGGCCGAAGCGCTACGCGAGGAATACCTGGCGATCGTCGATGCCGGCTTCATTCTGCAAATCGACGACCCCTCGCCCACAAGACTTTATCGGACCGAACCGTCTTTAACTGTCGCCGAGCGCGCCCGCGACGCGGAGATTTACATCGAGGCGCTGAATCACGCGTTGCGCGGGATTGCGCCGGAAAATATTCGCTATCACACCTGCTACGGCATCAACGAAGGTCCACGCATCTTCGACATCGCCCTGAAAAACATTGTTGGACTTATGCTCAAAGTGAACGCCGAGGCGATTTCCTTCGAAGCGGCGAACGCCCGGCACGAGCATGAGTGGCGGCTGTGGGAGAACGTCAAGCTGCCTGCCGGGAAGATCCTCATTCCCGGCGTAATCACCCACTGCAGCAATATCGTCGAGCATCCCGAACTGGTCGCCGAGCGAATCGTCCGCTACGCCAAGTTAGTCGGACGGGAGAACGTGATCGGCGGCAGCGATTGCGGCTTTTCCTCTCAAGCCACTTTCACACCGGAGATCCATCCGACGGTGGTCTGGGCAAAGTTTAAAGCGATGTCAGAGGGCGCGCAAATCGCCACCAAACAACTCTGGTAGCGAGGTGGGCATTTTCCTCGGATCATTTGATGCCCAACTCGCGCAGCACTTCGCGCTGCAGGGAAAAATCGAGGATCCGCGACGCCGGCAGCGGTATGGATAAAATTTTCGGCATGAACCTTAGCCCTCACTAGCGACCTAACCCGGATCGACTCGTTCCGGAATTGAGAGGGCTACTCTTACCGCAGACCAGGAATGATGCTCAAACGTTATTCTGCATAATTCGTTTACTTGGCAAATATCGATGATTTTGGTTAATATTCCCATCGAATAACACCATCGACCCGAGGTTTTTCGACAAGGACAGCGATCATGGCTAGAAACTACAAATACATTTCCGGCGACTCACACCTTGAGATCGACTCAAAGCACTGGCTGCCGCGCGTGCCCGAGAAGTTTCGCGACCAAGCGCCGCGCCTGGTGCGCCAAGCACATGGCGGCGACGCGTGGTTGATTGGCGACAAGATTAAGCGCCCTGCAGCAGCGGCTGATCTCTACGGCGGTAAGGGCCGCGATGAATATTTGCCTTTCGACGCCAGATACGAAGGCACGCCGGGCACCGGCAGCGCGCAACAGCGCATCGGCGAACAGGACAAAGATGGCATCGATGCCGAAGTGTTATTTCCATCGCAGCAAGGCGGGCCAAAATTTTGGCGCCGCGTCGAAAACAACGACGCTTACAAGGCGATCGTGCGCGCTTACAACAGTTGGCTTGTGAAAGAATACTGCGCCGCCGATCCGGAGCGCCTGATCGGCGTCGGCATCCTGCCGCTCGCTTGCACATTGGACGATGTGATCGGCGAATTGGAATATTGCAGCAAAGCTGGTTTCAAAACCGTCCTGCTGCAAGGATTCCCCAGCGGCAACGCCTATCCGTCGGAAGCCGACGACCGCTTCTGGGCGCGCGCGTTGGAACTCAACATGCCGATCAGCGTGCACGTCGATCTCGACCGCGCCGACAATCGCAAAGGGCCCCTATTCAAGTATCCCAACGAATCCGAAGAGCTTATGAAAAAACTCACCCACGAATTGGTCGAACAATGCAGCCGCTTCGGCCCGGCGCGCGGCAACGGCGCCGTCGCGGCAATGCAGTGGGCTCTGTCCGGTGTCTTCGAGCGATTCCCCCAGCTAAAAATTTTTTTCGCCGAAAACCAGATCGGCTGGGTGCCATTCTACTTGCAGGCGGGCGACGTGCGCTACGACCGGCACCGTCGTTGGTCCGAGCGTCTGCTCGGCTTCAAGCCCCTCAAGCGGCCGCCGAGCGAATATATCCGCGAGCATTGTCTGTGGGGATTTCAGTTTGACCGAGTCGGCGTCGAGCTGCGCCACAAGATCGGCGTCGACATGCTCATGTGGGGTTCCGACTTCCCGCACCAAGAGTCCGACTGGCCCGACTCGTTGAAAATCATCGAGAAAAACTTCACCGGCGTACCGCCAGAAGAAAAGCACAAGATGGTCTGTGGCAACGCGATAGAGTTTTTCCGCCTCCACGCGTCGTGATCGGCATGGTCATGTTTCGCCGTTTGCTATTCGTCATATCCGTCTTATCAGTCGGATCAGTCCTATCTGCCCACGCCCAAGACAACTGGCAAGTCGAGTGGGACAAAACCATCAAAGCCGCCGAGCAAGAGGGTCAAGTCACCTATTCCGGCTGCGGCAGCCACGAATATCTCGGCGAGTTTCAAAAGAAATATCCCAAGGTCAAAGTCGAGTCGGTCGCCGCGTCGTGCTCCGAAGTGATCTCACGCATCATGGCCGAACGGCGCGCCGGGAAATATCTCACCGATGTGATCCGCTTCGGCCTAACTTCGGCGCACACTTTTTACCGCGGCAAGATTTTGCAGCCGATCAACACCAGTTTCATTCTCCCCGAGGTCAAGGACACCTCGAAGTGGTGGCAGAAAAAACATCACTACTCCGATCCTGAAGGGAAATATCTTTTCGTTCCCGCCGCCAGCGTCTACGTCCGCTTCGCCAGCTATCACACGGCACTGGTCAATCCCGCAGCGGAATTCAAATCCTACTGGGATCTATTGAACCCTAAATGGAAAAGTAAAATCGTCGCCACCGACGTCAAAGTCGGCGAAGGCCGCAACGGCGCGCGCTTCATCTATCATCATCCCGAGCTTGGCCCGCAGTTTTTGCGCCGACTCTTTGCCGAGATGGACGTGACGCTTGCACGCGATTACCGACAAGCGGTGGATTGGCTGGCGCAGAAACGATTTGCCCTGTGGCTATTCAGCCAGTCCGACGACACCTTGGACGCCAAGGACCAAGGATTGTCGGTGCAAATCCTCGACCCCAACAATTGGAAAGAAAGCGCAGGCCTAGATGCAACGGGTGGCGCGTACGGTCTGATGGACAAACCGCCGCACCCCAATGCGGCGAAGATTCTAATCAACTGGTTACTATCGCGTGATGGCCAGGTCGCAGTGCAGCGCGACCACGAGTCAGCCGGCCTCACCGACTCATTGAGAATAGACATCCCCAAGAGCGACGTCCGTCCCATGCTGCGCCGCCGCGACGGCGTCAAATATCTAGAGATGTGGAATCCCGCATGGCAGGACATGAAACCGGTGCAGGAGTTGATCAATCAAGTGTTGAGCGAGGGGAAGAAGAACTGACGGTTGGTAATAGTGTGATTACTTGGGTATGAGGTCAGCTTATTATAGACTTGCGATTGGACTGTGGGAGGATTCGTATGGCGAAGACAGTTGAGCGAATCGTAGCGGAAATGCAAGCGCTGCCGGACACGGACAAACTTCAGCTGCTCGATGCGATCATCGAAGACTTGGATAAGCCAGACCCCGAGATCGACCGTGTTTGGGCAGAGGAAGCTCGTAAGCGCTGGGAGGCGTACAAAGCTGGAAAGGCGCCGTCGGTCGATTACGAAACAGTCATGGCAAAGCATCGCCGCCCGTGAAAGTACGTTTTCTCATCCAGGCCCAACTGGAACTGGACGATGCGGTTGCTTGGTACAATCAGCGATTCGAAGGGCTCGGCCAAGAGTTTCTCGACGAACTCGACCGAGTTGTTCGGCGGGCTATTAAGTTTCCACTATCATGTCCTGAAATTGAACCGGGAATTCGCCGTGGCCTGATTGCGCGTTTCCCCTACGGCTTAATCTATGGAATCGATGACGACAGACCTCGTCGTTATCGCCGTAGCTCACTTACATCGCCGTCCCCGTTATTGGATCGAGCGAATCTGAAGTCAGTTCGCTAACGAAACGAACACTAAGGTTTCTAAAAGGAACAGTTCCATGGCCGAACCGACGGTTATCTGCCCGCAATGTAGAACCGAGATAAAACTGACCGAATCCCTGGCCGCGCCGCTACTGGATTCCATCCGGCGCGACTACGAACAGCGCTTGTCACAAAAAGATACCGACATGGCAAAGCGCGAGGCCGCGCTCAACGAACGGGCGGCTTCCATCGAGAAAGCCAAAGAGACCCTCGATCAACAAGTCGCCCAAAAACTCCAACAAGAGCGCCTGAAAATCGCCGCCGAAGAACAGAAGAAAGCCAAGCTCGCGCTCGGCAACGACCTCGATCAAAAAGCTAAAGAAATCAAGACGCTTCAAGAAGTCTTGAAAGAACGGGATGTGAAACTCGCCGAGGCGCAGAAGACCCAGGCTGAGTTGATCCGCAAGCAGCGCGAGTTGGATGACGCCAAGCGCGAATTGGACTTAACGATTGAGAAGCGCGTGCAAGCCGATCTCGGTAGCGAACGGGAGAAAGCCAAGAAGGAAGCCGAGGAAGAACTGAAGTTCAAGGTGATGGAAAAGGATCAAACCATCACGGCGATGCAAAAGCAGATCGAAGACCTAAAGCGGCGCGCCGAACAGGGCTCGCAGCAACTTCAAGGAGAAGTTCAGGAACTAGAGTTAGAATCTCTGCTCACAGCGAAATTCCCCCGCGATACGATTCAACCAGTGCCCAAAGGCGAGTTCGGCGGCGATGTCTTGCAGCGCGTCGTCGGGCCATTGAATCAAATCTGCGGCACAATCCTTTGGGAGTCGAAGCGGACAAAAAATTGGAGCGACGGCTGGCTGGCTAAGCTGCGCGAAGACCAACGCGCGGCTAAAGCTGAAATCGCCGTTATCATCAGCCAGGCGCTGCCGAAAGAAGTCGACACCTTCGGTTTCGTCGACGGTATCTGGGTCGCCGATCCCAAAGTCGCCCTTCCGGTGGCACTCTCGCTGCGCCAAAGCTTGATCGAAGTCGCCGCCGCGCGCCAGGCGAGTGAAGGCCAGCAGACCAAAATGGAAATGGTCTACGGCTATTTGACCGGCCCACGCTTCCGCCAAAGAGTTCAAGCGATCGTTGAAGCATTCTCAAGTATGAAAGAAGATTTGGACCGGGAGAAAAAAACCATCACCCGCCAATGGGCCAAACGTGATGAACAAATCGACCGCGTCATGCAAGCCACCGTCGGCATGTACGGCGACCTCCAGGGTATCGCCGGAAGAACGTTGCAGGAGATCGAAGGGTTGGAATTTCAGGGAATGTTGGATTTTAAAGCAGAGGAATAGACTACCCGGATAATGGCCGATTTGATAACTTCGCCGTGGAGAAGCAGAAGACACAGAGATAAGACGAGATGAAAACTCACCAGAGCGGACTCCATCTTTTGTGTGAACCGAACGTCAATGTAATTCTCCACTATTGATCCAGCTTGCCTGCATTCAGATCGTTTTGAACGGAGCGTAGCAGTTGAACGATTTGAACGGTTTGAACGATATTTTTCTAGGAGTTTCCCATGTCTGACCATTACGATGTGATCGTTGTCGGCGGCGGCTCGGCGGGCTGCGTTATCGCGGCGCGGCTTTCCGAGGACCCGAAACGTAAAGTCCTGCTGCTCGAAGCCGGGCCGGACCCGCAGCCGATTCCCGATACGGTCGCCGATGCCGAGAAGACCACCTACGTCCTACTCGAAAGCCCTTACATCCAGATGTACCCGACCAAGCGCAATTACGACGGCAGCGAATTCTATTCGTTGGCCGGCCGGATTCCCGGCGGTGGATCGTCGGTGAATATGATGGCGATCCCGCGGCCGATCAAAGCCGATCTTGACCGCTGGGAGAGTCAGGGCAATCCCGATTGGTCGTGGGAGAAAGTTCTTCCGGTGTTAATGCGGATGGAAGCGGACCAAGATTTTCCCGATAGCCCGATCCACGGCAACTCCGGGCCGATCTACGTCAAGCGCAAGCATCTGCTTGACATCCAGCTCGGCGAGCAAGAACAAGCATTGCTCGAATCATTGGACAAACTCGGCGTGCCGCGATTCCTCGATCAAAATATACCCAATCCCTACGGTGTGGCGCCGACGGCTCGTAACATCAAAAACGGCAAGCGCCAATCGGCAACCGTCGCGTATCTCGACCCGGCGCGCCGCCGCGCAAATCTTACGGTGATCGGCGAAGCACAGGTCACCTCACTCCTCTTAAACGGCAAGACCGCCTCCGGCGTGCGCTATCGCAAAGAGGGAGCGGAATGCACGGCTACCGCGGACAAAGTCGTGCTCAGCGCCGGCGTCTATCACTCACCGCAGATCATGATGCTGTCGGGTATCGGCCCAAGCACGCAGCTGAAGACGCTGGGGATTCCCGTCGTGCAAGATATGGCCGGCATCGGCGAGAACTACCAGGACCACCCGATGCTGACAATGACGTTCAAAGCCAACCCAACGAATCAACAGCCGCTCATGCGCGGCCGTTCGAGCTTGAAGCTTTATTTCAAAACCGATCCGGCAAGGGAGTATCTGAATTTTCATATCATTCCCCGTGAAGCGATCGCACTGTCCGGGATCGGCGATATGCTCGGCTTTTCGTGCAACCTGCTGGAGCAGACCAATCGCGGCAAGCTAACGCTCCAGAGCGCCGAGCCGAACGATCTGCCGAATATCGACCCGCAGGTCTTGGAACATCCGAAAGACATTGCGGCCATGTTGGCGGCGATGAAGTTCGTCCAACGTCTCGCCAGTACCGAGCCGTTAAGCCAATTCTACGGCGAGCTATTTTCACCTGGTGTTAACGACGATTGGGAAAAATTCGCGCGCTCGTCGTATACCAGCTATTACCATGGCGTCGGCACCTGCAAGATGGGCCCGGCCACAGACTCCATGTCAGTAGTCGACCAACACTTGCGCGTGCATGGATTCGACAATCTTTGGGTCGGCGACGCGTCGATCATGCCCACCGTTGTGCACGCCAACACCAATTTCACCGTCATGATGATCGCCGAACGTGCCGCGGAGTTCATCAAGGAACAGTCGTGATACAACTCTTTGCGTTGAGATTGATCGGCTGTACTGCCGATTGGCTCGCGTAGCCAGGATAGAAAAAATTTGCTATTGTCGCCACCATGCCAGCCGGAACCGCAAGAACTTTGGAAACGACTTTTATTTCAACCGATAGGTTTGACCAAAGGACGTTCAAGCGCTGGGTCGAAACTCGCCCCGCTACCGATATCAATCACTATGAATTAGCTGATGGAAGGATCGTTATGACTCCTCCGGCGGGATGGGGACATGGAGAAGTTGGATCCAGGGCGAATCGAAACATCTCCGACTTCGTCGACAAACACAAACTCGGCAAAGTCTTCGACTCAAGCACCGGTTACGATCTACCGACTGGAGACACCCTCGAGCCGGATGTTTCATTTATTTCCTCGGAGCGCTGGGCAAAAGGTCCTCATGTGGGCCGCAGACAATTTCTAAGGATCGTACCGAACATCGTTGTCGAGATTTTGTCTGCCAGCACTGAGCATCGCGACCGAGGAGAGAAGAAGAAAATTTACGAAGCCAATGGTGTTGACGAGCTTTGGCTGGTGGACCCGACGCGGCGTGAAGTGACAATTTTTCAGCTCGTTGGAGGCCGATACGGTCAAGGACGGCGCTACGGCATTCGCCAAACGCTTCGTTCTCGATCCCTACCAGGTTTGCACATACCGGTCCGTTTCTTGTTCAGCTGAATCCGCCGCAGGTACAAATCCGCTGAGAGGCGTCGAGATTGTGCCTTAATGTTATTCTGAGGCGAAGCCGAAGGATCTCACTTTCGCAATAGCCTGAAAATGCGAGATGCTTCGCGCTGCTCAGCATGACATTTTACGGATTGCACGGATTGCGCCTCGGTCTCATCACCGAGAGAATATTGGATTATAGCCATAACCTCTGCGCGCTTCGCGTTTCTGCCCCGAATTTCATTCTCGCTTTTCTCGCTTTTCGCCCTTGTAAGCTTCCCGGCAATTTCGCTATGATCGCCGCGGTCACGTCACGCACGGGAGGTTGTCATGAAGCGAATTCTGTTCGTTCTCGCTCTCGCTCTCGTTCTCGTTGCACCGCGCTACGCCCTCGCACAGACGCCGTTCTACCAAGACAAAACGATTAGAATCGTCGCCGGCTATGGCGCCGGCAGCGTCGATGATGCCTGGACACGATTGATTGCCCGCTACCTTGCCAAGCATATTCCCGGCAATCCGAACATGATCGTGCAAAATATGCCCGGCGCGGGCGCGATGATAGCAGCCAATTACGTTTACAAAGTCGCCAAGCCCGACGGCCTCACCCTCGGCGGCATTCGAGGCGGGCTCTATTTCGATCAGCTGGTCGGGAGACCACAAGTTCAGTTCGATTGGACTAAGTTTACTTGGCTCGGTAGTCCGACGCAGGTCGAACAGCTCATCTACATCCGCGCCAACACTCCCTACAAAACTATCGCCGATGTGCGTAAAGCTGCCGTGCCGCCGAAATGCGGCGCCACCGGCACATCTTCGACCGGCTACTACACCGGCAACCTGTTGGAAGAAACCCTTGGCGCAAAATTTATTACGCTCACCGGCTACAAGGACGGTCCTGAAGTGGAATTGGCCGTAGAGCGAGAAGAAGTGCAGTGCCGGGGTATTTCAATAGAGACCCTCTTCGGCCGCGAACCGCTGATCAGCTGGCACAAAACAGGTTTCGTCCGCGTGCTGATTCAAACGGGCAAGAAGCGCGACCCGAGGTTGGCCGACGTGCCGACGATCTGGGAACTCATGGACGAACATAAAACTCCCGAGGCCGGCAAACGCTTGGCCACGATTATACTAGCCGTCGGCGCGTTCGGCCGTCCGTACGTCAGCTCGCCCGGCCTGCCGCCTGACCGCGCGAAAATTCTTCAGAACGCGTTCAAAAAAACTATAACCGACCCGGATTTTCAAACCCAAGCCAAAGAACGAAAACTCGACATCGATCCGGTCGGCGGCGACGAGCTGGCAACCGTCGCCCGCGAAGTGATTGCTCAACCCGCCGAGGTTGTCGAGCGGATGAAACGGTTGCTGGAGAAATGAACTTCGCGCCTTGCATCCCTCGCTCCGGCACTTGGTAATACAGCACACCCTGAATGATCGCGAGTTAGCTAATACGTGTTTGCTGAGCTGACGACCGATCGGGTATTTGCACGCAGTGGTGAATTTCGATTATCCTAATGCACGAATCCCTTAGGCCATTATACACCTCATGACAAGTTCTGAACTATCGTTGGAATTGGCGAGACCGGCAGACGCGGGCACCATCGCCAAGATGTCGCGGGACTTGATTGAATACGGGCTCCGGTGGCGTTGGACAGCCAAGCGCGTCGCGGTAAGCATTGGCGATCCCAATGTTAACGTGCTCATCGCGCGCGTTCACGAGCACACCGCCGGGTTTGCGATCATGCGTTACGGCGACCACATCGCACACTTGGATCTTCTCGGTGTGGCGCTCCCGTACCAGCGTCTAGGCGTCGGACGACAGCTTCTTGAGTGGCTTGAGCGATGCGCGCTCATTGCCGGCATAATCCGGGTCGTCCTGGAAGTGCGCGCGGGGAACCAAGGAGCACAGCGCTTCTACGAACACATGGGCTATCGCACGCTCGTCCACCTTCCTGGCTACTACCAAGGGATCGAGGCCGCATACAGAATGGGCCGTGAGTTGGCGCGCAAGCCGCCGGACTACAGTGCTCGGTCCTAGCAAAATTCGTCTACTCAGTGATCGCGCTACCCGCCGACGATATTCACAGAATGTGATGATCGCTGAAGAAATAGTAATTGCAAGATCATCAATCACGGTCTTGATGTATAAATTAACTCTTTAATCGACGCCATCCCAATGACTCGCATCATCATCGAAACCCGTATCCACGCACTCATCGAACTCTGCTTCGAGCTCGCAAGAGACGTGGATGTCCACGCTGAATCCGCCGCGTTCTCCTCCAATCGGCCGCTAACGAGCAAGTGAGCGATTGAGTTATGAAACGTACACATGAAGGAGTCCGAGTCCAATGTGACCTGGCCTACGGCTACAAAAGCTTCGTAGAATCACTGAAATTCTATGTTAACATCGCCTCTCGAGGCATGCACAACTAACTGGGGTTTCCAAAGGGGGGATAGCATCCCCTTTGGTCGCGTGCGGGGTTAATACCCCGTACGCGAAATGCGCCGTTTATTTGATTTGGCTAAACCCATCACCGACCCAGATGGGTTAAGGAGGAAACTACTGTGGATTACGGCGTGCATCTTCCCGTCATTGACTTGGGCTTCCAGCGGTATTCTCTGGAGCGATTATCGGCGTACGTGCAAACCGCTAGGGACTTGGGCTTTAAGGCCGTTTCGACGAACGACCACTTGATCTCGGTTCGGCCGTGGCTCGACGCGCCGACCGCTCTTGCCGCCGTGCTCTACCATAGCGGAAACATGGCGGTCGGGACGAGCGTGACGCTGCCGATCGTGCGCGGGCCGGTGCCAATGGCCAAGACGCTGGCTGCCATCGACATACTTTCCAACGGCCGGTTATTCGTCGGCTTGGGTCCGGGGTCTTCAGCGCGAGACTATGAGATAGTTGGGTTGGATTACGAGGAACGCTGGAAGCGATTTGACGAAGCCATTCACGTTTTGCGCTCTCTGTGGAGTGTCGACAGTGTCCCGTTCACCGGACGTTTTTACTCGACGGCGGGGAACGATCTCGAACCCAAACCGTTGCAGAAACCAAGTCCGCCGATATGGATCGGCAGCTGGGGTTCGGACGCTGGCCTGCGCCGCGTCGCACGACTTGGCGATGGATGGCTGGCTTCCGCATACAACACGATGCCCGATCAATTTAAGATGGGCTTGACTAAACTCGAAAACAATCTCAGAGCTGTCGGCAAAGATCCGGCTCGCTTCCCAAATGCGCTCGTGACAATGTTCATGTACATCGCCCAGGATAAGTCCATGGCGGAGCGGGTTTTGTCTGAGACTCTTGTGACTTTCCTAAAACGTCCCGTCGAGGAGCTGCGCCAGCGACTGCTCGTCGGTTCGCCGGAAGCGTGCGCCGAAAAGCTCGCGGCATACAAGGCGGCCGGCGTTCAACGGGTTTTCATATGGCCGACAAAGGACGAGCTGGATCAGCTTACGGTTTTTCAGCAAAAGGTGGCGCCGCTGGTCGACGCATGAAATCTGGCGGCGAGAAAGTAAAACTCGCCCTTGACGTTGCAAAATGATCATCCTTGAGTCTATCACTCCGCGGAACGCGATGCTCTTCAAAGACGTTCGTCTGCGCGCCTTACAGAACACGCCCACCGCATTCAGTTCCACCTACGCCGAAGAATCCAAGCTCACGGACACCGATTGGGTAAAACGCGCCACACAGTGGGGCAGCGATAAGTCCATTGGCTATCTCGCAATGGACGCGGGCATTGCCTGCGGAATCGCATCCGGGCTGCTCGATCACGATGACGCGACACGCGCGAACCTATTTTCGATGTGGGTCGCGCCCACGCACCGCCGGCTAGGGATCGGTCGCAAATTGGTCGACGCGATCATCGACTGGGCCCGTGCACAAAGCGCTCGCACCTTGCTGTTGCTGGTGACTAGCAACAACGATGGCGCCATCAAATTCTACCAGCAACTCGGCTTCACGCTGACGGGACGAACCGAGCCCTACGCAAATGATCCGGCCCTTAGCAACTACGAAATGCGCCAATTTATTTCCTGACAGCCGAGCCTTTCGATTCAGCGCCAATGGCTTCACAAAGCTACCAGGATTAACATCCTGCGGTCTGGCCCGCGTCGCCTATTGAGTCGCGGTTAGCCCCCCAGCTGTGCTGAACCGACATTGCCGCGGCAGCCTACTTTACGTCTCCTGGTCCCCGTGCCATACTCACATGGCGTGTAAAGTCTGAACCAAGCCGTTCATCGCGTAAGAATAACGAATGTCCTGTAAAGGCGTGAATATTCTAATTGGCGCCGCCGCGTGAACGAGTTGCACGATCCAAACCGCTCGCACCACGTCAGAGACAAATCCTAATATTGTCTTCCACAACCGCCATCGACGCAGCGGCAACAGCGCCGAAGGAGTAAATTGAGTGCCAGGTTATCTGGTCGAAACCACGACATACCGCATCGGCGCGGAGAATTATCAACTCCGCTCGCTGCGCGACCGCCAGCAGTACTGGGACCCCGACGGACAGGCCGAGCGGGCGGGAATTTCATCGGCAGCATGGCCCATCTTCGGCATCGTCTGGCCCGCCGGTATCGCCCTGGCGCAGAAGATGAATCAGTTCGCGGTTGCGGGCAAGAGCATTCTAGAAGTCGGCTGCGGCATCGGCCTGTGCAGCATGGTTTTGCAGCGGCGCGGCGCGAATATCACGGCTAGCGATTATCATCCGTTGGCGGAAGAATTTCTTCGCTTCAATACCGACCTGAATGGCCTACCGCCGATCAAATTCCATAACGCACCCTGGGCCGGGCCCAACCCCGATCTCGGCCGCTTTGATCTGATCGTCGGCAGCGATTTGCTTTACGAGCGCGGTCACCCGACGCTGCTTTCGACATTTCTCGCCTGCCATACCGAATCAACCGCACAAGTCATATTGGCCGACCCCGGTCGGTCCCGCTGCGGCCAGTTCGGCACCAAGATGGCCGCCGAAGGGTACTCACGCAGCGAACAACGACTTCAATTGGCCGGCGCGACCGCGTCACGCGGACGCATCATGAGCTTCGTACGCGGCCAAGAATTACTTTGACGCGGCTTTGCCGTCTCGAAACCGCCTTGGTGCATAAGAAGCTTCAAAGCCAATTCACCTTTGCGCATGATCCTGTCGCGGCATCGACCACTGCCGAGAGGAAATTGTTGTTGCTTATGCGCTCGCTAGGGACTAGAGTTGAAAACATGAAAATCAACAACGAGGAAAAATCCCGCTACCGAATCAGCGACTCGCACCGCAACCAGCCTTTTATCGGGGTGCTCAGGCGCGATCGGGATACTTACGGATGGACATGGAAGGGTGAAATCGACTTTACCGACGGGCACAATTTCCAATTCGCCAGCCAGCGCAGCTTTACCACCGCCACGGAAGCCGAAGACTACCTGCGCCGGTTCGCCTGCGACCGCATCGATAACCGACTAAATTTCAGCCAATCCTAAATCACACCCGCCTGCCCCCACGAACGATCATCTTTCGTCCAAAGGCGAGGTGTCGATCCGTCAAGTGATCACTGCAGAGGCGACGGGCGAATGAAACAGACGCTTCCCTGTCGTGACTCCTGCCAGCGCAAGTTGAGTTTGATTGACAGCTGTTTCCACCCGGACGTATATTTGCGCCATATCGCCAGGAACGCGGCGTGAGTTCGCCCGAGGAGACTGCAATGAGCAGGTGGTCCGAGGTGGAACAGCAATTAAACGTGATGGTCAACCAGTGGTACGACACTCCGGAAATCCGCCGGCTACTGAACGTCCCGCTCACGCCGGCACGGCTCGCCTTTCGCCACTTACACATGAATTTCTTCAGCAACAACCGGCGCGATTGTTGGGCGGCGGTTTCTTGCAGAGCGCCCCTCGATGTAAAACGCGCGATCTGGGAGCATGAGAAAGACGAATTGATCTACGACCCGCGCATGGGTAAAGCCCATGTTACGGAAGATGACTTGGGCAGCAACAAGGAATCGGACCTGATCCCCGGAGCGCGCGCCGCCTTTTACGCCTGGCTTCACTGCGCCCAGGAGAAACCTTGGCTCGAAGGCCTCGCCTGCTCGCATATTTTGGAACGGCGCAACAACGACCAGATCGTCAAAGGTGGCACGCTGACGCAGCGCTTGGTCAAACGGCAGGAAATAGAACTCGGCATCAAGAAGAAAGACCAAGACATCAACGTCCAAGTTCACTTGATTGCCGATGTGGAGCATACCGATCTGCTCAAGGAAATCTTCACGCGTTACGTGGTCGATGATTTGACCAAGCAGCAGGTTCTCCGTGGCGCCGAAGAGTCGCTCGCCATCGAGCGCTGCTTTCACGGCGCAGTCGCAAGTGCCATGGCGGAGTTGGCTTGACAATGAGTTTCGGGTGCCGCGTTTCTGCTTTCGACTTGAAGGAAAGACCAAGGATTTGTGCATTCAGCACCGGGAATTTACTTCTTCCCCCTTGGAGAGAATGTGTCGCAATACGGTGCATGGTTCGAGAGCCTCGCCGCCAACGGTATGGCTCGATCGCGAAATAAACAGGGCCTTTCGTGTACCGGGTATTAACCCCGTACACGACCAAAGGGGATGCTCGCCCCCTTTGGATTCCCCATCAATAGGGTGCCCGCAGCAAGCTGCGGGGAATTATTAGATTCAATCACTTATCCGTTCGCCCTGAACGATGCAGATTAGCAAATCTTATCGGCAAACGCCGCAAAGCGGTATAGGCTCCATTGAAGTGTTTATCAAACAATCGCAACCGATAAAATTCAGAAAGGATTAGCCGATGCTCTACAACGATTTACGCGGCTGGATGGCAAAGGTCGACGAGTTCGGCGAACTAAGACGAGTTGACGGCTGCGACTGGAAATACGAGATGGGCGCGGTAACCGAAGTGTATGCGCGCAATCCTCCCTATTCGGCGATTCTTTTCGACAAGATCAAAGATTATCCCGCCGGCCATCGCGTGCTCGTCGGCGTGCATCATCAGTCGCTCAAACGCCAATGCTTGACTACCCATCTGCCGCTCGACTACGACCGCACTCAGTTCATCCAAGCCTGGCGCCAGCGTCTGAACAATCCCGCCTACATTGCGCCGCTCATCGTCGATAGCGGGCCGGTGATGGAAAACGTCTACGAGGGCAAGGACATCGACCTTTTGTCGCTGCCGGTGCCGCACTGGCACGAAGAAGACGGCGGCCGCTACATGGGCACCGCGCATCTCGTGATCACCCGCGACATCGATGAAGGCTGGGTCAACATCGGCTGCTACCGAGTCATGGTACATGACAAAGACACTCTCGCGCTTTACATTTCACCAGGCAAACAAGGCCGCATCATCCGGCAAAAATATTTCGATCAGGGCCGGCCCTGTCCGGTCGCCATTAGCTTTGGTGATGATCCTCTGCTGCTCACCGCCGCGGCGAACAGCCTGCCCTGGGGAAAATCCGAGTACGACTACGCCGGCGGCATTCGCGGTCAAGCCGTCGAAGTCGTCCTGGGCAAGCACACCGGATTGCCGATTCCGGCTTACTCGGAAATTACCATCGAAGGCGAGTGCCTGCCCGACCAGCAACGGCGCGAAGGCCCCTATGGCGAGTGGACCGGCTATTACGCCAGCGGCGAGCGCACTGAGCCGATCATCAAAGTGAAACGGTTGATGCACCGCAACAATCCGATTCTCACCGGCGCGCCGTCATCGCGTCCGCCGGGCGGTTCCGACGACAACCTGGTACGCTCCGCCTTCATCTGGGATCACATGGAAAAAGCCGGCGTGCCGGATATTCGTGGCGTTGCTTGCTTTCAAGGACGATTCTTCACGGCGGTTTCGATCAAGCAGCGCTATCCTGGCCACGCCAAGCAAGCCGGCTTCGTCGCCGCCCAATGCGGCGCCGGTGCCTATTTGGGCCGCTATATCGTTGTCGTCGACGATGACATCGATCCCTACGACATGAACGACGTGATGTGGGCGATGTGCACCCGCTCCGATCCGGCCAACGACACCGACTTCATCCGCCGCGCCTGGAGCGGCCCGCTCGATCCGGTGATCCCGAAAGACAAAAAGGGGTTCAGTACCCGCGCCGTCATTGACGCGACGCGCCCGTATGAGTGGATGAAAGATTATCCACTGGCCTCTGGATCGAGCAAAAAGATGAAGGAAGAAGTTATAAAGAAATACGGCAAGTTTTTTACCTAAGTGCCTTTAGTAAGGAGTAAAAAGTTGGCGGTGAGGGGATTTTCGTCCGGCACCCCTGACGCCTTGATACTTACACCTAACGCTGCCGATCAATAGGAACTTGAATGCAGAAAACCGGCTTCTGTGGCGTGCTCACCCATGTTGGAAATGCCGATCGACTACGATTTGTTTGAAATCGATAGATGCGCGATACTGGGGTGGAATATTGCATGGCGAGGTGTGTCATGTCTGAATCGGCAAACCTGTTAATGTTAGAGTTTCTTTCCTGGGTCGCCGACCGTCGGCGAACTTACGACGAGGCCATGGAAGCGTGGCAAAGCCACTGCCCGAGGCAGACAATCTGGGAAGACGCGATTATCGACGGCTACATTCAATTGAACAGCGCACATACCCCCGACGATCCCGAAGTCGCTCTTACGCCGCGCGGCCGAGCCCTCCTTAACGGCAACAACCATGTCTGAGGATTTAGACAACTGCCTCGAATTTCCAGGACAATGGCGACTGGCAACAATGGATACATCGATGCGAGTTTAGTTGGTCTGGTTGCGAGATAGAGTTGGTAACAGTCGACCATTCTTGACTTAAGTACCCGTGGGGGTATATTTCGCCTGCGTCGAGTGTTTAACGGGGCGGGTTTCTACGGTTTGCAAATGACCCCGAGGCCGCTCGGCCAGCCGGAATACCAGTTAAACAGACTGACCGAAGTCTTAGTCTTTTAGAGAGGAGTACTCATGAGCGATCGGAGAGTCACAAGATATTATTTTTATCCGCTTTTTTTAATTCTTACGGCCATAATTCTCCCATCCGCTTGGGCCCAAGGGGATTTTTACAGCGGCAAAACGATTCGGATCATTGTCGGCCTGAGCACCGGGGGTGGATATGACCGCGCTGCGCGCATGCTGGCGCGCCATATGGGCAAGTACATTCCGGGCAATCCAGACATCGTGGTGCAGAATATGCCGGGAGCCGGTTCAGCCACCGCGGCCAACTACGTGTGGGGAGTCGCCAAACCCGACGGCCTGACGATTTTGGCGCCACACAACAATCTTTACCTAAACCAACTCTCCGGTCAGCAGGAAGTCAAATTCGACCTGACTAAAATGTACTGGATCGGCTCGCTGGAGAACGACGACATGATAATCTTCGGTCGGGCCGACGCGCCGTTCAAATCCGTCGACGACATTATCAAAGCCAAGGAACTGCCGAAGTGCGGCTCCACGGGGGTCGGCAGCTCGGACTACGTGATGTCAAAAATATTAGAGGAGACCGTCGGCGCCAAAGTGAACCATGTCACCGGTTATCCCGGCAGTAGCGAAATCGCCATCGCCCTAGAGCGTGGCGAGGTCCAGTGTATGGGTCTGACCATCTCTACCTACTATGGACGCGAACCTTTCCTGACCTGGCTCAAAACGAAATTTGTTCGCTTCCTCGCTCAGAGCGGCCGTAAGCGCAGCGAACGTGTCGCCGACGCGCCGACCATCTATGAGCTCATGGACCGTTACAAGACACCCGCCACCAAGCGGCGCACGGCAGAAGCGATGTTACAAGGGGGAGAGTGGGCCAGGCCGGTCCTAGTGGCGCCCAACACCCCGGCGGATCGGGTGAACATTCTGCGCACAGCACATGAAAAGGTCGCAAAGGATCCCGAGCTTCTTGCCGAAGCAAAAAAGTTGAGACTCGACGTCGTGCATATTAACGGCGCGGAGCTGCAAAAGATCGCCGCGGAAGTGATGAACCAGCCCCCCGAGGTAATCGAAGCGGTGAAAAAGCTTTTTGTGAACTGACCGCGGCGGACGTGCGCGATCCTTTAATTGGCGCTGCGGGATTAGGAGTGACTACAAAACTCGGGAGTGAATAATTCCAGTCAGTTCCCCCCGAGCCGGTCGAAGGGCTCCTAAGAATTGTCTCACATAGCACGATCGAGTCACCCATCGAGGGCCTCAGGGTGAACGGCTCATTGCGCCCCACTCTGATACCGGATGAGTCCTTCGATTCATTACCGCGATGGCAATGCGCCCGAGTCGGCGAGTTTCTTGTATAGCGTAATCACCTCGGCATCACGCGGCAGTTCTCGCACCGCTTTCTCTACTTCTTCTCCGGTTAGTGGCGTCGGCTCCCGGCCCATTAACTTTTTAAACTCCTGGTGAAAGCCGGGGTCCTTGAATGTCTTGGCCATCGCCTCGCGAAGAATTTTCACCAGCTCCGGCGGCGTGCCCGGCGGCAGATGGTGCGGCCAGCGCGGTACTTGAAACGCTCTAAGCAGATCGACGACCTTGCGTTCCTTGTCGTTCTTGGCGAATGAATCGATGTCAGGGAGCCCGGGCAAGCGCGCGTCGGTGCGCCCCCTGGGATTGGAAATGGTCGCGTGAAACTGCACTTGATCGCCGAGATCTTTCAACACGCTATCGATGTTGCCGCTCGTCCTGGCGTCGAGCTCGCCGTTGTTGAGCGCGACGTCCATCTCAGGATCGTTGAAGCCGACGACGAACTTGGGTTCCTTGAAGTCGAGGAAATAGGCAAACATACGCGCGGTCACATAGACCGAATGACCGACCGAGTGGGCGCCGATACGGATGCCAGGCGTGCGGCGGACTTTTTCCAGGTTGTCGAGGCCCGCGGCTTTGCGGGTAAAAAAACCGTACGGGTTGCCGGTTTCGGTCGAGCCGATGTAGATGAATTTATCGATGTCGTAATTGCTGCCAGGCAAGCCGAGTATCGGCCCGGGAATCATCGCGCCCGCCGAGCCAATCTTCAGTCCGTCAGGCTTGGTCGTATAAATATAATTAGCGCCCTTGCGCCCCGAGGCACCATCCATGAACTCCATCGTGATCGTTGGATTACCCGGAATATATTTTTTTAAGAACGGCATCAGCGCCCGGGATTGAAACTCGCCTGAACCGCCGGCGCCGCCACCGCGCACCAGCGTAATCGTCTTGCCGGCATAATAAGGCGTCTGGGCTAAGCCTTTTGCCGCCGGCAAGAGCACTGCACAAAGCAACGCCGCCAGTGCGGCTGGGGAATTCTTTTGGTTGATCAATGGCATTTTCGTTCCTTCGATTCGCTCAACTCTTTACCCCGGGTTGGGCGAGAAAACCGCTTCTCTTCAGATCGTCAACGAAGCGCAAGTCAAGAATGTCTTCCGGCTTCGCCTTGGCGGCCTCCTTTGTCTAGCTCGGCGTGGGTCCCATCAAGGAAATCACTTACCCGGCAAGAACGCAACAAAAAAACCTGCCGGTTGCGATGACTAGTCAAACTTAATTTGCTACAAACACAGCATGCACGGCTCGACTCTGCTCTTTGGAGGCACTTCGATTCTCGGCTTCAGTCTTGCCAGGCGGTTTCCCGACGCGATTGTACCGTTCATCACCCGCGCCAATCGGGCGCCGTCGATTCAGCGCTGGCCGATGCTCCATTTGGAAGATTCCCTCTGGCCGGAATCGGTTTTCCAGCAATATCAACCTAAACTGTTACTCTACTGTCACGCCGTGTGTGACGTGCCGAAATGCGAGGCTCAGCCCAACTGGGCGGTCGAAGTCAATGTCGAATACACCCGCCGGGTGATCGCCGCGCTGCCGGAGAGCACCCGGCTCGTCTACGTTTCGTCCGATCATGTCTTCGGCGGCGACGGCGTCTACGATGAGGTATCGGCCCCCTGTCCGATCAGCGTCTATGGTAGAACGCGCGTCGCAGCGGAAGAGTTAGTCCTGAATCGCCCAGGCTCGCTGGTTCTTCGCGTCGGCTTGCCGATCGGTCCATCGCCCACTGGCCGCACCGGCCATTGGGATTGGCTGCGCTACCGCACCCAACAGAAGCTGCCGGTCACCATCGTCCATGATGAATACCGCTCGGTGGTGTGGGCCAGCGATCTGTCGGCTCGCGTCATGGATTTAGCGGCGAGCGAGGAAACCGGAATTCGTCATGTTACGGCAACCCGGGCGTTGTCGAGGATCGAATTGGCCGATCATCTCTTAAAGTTGTTCGGTGAGCGTGCCAGCTATGAGCGCGAGAGCCGTCACGAGCGGACCGCCCCTCATCTCGGCCATGTGGAACTGGCCACTCACTATCGCGGCGAACTATTTCAGCCGTTGGCGAGTGTACTGGATAAACCGGACGTGCAAGATTACAATTCTATGACTCACTAAGCGAAGACCGTTCAGACCGTCATAAAACGGACATGCCTGCGCGCTGAATCATGTGAAAACGTTGCAGTCCCAGTTCCCTCGTGTTAGGCCAAATTCACCATGACGTTAGCCAAGGACGACGAACACTTTCTCTGCTTGAGAGCTTCGCCGGCGCGGATGGACCAGCTCTGGGCCGAAGGCTGGCGTCACTTCGGGGTCATTTTTGTCCGCTATCGGACCTCGGAGCATGGCGGCAAACAGTATACGGTCTTGCCGCTCCGAATCGACCTTGAGCGCTTCGCTTTACACCGGAGCCATAAGCGCATCCTGTCGAAGAATCGCGATCTCCAGGTGCTGCTTCGACCGTCGTCCATCGACCGCGAGAAAGAAGCTTTGTTCGAAAAGCATCGGCTCCGCTTCGAAGAAAATGTGCCAACGTCGCTGTTTAATTTCATGTCGCCCGATCCCGCAGCCGCCCCCTGCCCCAACTCGGAACTCTGCGTTTATGACGGCGACAAACTTCTCGGTGTAACCTTCCTCGATATCGGCGCGACGGCAACTTCCGCGGTCTACGCCATATTCGATCCCGAAGCTTCGAAACGGAGCCTTGGCATCCTCATGATGCTCCACTCGATCCAATTTTCCATCGAACGCGGCTGCCGCTACTATTATCCCGGCTACGCATACCGTGAGCCGTTCACGTACGATTACAAGAAAAGATTTGCCGGACTTGAATATTTGGACTGGTCGAAGGGTTGGCAACCCTACGAACCGCCGCTAAATGCAGCACCGGTAAACGCGAGAGGAGTCCTGCCATGAACGAAGAGCAGGGAAAGAAAGCCCGCGCCCTCGGCATCAACCACGTCGTTCTCGAAGTCGATGATCTGGACAAAGCGTTGGAGTTTTACGGCGGGTTGTTCGAGTTCGAACTGCGCGGCCGCGGCGACCACAACGCTTTCATCGATCTCGGCGACCAGTTCATCCAGCTCACCCTCGGCCGAACTCAAGTCGCCGACACCAAGCGCCATTTTGGCTTTGTCGTCGACGATCGCGAAGCCGTCAAGCGCGCCATGGATCGGCTCGGCATCAGGAGCATCAACGAGCGGGTGAACATCCTCGACCCGTGGGGCAATCGCATCGAGATCGTCCCCTACGACGACGTTCAGTTCACCAAGGCCGAAAACATCCTCAAAGGCATGGGTGTGGGCGTGCTCGCGAAAACGACGAGCGCGATTGAAGAACTAAAAAAGAAAAACATGGCACCGACATGATCGAGAGAATGCAAATTGCTCGTGCGCCACGTCAATCTAGCAAACGACAAGTGAACCGATCGCTGGCCGTTCGCTGGAGCGAAATGAGTACACCTTTGGGGCTTCTCTTCGTCGCGGTGAGCGAGCGCGGCGTCTGCGCCATTGAGTTTGGCCGGCGCAAACCGAGATTCTCAACGCTTGCAAAAACAGGCGCGCGCTTGGAAAAAAGCGCCGGCGCGGTCGCGCCAGTGAAGGCGCAGTTGCGCGAATATTTCGCCGGGCAACGTCGCCGCTTCGATCTACCCGTTGACCTATCCGCCCTCACGCCATTCCGGCGCGAGGTTGCGACGGTAACTCGGAAAATTCCGGCGGGAAATACTTGGACCTATCGGCAAGTCGCTCAGGCGATGGCACGACCGAATTCGGCTCGCCCGGTGGGCCAAGCCCTGGCGCACAATCCGATCCCGATCATCATTCCTTGCCACCGAGTGATCGCCAGCGATGGCAACTTAGGCGGCTACAGCGGCGGATCGGGACTCAAAACCAAGCGCTGGTTGCTGCGACACGAAGGCACGCTTTCGTGAATCGGAGCACAATCCCCTCGTCATCCTACTCTGATTCTCCGTTTCTAATTTGGACAGCGCTCAGCGCCGTCTATCTCATCTGGGGCTCGACCTATCTCGCGATTCGCTTCACGGTCGAAACCGCACCGCCATTTATTTCGGCAGCGGCACGTTTCATCATTTCGGGTGGCTTTCTTTACACCTGGCGGCGCGGCGCCGGCGATCCACGACCTAGCCGTCTCGAATGGCGCAACGCGTCGATCATCGGCATCCTGCTGCTCGTCGGCGGCAATGGTGGCGTCGTGTGGGCGGCGCAATTTATTCCATCGAACCAGTCCGCGCTATTGGTCGCAACCGTGCCGTTGTGGATGCTGCTCTTCGACGCCGTCCGTCCCGCCGGAGAAAAGCCCAGCGCCAAAGCGCTCAGCGGAATCCTGATCGGCTTTTTCGGCGCTGCTTTGCTGATCGGCTGGAGCACGAGCGACGCGACACCGGAAAGTTTCTACGGCGCCGTCGCAGTCGTCGCTGCGTCGTTGCTCTGGGCGATCGGCTCGATCTATGGAAAGATACTTCACCTGCCCGCTTCACCTCTGGTCACCACCGGCATCGAAATGCTCAGCGGCGGCGTGGTGCAAATTTTCGTCGCCTGGCTGTTCGGCGAATTCACTGAATTCGATCTTAGCGCAGTATCGACGCGGTCGGCGTGGGCGTGGAGCTATTTAACAGTCATTGGTCCGATCGCTTTCGTTGCCTACGCGTGGCTCCTGCGCAACGCGCCAATCCCGCTGGTCGCAACCTACTCCTACGTCAACCCACTCGTCGCCATCCTGCTCGGTTACTTCCTCGGCAAAGAGATCATTACTCTGCGAATTCTGCTGGCAGCGGGACTGATCATTGGCTCGGTAATCTTGGTCAGCGCGCCGAATAAACGCTAAGCCCTTCACTCCTAGCGGAGTTTAAGTTAAAGAGTTCTAAAAAGGAGGGACGCTATGTCAATAACTCTCTACCACGACGTGCCGTCGACAAACTCAGACCGAGTCAAAATTGCTTTGGCGGAAAAAGGTCTGAGCTGGGAAGGGGTTCGAATATCTCTCGCGAAAAGAGAACAGAAAAATCCGGAGTTCCTAAAGCTCAATCCCTATGGCAAGATTCCCGTACTGGTCGAAGACGGCAAGGTTTTGTTCGAATCCTGCATCATCAACGAGTATCTCGACGAAAAATATCCCAACCCGCCGCTGATGCCGAAAGATTTCTGGGCGCGCGGGCGGGCGCGGACACTCGTCGACTACGCGATCAATTATTTACACGAGCCCTACTGGGCATTGCGCGGCGAGATCATGCTGAAGAAAAACCAAGCGGATCGCGACCAGAAGGTCATCACCGAGAGACGCGCCGAACTTTTGCAAAAGCTCCAGTACTTGGAGTTAGAGCTGGGCGACAAGCCTTATCTGCTCGGCGAGTTCAGCTTGGTCGACGTCGACATTTTTCCGCGCTTTCCACGCATGGAGTCGTTCGGCGTCATCCCCTCGCCAAGCCTGCCACGGTTGAGCGCATGGTATGAAAGAATGAAACAACGGCCGTCGGTGCAGGCAATACTGTAGGACAAACTGCTTCCGAGCTTCATGCTCGAACATGCCTTCCGGACTTAGGCGCGGCAAGAAAAAATTTGGGAAACGGGAAGCACTAGATTGAGCTGGCTAGATATTATTACACGTTAACTTGCACGGAGTAGACCATGCGTACGGCATTTCTCGCTGCAGCAAGTGTCGGGGCGATGATTCTATTGTCGCAGGGCTCCGCGGCAAAGGCCGCTGAGATAAAGGTCATAGCTGCGGCTCCCATGACAGCGGTGTTCAAGGAGCTAGGCCGCAATTCGAACGCAATACCGGGCACAAAATCGTCACCAAATTCGCACCGACTCCGCTGGTGAAGCGCGAGATCGACGCCGGGGAGACGTTCGACGTAGCCATCTCCGTCACGTCCGGGGTCGACGACTTGATCAAAGAGGGCAAGATTGTCGCCGCCACCCGTGCGGCTGTGGCCTACGCCGGCCTGGGCGTGGGGCTACGTGCAGGCGCACCTAAGCCCGACATCAGTTCCGTCGACGCGGTCAAGCGCACGCTGCTCAATGCGAAATCCGTTGCGCATAGCGCAGAGGGTGCGAGCGTCGCTATCTTCAGGGCTTTGCTCGAGCGCATTGGAATTGCCGAGGGGATGAAACCGAAACTCAAGCCGATGGCCGGGACCGCGTCACAGAGTTTGGCGAGCGGCGAAGCGGAAATCGTCGTCCTCTTCGTTCCCACAATCGTTGACGCTCCGGGAGTTGAACTCGTCGGTCTATTCCCATCGGAGCTTCAGACATATATCAGCTTCGCCGCAGGTATCGGGACCGGCGCCAAGGAGCCGGAGGCAGCCCAAGCTTTGATCAAGTTTCTTACTTCGCCAGCGGCTGTTGCAGTGATCAAGGCGAAAGGTATGGAACCTGACACGCCGCGATAGGTCCTGTGCCGAAAGGCGACCGACCAACGCGTCACCCCTGGCCCTTCACCCCTCACCGCTCCTCCCTCATCACTTCAGCGTCTCTTTCAATTTCGCCACCACCGCCGGCGGGGTCTTGAACATTTTTTCAATCGCCTGAGCGACCTCTTCACCGGAAGCCGGCGCGATATCCAGATTGGCCTTGTTCGCGTCGCTCAAGAGATCTGGATCTTTCACCGCTTGAATGAACGCTCGGCGGAGAATTTGTACGCGTTCCTTCGCTGTGTTCGGCGGCAGCGAGTAGCCGTAGGTGATCGCGCCCGGTTGGTGCACACCGGCTTCGATCAACTGCCGCGCTTCCGGCGTCTTGGCGAAACTGATCGACAACGGCACCTTGGGTAAGTCGGCGTGCGCCGTCGGCGCGCTCTGCAACATGATAATCGCCTGCCCAGACTCAACGGCTCGGCGCCAAGTAGAACGCACCGATACCCATGAAAAACCGCACAGGCCGTCCATCTCGCCTGACTCTACAGCGACGCGCATGTCGGCAGTTCCCTTGTAACCTGTAACTAAGCGCATCGGCAGCCCGATCGCATCTTTCAATACTTTTGCAACATCGTCCGTTGTCGAGCCGGGCGCGCTGCCGGCGAGTTTCAATGGTGTTTTCGACGCCAGCCATTGCTCGGCGTTGGTGATTCCGGTGCGTTGATGCAGCACGCAAAGATCGTGGTTGTAACCCGGCGCGCCGACCCATTCCAATTTGCGCGCGTCGAAGTTGGTGCCCTGGGCGCCGACCAGTTGGCCGAGAATCTGATTACCGTTGAATGCGCCGATGGTGAGTCCGTCCGGTTTCGCTACTCGATAAATATGGTTTACCGCGATCAGGCTTCCGGCGCCCGGCATGTTATCGACGATGATCGATGGGTTGCCCGGGATATACTTGCCCATGTAGCGCGCCACCGTGCGCGCAAAGGTGTCGAAACCACCGCCGGCAGAGAAGCCGACAATGATGCGAATAACCCTACCGCGGTAATATTCATCGGCCGGTGTTGCTGCTCCTGCCACAGCCATGTGGCCGAACAACACCACTAAGAAGCACTTCAAAGCAAAAAGTCTTTTGTACATACGCACTCCTCCTCCGCCACTACAAACTAAACGAAGAGCCGTTTTCCAGTCAACCTGTACCCGGCGCAATGAAGTCCAGGGTTACTGGACGTTGACAAGACGATGAATTCCACCATAATCAGCAAAACTCGGAGGTAGATCGATGAAGTTTCGGTGCCTACGTTTGGCGTTAGTGCTTTCACTGGTTTCATCATCGGCAGCATTCGCCCAGGATTTCTACAAGGCTAAAACCATCCGCGTCATCGTCGGTGGCAGCCCGGGCGGTGGCTTCGATATTTACACCCGCGCCATGGCGCGCCATATGGGGAAGCATATTCCCGGCAATCCATCGTTGATCGTGGAAAATATGACGGGCGCCGGAACTCTCATCGCCGCGAAGTACGTCCATAGCAGCGCTAAACCGGACGGGCTCACTGTCGGCATGTTTAACGGCGGCCTTATTCTCGGCGGCGCCATAGGTATGAAGGGCATCGACTTCGATATGCGCGAGCTGGAATATCTCGGCGTCCCGGTACAAGATAGTCCGGTATGCGCCCTACGCAAAGAAAGCGGCGTAACCACCATGGAACAGTGGATGGCGTCAAAAACGGCGCTCAAGCTCGGCGGCTTGAGTCCGGGCAACAGCACCAGTGACGTCGCTCGCATCCTTCAAACGGCTCTCAACCTGCCGGTCCAGCTCGTCGAAGGCTACAAAGGCACCAATGAAATTCGCCTGGCTGCCGATGCCGGTGAACTGCATGGCGCATGCTGGGCCTGGGAGACGTTGAAGAGCGCCTGGGCGAAAGCGATTCCCGCCGGCGAAGTGAACGTCGTGCTTCAGGTTACAGCAAAAAAACTCCCCGATCTGCCCAACGTCCCCTTGGCGCTCGATCTGGCGAAAACCGAAGAAGCTAAACTGCTGCTGCGCGCTGGCGCCATCGATCCTGCGGCGGTGGTGCGCGTTTATGTTACCACGCCGCGCACCCCGAAAGACCGCTTGCACATTTTGCGTAACGCATTCGCAAAGACCTTAACCGACCCCGAGTTTGTCGCCGAGGCCAAGAAAGCCACTCTGGATATCAATCCGCTGACCGGCGAGGAAGTCACAAGACTGGTCGACGGGTTATTCAAGCTTCCGCCGCCAACACTGACAAAACTCACCAACGTGCTCGTCGCCAAGTAGCGACGCTGAGCGCAACGGTAGGAGATACCGAAATGAAATCGAGATCCATGACTTTCTTTGCCGCGGCCGCTATGTTGGTGTGCACGACGTCGAGAAACCAAGCCGCTCAGCTTCAGGACATCAAACCGGAAAAGAACCGCCTCGAAGTCGCCATCGCCGCTACCGGTCCACTCTATTTACCGCTGTTGTTGGCCGCCGACGCTGGTTATTTCGCCAAACGAGGTTTACAGGTGAACCTCACCGTGCTCAGCGCCACCGCGTCAGCGCAAGCGTTGCTCTCGGGAACGGTCGACATTTATCAAGGCGGAACAGCGACGATCCACGCCAACGTCGCCGGCTCGGATGTCATCTACATCGCCGCGGCGGTCGACAAAAGCACCTTGGTCTTGTTCGGTCAGAAAGGCATCACGACGTTCGAAGCCTTGAGAGGCAAGTCGGTCGCGACCACCTCCGTCGGCGCCTTCGGCGAGATCGCCATGCGCAAATCCGCCAAAGAGCGTGGCATGGAGATCGGCAAAGACATCAAGCTGCTCTACCACAAGGGTCCCCCCGACGCGCTGTCGACTTTCATGCTGAACAATGCCGATGGATTGATCGTCACACCGCCGCAGACGGAAATGGCCAAAAGCAAAGGCTACCCGGTAATCATCGACTACTACGAACGCGGCTTTAAGATCATCGGTCCCGGAACCGGCGTGGCGCGATCTTTTGTGCGGAAGAACCCGAACACGCTAAAAATCTTCTTGATGGGCTATCTCGACGGCGTCAAACGCGCTCTCGACGATCCCGTCTCAGCTAAACACATCGAGTCACATTACACCAAAGTCACCGACCCGAAGCTTTTAGAGGGCAGCTACCAGGATGGACGCAAAGTTTGGAACAAAGACATGACCGTCGATCTGAATGCGATTAAGCTCGTCCTCGAACAATCGACGGTCGCCAAAGCCGCCGAGATCGACCCGCGGCGTTTCTTCGATAACACCCTGATCAAAGAAGTAAACCGCGACTACGCGTCCAAATTGTTTCCGGGGCAAGTTAAGTAGCCAGCCAACTGCCACTTTGCATTCCAGTTCACACGAGATGGGCGAATCCCATGCGCGCGATAGATTGGATTCTTGCGCGGCGTGAGATAAGTAGAAACCTGATGTAGTGAACCCAGTTGACCAAGGAGCGATAGGACATGCGCATAATCGATGCCGATGGACATGTATTGGAACGGGATATTCCCTGGGAAGATTTGCTTGAGCCGCCCTACCGTGCCCGCGCGCCGAGAGTCGTCAAAGATAATCGCGGCTTTCCGTTCGTCATGATGGAAGGCAAACTCACTCCCAAACCCGTCGGCAAGGCGTGCAGCTTCGTCGGCGCGCCGCGCAGCCACCATCCGCAAGCGACGACCGGCATGACCGATCCGGTGCAGCGTCTCAAAGATATGGACCTCGAAGGCATCGACACCGCGGTGCTCTTCGGCACGTCGCCGTTCTTAAGTTTGCCGTTTGTCGAAGACAAAGATTTGGCCTGCGCGGTGGCGCGGGTCTACAACAACTGGCTCGCCGGATATTGCAAAGCCGACGCGCGGCGGCTCAAAGGCGTCGCCGCGGTGGCGATCCAAGATCCCGTCGAAGCGGTCAAAGAACTACGCCGCGCGGTTGAAGACCTGAAATTCGTCGCCGTCGCCACGCCGCCTGTATCAGCGTCGAAAAAAAATCTGGACGATCCCGACCTCCATCCGTTTTTCACCGAAGCCCAGCGCTTGAACGTCCCGGTGTGCATCCACGTCGGCGCCGGCGACGGCGTGCCAGCCGCGACCGAGCGCTTCGATCATCCGCTCTACACCCATGCGATGGCGCATCCGTTTGAGCAGATGATCGCCGCGCTGTGCGTCGTCTGTGGCGGCCTGCTCGAGCGTTTTCCCAAATTGAAATTCGCCTTCATGGAAGCCGGTTGCGGCTGGGTTCCCTACTGGATGGAGCGGCTCGATGAGCACTATGAAATTCTCCAGCCGACAGTACCGTGGCTGACCAAACCGCCGAGCGAATACATGAGGAGCGGGCAAATGTATTATGCGTTTGAGATGGAAGAAAAAATGCTGCCCTACGTCGCCGAATTCGTCGGCGCCGAGCGATTAGTTTTTGCCACCGACTACAACCACAGCGATTCGAAGTTTCCCCACACCGTCGAGGAAGTGATGGAGCGGAAAGATATTAGCGACGCGCTGAAGGCGAAAATCATGGGCGAGAACGCAGCCCAGCTGTACAATCTTTAAGATTGAATGCGGGAGCATCGGAGCGCTCCAAAACCCATCTCTCCACCACTCCATTACTCCATTTCCCCCGACAGACTTCCAGATCCCGTACAGCGCGCTTCAAGCGAAAACTGTTCATCGCATCGTCCCATGGCAACACCTTATCCAAAAAGTGTTGCACTTCGTTTGTGAATATGGGGAATCCACGTTCTCCGTGTTCGCCACGCCCTCGCCATCTTGGATGCTCGCTGCGTGATCAACACCAAAAACGTGGTTGATTTATTTTCGCTACCCAGCCGTCCAAGGGATTGGTAAAATGACCCCTGATCGATTGGTTGAAGATAGAAAGGAGATAAGTTGTGAGAATTACAAAGCGTGTTTGGGCATTTCTGTCACTGGCGCTTTTAGGATTCGCCGGCTGTCCGGCCCTGGGCCCGCTGGAGAGTCCCGGCGGAATCGGCGGGGTTAACAACGATGTCATCGGCGAAGTGCAGTTCGTCGATAACCGTACCCGCGAGCTCGAAATCCGCAGCGACTCTGGGCGGCGCTCCGTCGTGCGCTTCGACAATAATACTCAAGTGATCTATCGCCAGCGTACCTATCCCGTCAGCAATCTGGAACGAGGCGATTACGTTGCCGCCCGGGTGCAGCAGGATCGCGACGGACGCTTGTCAACCACGAGCATCTCAGTCAAAGAGACAGCACAAGACCGCGGCATGGGCGCCAGTGTAGGAAACCGATTGGAGCGCACCGAAGGCCGTGTCGAGAACATCGATGCCCGCCGCGGCACCTTCGAAATTCGCGACCCACGTAACCGCATCGTCGTGATCTCGGTCGCTTACAATGCGCCGCGCACAATCACCGACCGTTTCAATCGGCTGCGCAACGGCGACTACGTGCGCATCGAAGGCCGCTCGGTCAATAGTGATCGCTTCGATCTGGAAAATTTTCTGTGAGTGAAATTGCAAGTACGATGAAAATGTTTTTCGCCACGAAGACACGAAGGGCACGAAGTTCGGAGAAAGCTATTTAATCTTGGTGTCTCTTATGAAAATAGGTTTAAAGGGCCAAACAGTGTTAGTAGATTTGTAACGTTTTAATTTTCATGCGCAGTGTTGTACCGAGTGGTACATGAATTACTTCGTGGTGAATGTCCCTGCTCATTCGTAGCGCTTCTGCCTCGCTAATTCGCAGCCTTTAGTGCAGAATCTGTTTGAAGAAGTCGTTGCCCTTGTCATCGACCAGGATAAACGCCGGAAAATCTTCCACGTCGATCCTATAGACCGCTTCCATGCCCAGTTCCGGATATTCCAACAACTCTACTTTCTTGATGTTTTCTTTGGCCAGGATCGCCGCAGGCCCGCCAATGGAGCCCAAATAAAACCCGCCGTACCTTTTGCACGCGTCGGTCACCTGCTGGCTACGGTTGCCTTTCGCCAAGGTAATGAGCGCCGCACCATGGGATTGAAAGACTTCGACGTAGGAATCCATGCGCCCCGCCGTAGTGGGTCCAAACGATCCGGAAGGCAATCCTTCCGGCGTCTTCGCCGGACCAGCGTAGTAAACCGGATGATCCTTCAAATACTGCGGCAGCCCCTCGCCTTTATCTAACCGCTCTTTGAGTTTGGCGTGCGCGATGTCGCGCGCCACGATCATCGTGCCGGTTAGCGATAATTGCGTCGTCACCGGATACTTGGTCAACTGCGCGAGAATTTCCGCCATCGGCCGGTTGAGGTCGACCTTGACGACGTTGCTCGCCACCTTGCCGCGATACGATTCCGGAATCAGCCGGCCAGGTTCCCGCTCCAACTCTTCGAGCCAGATGCCATCCTTGTTGATCTTGGCTTTAACATTACGATCCGCCGAGCAGGAAACCCCCATGCCGACCGGGCACGACGCGCCGTGGCGCGGCAAGCGAATGACGCGCAAGTCCAAGGCGAAATACTTGCCGCCGAACTGCGCGCCGTAGCCGGATTTGTATGCCTGCTCAAGCATGCGATTTTCAGTCTCGCTGTCGCGAAAGGCGCGGCCATGAACGTTGCCGGTTGTTGGCAAGTGATCGAGGTAGCCGGCTGAAGCCAGCTTCACAGTCTTCAGACACGCCTCGGCGGAAGTGCCGCCGATGACAAAAACTAGATGATACGGCGGGCAGCCGGCGGTCCCAAGAGTTTTCATTTTCTCGGTGAGAAATTTTTCCAAGCTCGCCGGATTGAGCAGAGCTTTGGTCTCCTGGTAAAGCATCGTTTTGTTCGCCGAGCCACCACCTTTGGTGACGAACAAAAAGTTATATTCCATGCCGTCGGTGGCCATGACGTCGATCTGCGCCGGCAGATTGGTGCCGGTATCGACTTCGTCGTACATATTCAGTGGCGCGGTCTGCGAGTAGCGGAGATTTTCTTCCGTGTAAGTTTTGTAGATCCCCTTCGCGATCAACTCTTCGTCCTTCACGCCCGTCCACACCTGTTGTCCCTTTTTGGCGAAAACCGTAGCCGTTCCGGTGTCCTGGCAAAACGGCAGTATCCCCTTCGACGACGTGTCGGCGTTGCGCAGCATCGCTAGCGCGACGTATTTGTCATTGGCCGACGCCTCAGGATCTTTGAGAATCGCCGCGACCTTTTCCAGATGCGCCGCGCGCAGCAGAAATGAAACATCGCGAATCGCGACATTGGCGAGAAAGGTCAGCGCCTCGGGCTCGACTTTGAGGATGTCTTTCCCTTCAAACTTGCTAACCGAGACATGCTCCTTGGTCAGCAGCCGATAGCGGGTCGAATCTTTCTCCAACGGCAGTGGATCTTGATAAACGAATTCCGGCGTCGCCATAAACTTACCTCGCAATTTTTTTTAATCCTAATGGAAAAATTGTCCTTTGTCGACGCGCTAAAACCGGCGCCGATATTGACAGTGCGGCACGATCTCAATTACCGTGATGACAATCGGAGGAATCATGAGATTTGCGTTGCTCACATCATTCATCTCTATATTGCTCGCGCCCGCCTTGCACGCGCAAACTCTCGAACAGCTCATCGCCGGGGCGAAGAGCGAAGGAAAACTGGTGATCTACGCCTCCGCCGCGGCGCAGCAGCTGCAGATGTATCTCGCCGCCTTCGGCAAACGCTATCCATACATCAAGACCGAATATTTCCGCACCGATAAGCAAAAACTGGTTACCCGAGTGCTGCTCGAAGAGCAAGCCAAACAACGCCTCGCTGACGTGATTCATACCAGCGTCATCGAGACTCATATCTTAAAAAAGCGTGGCGCGCTGAGCCGCCACGTGCCTGCTGAATCGGCCTCATATCCGAGCCAATACAAAGACCCCGAAGGCTTTTGGACCTCGGTTTACGCCAGCGGCACCTTGATGGGTTTCAACTCGCGCCAGGTTAAACGCGCCGATGCGCCGAAGAGCTATGAAGACTTGTTAAATCCGCGCTGGAAAAACGCCATGGGCATCGACAACACCAAGATCGAGTGGTTCGCCATGCTGTCCAAGCTCAAGGGCCGCGCCTACATGGAAAAGCTTGCGGCTCAGAATGCGCAGGTCATGGCGGGCAACACCAATTTATTGAACCTGCTCGCCGCCGGCGAGTTCGCCATCATGCCAGGCGTCTATGAATATTCGGTCGATAATATGAAGAACAAAGGCGCGCCGGTGGACTGGATCGGCCTCGAGCCGGTGATCACCTATACGGTGGCCGTGTCCTTGCCGTCGCAACCGGCGCATCCGTTCGCAGCCAAACTGTTTATCGAGTGGCTGCTGTCGAAGGAAGGCCAGGAAGTGATCAACCAATATGGCCGCGTGCCGATTCGCGACGACATCGATTCGAAGTACGGCAAGCTGCTCAAGCAACACAAACTGCTCATAGCCGACGTCGATTTGAGCCAGCGCGAGGTCGAAGTCAACGAGATGATCCGCAAGTTATTTCGCTGAATTGACGGAATCGATCATCCTGCCGTATCCACGGGCAAAGGTCCGACTTTAATTTCCGGCCTATCTTACAGATCGCGGCGTGAAGTGGTGAATTATCCGATCCTTCTTTAGGTGCTTTGCACGAGATACGCCGATTCCGTGGCGGCGTCGAGCATAGGTCAGTCGCCGATGCCCGGCTTGGTGCCAACCGGCACCGCTTCGACGATAATGCCGCCGGGCGCGCTGAATTTCACGGCTTTGCCGGGTTCGCTCACAACCTTGCAGCCGAACTTGCTGACCTCGGCGATACACTTTTCCACGCTTTCAACTTCGACGCCGAAGTGATCGATAGCGGGTTGCTCATTTTTGCCGCTGCGGATTTGATTGATAGCGATATGCACGGTGCCGTCGGTGAGATAGCGCACCGTGCTCCTCAGTCCTGGAACCGTGACCTGCTTGAAGCCGAAAACCTTGCTGTAAAAGTCACTGGCCTTGTCGATATCTTCCACTCTCATAGCGAGATGAACAATGCGCGCCATTTTTCCTCCGATGTTTTTAACGACGGTTTGAATTTATGGTTCTTCAGGATTCCGCGTGAATCACCGCGGAGGACGCGGAATAAGGAGTCTTTGATTTGAAATTACTCCAAACTCTGCGAACTCCGTGTCGCTGCGGTGAAGACGCCTTCATAGGATACCCGGAAGGGCCGAGTTTATAAGCCCAAATTGTACACCTGATTGACATTGTCTCGGCACAGTTTGCGCTTCACTGTCGCATTCGCTCCGGCAAAGGTCTTCTCGGCGATCTGGTGCGAATACGGCCAGGTGCATGCCGCATGCGGGTAGTCGCTCGCCCACATGAAATTGTTCTCGCCATAAATTGGCGTGGTCAAGACCGCGGCGCGATCGTCCATGAAGGTAAACCACAGATTGCGCGTGAAGTACTCGCTCGGCGACAGTTTCAATCTCATTTCTTCTCCCAGGGTCGTGCCATGGGCGGTCTTTTTCGGACCATACTGGTAATCGACCTGTTGCACGATGATTCCCACCCAGCCGGCCTCAAACTCGGTGCAAATAACTTTGAGCTGGGGATGACGGTCGAACAGACCGGAAAAGATCATCTGCCCGATTACGGTCTTGATCACCGTCTGTCGTGAGTGCTGGAAAAAGCCGGGCCACTCATCCGCGCTGTTGAGCTTTTCGAACCAACGGCGCGACGCGCCGCCCTGCAGCTGCCCAGAGTGGATGACGATCAGCATGTTGGTGTCTTCCGCAGCTTTCCAGATCGGCTCATACTTCGAATTGTAGTAAGCGTCGTCCTTGATGCCCGGCGGCATTTGCGCACCTTTGAAACCCATCTCGGCGTACTCTTGCAGGTCTTTTGCGGCCTGCTCGGGATCGATGATCGAAAGCAATGGAATACCGATCAACCGTTTAGGATTGTGCTGGCAAAATTCATGCAGCCAAAAATTGTAGGAACGAAAACAAGCGCGCTGAAAAGCTGCATCGGTGAGCACATAAAAAATCCGCGCCCAACTGGAAAACAACACCTCAGCCTCGACGCCGTCGCGGTCCTGTTCCTGCAAACGCTTGGCTGGCTGCCACGAGCCAGGATGATCCTCGTAACGAAAACTCTCGCGGAAGCGGCGGATCACCTCGTCATCGACTTGATCGACGGCCATACCGGTGACGCCTTCAGGTTTACCGACGAGAAATCCGACCGACGGATTGTAGCACGGCGAAGGCTTCAATCCTTCGGTAACCAGCCACAGTCCTTTTTTACCGTCGACATTTTCGACGACTTTCGGCGCGCGGTCGCCGTATTCCTTTTGCACTCTATGCCACGCCTCAGGCGGGTCATTGAGGTGACCATCAGCGGAGATGAGCTTGAAGTCGGCCATCGATCATTCCTCCTGGGATTTGGTTCTCATGAATTCTGAACGAATCACGTGCCCTTCTCTGCCGTCGGAAAACCATAGGCCTCGACAATTCGCTTGACCCATTGGTCGAGATTCTTTTGCAAATCCCAACTCAGCGATGACAGGGGTCTGCCACGAATCATCGTATGCAATTGCGAACCGGCGACATAGACCGATCCGTCGGCAGGGCCGTACTTATCGAGGATCTCCTGGCCTTCGGCTGAAACTTGAAACTCCATCCACAAAAGCGCCGTATGCGGATGAGTCGCCGTGCCAAACACTCCGTCGGCCGAGCCAAAGCGCACCGGCACGGGCTCGAGAAATTGCAATTCTAAACTCTTGTTCAAGTCTTTTGCTTGCGCCTCAAGAACGCTCGAAACGTTTAGCCCCATGAACATCGAATACTCGCCCAGAGCCATGGATGCCAGCGAACGGCTGCCACGCACCCATATAGGCTTTTGCTCGGCGATCCTGCGCGCGAACTCCAAAGTTTTCTCCAGGCCCCATGCCGGCACTAAATTGGCGACCGACAGTGGGCGAACGTCAACCAGGAATTTCCGGCCTTTGAATTCTGGCTTAAGGAACCCTTCCCAGGTGGTTGGAACTTTATCCGCAGATATCAACTTCTTATTGTACGCCGCCACTACGACCTGGGTTCCCTTGGAAACGATATTTCGATTGTTGGAGTCAACGATCTTCGGTGGGATGTTGAGCACGCCCTGTTCCGCCATCCCGAGAACGTCAAACTTTTTCAAGAACGGCGGATACTCGGCATAAACCTGATTCGAAATATGCACCGTGTCCCAGCGCTTCGCCCTGCCTGCTTTCATCTCGAGAATGAAGCGCTGATACTCATCCGTGCCGCCGATCTCCTCAGCTACTACTTGAATAAAGGGATATTTCTTCCTAAAGGCGTCGATCATCGCTCGTTTGGCCGCGCCGTCCAGGAATGTCAGCGCTTCGAGCTTGCCTTCTTCTTTCGCCTTCGCGACGATCTCGTCCTTGCTTGTAAGAAAAACAAAGCCCTTCGATTCAGCTTCTTGTTTCGCCTTCGCCAGATTCGTCGACGCGGCCGCGGCTAGCGCACGAGAATCATCCGTCCAGCAATAGATGAGAAACATCGCCAAAAGAAATAATTTCTTCACGGCAACCTCCGGTATTTACTCGCCCGACACTCTACTCCATCCCCTTTCGATATCGCCCCACCGGCACGATCTCCGCGATCGTTCCTCCCGGCGCGCGAAACTTCACCGGCGCCTTGTTGGGATCGCTGAGAATTTCACAACCAAACTCGCGGACCTGCGCGACGTATTTACCCACGTCGTCCACTTCAATTGCGAAGTGGTGAATGCACGGGCCCTGACCCGCGGCCTGAGCCAGCGCCGTATCTTCGCTGTCGTAGCGGAGCAGCGTCAAATTGATTTCACCGTCGCTGAAGCTACCCCGCGCGCGATTCTCCGAGCGAGACTTCCCGGTCGGCATGAAGCCAAGCGCTTTTTCATAGAATTCCGCTGACTGATTAAGGTCTTCGACTTTGACAGCGATATGAGCGATGCGGGCCATATATGAACCTCCAAATCTTCTGGCTGAACGTTGTATCGTTACGCTACATCGCAGTAATATCCCAGCCACTATAACCGAGGCAACCCAAAAATAGATGGCCACCGAACGAGTTCACACCTACTGCGCCATGTGCACGTCACGCTGCGGCGTCATCGCCTCCGTCGATGACGGACGGCTGACTCAAGTCAACGCCGATCCCGATCATCCAAACGGCTGCATCTGCGTCAAAGGCGCCGCCGCGCCGGAGATCGTCTACTCGCCCGATCGAATCCGATTCCCCTTGGTGCGCACGCGGCCAAAAGGCGATCCGAATCCCGGCTGGGTGCGCATCTCGTGGGATCAAGCGCTCAATCTCGCCACGCTCAGGCTAAACGACATCAAAGACAACCACGGCGCCGAAGCCGTAGTCTTTTCGCGCTCGACGACTGCCGGCAGCGCGGCCATCGACTTCGACGGCTGGCTGCAACGCTTCGCGAATGCTTTCGGTAGTCCGAATCTGCTGACATCCAATCACATCTGCACCTGGAACCGGCGTGTCGGCTCCAAATACACTTACGGCAGCGGCATGCCGCTGCCCGACTTCGACAACACACAATGCATGCTCTTCTGGGGCATCAATCCGCCGGCGACGTCGCCCGCGCAAGCCGTGCGCATCAACCGCGCCCGTAATCGCGGCGCTAAGTTGATCGTCATCGATCCGCGCAGAACAACCCTCGCGGCAAAAGCGGACTGCTGGTTGCGCGTCCGCCCGGGAAAAGATGGCGAATTGGCGATGGCGATGATCCATGTCCTGCTCGAAGAAAATCTCTTCGACGCAGAATTCGCCCGCGCTTGGACTAACGGTCCGTTCCTTGTTCGCTCGGACAATAATCGGCTGTTGACACAAGCCGATGTGCAACGCGGCGGAAGTACTGACGCGTGGATGGTCTGGGATGAGCAATACGGATCACTCTTGTGGCAGCAAGTAATAGTTCCCGCACCCTTCGGCGCGTTTCCAGTGAAACTACTGGACGGCCCAACCGTGGAATGCCGACCGGCACTTCAAATACTCAAAGATGCGGCGGCACAATTCGCGCCGGAGCGCTCAGAAAAGATCACCACTGTGCCAGCTGAAGAAGTCAGAAAAGCGGTACGTCTATTCGCAAAAGAAAAATCATCCAGCTACTGCACCTGGGTTGGCCTCGAACAAGACAACGACGCGATGCAAACCAACCGCGCGGTGTGCATCTTCTACGCGCTCACCGGACAGTACGATCACCGTGGCAGCAACGTTCTGTTTGCAACCACGCCGACCAATCCAATCACGGGACGCGAACTCCTTCCGAAAGAAAACGCACGATTACGCCTTGGCGCCAACAAACATCCGCTCGGCCCGCAGGCCGATCCTGGATTAGTCCAAGCCACCGAAGTCTACCACGCAATCCTCACCGGCAAACCGTATCCCGTAAAAGCCGCAGTCTTATTCGGCACCGATCCGCTGTTAGCCCACGGCGATCCACTGCGCGGCAAAGCCGCCTTCGAAGCGCTCGACTTCTACATTCATGTCGACACGGAGATCAATCCAAGCGCAAATTTCGCCGACCTGATCCTGCCCGCAACCACTTGCTGGGAGCGCGAAGCGCTGCTGCCGTCGTTCGAAATGGCCGAGGACACGCTGAACTGGGCACAGTTACGCCCGGCCGTAGCGAAACCCGTTGGTGAGTCGCGATCCGAAGTGGCGATCATCTTTGACTTAGCCGCGCGTTTGGGATTAGCCCATCAGTTCTTTGACGGTGACATCGAAGCCGCGCTCACGCATCAACTAGCGCCCTCAGGTCTCACCAGCAGTCAACTGCGAGCAAACCCAGTCGGCATGCGCGCCCCGATCATAACACGGCACAAAAAATACGCCGAGATCGACTTACGAAACGGGAAGGCGCGCGGTTTCGACACACCGACAGGCAAAATCGAAATCTACTCGACGACATTCGCCGAAGCGGGCTATCCGCCGCTGCCGCAGTTCGAAGCGGGCGATCACTCCAACGATCAATACCCACTGACCCTAACCTTTTTCAGAGACATCCACTTCTGCGACGAACAACACCGCAACATCCCACGCCTGCGCCGCGCTGTTCCGGAACCGTTCGTCGAAATTCATCCGACTACGGCGAAAGCGAATGGAATTGCCGAAGGTGAATGGATCTTTCTCGAAACCAAAACAGGAAGAGTTAAACTCAAAGTGAAGTTGAACGACTCGCTCCACCCGAACGTCGTCGCAACCGTCTACGGCTGGTGGCAAGCCTGCCAAGAATTAAAGCTCAACGGCCACGACCCGTTCGGTGCGAACGGAGCGAACGCAAATCTTTTGATACCAAACAGCGACCACGACGCGATCAGCGCGTCGGTCGCGCATCGTGGCCAACGATGTCGAGTAATCAAACAATAACCGAACCCGCCGAGACCATGTTGCAGGTATATCGGTAATATACTGACCAGAGATATTGCAATGACCGTGAGTGAAAATTGATTGACAACTTGTTGATCGAAAAGCTAAATTTTGAGTGACAATGGTATTTAGATTTTGGAAAATACTGGTCAGTATGCTCACTGGTTGGGCACAAAAAGGGGGGAAGTGAGTGGACAAACTGACAGAACACCTTCCAGCGATCATTGCTGCAGCAGCGCAAAGCCATCTCGGCATCTTAGCGTTGCTGTCTGTTGCTCTTTCGGTTCTGGCATATTTCTTCTTTGCCGGTGCCTCTGAGAAAGTGAAGGTCGGCATCTTTGTTCTACTTTTTCTGGGTGTTGTTGGCTTTGGCGCGGCTATGTTTCGAGCCGCAGCAAAAGCGACAGAGGTGGCACAGCCGCGGCTGGCGACCGATACATCACGTCAATCGGCCCCTAATCCGCTAGCTTCGCTCTCTAAGGAGGCGAAGCTCCTTCTCAAAGAGGCTTCATCGGACCCGGCTGGCATCGTAATGTTTGCGCATTACGGCGCCGGTGTCGACCTCCAAACTAATGGCAAGAATCTAATAACGGATCAGAGTCGCCGCGCTATTGCGGTGTGGGAATCTGCTTTAAAAGAGTTGCTTGATAATGACCTGCTGGTTGAGCGAGGCCGCAATGGGGAGGTATTCGAAGTCACAAAGAAAGGGTACGACGTTGCAGAGCATCTCCCCATCTAGGCCTAACAAGGCGCTCCAGCCGAAGTCATCGCTTCGCGGCCCTCGGCTGAGCTTGGGTGTTAATCCCACCATCAATTCAACTCCAAGAACAACTCCTCCACCGCCATCTTTTTCACCATCAAACCCTGATCGAGGGAATAGCCGACGAAGCGTTCCAGATTCGCGCGGTTCTTTTCCAAGCCGAACGGCCAGGGATCACTTCCTAAGAGTTTTTCTTCTTCCTCAAATGCCTGCCGTCCCCATGCTAGCCACGACCAATTGGGATCGGCGTAGAACTCGCGGCAGATTTTCTTGGCTTCGCCGAAAGCTCTGAACAAGCTCGCGGCTGCATCGGGATATTTTTTTAGCACTTCGTCTTTGAAGGCGACGACGTGCATGATTGGAAAACATCCGTTCTTTTTGTAGTAGCGCAAGTCTTCCGCTTTGGGATCGGCGAACAGTCGTTTAATTTGCTTCGAGCCGCGCAGAACCGGCTTGGGCGGATGCGGCGTCATCATCGCGCTGATCTCGCCCTTCTCCAGCATCTCGCCGACGTTAGCGCTCTCTGGAAACTGTTCGATCTTGACACCTTTCTCCGGTTGGAATTCGATATTGTCTTTTTTGCTCAACAGCCAATGAATTTTGCGCCACGGCACGTCGAACTCGCTCTGCAGATCGCCTTTGGATAAGGTCGCCAGCGTGTTTTGAAAACTGTGCAAGCCGACTTTCTTGCCGATCAGATCTTTCGGTTCGTTGATACCGGCGTCAACATTGATCCACATCTGCGAATGGCTGAACAAGCGGCGGGGAAAAACCGGGATTGCAGTAAATGGCATACTACGGGTCTTGGCCATTAAGTACGACGATAATGACAACTCAGCCACATCGAATTCTGCTTTTTGCAACATGCGCTCGTGGCGCTCTTCGCCGTCGCGTTGCCGATCCGATTGGCCGACGATGAGAACATTGAGATCGATGCCTTCGGCTTGCACCGTACCGTCGAAGAACGGCACATGCCGGTCATAGTGTGAAAGTGCGATGGTTATTTTCGGATTGGTCATTTGATCCTCATCGGTAAATTTGCCCAACCTTAGAATTGTGCGTGAATATCGCTGCAACTCTCGAATCCAAAATCCTTCCCCTCGGAGACTGTGTCGCAATACCGTTCATGGTTCGAGAGCCTCACCACAAACGGTATTGCTCGATCACGAAATCAACTATTTATCCGTTCGCCCTGAGCGTGTCGAAGGGCTCCGATTGAATTGCGACACAGTCTCTCGAAGTGGAAAGGTATTCGGAGAAGATGCCGTCATCCCAGAGTCAACAGTTTTGTGAGTTCGCGAACGTTTGTCACAGACTCGATCCGCCGGATCGACTCGATGATCTGATCCGAGTTCCGCTTGCCCAACACCGGCTCCATCAACCACGCCGCCTTCTTTTCAACTTCCTCCGGGCTCATCGGATTTTCCGGACGGCCACGGCAGCCGATCACATGCTCGCGAATAACCTTGCCGCCCTTGAGTGTCACCTCGACCAGGCCCTGAAAGCGCTGACCGGAGCGCTCCATCGCTTCGTCGCCGATCAATTGCACTTTTTCTTTCAATGCCAGCAAGCGCGGATTCTGAAAGCGTTGGTAATCGTGCGCCGACTCGAAAGTGAGTTTGCCATCGATCAAGATCGACGCGACCATGTACTGAACATTCACGTCGGGCATCTTGCGATTGTTCACCGTGCGCGCGCCGCTTTCGGGTATGCGCACCACAACCTTGTCGATTTCGTCCGGCGCAATCGTCTGCTTCGAGAGCATCGCCAGGGTCGCGTCGACTGTCTCCATCATCGGGGAACCCACCGGATACTTCTTGACCAGACAACTTGTAATGGTGAATCGCTGCCCAAGCTCGGCGAGAATTTTCGCCGGATCGCAGGGCGCGAGTGTTTTGATAATACCCTGATCGCCTTCGAGCACATCGCGGTTGCCGGTGAAACCGGCTTTGATCACGAGCGCCGCAGTCACGCCGTTGCGCGCCGGCATGCCGGCGTAGTCGAAGGCTTTTTCGATGTGATCGTCGTCGCCGACCCAAGCGCGCGACCCGGAAGCCTGCTGCGCGGCATAGGAGATCGCGTAGCAGAGTCGCAAAGTGTCGAATTCCGCAAGCGTGCTGGCCGCCGCAGTACAACCGAAGGTCGCGCCGAAGCTGGTCGATCGCGGCTCAAATGCCTGATGAAAGCGAAAACCAATGTCGTAGCCGAGAATCACCGCTCGTAATAAAGCGTCACCGTTTCGGTTCTCCGTCTCGGCCATGGCCAAAGCCGCCGGCACAATCGCGCAGCCGGGATGGAGCTGGCTGTTCGAGTCGTCAGTCTCGTCGGCATGGCCCGACATACCGTTGGCAAAGGCGGCCATGATCGGCGTTGTTTTGAAATTCGATCCAAGCACGCTGCATTCTTCCTTGCCGCCGAGGACACGCGCGTGTTGCAAACCAAGCTTGCCGGGCTTGAGCGTCGATCCCGAAATCACCGCCGCGAGCGAATCGAGCAGGTGGCTTTTGCCCTTCTGCAAAACTTCCGCCGGCAACGAACTCTGCCGCGCCGCCAACAAGTATTGCACCAGTGAATCGATGATTTTTGCCATGAAAGCTCCTCTTTCCCCTTCTATTCCCGCCGGCGCACCACTGTCAATATCAAGTTGACTTCGATTCCACACGCGCGCTATATGCATGAAGGGATTAGTTCTCAACACCCAAACCTCCAGTTGGCTTGTTTTTTCAGACAGAAGGGAGTTCCTATGATTCGACCAATCAAGAACCCTGGCCGGCGAAAATTTCTGCGTCAAGTCACTCGCGCAGGCGCGGCGTTGGCTGTGTCGCCATTGGCGAAACCGATGACACTATTCGCCCAGGCGGCGAACCGAAGCCGTGTCGTCATCGCCCACGGCGTCGGCGTTTATTCGCTCAATCCCTACGCGGTCAATACCTCGCCTTTGGTCGCGGCTTGGGGTTCGATCATGGAACCGCTAATCGACGCGGACTACGAGAAACGCGGTTACCGTGGCGTGCTGGCCGAAAGCTGGCAGATGACCGGAACCAAGCTGCAATTCAAGCTGCGAAAGGGCATTCGCTTCCATGATGGGACGCCGCTAACCAGCCGCGATGTCATCGCTTCGTTTAAACGCATTCTCACCGACAAGGCGAGTCTACAGGCGCCCAATCTTGAGAACGTCAAGGAAATGGATGTCCCGGACGACCATACTTTCAACATTACGCTCAAGCGGAGCGATGCCACCGCCCTCGAAGGTATCAATGGCCGGGTTATCATGAAGCAGGCCGCGGCGGAAAAAATGGGCGAGTTGGACAATCGTCCCGTCGGCACCGGGCCTTTTAAGTTTACCAGTTGGGAACGGAGCGGGCAGTTTGTCGTGCGGCGCAACGAGAACTACTGGGGGCCGGTGGCGAAAGTGGACGAAGTGATCTACAAAGCGATTCAAGAAGATTCCGCGCGCATCGCCGCCCTAGAGGCTGGCCAGGCCGATGTGATCAGCAACATTCCGCCCCATGAGGTGGCACGGCTTAAGTCCAATGCAAGGTTACGAGTCCAAGAGGTGCAGGGACTGCGGCCGATCTTTTTGGTCTTGAGTCCCGCCTACAAGCCCCTGGATAACGTCAAAGTGCGCCGCGCGATCACGCATGCGATCGACCGCGAGCGCATCATCAAACATGTGCTGGAGGGATACGCCTATCCGATGAGCGGTTTGTTGAGTCCGCAAGTCTTCGGCTACGAATCCGGCGCAAAAGCATTCGGTTATGACCCGGATAAGGCAAAACAACTTCTGAGCGAAGCGGGTTTCCCCAACGGCTTTGAGATCGACTATTATAGTCCGACGGGACGATATCCGAAGGACCGTGAAGTCGCGCAAGTGATCGTCGAGCATCTTTCGCGAGTTGGCATCAGGGCAAATCTAAAGACGCCGGAATGGGCGATCTTCAACACCGACTACAAGAACGGCAAATATCCCATTTACCTGACCGGCCGAGGTAGCCTGACCGACGCCGATACACTCTTTCAGCAGTATTTCAGGACCGGCATGACGCGGCGAGTGCTGGGTTACAGTAACCCTAAGCTCGACGAGATTCTCAAAGCTGAGCAACAAACATTCGATCCGAAGAAGCGAGAAAAACTATTGTGGGACGCGCACCGGATGATTTTGGAAGACGCGCCGGCGGTGCCGCTCTGGAACAGCATGGACGTCTACGCTCACCGCGCTGACCTGGTCTGGAATGCGCCGCCGGATGAAAAGGTGCAGATGAAACACGCGAGCCTTAAAGCGAGATAGAGGGCGGCTTTTTTCGCTCCTTAATTTCTTCCCACCCCCCCCCGGCTACGCCGCGACGAGGTTCCTATCGATCGCTTTCAATAAAGTTGACATGGACGGGCGATCCGCGGGTTCTTCGCTGCGATGAGCGAAGAGTATATTACCGTTACGGTCGATCAAGAAATCGCCGCCGGCCTGGTAAACGTCGTTCTCGCCATAATCTTGGCGCACCAATCCTTTGCGAAACAGTTTCAGGTACAACTTCAACGTCGCCAGCGAAAAAACCCGGTGCCAGGAAAGCCGTTTCAGCCCAAACGCGCGATACGCTGTGCGCTCCGGATCGGCGAGGATAGGAAAGCTCCACTGGTGATGTTCTTGGTAGCGACCCAGCATCGCCGGCTCAGAAAAAGAGACGATGACTATCTTGACGTTGCGCCGGTCGAATTCCTCTTTGAATGCGCTGACCTCGACGAGGTGAGCCTGGCAGGGCAGTCAGGCCAGATGGCGGTGAAAAATCAGCAGCAACCGTTCGCTAAAGAATCCGCTCAGCGAAACAGCGTTACCGTGAAGGTCGAGAAAGCGCAACTGGTCGATGGCGACTTTTTCCATGAGGCGATCACCTAGGGAGTATAAAAGCACCTTTGGCCTTTATGCTCAATTCTCCGATAACGAGATGTCGTTCTTGCTAAGAAAATTTAAAATTTCTGCTGAAAAAAAGCCTAGAAATGCCTCGATGGGCCGATACTTCAGCAAGCTCAGTAGAACAGAAAATTTTTAACGTTTTCAATCCCTTACGTTCATCCTGACGCTCTCGAAGGATGAACGCAGGGTTTTTCAGTAGAATCTTTTTTAAACAAACGAAAAGGGGCGCCCCGACCTAGCGCCCCTTCCAATGACAAGCTAGTAGCGGCTAACTACCAGCGATTGCGGCCACCACCGCCACCACCACCACCACGTCGCTCACCACCCCGGTCGCCAAAACCGCCAGAGCGTTTTTCTTGCGGTCGGGCCTCATTCACCGTCAGGTTACGGCCATCGAGATCGGTGCCATTGAGGGCTTGAATCGCCTTTTGGGCTTCCTCGTTGGACGCCATCTCGACGAAGCCGAAGCCGCGGCTTCGGCCGGTGAACTTGTCCGTGATCACCCGGGCCGACTCAACGGTCCCGTGCGTGGCAAATAAATCCTGTAGTTGCGCATCGGTGGTCGCGTAGGGCAATCCACCAACATAAATTTTACTGCTCATGTCCTCTCCTTCTGAGAATCGTTATGGTCTTTTCCCTGAGAACCTGATCACCGCTGGAAGCAGAACATGGAAAGATAGACACGCTCTGGTCGGATTATCCGCGTGGCACCGAATCGCAAGGGAAGACGCCCTAGACCTTCAACTCTACTCCTATTCTTCACTATCAGAAGGCCCCATACTGAAGTGTATAGAAAGTCTACCTCAATTGGCCCGTGCCACGCAACCCCGATTTTTATACGCCAAGGAGAGCCATGGGAGGGCCATAATTGGTCGCCTTAGGGGGCTCAAACTCTTGCACCGGCGCTGGGTTTCGTACTAAGAGGGCTAGACGAAATCCGAAGGAGGAGATTAACATGTATCAGACTAACCAATACGAAGGCATGATCGCTGAAACGGTCACGCTGCAAGGACACAAGGGCGACACAATCAACGCCTACATCGCCCGGCCCCTCGGCGCCGGCCCCTTTCCCGGCATGGTGGTTATCCATCACGCGCCGGGCTGGGACGAATGGTATCGTGAATGCACCCGGCGCTTCGCCCACCACGGCTACGTGGCGATCTCGCCCAATCTTTATTTCCGCGATGGCCACGGCACGGCGGAAGATGTCGGTGCGAAGGTGCGCGCCGCCGGCGGCGTGCCCGACGATCAAGTACTCGGCGATCTCGATGGCGCGAACAAACTACTGCGCTCGCTGCCCTACGTCAGCGGCAAAGTCGGCGTATTCGGCACCTGCTCCGGCGGCCGCCATGGTTTTCTCGCCGCCTGTAAGAATAAGAACTATGACGCCCTGGTCGAATGTTGGGGCGGTGGCGTGGTCATGAAACCAGAGGAATTGACTCCCAAACGGCCAGTCGCGGCGATCGATTACACCAAGGATCTTCCTTGTCCAATGATCGGGCTATTCGGCAATGATGACAAATCGCCCTCGCCAGAGCAGGTCAACTTGCACGAAGCGGAGTTGAAGAAGCACGGCAAGAACTACGAGTTTCACCGCTACGACGGCGCCGGCCATGGTTTCTTCTATTACGACCGGCCCGCTTATCGTCAGGAGCAAGCGATGGACGGTTGGAAGAAGGTCCTCGCCTTTTGCGAAAAAAATCTCAAGTAGTCAAGGAAGGAGAGCGCGAACATGTGCACGATGATTACCCACCAGGTAAAAATTTACGGGCGCGGCAAAAGCGGCCAGGAATGGATCGAAGTGAACGAAGCCAACGTGTCCTACGATCATCCTTACGGCATGCCGCTTGAGCATGCGCTCAACATCGACTTCGTCAACGAAGCCAAAGGGCCCGCCGCCCGGGTCGCAGTCGAGCTAAGCGTCGAGGCCGCGCGCGAGTTGGTGAAAACCATCCAAGCCGTGCTCGCCGAAGCCGATCAGCAAGGCGTCCTAGAAGACAAGCACCAAGCGGCCGCCGCCGGCTAGCTTGGCAACCCGCCGAGGCGGCGAAGCGGGCAGACGCTTCGCCGCCTTTCCTGACTTTCGCATTCCGCGCTTACTCGCGCTATAGCTAGCCCCAATTACCGATGTTATGAGGGAAACTTTTGACACTGTGGATCGAGGTGTGACCCTGGAGGGACGAAGGCACGAGCGCGAATGTTTCATTTTGTGCTCGCTGCTCGGGACGACGTTTGACCTTTGCACTTCTGATCTCAGAACTAACTTGTCCCGCTGGCATCTTCAAGGCACAACTGCTTTGCCTTCGTTCCGGAAGGGTTGCGCCTCGATCGCAATTTGGCCGCAGTTTTACCACGCAAGATCCGGGCGAGCCGTGAGTTTTCGCTTTCGCCTATTTCACCCCTTTGGCTAATCCTGAAGAAATAACGTCGAGCGCCAAGGTAGCGCCCACTCGCCCGTGGGCTTCGCTCACGATTCGCGACTATCGATTGATGTGGATCGCCAGTGTTTGTAACGCCGTGGCGATTCAGGTGCGCAACGTTGCCGGGCTTTACCAGGTCTACGAGATTTCCGGTTCGGCGTTGCAGCTTGGCCTTACCGGCTTTCTTCAGGCCCTTCCCTTCGTTATCTTCGGTTTGTTCGCCGGCGCGGTGGCCGACGCTTTCGACCGTAAGAAATTGCTGGTCGTCACCGTGGCGATCCAGTTGATCCCGAGCCTTCTGCTCGGCGTCTTGACCATGACTGGAGCGATCCAGGTCTGGCATATCTTCACCCTGGGTTTTGTCGGCGCGCTGGTGGAGGTGTTCAACTGGCCGGCACGCTCGGCGCTGATCCCGCGTCTGGTGCCGCCAACCTACATGATGAACGCGGTGACGCTCAATACGATCGTCATTCAAACCAGCTTTCTCCTCGGCCCGGCTCTGGGCGGCGTGCTCATCGATCACAGCGGGTTGGTATCCACTTATTTTCTCACGATTGGCATGCTGATTCCGGCCGGCGTATCGATCTTCGCGATGCGCACGTCAGGCCTGCCCCAAGGCGAGCGGCGCCGAGTCAATCTGAAAAGCATTTTTGAAGGCATCGAGTTTATCTGGATTCAAAGAATCATTCTGTCGTTGTTCCTGCTCGACTTCGGCGTCACGCTAGTGGGCTTTTACCGACCGATCCTGCCGATCTTCGCCGCCGATGTTTTCAAGACCGGCGCGTCGGGATTGGGCATCCTCTACGGGGCACCCTCGCTGGGCGCCATCATCGGCTCCTTCGTTCTGCTCATGATCGGCAACGTAAATCGCATGGGTGCGTTGGTCGTCGCGGCTGCGATAGTGTTCGCCGCCAGCTTGGCGCTGCTCGGAGTATCGAATTCGTTCTGGATGGCGGTCGGCGCAACCCTGATACTCGGCTTCACCGATTCAGTTAGCGTGGCGATCCGCCGCACGGTCGTGCAGATTCTCGCGCCCGACGGCATGTTGGGACGCGCGTCGAGTCTGATCACCGCATTCGCTCAGGCCACCAACGGCCTCGGCGCCCTCCTCGCCGGCGTCGCCGCCCAACAGTTCGGTGCGCCCAACGCGCTGCTCCTCGGCAGCGCCCTATGCTTCGTCATGATCTTGGCAATCTGCCTCGCCATCCCGCAACTATGGCGCTATCGATCTTAAGAGTTTGTCCACCGCAAAGAACGCAGAGTATGCAAAGTTCGGAACGGACTTGCGGTATTTTTCCATGATTACGCCTGAACTGGCGGCGCGAGACTTAATGAGTCCTCCATACTTGTTGATCTACATACCGAGTACCGAGCATCTCGTTAACCTCGATAATTTGGCGGATGTGCTACTTCCGACTCTTTACTTTGCGTAGTCTGCGTTCTTTGCGGTTAATCATCAAAATCCGAAATAAAAAAACCCGCCGGGATTTGGTGAGCCACGGCGGGTTTTTTACGAATAACAAACCGAACTATCTCACTTTCACTCTACCTTTCTTTAGCTTCTCGCCGGTTTCAAAGTGGCGTCCTTCGACGGCCAACTTCGCTTCTTGATCGAGCTCATCGCTCCATTGGCCAAGAGAGTAACCGAACCAAGGCATCTGCGGTCTGAGCTTGGGCAACTCCAGCTCTTCCCAGATCTTGCGCGCGTTTTCCATATATTCACGCTTGGGGAGCGACACAGGTGGGAAGGGTTCCTTCAAAATCGCGTTGCACAACATCGCCGACTCATCCGCCGGCAAGTGGTACGAAACCACGTCGGTGCCCTTGACCTCGTGCTCATACAGGAAAGGTGGTGCATGTCCCTTTTCCATGCCAGGAACGATGTGAACGTCCTTGTGGGGCTTCATCCGATAGCACATCGCCCAAAACACCGCCGCTTCGTTGGACGGGTCGATATCTTCGTCCACCGCGACGACAATCTTACCGACGCCGGGATGAAACGAGCAGGCGGCGTGCAGCGCGCGCCAGACCTCCGCTTCATTGGGTCGGCGCATTTGGATGATCACCAGCTTGTAAGTGTTGGTCAGTGGCTCGTGCATTTCGACGCGCAGCACGCTGGTGATGCGGCATTCATCGCGCAGATGCACCAGCATCAAGCGGTCATAACCGATTTTTCTAATAACGGATGACTCGCTCGGCGTTAGTTGACTAAGCCACGAAGTATAAATCGCGTCTTTGCGGTACGTGATCGCGGTCACGTCCATGAACGGATTCAATTGCCGCGGATGCATGTAGCCGTGCGACTCGCCGAACGGTCCCTCAGGCTCGATGAATTCGGTGTTCAAGTAGCCTTCGATGACGATCTCGGCATCCGCCGGCACCATGATGTCGTGGGTCCTGCACTTGACCATCGGGATCGGCTCGCCGGCCAATCCCCCGGCCACGCCCATCTCGTCGACGCCGTAAGGAATCTTTTGCACCGAAACATACGACACGATCGGCGGCGCACCGATCACCAGCGCGGCGGGCAGATGCACGCCCTTTTGCACCGCCTTCTGCCAATGTATGTAAATGTCTTGGCCTAGTCCTGAAGGAAATACACCGACGCGTCGGCCGGCTTTGATCTCACCGCGATAATTGCCGATGTTTTGAATACCGGTGTCCAAATCCGCGGTGATCCAGTGCGAGCAAGTCGTGTAGGGTCCGTTGTCGAAACCCGGCGTCGAGATCGGCACGGGGAAGCGATCCAAGGCGTTACCTGCCTTGTCGAGATCGGCGCCTTCGATCACCACCTCTTGGCATTTCGCATTGGTCACGACGATCGGATTGATCGGTTCCGCCAGAGCCTTTTTCCAACGCGCGTCCATCTCTTCAGCGCTATCGCAGCCCATGCCGAGATAATAAATTTCCGGCTTGCCCGCCAGCGCGCCGACCACGACCGGCATGTCATATTTTCGCCCTTTGGCGTCAGTGACGTTCTCGAAAAGCCATGCCCGGCGATCCTCTTCCGGCAAACCGCGGTACTGCCAGCGAACTAGTGGATGGAGTTCGGTGTCTTTGTTAATCAGCCTGGTGATTCTTCGTAACAGGCCGTGCTCCTCAAGATTCTTGAGGTGCTGATGCAAATCCATATACGGCATACAGTAAAGCTCTCCTCTTTTTGCTAAACAATCAGAATGAAATATCCGATCAAGCACGGCATTTCAACAAGGTTCCCACCAACAGAAGTCGCGCCTTGAGTGAAGCGCGACTGGATACCATCGATCATAACCGCTATATTCAATGCGCCCATCAGAGCAAGTTGCGATTCTGTCAATCACCCGCGCATTCAATCAGATGACAGCGAAAACTATTTCGAACGCCACGGTCACCTCGCCCTCCAGCGACCGACGGTTGCCAATGCTGTTAGCTCTCGGCTGCGGACTCATGTTGTTCGTCAATTTAGGCGCAGCCGCACTCTTCGAGCCCGATGAAGGGAGAAATGCCGAGCGCGCTCGAGAAATCCTCCTGCTTGGCAACTGGGCGATCCCCCATGAAAATTTCTTACCGGCACTGGACAAACCGATTTTCTTCTACTGGCTGATCGCCATCTCCTATAAGCTTTTTGGCATCTCGGAATGGTCGGCCCGCCTGCCGTCGGCATTGGCGGCGATCGGCTGTTTAATCATTCTCTACCGCTTCGTCCGCGCCGAGCGGAGTCATCTGGAGAGTTTTGCCAGCGTCTTAATCCTCGCTACCTCATTGCAGTTTTTCCTCTTCGCCCGAATCGTCATCTTCGACATGACTTTGACTTTCTTCACGAGCATCGCGCTGTTTGAGTTTTACCGCGCGACGGTGACGGAGAATCGGAGCGAGCGACTCTGGGGCTGTTTGATGATGTATGCGGCAATGGCTCTAGCCACTTTGGTGAAGGGCCCGATCGGTCTCGCCATCCCAGGGATGGTGATCTTTTGCTATTTGCTGATCACCCGCAAGTGGCGTCTCCTCAAGGCGATCCACCTGATCCCGGGAGCGGTGCTGTATAGCGTAATCATCGTCCCGATTTATGCGTGGGCGGAGTTCAAGAACCCGGGTTACCTGCGCTACTTTCTCTGGGAAGAAAATGTCCTGCGCTTCTTAACGCCGTACTTCCACCGCAGCCAGCCCTGGTATTACTACGTTCTTGTCATCGCCCTCGGTTTCTTGCCCTGGAGCGTGTTAATACCCTCCACGGTTACAGCCCATTGGAAAAAAACGCTTGAGGACCGCGACCTATTTTTGCTTCTTTGGATCGTCTTGCCGCTGTTATTTTTCTCCCTGTCGAGTTCCAAGCTGCCGCATTACGTGCTGCCGATTTTCCCGCCGCTGGCGATCCTCACCGCGGTGCGGTTGATGGAGATCGTCCACGCCCCTGGCAGCTCAGCGCGTTGGCTGCTCGGCCTACCGCTGCTGGTGAGCGTCAGTGTCGTCTTCCACCTCGTCGTTGGAACCGTTTGGCGCCAGGCGCTACCGCACCAGATTCGCGAAGACATCGGTGCGATTGAGACGGTCGCTTGGCTTTCAGGAATAGTGATCGCGATTGTCGGCGCGATTTTTATTTTCGGCCGCGCGCGCGGCAAATGGCGCCGACCAGCTTTCGTTTTAGGCTGCTATGGGGCCGCGCTTCTCGTCTATCTAGGGTTGATGCTCCAGCTGTCGATTCAAGTTTCCTATGGGCGCAGCGCCAAAACCGCCGCCGAACATTTCGCAAAATTCATCTCTCCCACCGACCAGTTAGTCCACTACGACGGTTCCCTCACGGGCATGCCATTTTATCTGCGCAGTCAAAAACCGATTTGGATTGTTTGGTCAGGGACCGAGGCGATCGTCATGGACAATATCTATATCGCCCAGAAACAACCAGCGCCGGCGGCTGGCTACGGACAAGTGCTATATACTTACAGCGAGTTCGCCCAAGCAACTCAGCAGTCACAGCACCCGCTCAGAATCATCGTGAAAACGAAAAATCTCCACCGATTATGGTCGCACGATGGCATCGCAACAAAGACACTGACTGAATACGGCGAGTACTCTCTGGTAACCACGCACTAGCTCAAAGGACGCCAAAATGATGGGTATACCCGAACGATGTGCGAAGCGCATAGACAAACAATTCCTTCTTTGCGTACTTTGCTTTGCTATCTCAAAGTTTTCGCGGCTCAAGCAAATTTTCGGAAGGTTCACCACAGAGGCGCAGAAAACGCGGAGTAAAGTGTTTTTTGATTAACCCATACTCCCAACTCTGCGAACTCGGTGTCTCTGCGGTGAAATTTCTTTTTCTTCGTTGCTTGCGGCTTTGCCGCGCTAGCCCGGATTTCTCACGATAAGAAAAGCATAAGGCCGCTCTTTATGGCATAAAAGCTGTGTCACCAAACAGTTACGCCAAGGGAGAAGAGCGGCCTTATGGAAACACAGTGTATAAC
>Ga0208454_1000054_pt1 | contig 84545 bp, 78 predicted proteins | sample EasRivMeERMZT100_FD_187530 | JGI IMG/M metagenome (GOLD analysis project Ga0208454, IMG submission 187530) | Soil microbial communities from meander-bound floodplain in the East River, Colorado, USA - East River MetaG ERMZT100 (SPAdes) (version 2) | ecosystem: Environmental > Terrestrial > Soil...
TAAAGACACCCTGAAATGGAGTTTCCTTGCGTGGGTCGTCATAAGATTTCGGCAGACCGAAGGGGGGGTCGGTGAAGTAAAGATCGCCACTGGATTTGAACACGACGTCGTTGGGACTGTTGATCCGTTTGCCTTGGTAGCGGTCGACCAGCGTAATTTTTTTGCCATTCGCTTCGAGCCGACCGATGCGGCGATCGCCATGCTCCGCCGAGACTAGACGCCCCGCTGGATCGAAGGCGAGTCCATTGGATCCAGGCTCTGGTCCTTCGTATGGCGTCTTGCCGGTGTAGCCGCTTGGCTTGAAAAACACGCTGGTGCCTTTGCCCTCTTGCCACTTGATGATCGAGTTGGTCGGGATGTCGGAGAAGAGGAGATAGCCGTCTTTGCGGTTCCACACGGGCCCCTCGACCCAAGTGCGGCCGCTGACGATACGTTCGACGTTGACGTTGAGCGGCACTAATTTGTCGAAACGCGGATCGAGGCGAATGATGTCGATCTGTTGTATGGGTTTCGCCGGTTGCGGTTGAGCTGCGAGATTGCCGGCGTTCGCGCCAAGTGCGAGGACCGCGGCGATAGGGCCAAGGAAGTGAAGAAATTTATTCATGGTTATTTCTCGAATGGGAAGCTGGCGGTCCGAACTGACCATTCTTTAGAGGCAAAAAATCTGCTCAGGTACTCGCCGCAATCGCCGCAGACAATCTCGACATTGCTCATGCCCAGAGCGTCCCGGAAAATCTGCCAGCTTTGCCAGGAAATCGCTTCAACATCCAATGAAGTTAGGTCGAGTTGGTAAGCCAAGTTCTGCATCGGTAATCTTCTCTTGCGGCTGGGATTTAGAATTTAGATGCGGTCTCCATGGAGAAAGCTGCGCTCTATCTCAGATTTGCCAAAAACCCGAAACCCGAAACAACTCCCATCTACGGCCGTACGCCGGCGACGTTCAGGGGCATGCGATAAAGCGTGTTCTGCGCGGTGATGTAGAGTGTCTTGCCATCGGCTCCGCCCCAGGCGAGGTTGTGCGGATTTTTTGGCGTCTTTATCGTGCCGAGATGCTTGCCTTCGGCGGTGATCACCCAGATGCCGCCGGGACCGCAGACATAGAGATTACCTTTCTGATCGACCTTGATTCCGTCGATAGCGTCGTTGCCGGCGTCTTGGCCGGGCGCGTTGGTCATGTCGAAAAAGACCCAGCCGTTGGACGCGTTCACTTCGGCGTCGATCTCGTAGCGCATGACCACTTTCTTTTCCGGGTCCCAGTTGCCGACGTAGAGATATTTCTCGTCGGGCGAGAAGGCGACGCCGTTGGGACCTTTCAGGTCGGTGCTGATGAGTTTTAGGTTTCCGTCTTTCAGACTGAAGACGCCGCTGTAAGGCAACCGCTTGCGCGAATCCTCGTAGAATTTTGGCAAACCGAACGGCGGATCGGTGATGAACAATGCGCCATCGGAGCGGTACACGAGGTCGTTGGGACTATTTAGCCGCTTGCCGTCGAACTTGTCGGCGAGCACCGTGACGCTTCCGTCTTTTTCCACGCGCACGACGCGCCGATTGCCATGCTCGTTGATCGTCAATCGCCCATCTTTGTCGAGAGTGAGACCGTTGGATCCCGGTTGGCCGTATTCGGCAACGTCTTTGCCCACGTAGCCGCTATTTTTCTTGAAGACCGAGAGTTTTCCTTCCGGTTCATATTTATAAATAGTGTTCGCGTTCGGGTCGCTGAAGAGCAGATAACCTGGTTTCACCCAGATCGGTCCCTCGGTGAATTGAAATCCTTCGGCGACCTTAAAAATTTTCGGATTGAGCGGCACGATGGCATCGATTGCCGGATCGATGCGCTCGATGTTGACGTTGACTTCATGTGGCGTCACCGCCATCGGTCCGGCTGGTATATTGTGAAATTCCAACTTGGCGTAGCGCATCCAAATATAATTCGTCGGCGGCTGCGACAGCGGGCCGTTGGAGCCGAAGATCGCGAGTTGAATAATTTGCCCTGGCTTGACACCTCTGCCGATGACGAGAGAGTTTTCAGCATTCCAACCCTTGATTACCGAGCCGCCGCTTTGTCCGGCGGCGCGCGGCAGTTCGCCGTCGACCCAAATCTCGGCGTAGTCGTCGAGCGACGTCGTGAATACGACGGTCGAGCCAGCGGGAGCGAATTTGCCGATGCGCTCAGGCACGGTAATTTTGATTCTATACCAATTGAAAGCGAGCTTGCCGTTGGTGCGGCGCTTGTCGAGCGTGGTGGGTTCGATCACTTCCCATTTTGAATCGTCGAAGTCGGCGCGGCCGGCTTGCGGCGTGATGTCGTAGGTTTTGTTCTGCGCCGCCGATGGCTGGCCGTCCGGTCCAGCCGCTTTGAAGTCGATTTCAACGATCTTTGTGTCGCTATAGCGCCACTGGCCTTTGACGAGATGCGCGCCTTCTTTGGTGCCGAGATCGATCGTGGCTTCGGGCTTGCGCTTGGCGAGCTGTTCCGCCAAGGTCATGTCCGCGAACAGTTTTCCAGGCGCGCCGAGTAAAAAAAACAGGGCTGCGGTGAGGAATCTCGAATAATTCTTCATTGCATCACCTCAGTTCGCTGCGCGGACTTTGACTACGTAGTAGTTGAGCGGGCCTTTGACTTCCTTGAACCAGTGAGGCGTCCCGTGCGGCACGACGATCACCTCGCCTTTGGTTAGGGTGCGGGTCTCGCCGCCTTTTATATCCTTGCCGCGTACTTCTTCCGACTCGATATTCTTGCCGTCGACGACGGTGCCGCCGGTGACAATCGTAGCCGAGCCTTCGAGCATGTAGATGATGTCGGTGTCTTTGCTGTGCACTTCGACAATTCCCGGAGCGTCGCGGTAGCTGGCGTGAACTTTATAGTTGGCGATTTCGAGCAGCGGCATACCTTTTTCAAACGCTTTGCTTACCTGCGCGGCCGGGAAGTGGGTCACCTTCGGCGCGGCGAAATTTGCCATGGGCGTGTCGGCGGCGAACGCTTTTACACCAGCCATAGCGATGTCTTCGTCCTCTTGCGGTGTGTTGCCGCTGACGCCGATGGCGCCGATGGTTTTGCCGTCGACGATCAATGGCAAACCGCCTTGGAGCGGCGTCGCGCCGGGTAACCCGAGGGAAGCGACGCGGCCTTTCTTGATCTGCTCTTCAAAGTCGCGGCTTGGCCGGCGGAAGATGGCGGCGGTGCGCGCCTTGCCGATACCGACATCGACGCTGGCGACTTGGGTGTCATCGAGCCGTTTGATGATCAGCGGATAACCGCCGTCGTCGACGACGACGATAACGACCGTAGCATTGCGTTTTTTGGCTTCGACCTGGGCGGCGCCGGCGATCTTCTCCGCCGCTTCGAGGGTGAGAATTGTTTTCTGCGACAATTGGGCGGGGCTAATTGACGGTGTGAGCAGCGCAATCAACACGAGTAATAAATTTGTTTTGAGTTGCATGGCGGCTCTCCTTGGGCAAAAAATTTGAACTTTTGAACCCGGACCCCTTGAACGGCGCGGTTGCCTAGCGCAGAGCCGCCGCGCCGGCGATGGCGAGGTCTTCGTCTTGTTGCGCACTGGCGGCGCCGCTGACGCCGATGGCGCCGACGATCTGGCCGTCGACCATGATCGGGATACCGCCTTGCAATGGCGTAAAGTCGTTTAGCGACGTCATTGCGGTGCGGCCTTTGTTGATGATGTCTTCAAAAGCTTTGGTTGGCCTTTTGAACTGCGCAGCGGTGCGCGCTTTGCCGATGGAGATATTCGCGCCGGCGGCGAAGGTGCCGTCGAGTCTTTCGACCGCCATCAGATTACCGCCTTCGTCGACCACCGCGATCGCTCCGCCGGGGGCGTTGAGCTTTTTCGCTTCGGCGACGGCGGCGCCGATGACCTTCTTGGCGCCTTCCAGGGTCAAGGCTTTTTTCTGCGCGGTCTGGCTCTCGGCGTCGGTGCGATAGGCGAGCGAGAGAAGCAAACCGAGAATGGTGATAATTCGATTCATAATTTTCTCCTTGGATTGATGCGTAGAGTAAATTTCAGGATTTTTTGACCTGGTGGCCGTAGTTGCAAATTAGATGATGCGACCGAGGAAAGAGATGCAGGATTGGCAAGAAGTCAGAAGTCAGAATGCCGAATGCCGAATGCCGAATGCCGAATGCCGAATGCCGAATGCCGAATGCCTAGTCCTTTAGGCGATTCTGATTGCTGAATTCTGACTTCTGGATCGGTGCTAAGCGAACTGCGGTACGCCGGCTTCGGCCCAGCGCGGCCGGACGCCGGCCATGTCGAGAGACGCCATCACTCGCTTCGGTTCGCCAAGATCGTTCCAGCGCACGCCGGTGACTTTGAGCACGGCGAGCCGTTCGGGCTTGAGGGCGAGCACTTGGTGCGAGAAATTCACTTCACTCAACCGCGCGTAGAGGTCGTTGATCGCCGTGCCCTCGGCGGCGCTGCCGAAGTGCGGCAGGATGTTGGCAAAAGATCGGTACAGATCGGGGATCGCGCTCTCGATGATTTCGAGCAGCGTCTGCACCGACGCGACCATCACGAAGCTGTTCCACAGGCAGCCGCGCAGTTGCAGCACTTGCGCGAGCATCTTGTTGGGTTTTTCCCAAAAGCGGCGCACACCGAATATTTTCGCCTGGCGCCGAATCGGCCGGCCCGGCTCAATCCAACCATATTCGACTTCGGGGCTTTCCGGTTCCAGACCGAGCAGCACGACCAGGTCTGAGCGTTGGTACGCGGTGTCGATGGCGGTACGAATCTGGGTCATGAATTTTTCGTTATCGGAGATGTAGTGATCCGACGGGAAGAACGTTACGACCGCTTTGGGATCGCGCACGGCGATGCGCAACAGGCTATATAGAATCGCTGGCGCGGTGCCGCGGTTGCTCGGCTGCACGACTAGGTTCTCAGCGGCCTGATTCGAAAGAGTTTGCGTGTAAAAGTTCTCGTGGGCGCGGTTGACGACGTAAAGCGTTCGCTCTGGAGCCAATTCCAAGGCGGCTCGGCTTTGGGTCTCCTCCAACAGCGTGCCACGGCCGAGCACGGAGCAAAACTGTTTGGGGCGCTCGTCGCCGGCGATGTGTCGAGTCAAGCTTTTTAGGCGAGTGCCGTCGCCACCAGCGAGGATGACAGCCCATTCGTTGCTTGCGGTTTTGCCGTTCTGGTCGTCGTGATGTTGATTCATGTCTCGTCCTCGTTGGCGCAATAATGGCGCCCGGCTATTAAATTCTGGTGTCAATAACGTGACGTTAACCTTAAGCTTGAGCCGCTCATCTCAACATTAGATGTCGCGCAGACACGGAAAGATTCACCGGGGTGGAGCCGATGCTCCAAGAGGTGCTTGTCAGGAAAAATTCAAACAGCCGGGCCTAGCAGTTGCGCATTATGATACGCACTGCAAGATTCCGGCTATTGCAAAAGAAACCGGGCGAGGGTTCCGCTGAGCCGATCAAAGAATCGCGTTCAAGGTCTGGGAGATTTTAATTATCGACGTTTACATTATAGCGCGAATTGATTTCATCGCGCCGGGCCAGGTCGATTTCTCGGTCGACCAGGGTGCCGATGTGCTTCGCTGAGGCGATGGCCTCGGGGGAATCGGTTTTTTGCGCCAATGTTGCTTTGATATCGTTACGAAGAATGCGATTCGGGTCCCAGAAAATTCCGGAATAGCTGTCCGCGGCTATGTATTCGAGGCGGTCGTAGACACCGCGCAGACCGCTTTGGATCTCCTGGGCGCCGCGTTCGCGCTCGCCGGTTCGCATTAAGCTCAGCCCAAGATAGAGACGCGCCAGGTGGTCTTCTTTATCTCGTGCCAAAGCCTTTTCGAGAGTCGCCTGAGCCTCCGCGTCCCGCCCAGATTCATAGTAGGCGCGGCCCAAAATCGTCAGAACCCCCTCACTGAAAGGAGACGTTAAGGTGTAATTGGGGTCCTGGGCCGCGGCGCGCGCAAGGTAGCCCACCGCGTCGTTGGAGCGGCCGGACTGAAGAGCATTGCGCCCGGCCAGGACGTCTTGGCCGACCGACAACCCGGCACAGCCTTGGGTAAGCAACAATCCAGCGAAAGCCAATGCGAGTAAATGATTTCTAGAAATCATGAGGGCTCCTCTTGCGCTATCGCGGCGAATCAATGCCCGAAGGTTACCTGAGTCACTAAAGCCCCGCAAGGTGATGGCGAATTTCGCGCGAAGTGGTTTCGTTTAATCTCATAATTCCCCGCAGTTTGCTGCGGGCACCATTTAACTGGGGAATCCAAAGGGGCGAGCATTCCCTTGGGTCGCGTGCGTGATTAATACCCCATACGCGAAATGCCCCGTTTATTATCCGGTACTCGGCTGACTAGCTAGTTACCACCGCCGCCGCCGCTTCGGCTGAGCGATTCATCGCGCCTTGCCCTGTCGATCTCCGCATCGAAGTCGATGCCGATTCTTTGCGCCGCCATGGCCAACTCGGTGTCGTCCAGTTTTGCCGCCAATGTGCTTTTGACCGAGTTGCGGATTTGACTTCCAGGGTCCCAATAAAATCCGTACACGCGATCAGACGCGATATATTCCAGGGTCTCGTCAATGCCTTTCAGTCCGCCTTCGATTTCTTTGCGGCCGCGTTCGAGGTCGCCGGTGCGTAACAAGGCGAGTCCCAAATAGAGGTGCGCCAGAGGGTCGCCCCGGTTGATACTGACCGCTTTTTCCAGAGTCTTACGCGCGTCGTCAAATTTGCCGGTCTCATAATAAGCGCGCCCGAGAAAAGTCAGTACTCCCTCCGGCACGCGGCTGCCAGTCTGATAGCTCGGATCGATATCGGCGGCGCGCGATAAATAGCCGACTGCATCATTGGGCCGGCCCGCTTGCAACGCATTGCGTCCCGCGAGCACGTCAGTGCCGACGCCGCTGCAGCCGGAAAGGTAGATTAGAGCCGATAAGCAGAGGGGCGCAAAAAGTTTTTTGGATATCACGGAAATTCCTCCTGTCACTGTGATGACGATTCTCCGCGTAAACTATAATAACCCCGTCTCTTGAGGCGGAACAACTAATAATTGGATTTTCAAAGAGGGCGAGCATCCCCTTTGTAATATTTTAATCAACTGCGGGGTTAAGACATCCTCCCCCGAAGTGGCTTCGTTTAACTAGATGGCGGGCTTGCCGCAAAAGATGCAGCGCTGGGAGTTTTGGTGGTGCAGCTTGGCGCAACCGACTTGGTGCGCGCCTTTTTGGCGCAGATAAAGTTCCGCTGCGGCCATCATGCCGATCAGCGGCGCGCTGAAATAGATCCATAAGTCGGTCCAGTGCATGGCCGGTATCGCCGAGGCAAGGCTCCGCGCCGGATTCATACTCATACCCGAGATCGGTGCTTCGATCGTGATGTAAGTCGCCACCAACGCTCCGGCGCATAGGCCGGTGAGTTTGTTCAGCTTTGCGTCGTTCGACACATTCAAGATCACCGTCATGAGTACGAAGGTGATGGCGATCTCCGCGCCGAAGGCGACCAGGCTTCCCGACGAGCCGGGCACGGTGATAACGTAATTGACCGACGGGTGCTCCGCCCAGGGAGAGAGAAAAAGCGCAGCCGCGACGGCGCCGAGCGCGCCGCCGATAAATTGCGCGGCAATGTAAAAGGCCGCATCCGATTTGGCGACCTTGCCGAGCCTGAAAAAAGTTAACGTCATCGACGGATTGATATGGGCGCCCGACTGCTTGCCCCAGGGCGAGTAAACGATGGCGATCGCGGTGCCACCCATCGCCAGTCCCATGAGCAAACGACGCAGTGTTGGATTTGTGATCCCTTGATGGACCGGCGAATTCGGGTGCTCGAGGAGCGTGCCAAAGGTAAAGGCTGAGACCATGAACAAACCGAGGCACGCGGCCTCGATGAGATATTCTGGCCAGTGCTGTTTGAGCGCTTCCGTCATGTTTGATTGGATGACGGCGAGGAAAGGAAAGATGCAGTCATCGTGTTCGTGAATCCGAACGAACACGAGCGACGAGCGCGATCAGTTTAGTTGGATGACGTTCTTGATGCCGGTCGACTTGCCAACCAGCAGATCGCGATGCGCGTCCACCGGAAAGCGGCCGGTGATGAGCGACTTGACGGCCTCCGGCCAGGCGTTTTTGAAGATCTGCAGGTCGCGGATCGAGGCTTCGAAGGTTTCGCGCCCGGCATTGACGGTGCCGAACACCACCTGGTTTTTGAGGACGAGATTGCGCATCATCAGATCTGTGTCCACTTGCACCGGCGCCTTGCGGCCGGGCACGCCGGTAAAAATAAAGATACCGTTAATCCCCAAATGCCGAATCATGTCGAAAGCGAGTCGCGAGGCACCTGTGGCTTCATAGACCAGATCGATATTGCCGACCTCGGCCGCGAAGGCTTCCAACGAGTGAGTTTCGGCGGAGAAATATTTCGCGCCGATTAATTCTAATACGCCAGCTTTGGGGTTCGGCACCGGCTCGCGGGCGTAAACGTAGGTGTCGAAATCGGCGTTGACCAAAGCCATGGCGCCGAGTAGGCCGACTGGTCCGGCGCCGAGCACCACGGCTTTATGGCAGTGCGCTTGAGCCTTGCCCGGCACGATCGGGCAGCCCCAAGGCAGACGCTGCTGGATGTTCCAAACTTGCGCCAAGCCTTTTTCGGCGATGGTCAACGGCTCGACGAGCACGGCGACATCGCGCATGTCGGCGGGCACCGGGTTCATGTATTTCTCGTCGTCGACGATGAACTGGGCCATGAAGCCGTGCTGTTGTTTGATGCCGCGCTCGGTGAAATCGCCGGTGAAACAGAAGTCCTGGCGGCTCGAACGGCAGGCGGTGCAGTGATCGTGTGGGCAAGGCCGGCGCACCATCGGCACGACGATGTCACCGACTTTTACACGCGTGACCTTGGCGCCGACTTCAACCACTTCGCCGAGTGATTCATGTCCGATCACGAGATGCTCCATGCCGGTGGGCGGCGTGCCGTACTCAAAGGCGCAGATCTCGCGGTCGGTGCCGCACACGCCGGCTTCGATCATGCGAAGCTTGACTTCGGTCGGAGATGAAATGCTGGGTTCGGTCTGGTTGACAATGCTGACCTGTTTGGTTGTCGGCGTGACCGCGATTGCCTTCATGTAAGACTCCTGAACAAAGGTCAAGCGGCGTTGCCGCCTGTCAATTGATTAGATGCTGATGACTAAAAGAATGATTCGGCTATTTAGTAGTCTAGCCCGCCGATGGCAGTCTAAGTTTAAATTTGACTGGCGCCGCTTGCAACGATTGCAGCGCGATAAAACTCTTGGTGAGACCAATGGTTCGTTTGTAGGTCGCTAAAAATGCCGCGCAGTCGCGACAGCCTGACAAATGCGCCTCGAAGGCGCGGCGATTTGCCGGGTTTAGGTTGTCAGAGAGATAGTCGCCAATCAGATCGGTCGCGTCTTTGCATGTCACGGTTGCTTCGCGGCAGGTCACAGTCGCATTGTCTTTCCGTCGCGTGTGCTCCTGTCGCAGTTCGCGTGTGCGAGGTGTTGCTGGAGTGTGGGTTTTCGGCATTTTGCCATCTCTTTCAGCTGTTATGCCAAGACTGAACTCCGGCGTCCCAAGTTGGCGCGGCGCAGTTCTCTCGGTGTCTCGTCGCAGCCGACCAAACGAACCGGCGCGAGTGTGTGCGTGAATCGGACTTTGTACGAACTAAAAATACTTTTTACCGTAGCTATAACCAGCTCGTCGTCTTTGGTGATGCTCGACAGTTCGTCAAGCAGTTCCATAAAGGTCGTCTTGATCGGCGTCGGTTTGCTTGGTTGATGGTTTTTGCTGTGGTTTTTCATTTACTCGTTTCCTCGAACTTTTCTTTTCCCTCAGGACGTTAGATGCCGCGCTCGCGAGAAAGGTTTCATCATGTTACGCCGCGGCCGTGATTCGCGTAATTTCCGTTTGCGGAAGCAAGTCTGGCAACGGTTCGACATGCAGGCGCAAATCAGCTGCTTCCCTGGCGCATGAATCGCAGACTTTCAGATTGAGAATCTCACCGCGAATCTGTGCAACCGCCAGGCCGCCGCGGGTTGAACTACAGCGCTCGCAGTTCATCGGTTTCCCTCGACTTTCGCGATGCTTTCAGGCTCCACACTGGCTCATGCTCGCGGGCGTAGTCCAAGCGCGCTTGGAACCAGGTGTCTTTGGGCCATTCCCAGCGAAACACCGGTAAACGGTCTTCGTCATAGTTATAGCCGTCGTTGACTCTACTGCGGGTGATGACGGACTCCCAAGCATTCATTGCGCTCCCTCCCGTCTCACTTACGTTTCAGCTCCCGGATTGGATTGCCGAGTCGCTGTCACGTATTAGACGTAAGCGCTGAGAAGTTTGATGCAGGCGAGCTGAGCTCGGGCGCGGCCGAAAAAACGCGGAGTGTTTACGCGCGCATCTTACTACGTATAAATTGCCAAATGTTGTCGCGGACTTTTGACGGCATATCATCGGCATAAAGGGTGCCGGTGGCCTGGATAGTTTTCTTGTAGGTCTTGAGAAAGTTAACGCAGTCGGGACAAATTTTTAGGTGCTGCTGAAAATCCCGTTTGCGGCGCGGGCTCAACTCATCGTTGAGATAGGCGAGCACTAAAGCCGCGATCTGCTTACAGGTCTTGTTGGTTAAATGCTTGGTCTTGGTGATTCGTTGCGCCATCAACTGCAATTCCTTTTATGCCGCGGAGTGGCCGAAGTGCACGGCCAATTTGCCGCGCAAGAACAAGCGGCCGCGGTGCAACCTGGTTTTAACCGCGGAAACCGTCAGATTCAAGGTTTCGGCGATCTGTTTGTCCGACAAGCCTTCCACGTCGCTGAGAACCACGACGCTTTTGTCTACCGGCTTGAGCTGATTGAGCGCTTGTGCGAGTAGGGCGCGCGTTTCTTGCAGGCCGTAATATTCATCAGGGGTGTCCGACCAATCGACCACCGGCCGCACCTGATGGTGTCCGTCCTTTTGAAATTTCGGCAGGAACTCTTCGTACTCCACCTCTTTGTGTTTCTTACTGCGGCGCATCCGGCCCAACGCCGCATTGACCGTCAGGCGATAGAGCCAAGTGGAGAACTGCGAGTTGCCTTGAAACATGCGCGCCTTACGGAAGGCGGTCATAAAGACATCTTGGAGGACCTCTTCGGCGTCCGACGCATCGCCACCGAGTATTCTCAATGCGACGTTGTAAAGCTTGGCTGAGTTGAGCTTGAAGAGTGACTCCAAAGCCGCCTCGTCCCCGGCTTTGAGGCGTTCAATGAGTCCCGTTTGAGATTCACTACCTTTTTTGTTTTTCGCTACGGCCTTGGCCCGGTTTTTCATCGGTGCGAGCGAAGCTCCGGCCGGGCTGACCCGCGGCGTTTCCGCGAAACTTATCCGACTCGCGAACAGGTTTTCGGCTGACATATTGTTCTCCTCAAATTCTGACATGGATCGGTCATAACTTCCTTGATTCATTTCCCTGTCTCCCCTTTAGAATACGTCTCCAAAAGTGTCCCGATGAACGGCGAGCAGTTAATGATTCTCAAATGCTCGCTGCGTATGCTAACCAGTTCACGCGCTACTTGAGCGTTCATAAACTCGACGCCGGCCATGTCGAGAATTACGGTTCGGCCTGCGCCGTCACGATGAGCTGCAAAAACATCGGTCAAATCGGTGAAGGCGTCGCTCGAAATCGTGCCATCGAGTCTGAGTCTCACTGTTTTTCCGTTCTCAAAGTTTTCCGTGATCCTGAGCATCTTTGGTTACTCCTAGTGAACTTCGAGAACCTTAGAGCAGAGATCGTGCCAAGAATCTAAGTAGCTGGAATACCACTAGTATTTAGTTTAGAAGGTTTTTGGTTTGCGCTATTTCGTTGTGATATTTCGTAATGGTTGCGAAATGTCGCAATCCGGGGTACCCATTGAGCAGCTGGGAGAATTAGCACAATTTCGGAGTGTTCATGGCGAGAGAAACATTGAGTGATGTGCTGATCGGCGGGACCCATGGAGGATTGCCTGTGTCGGCTCATGTCGCTTACTTCTGGAACTCCCAAGAGGAGTTCGCCGACGGGGTACGGTTCCTCGAGGTTGGCTTGCTCGGTGAAGACCATGGCGTGATCTTCGGCCACCCCGAGGCCAACCGTGAGGTTTGTCGAATTCTCGAAGAGCGTGGCCTAGATTTAACACGGCTGGTTGCCGACGGGCGGCTAACTATCCTCGGCGGTAGTGCTGAAGCAGATCAAATGCTCAAGGAGGTTAGCCATGCCTTTGAGCGCGCCGTAGCGCACCGCGCATCCCTCGTTCGGCTACTCGGAAATATTGGCTGGAGCCAAGCCGATTGGCCGGATGAGCAGGCGCTGCTGAGGTTCGAAGCACAGGTCACCGAAGCGGCCAAACAATTTCCTTGCGTTGTGGTGTGCATGTATGACGTCGCCGGATTACCCGGGACGATCGTGCATCATGGCGGGATGGGTACCCATCCGCATGTCGTCTGCAACGGGCACCCCCAAACCAATCCGCAGTATATTCCTACGGATCTGTTCCTACGCCGGATCGAAACCGTCGCCGGCGCCGTGGCGGAGCGCCGGCGCAATGAAGAGACTCTCCATCATATCACTGAAGGTACGGTTCAGTTTATCGGCGATGAATTTTTTCGGCAGTTGGCGCGCCATTTAGCCGATGCGCTTCGCGTCCGTTATTGCTTCGTCACCGAATGTACGGACGACTCGCAAACCCGGCTGCGCGCGCTGGCGTTCTGGGACGGCCATGGGTTCGCACAGAATGTTGAATATCCGGTCCGAGGCACACCCTGCGAAAAGGTCATCGAGGGCAATATCTGTTCTTATCCTGATCGTATCCAACAGCTTTTTCCGGAAGATCAAGAGCTGGTGACTCTCGGGGCCGAAAGCTATGCCGGCGTACCGTTGCCGAGTTCCCAGGGTCGTGTGCTCGGCCACCTGGTGGTGATGGACGACAAGCCACGCGTCTTCGGGGAAAATGAGCTGCGGATACTGCGCATCTTTGCAGGCCGCGGCGGTATAGAGCTCGAACGGGTGCGCGCCGCTCGCAAGGTGAGCTTGCTCAATGCCGAACTGAGCGCGCTGCTGGAAATCAACCGCGCGATCGGGCGACATCTAGACCGGGATAAGTTGTTTGGCGCGCTTGCGAACTGTCTGAAAACGCTCGTGCAAACGGAGCGCTTCGGGATCGAAATTCCAATCGAAGGCGATAAGCTTCAGGGACATGTTTTGTCAACAAGCCCCACCTCCGGAGAGCCGACGCAACCGATCATCTTGCCGGCGTCAGGTACCGCCTGCGACTGGGTGCTCAAAAATCAAGAATGGTTTATCGCCGGCTGCCGCGAGGAGTTTCGCGAACGCTTTCCAGGAACTTTTGACGTCATGACCAGTCATGGCATGGAGTCGCTGTGCGCTGTGGCGCTGGTCAGCGCCAATCGCAACCGCGGCGCGCTGTTCTTCATGGCGGCAGCCAAGGATGCCTATCGGGGGCTGCGGCGGGAGTTCCTCGAGCAGGTCGCCAATCAAATCGCGATCGCCATTGAAAACGTCAGCTCCTACGAAGAAATCGCGGCGCTCAACGCAACGATCGCCGCCACGGCGCAGCGCCGCCAAACTCTCCTCGACATTAATAATGCCATTGTCACCAAACTTACTCGCGATGATCTGCTGGCCAGCACCTGCGAGGCACTCGTGAAAGTTGTTCCGTTCGATCGGCTTGCGCTGTCGCTTTACGACGCTGAGATAAATGCCTTGCGCATCGTCGCCCATACCGGATCATACCAGCGAGCCGACTACACGCCGATCGGCCGCACACTCGATTTGAACGATAGTCCGGCGGGAGAAGCGTTCTTGCGCCAACAAGCGGTAATCCGGCGCGATCTCACAGCCGAAGGGCTCAACGCTTCGGAAGAACGCGCCTACAGCCATGGCTTTCGATCGCTTTGCACGCTGCCGCTGGTGGTCCGCGGAAAGTCCATCGGCGCCCTCACGGTCGGTAGCCTGACAAGATTTCAATATTCTGAGGCGGACGCGGAATTTCTTATGGAGGTCGCCAACCAGATCGCCATGGCCGTCGAGAACATGCAGCTGCACGAAGAGACCGCGGCGATGAAGGCGCGGTTCGAAGCCGAGGCTGTCTACTTGCAGGAAGAGATCAAGACGGAGCACAACTTCGAAGAGATCATCGGCCAAAGCGAAAAGGTGCGTGAGCTATTGCGCCAGCTTGAACAGGTCGCGCCGACCGATTCAAGTGTGCTGATCCGCGGCGAAACCGGCACGGGCAAGGAGCTGCTCGCGCGCGCGGTGCATGACCGCAGCAAGCGCAAAGATCGCGCCCTGGTCAAAGTAAACTGTGGCTCGATCCCTTCAGGCTTGGTCGAAAGCGAACTGTTCGGCCATGAGAAGGGCGCGTTCACCGGCGCCACCCAGCGGCGCATCGGCAGGTTTGAATTAGCCAACGGCGGCACGATCTTTCTCGACGAAGTGACCGAGCTGCCGCTCGACACCCAGGTTAAGTTATTGAGAGTCCTGCAAGAAGGCGAGTTCGAGCGGGTCGGCAGCAGCCAGACGATGAAAGTGGACGTTCGGGTGATCGCCGCGACCAACCGCGATCTCAATGAAGTCGTCAGCAAGGGCAGCTTCCGTGCCGACTTATTTTATCGGTTAAACGTGTTTCCGCTCGAATCGCCGCCGTTGCGTGAACGGAAAGGCGATATTCCTCTGCTGGTGAATTTCTTTCTCAGCCGGTTCGGCAAGAAGCTCGGCAAGGAAGTTCGCGGTGTATCGCAGAAATCGATGGAAAGTCTGACGGACTACCGTTGGCCCGGCAACATTCGCGAACTGCAAAACGTCATTGAGCGTGCCGTGGTGCTGGCGCCCGGGCCGGTGGTGCATGTCGATGACTCGCTGCTGCGTAGCGAAACCGGAGCGACGGATGTTGCCGCCATCGATACGCTGGAAAACAACGAGCGCGTCCACATTGTGCGCGCGCTCAACGAGACCAACTGGGTGATTCACGGCAAAAAAGGCGCGGCGGAGCTGCTCGGCATCAACCCGAGCACGCTCCGCTCACGCATGGAGAAGCTGGGGATCAAAAAAGGCCGGTAATTCAATCCCGACTTGTTCTGTTATTGGCGCGGGATTCGTCTCGGCGCGCCAACTCCATTCTCTATTCTCGATCCTTCATCCTCGACCGATTGACTATGCGGCTTGATCTTTGCGGGAAGCTGAGAGGGTGGCCGCCGCTCGGCGGTGCGGCGCCAGTGCGGCGGCCCATTTGTGATAAAGCCGGAAGCCTAATAACACGGCGAGCACCAAGCCATATTGAGCCGGGCGGCTAATGTCCGACTTCACCAGCCAGTAGAAATGAATGACGCCAAGAATTGCGATGCCGTAGACCAGATAGTGCAACTGCTGCCAGCGTTTGCCGAGGCGGCGGATCATTCCTGAGGTCGAGGTGACCGCCAGGGGAATCATCAAGACCAGCGCGCTGAAACCGACCGTAATATAGGGGCGCTTAAGAATATCCTTCGTGATCGCGCCGAAATCGAAATAGAGATCCAAAACCATGTAGATGGAGAAGTGCAGGGCGGCGTAAAAGAACGCGAACAGGCCGAGCATGCGGCGGTATCTGATCAATTCATTCCAGCCGGTAATCCGCCTGAGCGGCGTCACGGCCAGACTTGCCAGCAGAATAAATAACGACCATGAACCGGTGAAGCGAGTGATAGTGTCGATCGGGTTGGCGCCGAGATCATTCGTATAGGCGCGATACAACATCTGTCCGAATGGGATCAGGCAGATTAGGAAGGCGAGAGGCTTTAGATAGGAAAGCATAAGGCAAAAGTAAAAAGTTAAAAGTAAAAAGTCATAATGCACGTGTGCCGGGCCAAAGTCGGACTCATCACTTTTACCTTTTTACTTTTTCCTTTTAGTAGAATTTCTTCAGGTCCATTCCTTTGTACAAGCTCGCGACGTGTTCACCGTAGCCATTGAACGGCAAAGTCTTCCGGCGCAGGAACTCGCCGATGCGGCGCTCGGTGGCTTGGGTCCAGCGCGGGTGATCGACTTCGGGATTCACATTCGAATAGAAGCCGTACTCCTGCGGCTGCATTTTGTTCCACGAGGCCTCAGGTTGTTTTTCGACGAAGCGCACTTTGACGATCGACTTGATGCTTTTGAAACCGTACTTCCAGGGCACGACCAGACGCAGTGGCGCGCCGTTTTGCGAGGGCAAGATCTCGCCGTAGAGACCGACGGAGATTAGCGTCAGAGGATGCATCGCTTCGTCCATCCGGAGCCCCTCTACATAAGGCCAGTCGATGGGATTGCCGAAGAGGCTGGGTTTCTGCCCCGGCATGCGCTTGGGGTCGACCAGAGTGACGAACTGGATGAACTTGGCGTTGTTGGTGGGCTCGGCGAGATTAACTAGTGCGCTCAGTGGAAAGCCGACCCATGGAATCACCATCGACCATGCCTCGACGCAGCGCATACGGTAAATGCGCTCTTCGAGCGGCGCCAGCTTCATGATGTCTTCGATGGCGAAGGTTTTGGCTTTCTTCACTTCGCCTTCGACCGCTACGCTCCATGGCTTGGTGACGAGATATTTGGCGTTGAGCTCCGGATCGCCCTTCTCGACGCCGAGCTCGTAGAAGTTATTATAGGAAGTGATGTCTTTGAGCGAGTTGAGCTTCTCGCTCGTGTTGTAGGCCGCCGGGCCCTTTTTTACATTCGGCAACTTTTCCAGCGCGTGTACATGTGGCCCGTCGGCCAGGTCCAGGCCGGCCAAAGCAGCGCCGGCGCCCAGCGCCGAGGCGATGAACTGGCGGCGGTTCAAATAGGTTTCCTTCGACGTGATCTCGGCGGCTTTGATGTCATCAGGTTTTTTGATCAGCATGCTTGTCGCTCCTCGCTTCTTCCTACGCATGGTCGCTAAGAAAAGATTGTCTGTCAACTCTTTTCGGCGAGCAGTTGCTTGATCATCGCCTCGGTTTTGTCGTAGGCGCCTTCGCCTACGTGGTTGTAGCGGATCACGCCTTTCTTGTCGATCAAAACGATCGTCGGCCACGCCCACACGCCGTAACGCTTCCAGATAGTGAAATCATTGTCCTGCACGATTGGAAACCTGATGCCCAAGCGACTGGTTGCGTCCTTCACTTTGTCGAACGGTTTCTCCCAGGGAAACTCCGGTGAATGGACACCGACGATGGTCAAGCCGATGGGCTCGAATTTGTCCTGCCAACCCCGCAACTGCGGGATAATGTTTTTGCAATTGATTCAGCCATAGGTCCAGAATTCAACTAATACTACGCGCCCCTTTAGTCCAGCCATGGTGAGCGGTTTGCCGTTAAGCCAGTTCTCACCGGCGAGATCGGGAGCCAACGCGCCGTTAGTGATCGCTGCGCCAGTTCTGGGCGAAACAGCCCAAATCGAGAATGCAAGTGCTAAACCGATTGTAAACACTGCGAGTCGAGCCATTTTGAACCCCGTTTGAACTGCCACCGACGCGCGGCTCCGGACGTGATGTGTCACAACCGCTTAGATGCGCCGGCGGTTGGATTGGTTGCGCCGGTCAATTTCTGGAGTTTAAAACGGATTCGACCAGGAAAAGTTCCCGTTTGGACGCCGAACTAAAAAGGTCGAGGATGGAGGATCGAAGATCGAGGATGGATTTTGAGTTGACCATGCTGCTCGCAGCGTGGGACCGTTAAATGGAGTTTCCAAAGGGGGCGAGCCTCCCTTTTGCAATATTTAAATAGCGGTGGGCTAAAAACCCGCCCGCGAATTGGCTGCTTTTATTTTGGATTCGAAAAATGGCGATCATCGATCCTCCATAGTCCATCCTCGATCTTTCGGGGTCTGATTAGTGGATAAGTGGCGACGGCGAGGAGAGATTTTCAAGCTCTTTATTCAGGTCGACCCGATGGGTGGTCTGTCGGAGCATTTCAATCAGTGCTAGCTGCGCCAAGCTGTAGGCGTCTTTGTCGTTTTCCGAGTACTCAAAAGCCACTTCGCTGGCCGCGGCGATCAGGTCTCCAAGGGTTGTTTCGAGTCTGTAATTATTGGTCTTTTCCATTATCTTAACGCGTCCTTTCCTCGTCTTCTATCTAATTAGACGCGGAAATGGAGGAAATGATGTAGCGAGATCCGGGGTGCCGGGAAAAAATGGAGCGCAATCGCCGGTTTATCGTCGACGAAGGAGCTGGTGGAATTGTCACCCTATTCTTGGGCCGGCAGGAGAGGTGTTTCTTCTTCAACTTTTTGGTACAGCGGCACCTGTTTGGCACGTTGGTACTCATCATTGCTCAAATAGCCGACGCTGGCCAAGCGGCTGAGTATAAGGTTGCGACGGTTCATGATGCTCCGGTCCTGCGAATTGCGCGGGCTCGGTAGCAACGCGGCCAGCGTCGCGGCTTCGAGGGGGTCGAGGGCGGCGGCGGACTTGCCGAAATAGTGGCGCGCCGCGGCCTCGATGCCGTAGATGTTACGGCCCCACTCGACGACGTTCAAATAAATCTCAAAGATGCGCCGCTTGGAAAGCGCCTGTTCGAGCTGATGGGCGATGACGATTTCCTTCAGCTTACGTAGCGGGTTCTTGGACGGAGTCAAATAGAGGTTTTTGGCCAACTGCATGGTGATCGTGCTGCCGCCGCGGGCAAAGCTCATGCTTTCCCAGTCTTTTTTCAAGGCAGCTTTGATCTCGTTTACGTCGATGCCTTTGTGACCGAAGAAGGCAGCGTCTTCGCTGACCAGCACGGCTTTCTTCAGATGATCCGAGATCGCGCCATAGCCGACCCAGGTTTGCTGGCGGATGCCACGAATATTTTTTTTCTTATACTCTTCGTCACGCAGCTCCATTAGCGCGGTCACTTTGGGATTTCTCTGCCTCAGCTCGGCGACGTTCGGCAGCGTGTAGTAAAAATATGCGCCGGTGCTGACCAGGACGGTAGCCAGTAGGCTGCTCCAAAAAATTCGCTTCATGGTGACAGGGCCTTTAGAGCTTTGGCCGTCATCGACGACATGGCTTGATTGGGTAGCGAAATCGGATCGATCCAGCGCCAGTGGGTGTTTGGTAATCGAATCTTCGCGCTAGCCGGGCAATCGATGAGATAAATTGGCGCACAAACTCGACGGTAGGTGATGCTGTGGCGGATCTCGCCGATTAGCTTTTGGCCATTGATTATCCGTCCCAGCGGTTTCAGTTCGCTCCGCAAAAATACCACCGGCTCGGTACCCGCTGTGATTTCGCCACCGGGGAGTTCCCACAGCCGGGCGAGGAGTCCGTTGGCCGCACGTCGGCGCAACAAAATCCTGCCACGCTGACGGACGATGGCCAGGGGCCAAGTGACGTCTTTCCATTTGTCTTGATTTTGGCGCCTGCGCTGAAGACCTCGGCGCTCGCTCGAACTCGCGGAGCAATGAGACGAGAGAGGACAGCGCGCGCACTTTGCGTCTCTGGGAAGGCAGAGTGTCGCGCCTAGTTCCATCAACGCTTGATTAAAATCGCCTGGCCGTGCGCGAGGTACGAGCGTGCTCGCGACCGGGTGCAGCCGCTTCGCATCGCTAGGCGTGAACAGTCGGCCGAGCACGCGCTGGGCGTTGCCATCGACGGCTGGATAGCGCCGGTGAAAGGCGATGCTCATGAGCGCGCCGGCGGTGTAGTCGCCAATGCCGGGCAGTTGCCGCAGGTCGAGAAACTCGCTGGGCAAGGCGCCGCCATGGGCGCGGCAGATTTGGCGCGCGGCTCTTTTTAAATTCTCGGCACGGCGGTAGTAGCCCAGGCCAGACCATGAACGTAAGACTCGCTCCAAAGGCGCGCGATCGAGGGCTTCGAGGGTCGGGAAAGCGCGTAGAAATTTTTCATAGTACGGCAGCACGGTTGCCACTTGGGTTTGCTGCAACATGGTTTCGGAGATCCAGATGGCATAGGGATCGCCGGTACGGCGCCAGGGTAGATCGCGCTTATGGCGGTCATACCAACGCAGCAGTTTTCGACGGATGAGCGAGAGATTCTTCGCGGGCATGAATGCAGTTGGGCAGGTTTTCAGCTATAAGACAGATCAAGTTAATTCGCGATCGGGGTTTGAACCCTGATTGCGACCAAAGGGGATGCTCGCCCCCTTTGGAAACCCCAATTAATTGTGCCCGCCTCAAGATGCGGGGTTAATTGGAAATGTAGACGAAAACATCCGTGAAAGGAACCAGTGGACTTCAGCAAGAGATCAGCGCTTCTCGTTCATGGTTCGACAAGCTCACCACGAACGGTCGCGCCTTTTCCGTTCGCCCTGAGCGAGTCGAAGGGCAGTCTTGATTGCTGACGCGATTAAAGTGTTTCGCTCCACTAGCGCCGCACCGTGCTGCCAATCTTCTTCGGTATCCTGACTTCAATCTGTTTTGCCATCGCCAGCCTGCTGGCGCAGCGCGGTTATCATGTCGCGCCGGCGCCTTGGGGCGCATGGATCACCATCGCGGCCAATGCGGTATTTCTCGTGGGCGGTCATTTGCTGGTGGAGTCCGACACCCGCCTATTCGTCCTCGACAACCTCATCTTTGTCGCCGTCGGTCTGTTCGTTCCCGGCGTGACCCGGGTGTTGAGCTTTCGGGGTATCCGCACCATGGGGAGTTCGATCACCTCGACGATTGTCAATACGACGCCGATGTTCTCGACGGTCTTGGCAATCGCCATTCTCGGCGAACGACCGGCACCGTTGGTGTTGCTCGGTGTCTTACTGACCGTCGGCGGGCTGGTGACGGTGTCCTGGGGTGGCGAAAAGACTTCCTATCCGAAGATCGAGCTGATCTTTCCTTTTCTCTGCGCCCTGTTGTTTTCGATAAAAGATATCGCCGTGCGCTGGGGGTTGGGTAGTGGTGGCACACAGCCGATTCTCGCCGCGGCGATCGCCGCGCTGACCTCGACGATCGAGATATTTGTTATCATCCGGTGCTTTCAGGGTGTAAAATTCGTCTTACCACCGCTTCAAGTAGCGCGCTGGTTTGTTTCGTCGGGGATATTCACCGGCGCTTCGTTCCTGTTCATGTACGTCGCCTTTAGCATGGAGCGAGTGTCGATCGTCGCGCCGCTGGTGAATAGCTACACGGTTTTCGTTTCGATCTTGACGCCGTTCATGGCGCGCCAGATCGAAAGCGTCACCGGAAGAAAACTCGCCGGTGCGGCACTGGTGGTGGCGGGAATCTTTGCCGTGTCGCTCGGTAAAGATTAGTGGGTCCAGGGTCGAGGATGGCGGGTCGAATCTTGCGATCTTCTATCCTCCATCGTCTATCCTCGATTATTTACCGACACCGCCGACGGTTAGTGACAGGACGGTCTCACCATTCTGCTTGCTGATGCCGATCAAGACCGATTTGCCGTCTTTGCTGTAGGCGAGCATGGCGCCGCCGCTCACGAGGTTCATGCTCGGCTGCCAGCCGCGCGCCGGCATTTCCTTTTGGTAGAACTCGACAAGCTTATTGGTCTCCATGTTGCCGTGAAATGTCGCCTGTCCGGCGCCGAAGCCGAGAAAGGATATCTCGGCTGGTTTCTCCGAACCCTTTTTCATGGCGCTCGGCACGGGGATCGTCGCCCCGGAAATAGTTTCGTCGCGCGAACCACCGCAGGCAGCCAGCATGACCGCGATCAGAAAATAACCTAGGCATGCAATCGATTGACGTACGGTCATGGGTTCTCCTTTAGAGTCTGACTACACTAAGCCAATTGCCGGTTCAACGCTCGCACGGAGTTTTAAGAATTGCTTTCGGGAGGGATTGGCAATCCAAAAAAATACCAGGTGATCAGGATCGCGACACCAAGAAATTCCGGCAGCGATGGAGAAACTTGAATCAGCGCGCCGCCAAGCATGCCGCCAAGCGACGAACCGATGAAGCCGAAAAAATTGTAGACGCCGCTCGCCGCACCGCGGCCGGCGGCGGGAACTTGCTGGGTGAGAAACGCCGGCAGGATCGGCTGGTAGATGCTGTAGCCGAAGAAGAACGCCGCGCCGCTGAAATAGAGCAGCAGGTCGATCTGCGCGCCAAAAAGATAAACCGCGTAGCCAACCGTTGCGGTCAACCAGCCGATCAATATAGGCCGGTGAAAACGGCCTTCTTTCTCGGCGCGACGCATGTAAGGAAAGACCAACAAAACGCTGGGGAGAAAAATAATCAGATAAACTCGCCAAAGCTGCGCCTTGTCGAAGCCGATCTCGACCCAACTGAGGGGATAGGTGAAGAAGAACAGATTCAAAGTGAAAGAAAGCACAAAGGTCGCGATGAAGATCGGTCGTAGGCGGTCGTGCACGAGAATCGGTCCAAGCGCCATCGGAGTTTCGCTGCGATCGCCGCGCCGTTCGGGAGGAAAGGAAACCGCCGCCAGAAGCAGCGAAAGTAAGCCGAGAAACGCGAGCAGGTAGAACAGACCGTTGAGACCGATCTTGGCTGCGAGAAATGGGCCGGCGAGCAGACCGATCATGAACGAGGCGCCGATGGCGATGCCGGTGATCGTGTACGCCTGTGCGCGCACGCTGGGGCGGGTAAGATCGGCGAGGGCGGCGAAGGCGACGGCGCCAACGGCGCCGGTGCCTTGCAACGCGCGCGCCAGGATCAAGCCGCTGATGGACTCCGCCAGCGCGCAACCGATGCTGCCCAAGCAAAACAGCGCAAGGCCGATGATCAGCACCGGCTTTCGCCCCCAGCGGTCGCTGGCCCAGCCGAGAGGAATTTGAAAGATGCACTGAACCAGCGCGTAGATGCCGAAGGCCACACCGGCGAGAGCGTGTGATGCGCCGGGATAGCGCACTGCGTAGGCGCTGAAGATCGGTAACATGAGAAAAATCCCCAGGAGCCGCAGCGCGGAAATGAGGCTCACGACAATGACCGGCGCGATTTCATCGCGCGTGAATGAATGAGAAGTATCAGCCAAGGTGAGAGATTTGCTCCGTTGCCATCACAGTCGTTCGGTAAACTTACATGCTTTGGCGGAAATGGGAAGAGGCATGGAGGTGACAACCACAAAGGCGATTCAGAATCGGATGATTAACCGCAAAGAACGCAAAGAGCGCAAAGGTAATAATAAAAAGTTTCCGAACTTAGCGTCTTGGCGCCTTGGCGCGAGATAATTCTTCCTATATTTTTGCTTACGTCGATGGCGTCGCGGTCACGGTTCGCGCTACTGCGCTGCCGCGTTGCGCAGGCGGCATCTCGACGCCTTCGGCGTCGAAGGCTTTCTTCAAACGTCGACGGTATTCCCGGCCGATGGTGAGCTGGTGCGACGGTTGAGTCTTGAATCTTGCTTTGATTGTGACTGCCGTCTCGGTAAAGTTGTCGACGCCGAAAATTTCGATGGGTTCAAGCATGAGGCGGCGATAATCCGCTTCCGTTCTCATTTCGTCGGCAACCCGGCGCATGATCGCCGTGACCCGATCGGTCTCTTCTTTGTAGGAGACCGCCACGTCGATGACGTAGGCGGACCAATCCATGGTCACGTTGGCGAGAGTATTGATCGTGCCGTTGGGAAAGACATGCACGACGCCAGCTTGGTCGCGCAGCACGACGGTTCTAAACGTCACCGCTTCGACCAGCCCGGTGGTGCCGTTGATGATCGCGGTATCACCGACGCGGATTTGATTTTCCAGCAACAAGAAAAAGCCGCTTACGAGGTCGCGCACCAGGTGTTGGGCGCCGAAACCCGCGGCTAAACCGAAGACCCCGGCGCCGGCGAGGATCGGGCCGACGTTAATGCCGAATTGGCTTAGGGCGATCAGCACGACGATGAACCAAAGAAAACCATTGGCGATGGTCCAGAGCACGCTGGATAGCGTTCTAATCCGCTGTCCCGCCGCGCCGGGCGCGCTTTCGCGCCTCTCGGTGGCGTGAATCAATAAGTTCTCTAAACGGCTGAATCCAATGCGAAGCAATTTGATGGTCAGGTAACCCGCCGCGACGATGAGCGCGACGCGGATCAACGCCTGCACGGCGTCGACGCTAACGGTCAGTAAGTTGGCGGCAAACGTATCCCAAGCTTGTGCGGACATAGGACATCCTCCTTCGGCGACATCAGCTCATGGTTTTGTCGCAAATAATCTTGCAACATGCCAGAGCAAGCGCGGCTAACGACGCAAATTCGCCTTGACATGAGTCGGCGCTGAGTTAGATTGCCGCCATCAAGAGCGTCATCAGGTTTCCAAGGCGGGCGAGCGTTTCTATTGATCCGTTTCAGCTCGTGGCCGGGGTCAGTACCCCGGCCACGATGTGGCTCCGTTTATTGAACTTACCGGAGGATAGCGAGATGGCAGAAAATCGATTTCACAGTCGATCATCGACTTTGAGCGGTCGGAGCCGTACACGGTCCGCTGGTCGCGTTCTCTATGCGTTGCTGGTCTTTTTGCTTTCGCTCCCCGCGTCCGTGCAGGCCCAATCGAGTCTCAAGAAAGTTCGGTTGGCTTTTCCGACCAAGACCGTCTCGTTCTTGGCGTTTTACGTCGCCCATCGCAAGGGCTTTTACAAAGACGAGGGCATCGAACTAGAGCCGATTATCATGCAGCCATCGCTGGCGAGCACGGCGGTGTTGACCGGCGACCTTGATTACAACGGCGCGGTCACCGGGGTGATCGGCGCGGCGGTTTCGGGCCGGCCGATGAAAGCCGTGCTGTTTACGGTCGCTCGTCCGCTCCAGTATTTGATGAGTAAAAATGACATCAAGGATGCGCGCGAGTTAAAAGGCAAAAAGATCGCTGGCAGCTCTCCCGGCGGAACGGTCACGTTCTTAACCAAGCTTGTGTTAAAGAATATCGGTCTGGACTCCGAGCGTGACGTTTTTCTCAATCCGATGGGGGGAACTGGCGCAAGCCGGTTGGCGGCGCTAGAGTCCGGCGTGGTCGACGCAGTGATCTTGGAGAGCCCGGATAACTTTGTCGCGCAACGGAAGGGTTTTCGCGAACTGATTTTTTTCGGCGACCAAGTCGAGTTCCCGCAAAACGGCTTCGGCACGTCGGAGAAGAAGCTCAAGGAAAATCCCGACGAGGTTTTTCGCATGGTGCGCGCGACGCTGCGTGGACTCGCGTTCAGCTGGGACAAACGAAATCACGATCAAGTGATCGACATCATCATGCGCGAGATGAAACCGATCAGCTCGTCGTTAGCGAATGAATCCTTGGAGCAGGTCATGCGTGTGATCACCAAGGACGGTTCGGTTAAGACCGAGTCGATCCAAGTGCTCATCGATCTGGTGCGGGAAAATGCCAAAGTGACGCGGCCGGTCGCGGTCAACCAAGTGGTGGATTTTACGCATCTCGAAAGAGCGCAGAAAGAATTGGGATTGAGGTAGACAAAAGTTCGCGGCGTCTTTTCACAAACACCATTCACGCTCCCAGCCCACGGATCGTGGCCCCCGCCTCTTGAGGCGGGCACAATTAAATGGGGTTTCCAAAGGGGGCGAGCATCCCCTTTGGTCGCGAGCGGGGTTCAAACCCCGTTCGCGAACTCAAATTGATTCTCAGGTCATCTTTGCGTGATCACCGAAGCCGACACTTGTAGAAAATACGTCCTGCCAAAACTCTATGCCGCTGGTTGGAACGACGATCAGATCAGCGAGCAAAAGAGTTTTACGGACGGGCGCATTCTCGTCGTCGGCACTAAAGCGCGTCGCCGGCCGGCGCAACGAGCCGACTATCTCTTGCGCTACGCCAGAGACTTCATGCTGGCGGTCGTCGATGCGAAGGCGGCCTACAAGCTTCCCGGCGACGGTCTGCAACAAGCCAAAGATTACGCCGAAATACTTGGTGTAAAGTTCGCCTACTCCACCAACGGGCACGGTACAGTCGAGTTTGACTTCACCATGGGTCAGGAGCGGCAGTTCGATTCTTTTCCGAAGCCAGCCGACTTGTGGCAACGCTTTCGGGCCAGCGAGAAGATTGAAGACGACGAAACCTCGAACAGACTCTTAACGCCCGCCAATTCAACCATAGGCAAAGGCCAGCGCTACTACCAAGAGAGCGCGATCAATCGTGTTGTCCAGGCGGTGTTGCAAGGCAAGAAAAGAATTCTCCTCACCATGGCCACGGGTACAGGCAAGACAGCGGTGGCTTTTCAAATTTGCTGGAAGCTTTGGAACATGCGCTGGAACCGCGCCGGCGAGCACCGCCGTCCGAAGATTCTTTATCTGGCCGACCGAAACATTAAGGTCAGGGGGGAGCTGATATGCCGAAACTGAAAACGCCTCCTATGGTAATCTCTTCCGGGGGTATAGCCTCGCAAACGACCGTCGGGACGCCGACGGTTTGGTTATCAGACAATTTTGCTGAAGACTGGTATCGTGACGCCCTACACGAATCCAGAAATGGCACCGACCACAATGCCGTCCGTCGCGAGATTCTTTTCGCTGCGTGTTTTGCTGAGACCTATATCTTCGAGTGGACGAGGAGAAAGCTGCAAATCGAGGAAATCAACGATTACTTTCCCCCCAAGCCTCGATTTGAGAAGGATCCGAGGTATAGGCGTACTTTGGTCGAGAAGTGGAGGGATGTGCCAAGAGAGCTATTCGAGGCTGGCAAGATCCGTACCGAGCCTAAGCTCGATATTTCCAGGTTGGGTCAGCTCGCAAAGTTCCGACACGGGCTTGTTCATGCAGCAGGAAGCCGACCCGCAACTGAAGTTCAATCCAGGAAGACTAAACCCTTTCCAGCGAAAGGAGATCTAAAGAAGCTCTCCGCGGGTTGGGCAGTGCGGATCGCTGCCGATCTCGTTTTTGATCTTCACAAGACCCTTGGTGAATCGGCTGACGCCTATCTTGAGCGACCATGAAATTGAAAGTGTAATCCTTCAGCGGGTACATTTCATTCCGGCGGGAAGTGAGGTCGGAGGGCAATTTGCGTAAGCGGGGCCAAGCCTTCATTTCTTGACTATCCGGCGTTATACACGATTTACAATTCGTCGCTATGAGTTTGAAGGTAATAATCGACTTCTGATTTGGTCAAGCCACGGGTCGTCCTTAATCATCCGCGAAAAATTGGCGTGTACTAAATTTTCGATTCTCTCCGGCGTTGATTGCCGCAATTCGGCGACTTTGTCGACGACGTTTTGAATAGCCGTCGGCATTCCGATTCCATCGTTTTTATTCAGCCACTTGAATGCGCCGGGGTTGTCTTTCTCCGTGAGCAGGAGATGGTCGGGGAATAGCTTGGCGATCGGTCTCGGGTTCTGAGATATCAATCTCATCAATCTTCAGATTCAATCGGAAGACAGAGCAAGCTCGCATTTCCCGTTAATCTTCACGCAGCCACGTAGAAAGCGAATTCGGCAAAATCGGTTTGGACTGGCGCGGTACTTTTTTGTGATGCCCAACGGCGCAGGCACTTCATTGCCGTGGCGACGGTCAGATGGTGCGCGACTCGTTTTGCTTGAGCGCTTGAATCGATTAGATTAAAGACAGAGGTTAGTACTTAAGATGCAGGGGGCGATGCACATTATTCGGAGAGCCCCCACCCCCGGATCGAGTCCGGGGCAGGCTCTTGCCCTCATCCACTTCATGGGCGAGGTCAGGCAAAATACATCGGCCATTTTCGTCTGAGGACCAGCAAAATGGAATATGTTGCATTCTGGATTATAACCGTTTTTGCCGCGATTGCCGTCTACCGGTTGTTATCCCGACGGCTGGCCACGCCTAAAGCTCGAGTTAACGCGATGCTCCGACGCTACTACGTGCTGGAAAGAACCGGCCTTTCGGAGCCGGAGTGTCTAATGCAACTGCTGGCAACTCGGAATGAATGGAAAAACTTTCCCCATCGCTTTTTGGCCGAGTTGGTGTCGCGCCTTCGTTCGAAGGAAGACGTTATTCGGTTCATCTCCGTCTCGGAGGACGAGGGTTACCAGCGCAAGCATTATCCCGACCTGGCCAAGCAGACCAACTTAGACAATGCCATGACGGAGATCGCCTGCTTATTCGCCCGTTTCGGTTTTCGGCTGCAAAAAGACAGCCGTTATAAAGAAGCGGAGTTCGTGCAGAAGCTCGCTTTACGTTTACAGCCTCAACAATATTTTACCAAGCTCCCTCTGGCGGATACCTATCACGCGAGCGGGCGTCATCTCGACGCGCTGCCGCTGTTCGAACAGGGCCTCGCAAATTTCGAGGAGTTCGAAAAAAATCATCGCTCCGACGACGGGATATTTTCTCCGGCAAAATGTTTAGGAGTTGAGATGGAGATCGGCGAATTTCGGAGCCGTTACAGAAATTTGTACGAGGCATGCCGGAAAGCTGCCGAGCGGACATCGGTTTCGCTTTTTTACCTCTCAAGCTTTACGGAGTTACTCTGCTAGGGAGATGGAAGGGATTCGTGGGTAAGGGTATAAGAGAAAGAGAGCAGCCTGGGATCTTCGGCGATCAGCCGCGCGAAATTTGCTTGCACCAACGCGTCGATTTTTTCCGGAGTCGATTGCCTCAATTCGGCGACGGATTGCACGACATCTTTTATCGCCGCTGGCATTCCTATCTCGTTATTTTTCTTCAACCATCTCAGCGCTTCTGGATTATCCGTTTCGGTCAGCAGTAGATGATCCGGCTCGGCCTTGGCGATTGCCTTGATGTAATCTGAGAAAAGCACCTCGACAGCGATGGTGAAGTAGCAACCGAATTCGATCATCGCTTGCCGGATGTCGAGCGGACCGGAGTACCAGTGGATGATCGCGCGGCGCACATCGTACTTCTCCAAGAGGTCGAGAATTTCTTTCTCGCCAGCTTTGGTGTGTCGGTTGACGAAGTTTTTTACTTTCCATGAAATCTATCATCTGAAAACGAAAACCATAGCTAGTTGTAAACTAGAATCTCCGTCGATGATCTCAGCGCAAGCGTCCGGGCGATCGTTTAGTCCAGAGGCTCGGTGGAAAAATTACATCGGTTGAGTTGCCGTTGAGGTAAATTAGCGGCTGTGTGACCGGGCCGCTGTAATAGTTGTTTTGAAAGAGATTGCCTCCCCGGGAATTATCAATCAAATAAGGCGTGTAATCGCCGATCTGCGCGACGTAATTCTGCTCGACCCTCGTGTTCAACAGTCTATTGAATGCAAGAACGGTGACTGTGTTGGATACCGTATTGGCAGTCACCGCCGAAGTTTCTAAATAGCGTAGGTCCATCGCTACGATTTGCAGAGCGGGATTTCCTCCACCCTCGACTTGATTTTGATCGACGGTGGTATTCTTGAAACTGAGCCCGCTATTGGGTCCGGCGTTAAATGTTATCAGTGCCGTCTCCGCCGGTTGAGCGCCTGCGCTTGAGGCTATTTGAATCAAGTTTTTCTGAAGAACTACTCCCTCGTAGACATTTCCCGTTGCGGTCGTGGAATTATTAGCGGGGCCGACGTGAATCGCTGCGGTCGGGGTGCCGTTAAATATGATCTTGTTGTTGGAAACGGCAATGTTCCTGAAAGTTGTGTTGCTGTTGTTGGGTGGGTCGACGTTGACCGCGATCGCCGCGCCTACCGGATCGATAATCGTGTTGCTGTCGATGGAATAATCCTGAAGCGTGACCCCGTCATCGATAGTAAATAGACCGATGGCGCCTGTTCTTACGCCGCGTGTTACCGTATTGCGGTAAATGGTAACCCCTTGACCGAAGTCCACTTCGAGTTGAAGGTCTTCAATTAGATTATTAGTGATCCGAATGTTTTTGTGCGGTTGGCTGCCGTTGCCGAAAACATAAGAGTAGCGGTCGGTTGCCCCTAGCGGTCGGGGGGCGCTGTCGAAGAAATGGGTGCGGTTAATGACCACATTCTCGGTGTCGTAAAACCGCACCCCGCCGTAGGAGCCGATGGAGCGGTTATCGAAAGCCAGGTCTTGAATCGTCAGTCCGTTGATATTGGCAAAGGTCAGAAGGGGATTGGCGCCGTCGGCGATGCCATTTCTGATAATGCTGGCCTCGCCCTGGCCGCGCACGGTCAGATTGTTCTTGCCGGCAATGTTCACATCGTTGCAAATATAGATGCCCGCGGGGAAATAAATTACATCGCCGTCGTGAACAGCAGCGATCGCCGCGGCAATGGCAGTGCTGTCATTGTTGACACCATTTCCAAGAGCGCCAAAGGTTTTTACATTAAGCGTCGATCGAGCCCAGCTGCGGGTTACCATTCCGGATGTTCTTTCGCTCGACTGCGGATTAAGCCATGGGAGATCCACCGGAATTAACTGCATGAACGCAAACAACGACCCGATAAGGAGCGCACGAGACATAGTTTTTATCATTTCATGTCGCCTTTCTATCCTCGAAAATGTTCCCATTTCAATCGCCTGTGACGCCGTTTGCACGACTGTCCATGCGGCAACCATCGCACCAAATCTTTTTTTCTGCGGCCCGCGCTACGCAGTCATAGATCTCGGGTTGAAGCACAAACTTTCCCGTTGGCACGACTACGCTAGGAGCGAGTCAAACCTCGCCTACGATCTAACTGCGATTACTTTCCGGTCAGGACTGCCGCTAAGGGCGGAGATGTAAAGTCACTTGCTGGTTTGCCGGCAGGCTGCTTCGATGATAGTGAATCGTTCTTCGAACCCCGCTGTCTTTCTAATTCAAGAAGACGGCTAACACTATGCTCCCGGAAAAACAAATCCCCTTCAGGTGCAAACTTTTGTCTCTGATTGGCTAAGCAAGAACCGTTCACAGCGACGGCGCGTCAATTATGCTGCGCTTGTTCCATCGAACGGTAAGAAAAATAAGCGACCGTTCAGCTTTGTGCCCTAGTAGGGTGTTTCTTGTCAATGAGGCCCCGTGCCCGCTGCTCAACGCCGCTGACCCAGGGTCTCGCGGGCCAGTTTATTCAAAATAAACCCCGCCTCTTGAGGCGGGCACAAAATTAATGGGGTTTCCAAAGGGGGCGAGCATCCCCTTTGGTCGCGAGCGGGGTCCAAACCCCGCTCGCGATTCAATTTGATTAGTGAGGAAATTAAGAACGGGATTATGCTGCTACGGGTTTAAGGAAGTTAGTAGATGAGTGTGGCTCGCCAACCAGGGATCGTCGCCGATCAGCCGGGTGAAATTCCTATGAACTGATCGGGCGACTTCTTCTGGCGACGACTGTCTGAGCGCCGCCACCGCTTCGACGACTTTTTGAATAGCCGTGGGCATTCCTATCTCGTCGTTTTTCTTCAACCATTTCAGCGCGCCGGGATTGTCTGTCTCGGTTAGCAGCAGATGGTCGGGGATCGCCTTGGCGATCGCCTTGATGTGTTCGGAGTAATGCACTTCGACACCGATGGTGAAGTAGCAACCGAATTCGATCATCGCTTGCAGGATGTCGAGCGGACCGGAATACCAGTGAACGATCGCGCGCCGGACGTCGTATTTCTCCAACAGGTCAAGGATTTCTTTTTCGCCGGCTTTGGTGTGCAGATTGACGAACTTTTTCTGCTCGGCGGCGGCGGCGATGAAATATTCCAGGACTTTTCGTTGCGCAGGATAGATCGAGGCGTCTTTTACCCAGTGAAAGTCGAGACCGATTTCGCCGATGGCTGGGCTCATTTCGATATAGCGGCCGATTTCCGGCAAGCGGTCGGCATATTCCGCCGCACGGCGTGGATGGATGCCGAAGGTCGGCAGCACGAGCTCGGAGCGCTCGCCGATCTTTTGCATCTCCAAATAGGACGGCACGTCCATCGCCGTGGCGACGGTAAAGATGCGCGCCGTTTCGATTTGCTTGAGCGCTTTGTCGAGCAGGTCGCCGTATTTGTCCAGGTGGACGTGGGCGTCGATGAACATTTTTCGGAACCCTCACCCTCGCCCTCTCCCGCAAGCGGGCGAGGGGTCAATAAATCAAGCGCCATATCGAATGCAGGCCTACTCCAACCACTTTAGCGACGGCGGCGCATTGCTCGACCATTCGTTCGCGTCGATGGGCACGATTTTGAATTTGGCTCGAGCAAAGCGCGCTCGCTCTTCGAATGGAACGGTGGCGTCGATGCCGACCTTGGCGCGGACGCCGTTGTTGCTTACGCGGACGTACTCGTGCGTGCGGGCGCCAGGGACGATGAAAATGTCGCGACTCGCTTCCATGCGCATCGCGAGCGCGTACTCCACTTCGTTCGGGTCGCGGATGTCGATGTCGTCGTCGACGGCGATTACGAGATCGAGATCCTTCAGCGTGGCGAAGGCGGCGAGGATGGCATTTCGCTGAAACCCTTCGTGCTGTGGGCTCGTCTTCCTAATGCTGAGGACGGCATGGAAGCGGTGCAGGCCACCGGCCGTCATCTCGACGTCGGCCACCACGGGCGTTGCCGACTGCAGCGCCTTGAGCAGGCTCGCCTCCATCACGTACTTGCGCAGCACTACAGTCTCGCGTCCGACGCCGTTGATGGCGTGATAAACGGGAGCTGAGCGGCGGGCAAGTGCAGTGATCTGGAATACCGGCGCATCGCCCTCGGGCGACAGAAAGCCAACGAACTCACCGAACGGCCCTTCGCGCACGCTCTCGACGGGGGAGAGCTGACCCTCCAGCACGATCTCGGTCTCGGCCGGGTAAATCAGATCCTGCGTAAGCGCCCGCGTCACCGGGATCGGCTCGCCGCGCAGGCCGCCCGCGATGGCGAGCTCGTCGGAGCTTTCCGGCATCTGGGCGCCCATCGTCGCCGCCGCGTAATGAACGGCGAGATCGGTGCCGATGCAAACGGCAATCGGAAGTGGCTGATTTCGCCGCTGCGCGCGTTCGTACGCGGCGCGCAGATGTCGGCCGTAGTCGAGCTTGATGGCTGTCCGATCGGGTCCGACGAGCTGCAGGCGATGGTACGACGCGTTGTAGACGCCCGTCTCGGGATCCTGAACGATCACAATGCCGGCGGTGATAAAGCGCCCGCTATCCTCCTCGCTGTGGAACAGCACGGGCATCGATCGACCGATGTCAATGTTCGCGCGCTGGACATGCTCATGTACGACCGCTTTCGTCACCACGGTCGGGGCGATCGGATTTCCAAGCGCGCGCGCGACGAGATCGCGGATTCCGCGATAGTCGAGACCGAACGCGGCTTCGCAGTTGTCCTTACAGGAAAGAAGATTGCCGATGACCGGCATGCCGTGACCTTTCACGTGCGGAAACAGCACAGCCGGCCCGCCATCGGTCTGCTTCATGAGGGCGGCGATCTCGAGTTGCGGATCGACCTCACGTTCACACATGCGAATGCGGCCCGCCGCGAACATACGCCGCAGACCGGAACGAAAGCTCGTGTCGATGGGGATTGCGGTCGACGCGTTCATAGGATTTACCTCGCTGCACTGAGCGTTCATTCTTGCGGCAGGGGTGATGCAAAGTCAATTCACTCGGCGCGGAAACGGCGCAAATTCGTCATTGCAAACTAAATCGACTCCTGACAGAGTTAGGTCGTTTTGCCGTGGGGGATTGGCTCATCAATCACGATTCGGCAATGCACTTGTACGCATAGGAGTAAAAACATGACCACGCCCAACACAACGGTTCCAGTATCCACCGGTGCGGAAGCGTTTCTGGCGCAGATGCGCGCGCTCGGCTCGGTGCGCTACATGTTCGCCAATACCGGCACCGATCACGGGCCGCTGATCGAAGCTATGGCGCGGACGGCGGGCGAAGATCCACGCGATATCCGGCCCATCGTCGTGCCGCATGAGCAGGCGGCGGTGTCGATGGCCCATGGCTATTACAATGTCACGCAGCAGCCGCAGATGGTGCTGGTGCACACGTTGCCGGGCACGGCCAATGCGCTGGGCGGCGTCATCAACGCGGCGTCGGCGAACGTGCCGCTCTTCCTTTGCGCCGGCCGGACGCCGATCACCGAGGGCGAGCTGCGCGGCGGCAAGAGTCAAAATATCCACTGGCGCCAAGAGTCGCGCGATCAAGGCAACGTGGTGCGCGAGTTCGTCAAATGGGACTATGAAATTCGCACCAATCAAAATCTCGCCGCGGTGGTGTCGCGTGCCTACAAGATCGCCATGAGCGAGCCGCGCGGGCCGGTGTATATGACCTTGCCGCGCGAGTGGCTTGCCGAAGCGCTGGAGTCGACACAAGTGTTCGCTCCGGACGCCTTGGCGCCGGCGAGCAAGACGCAAGCGGATCAAGCATCGTTGGAGAAAACCGCCGAGTGGCTGATCGGCGCCGACAGTCCGCTGATCGTGACGAAATATTTGGGGCGCAATCCCGAAGCCGTGCAGTATCTGGTCGAGCTTGCCGATCTGTTGGCGATCCCGGTGGTGCAACAATTAACCAACGTGAACTTCCCGACCGATCACCCGCTCTATCTCGGCACCCAGGTGACCAAGTACGTGCGCAATTCGGATGTGTTGTTTTTTATCGACACCGACGTGCCGTGGGAGCCGCCCAACCGCAATGTTTTGCGCGACGGCGTGAAGATCGTTCACTTGGAGCGCGATCCGCTTTTTACTGGAATCCCCGGCTGGGGTTTTCCCGCGGACTTGCCGGTCACGGGTTGCTCCGACGTGTCATTGCCAGCGCTCAATGCGATCATTCGCGCCAAACTCACTGCAGGCGCGGTTGCAAAGGCCAAGCTCGACGAGCGGCGCAAGAAAATTGCCGCGGAGCACGCAGTGATGATCCGCGAGATGGACGCGAGCGTTGAAGCCGTGAAAAATCAGTATCCGATTCATCCCTATTGGCTGTCGAAATGCATTGGCGACGCGATGGATGAGAAAACGATCATTGCCAATGAGTCGATCACTTCGAAATTGGCCGAAGTGATCCACTTAAATCGCCCCGGTTCGATGTTCAACACGCCGCTCGCCGGCCATCTCGGCTGGGGTTTGGGCGCAGCGATCGGTATGAAGCTCGGCGCGCCGGAAGCAACGGTGATCGCCGCCGAGGGCGATGGCTCCTATATGTTCTGCGCGCCGACGGCATGTCACTTCACCGCGCAGAAATATCAAATTCCATTTTTGACCGTTATCTATAACAACCAAGTATGGAATGCGAGCTTGAACGCCGCGCGTGGCCTCTTCCCCGACGGTGTCGCGGCAAGGACGCGCAATTTTCCCGGCACGGATTTGAGTCCGTCGCCGAACTTCGAATTGACCGCGCAGGCCTGTGGCGCGTACACGGCACGGGTCGAGGAGCCGGATCAATTACCGGACGCGATGGCAAAAGCGTTGAAGGTCGTGAAAGAAGAAAAGCGCCAGGCGCTGCTGAACGTGATCTGTAAAAATCCGTTGGCCTAGGGGAAACGGACTGAGCTGCGTGTTCGGCGCTTTATCGAAGTCGGTGCTCGGTGAATAGAGTGGTGAAGTTTTGCATTTCAGGTTTCGGGTTTCAGTGACTGACACCCGAAACCCGAAACCAAATAAGGTGAGTTGAAGCGCAGTCACATCAGCGTCCTGCTCGGTTTGACGCAAACAAGAAGGGAATCTAACCATGGCCGATACGATTTCACATGACGCGCGCTGGAAGGAATATGCTGGCGAGGATTGGTCGGATGCGCTCGTCCAGTCGATGAAGTTGGGCGGTATCGATCATCTGTTCTTCGTCTCGGGTTCGGAGATCGCATTTTGGCAGGAGAGCATCGCCAAGGCCAACGAGAGAGGCTGGCCGGCGCCGAAATTGATCACTGTCACCCATGAAGCGGTGGCGCTCAACGCGGCGCTGGGGAGCGCGATGGTGCGCAATCAGCCGGCGGCCACCGCCGTGCACGTCGACGTCGGCACGTTGAACTACGGCGGCGCGATTCACACCGCCTGGCGCGGCAACTATCCGGTGTTGATTACCGCTGGCACCGGCCCGCGGGCTTATCCGGGCTCGATGGCCGGCGCGCGCAACAGCCCGGTGCAGTGGGTGCAAGAGCCACGCGATCAAGGCGGCATCGTGCGCCAGTATACGAAAGTCGATCATCGTCTGGAACATCAGGACAATCCGGGGCTGCTGATCAGCCGCCTGCTGCAAATGGCCATGAGCGAACCCAAGGGGCCGGCGTATCTCACGGTGCCGCGCGAAACCGCGATGCTCAAATTGCCGGGCAAGAGTTATTTTCCGACGCGCGACGAGCTGGGCATCGCGCGGCCCGCATGGCCCGATCCAGCGGATGCCAAACGCGCAGCGCAATGGTTGATCGACGCGCGCAATCCGTGCATTTATTCCGCGGCAGCCGGGCGCAATCCTGAGGCGGTGGCGGCGATCGTGCAATTGGCGGAGTTGCTCGCGCTGCCACTGGTCGACGCGGACCGGTTGGACCGTCTTAACTTTCCGACGACACACACGCTTTACGGTACCGGGCCGGAGGTGAAGGATGCCGATGTTTTGCTCATGCTCGAAGCGCTGGTGCCGTACATTTCGCCCAACGCTGCGCCGAAGGTGGGTAGCAAGACTATTTGGGTCGACGCCGATCCGGTGATGTCCAACTACAAGACGATGGAGTTTCAAGCCGATCTCTGGTTGCCGGTGTCGGTGTCGGCGGCGGCGAATGCGATTCATGATGCGGCGACAGCGTTGTTGTCGAAGAGCGATTTGAGCCGCATCGCCGAGCGCCGCGAGCGTTTGGCGGCGCGCAAGCAGGAGATGGCCGCGGCGACCGAGCGGCTGGGCCAAGAAGCAAGACGGCGCAAACCCATGCATCCGCGCTGGGTTGCTTATCAGCTGGGTAAAATTCTCGAACCGGACACGATCTTGCTCGATGACGCGATCAGCAATTCGGGTTTCGTCTGCGACCATCACGGGCGCGCGCAGGCCGGAACCTATTTCGCCAGCGGCGGTTCTTCAGGCGGTTGGGGCAGCGGCGCGGCGTTTGGCGCCAAGCTGGCCGCGCCGGATCGCGATGTCGTGCTCGCCACCGGCGACGGTTACTTCATGTTCGGCACGCCGATGCCGGCGCTGTGGTCGGCAGCGCATTACAAGGCGCCGTTCTTGACCGTGGTCTTCGTCAACCGGTCGTATACGACTGGTACGAACGGTCTCAAGCGCAGTTATCCCAACGGCGTCGCGGTGCGCACGGAAAATTACGAAGGCGGTATTTTCGACCCGCCGCCGGATTTCGCGAAGCTGGCGGAGGCGGCGAATTGCTTCGGCACGACTGTCAGCGAGCCGGATCAAATCGCGCCTGCGCTCAAGCTGGCCCTTGATCAGGTGCGCAAAGGCACGCCGGCGCTGGTCGCGGCGTACCTGCCGACGCTGGTTGAGGAGATGAGCTTCGCGCAGCGAAAGACGTGATAGTAAAATCGGATCGGATATTTTAACCGCAAAGTACGCAAAGTACGCAAAAAAGAAATCGGAATGTCTCCCGCAAAGCATGTCCTGAGCAATGTCGAAGGGGCGCCAAGGCGCAAAGTGACGGGCAAGACCCGTCAACTCGAGCCGAGACGACGGATATAACAGAAATTTCTCCTTTTGGTCGAAATGACATCTTTCTCTTACCTTTGCACCGTCGCGCCTTTGCGGGAGATTCTTTTCTCTCATATAACCGAGGTTGATGTCGATGCGTGCGCATTTGACGATCGGCTACTTATGCGGATAGAAGCGAGATAAAAATTCAATCGAGGTAAAACGTGAAAACCATTCGTGAACAGATCAAAGTTGACGGCAATGCGATGAATCTATTTTCGGCGCATCCCGAGGCCAACGGGCCGCTGCCGGCGGTGGTGGTGATTCAGCATCAGTACGGCGTGGACAAGTTTGTGGAGGAGATGACCGAGCGCTTCGCGCGCGACGGATTCTTCGCCGTGTGCCCGGATCTCTATCATCGCGATGGGCCTGACTGTCAGGACGACGGGCCGACGCGCCGCGGTAGGGCGCGCGACACGAACATCATCAAAGACGTCAACGCGACGGTGGCGCACTTGCGCTCGAATAAATTAGTTGACGCCCGGCGCGTCGCGATCCTCGGCTTCTGCATGGGTGGACGGGTGGCGTATTTGATGGCCGCGGCGAGCAAGGATTTCAAGGCGGCGATCACTTGGTATGGCGGCAGTTGCTTTCGCCAATGGGGCGACGGGCCGACGCCGTTCGCGCGCACCGCCGAGATTTCCTGTCCGATCCAAGGCCACTTCGGCGAGACCGATCAGAATCCGACGCTGGAGGATATGGCGAAGCTCGATGTCGAACTGACGAAGCATGGCAAAGTTCACGACTTCTACGTCTACAAAGACACCGGCCACTCGTTCCTGGACCCGCATCATCCGGATCGCTATGTGGAAAAGTCCGATCGCGAGTCGTGGGCGCGCGGCTTGGAGTTTTTGAAGAAGCATTTGGCGGTTCAATAGGCTTGTAGGGGCGACCCTGCGTGGTCGCCTGTCCGAGAGGGCAGACACATAGGTCTGCCCCTACAAATTCATACGGCATGTGGAGGAATAACCATGGCAGACAAACCGAAAATCACCTTCAGCACCAACCCCAACCCGCGTAATCGTGCTTTGATCGACGGGTTGATTCCGCTCGACGGCTACGACTTGGAATATGTCGGCGATAAGTACACACCCGGCGAGATGCATTATCGTTTTGTCCAGGGGGAGTTCGACGTTGCGGAGATGTCGACGGCGACGTTGATGCGCGCCAAGGAGAAAGGCAAACGTTTCTTGGCGTTACCCGTATTCTTTCAGCGCGGTCCGCGGCAGCGAAATATTTTTCACTGCGCCGGCAAAGTGAATCATCCAAGCGAGCTAAAGGGCAAACAGGTCGGCGCGTTTCGCTACGGCGCCACCGCAGTGTCGTGGGCGCGCGGCTATTTACTCGATGAACATGGGATCAAGACCACCGACGTCGGCTGGTTCGTCTCGGGCCAGGAAGTTTACATCGCCAACGAGCTGCCGGTGAAAGTCGAGCGGCTCGATCCGCCGCCGCCCTTCGGCCAGGAAAAATCTCACCTGTCGCGTCTGCTCAGCGAAGGCAAGCTCGGCGCCGCGCTGGTTGCCGGAGATTCCGGATATACCGGTTTGTTTGGCGGCGGTTCGCTGCCCGGCGTGATGGGGCAATTCCCCGGCGTCAAGCCGCTGTTCGAAGATACCGATGAGATTCTCGGCTACGTGAAGCGCACGCAGATCTATCCGATCATCCATATCATGGCGATGCGCGAGGAGAGCGCCGAGAAGTATCCGGACCTGCCGGCGAAATTGATCGAAGCGTTTCGTGAAGCGAACCGCAAGGCGGTCGATTACATGAAGCCGGCGGAAGCCGAAGGCTACGCGAAAGAGCGCGATCTGTTGGGTTACGATCCCTACGCCTGCGTGCTGACGGACGCGGATAAAAAGTCGATGCAGGCGCTCAACCGTTATCAAATTGAACAAGGCCTGGTGAAGAAAGAGCTGCCGCTGGAAAGTTTGTTCGTGAAGGAAGCGTTTGGAATGTAGGCTTTCGCGGGTGAGATGTGAAGAGGTATTCACCACAGAGACGCAGAGTTCGCTGAGGGGTTGTTCGAGACGATATCTACATTCGATTGTCTCTGCGACCTCAGCGCCTCGGCGGTGAAATCTCCGAATCCTTCTTGACCAGTTGCGTGTTTCTAGAAGTCGAGGATCACTATGCCAACCATAGGTGAACTCTTTCCCCAACGGCGTGCAACACGTCTCCCCGGCGGCTACATGGGGAAGATGCTGCGCGTCGACATGACGACCGGATCGCTGACGGACGAGAATTTGCCGGAAGAGCCGGTGCTCAGGAAATTCATCGGTGGGCAGGCGCTGGCGTTGTATATGCTCATGCACGAGCAAGCGATCAATGTTAGGCCTTACGATCCGGCGGCCAAGATGGTGATGTTCACCGGGCCGTTGACCGGCACGGGATTCACGCCGGGCGGGACGAAAGTCTGCGCGGTGTTTTTAAGTCCAATGACCAACAATTCACTCGGCCGCGGCGCGGCGAGCGGCTACTGGGCGGCTTATCTCAAGCAATCGGGTTACGACGGTATCATTCTCGAAGGCGCGGCGAAGAAGCCGCAATATCTTTTCATCAACGACGGCAAACCCGAGCTGCGCGACGCTAGCAAGTTCTGGGGCAAGGGCTCGCGCGACACCGAAGAATTGCTGCGCGCCGATGTCGGCATCAGAGACGCGAAAGTCATGGGCATCGGCCCGGCCGGCGAGCATAAAGTCCATGCGGCGATGCTGTGCAACGACTTCAACCACTCAGCGTCGCACAGCGGCGGCGCAATCTTCGGCTCGAAGATGCTCAAAGGTATCGTCGTTCATGGCACCAAACGTCCGCCGCTCTACGACAAGGCGGCGTTGATCGAGGCGGGACTGCGCTGGCGCAAGACGTTGCAGCAATATTCGCTGGCCGATCGTTACACTGTCGGCCACGCGCGCCATCTCGAAGCGCTGCCGAATAACAATATGCAGAGCACGCTGATCGCAGATCACAATCGCGGCTTCGATCAGAACCGCGTCGTCCAGCGGCCATGCTTCCAGTGCGCGCGGCTTTGCCCTTGGGACGTCGAGATCGGCGAAGGCGAGTTCAAAGGCAAGGTCGGCCACTTCAACGCGGGGGCCGAGTGGCTCGATACGTTTTGGAATCTCGGCGTGAAGGGCAACGCGACACTTTATCTTGCCGAGCGCATCAACGATCTCGGCATCGAGTGCGGCCACTTCGCGTTCGGGGCCGGCGTGTTGTTCGAAGCTTACGAGAAAGGTTTGGTCAACGCGGACAGTTGCGACGGGTTGCGCTTGGAATGGGGCAATGTTGAAGCGATCGATAAATTGTTGGAAATGACCGCGCGGCGCCAGGGTAAGTGGGGCAATCTTATCGCCGACGGGCCGCTCGAAGTGGCCGAAGCGATCGGCGGCGAGGCGGTCAAGTGGGTCGTGCATACCAAGCGCGGCGTGCCGGCGATGCATGATTGGCGGCCGCACTTCTCAAACATGCTGCGTGAGATCGTCGCCAGCGGCGGCATGAAACCTCAAGGCGGTGGCCAAGCCAATCCGCCGCCTGATTTGAAATATAGGGAAAAATGGGGACCGCTCGATCGCGACGATCCCACGGGTTGGCCGCAGTCCAACGTCAATGCGGAGCAATATCGTCAATTCGTCGGCATCATGGGCGGCTGCTGGTTCGCTCAGATGCATATGAAGCCCGATGGCTTAAAGAGCATCGTCGATTCCTTCAACGCGACCACCGGATGGAATTTCGATCTCGACGAAGCGATGTTGGCGGGACATCGTAGCGCGATCTTGCAAAGCATCTTCGCCACCCAGCGCGGTTGGATCGCCGATCACGACTGGCAGCAAGTAGGGCAAAGATTTCTCGATCCGGTCCCCGACGGCAAATTCAAAGGCTTCACCATCGCCAAGTGGCTCCCCGAAATGGTCCGCGAGTATTACCAACTCTCCGGCCGCCACGAAAAGACCGGCCGGCCGTTCATGGACACGCTCAAGCAGTTGGGGTTGGACGAGTTCAGCGAGTGGGCGCACTTGGATTAGGCGCGGACGCAGTTTCGTGTTTCGGATTTCGACTTTAGAATAAACAACCCAGTGTGGTTTTTAGGCTTGCCTTTGCATGCGACTGTGGGTCACATGGTAGCATTTGCGTCGCGGAATTTCGTGAAACGCTCGCCGGAGGAGTTTGAAAGAGTATCTAAATGACAAAGATTATTTTGGCTTTATTGCTTGGGGTGTCGACTTCAACATCACTTTCAGCCCAGACCCCCTTCTATCAGGGCAAGACCATCCAAATCCGCGTCGGATTCGCCGCCGGCGGGGCTTTCGACGTTTGGGCGCGGCTGATCGCTAGTCATCTGCCCAAATTCGTTCCGGGCAATCCGACGATTGTCGTGCAAAACATGACCGGCGGCGGGTCGATGATCGCGGCGAATTATGTTTACAGCGTGGCCAAACCGGATGGTTTGACGCTGGGGGTTGTCAGCCCGGCGATGTACATCGAGCAGGTGACGGGCAAAAAGGAAGTTCAGTACGATTGGTTCAAGTTTAGCTACATCGGCTCGCCGGAGAAGACCGATCGGATTTTCTATATGCGCGCCGACATCGGGATCAAAGCCTTGGAAGACATGCGCACGGTGGCGGAAACGCCCAAGTGCGGCTCGACCGGCATCGGCAGTGCGGCGTATTACTTTCCCCGCTTGTTGCAAGATACTTTTGGCCTCAAGTTGATGATCGTGCCGGGTTATCCTGGAGCTTCCGATGTGAATCTCGCCATCGAGAAAGGCGAGGTACACTGCTTTAGTGGCACGGTGCAAGCTTTCTTTGGCAGCGAGCCGGGGCGCACTTGGTCGAAGAGTGGTTTCGCGCGTGTGCTGGTGCAAGGTGGACTGAAACGTAATCCACGCATGGCCAATGTGCCGACGCTGTGGGAGTTGATGGATAAAAACAAGAGCAATGAGATTTACCGACGTTTAGCGAAGATACTGCTCATTCCCGACGACATGGGGCGGCCGTTATTTGGCCCGCCGGGCATGCCCGCCGACCGATTGAAGATGCTGCGCGACGGCTTCAATAAAATGATGAACGATCCGGAGCTGCTCGCCGATGCAAGGAAGAAAGGTCTCGACGTCACGCCCGCGACCGGCGAAGAACTCGAAGCGATGATTAAAGACGCCGGCGTGCCGTCGCTGGAGATTATCCAACGGCTAAAACCGCTCATGGAAAACTAACCAGGGGAATAATAACTCGCGCAAAAACGCCAAGGACGCTAAGTTCGGAATCCTTTTTTTCTTACCATTGCGTACTTTTCATTGCTATCCGTGATAGTTTGCGCGGCATGGGCAAATTTTCGGGAGGCTCATGGCGGAGGCATCCTTCGACATCGCTCAGGACAGTCTCTGGACGTGGAGAAAAGAGTTTTTTGATTAAGATATACTTCGAACTCTGCGAACTCGGTGTCTCTGCGGTGAAACATCTCAATGAGCCTTGCTAGCTACCTTAGAACCTTTTTCTCACAAATCTACGCCGGTTGGGTGATGGTCGGTTTGGTTTCCGCGATGCGGGTGCTCGGCGGTGGACTGCACGGTTACGGCTTTACGGTTTTTTTTCTGCCGGTGAGCCAAGACCTCGGCTTAAACCGAGCGCAAACCTCGCTGGCGTTTTCCTTGGCGCGCGCTGAAGGCGCCATCGAGGCGCCACTGATCGGTTACCTCGTCGACCGCTTCGGACCTCGGCCGCTCATGGTTTCGGCCGCACTGATGGCGGGCGTGGGCTACATCGCGCTCTCGTGGGTCGACAGTTACGTCGGTTTTTTGCTGGTCTACTTGGTCCTGATCTCACTGGCGTATTCCGCCGGGTTTATTCAAACGCCCATGGTGATTGCCAATAACTGGTTTATCCGGAAACGGGCGCGGGCGATGACCGTGGTCGGTTCAGCGGTCACCATTGGCGGGACATTGATCACGCCAGGGCTTGCGGCGGTGGTGACTTATTTCGGCTGGCGCTGGGGCGCGTTTTTCGCCGGCTGCGCTTTTCTGATTATCTGCATACCGCTTAGTCTCAAAGTGGTGCGCTCACCAGAAAGTATCGGTCTAGAGCCTGATGGTGATGTGCCGCTTTCTGCTGTTGCTTCTGGCGACTCCGTGCGTAACGCGGCGCCTGTGCCGGCGATCGCTGCAGATGTCACGGCTACCAATGCACTTAAGACCGGGGCCTTTTGGTCCTTGGCATTTTCCATGTTGGTGCGCGTCGGCACGCAAAGCACTATGATGGTGCACTTCATTCCGATCATGGTCTGGAAAGGCGTCAGCCAGGAACGGGCGGCGCTGCTGCTCAGCGGTTTTGCCTTGCTCAACTTGCTGTTTCATTTCTTGCTCGGTTGGATTGCCGACCGGGTGAACAAACCGCAGCTCTTGTCGCTGTGGATGTTTTTGCCACTGAGCGCGATCCTGATTCTGATCCACGGCGAGTCTAACTTGTCGCTCTGGTTGTTCGCCGGCCTGTTTGCCGCGCTCGATGCCGCTTTCCCGGTAACCTGGGCGATCTGCGGCGATTTTTTCGGCCGCAAATACTTCGCGACTATTCGCGGCAACATGACGTTCTGCTATATGTGGGGCAGCGCGCTCGGGCCGGTGATCGCCGGCTATGTTTTCGATCAGACTCAAAGTTATGGCACGGTGCTCTGGGCCGTTGCGTCGACCCTGTCGGCTTCAGTGCTGTTGACCGGCCTGTTGATCAGGCCCTGGCGCGCTAAAGTAGCGGCGCTTTATGGCCCAGCGGCGGCGGCGACGCCGTCGAGTTAATTGCCATAGATCGCGGTAAAATTTATTATTCAATCGACGAACATTTCTTCACCATCGATTGAATAAATAAAGGAGTTGCTATGTCTGAAATGAAACCCCATCGATTGCCAACCACGGTCAACCCTGAGCGCTATGCGATCAAGTTGACGCCTGATCTCACGACCTGGACATTTGCCGGTGAGGAAACCGTGACCGTAGAAATTCACCAGCCAGTGCGCGAGATCGTGCTCAATGCCGCCGAGCTGGGGATTCAATCAGTCTCGCTCAAGGACGCAAGCGGTCAGCAGCACGGCGCCAGCGTGGCGTTAGATCACGACAACGAGCAGGCGCGCTTTAGCTTTCCATCCGAGTTGCCACCGGGCCGGAGTGAATTGGCGATCAAGTTCACCGGCGTTTTGAACGACAAGCTGCATGGCTTTTACCGCAGCACTTACAAAGGCGCGGATGGACAGGACAAGCCGCTGGCGTCGACGCAATTCGAGTCGACGGACGCGCGCCGGGCGTTTCCCTGCTGGGACGAACCGGCGATCAAGGCGATCTATCAAGTGACGCTGGTCGTCGATGAAACGCTCACGGCGCTCTCCAATGCCGGTATTGTCCGCGAAACTGCTTTGCCGGGAACCGGCAAGAAGGAAGTCGTGTTTGCCGACAGCATGAAGATGTCGACCTATCTGGTCGCCTTTGTCGTCGGCGAGTTCGAGTCGACCGAACCGGTGAGGGTCGGCAATGCGCCGCTGCGCGTATGGGCCGTGCCGGGAAAAAGGCGGCTGGCGAATTTCGCCGTCGATATTGGCAAGGCATCGTTGGAACATTTCAGCGGCTACTACGGCATTCCTTATCCCGGCGACAAGCTGGATTTGATCGCGATCCCTGATTTCGCCTCCGGCGCGATGGAAAATTTGGGCGCGATCACTTTTCGCGAGACGGCGCTACTGGTTGATTCGGAAAAAGCCACTCGCGCCGAGCTTGAACGGGTGGCCGATGTGGTGTCGCACGAAAATGCCCATATGTGGTTCGGCGATCTGGTGACCATGCAGTGGTGGAACGGTTTATGGCTCAATGAAGCGTTCGCGACTTTCATGGAGATGCTTGCCGTCGATGCTTGGAAGCCCGAGTGGCGCCGCTGGGACAGTTTCACGGTGTCGCGCGCCGCCGCAATGCAAGTGGACGGCCTCAAGAGCACCCGGCCCATCGAGTTTCCCGTCGAAAAGCCGGAAGAAGCCGCTGGCATGTTCGATGTGCTCACCTACGAAAAAGGCGCATCTGTACTGCGCATGCTGGAGCAATATCTCGGCGCTGATCGGTTTCGCGACGGTATTCGCCTGTACCTCCAGCGGCACCAATATGCCAACGCCGAGACGGCCGATCTTTGGAACGCGTTGGAAGATTCGACCAAGCAGCCGGTGCGGGCTTTGATGGATACTTGGATTTTTCAGCCCGGTTATCCGCTGATCAGCGTGGCCAAAGAGGGGAGAACGCTGGTTCTGTCACAGCGGATCTTTCGTTACATTCAGGATGGCACGGAGGTCGAGCGCACATGGCATGTGCCGATTTTTTTGCGGGTTTGCGCAAGCGGGCGAATTGCTAACCAGACGCTGCTGCTGACGGAAAAGCAGCAGCGCGTTGAATTTTCCGGCGACATCGACTGGGCGGTGATCAACGCCGGCGGGCATGGTTTTTACCGTGTGTGTTACAGCGCTGAACTCGCCGAGTCGTTAAAAGGCGGGCTCGGCAAAACTCTTTCGGCGGTGGAAAGATTTGGCCTGCTCAACGACGGCTGGGCAACGACGCTGGCCGGGCTCACTTCGTTACCGGACTATTTGAGCTTGATCGAACTGTTGCGTGACGAGGAGGACCTCAACGTCTGGACAACCGTGATCGGCTCTTTACACCACCTGGCGCGAATTCTCGACGACGGGCAGCGCGCCGGATTGGAAAAACGGCTGCGCGCTTTACTTGTCCCCGCGGTTGAACGGGTCGGCTGGTCGGTTAAGACCGGCGAAAGCGATCTCACCAGCCAACTGCGCGGCGATCTGATCGGCGCCTTGGGCACGGTGGCCGACGACAAGCCGACCCAGGAGCGCGCCCGCGAACTTTTTGCCGCCTACGAAAAAAATGGCGATGCCGTCGACCGTAATCTGATTCCAGCACTGGTATCGATCGTAGCTCATAGCGGTGGCGGTGATGACTATGAAAAATTTTCCCGCAAGTTCAAAAACGCCCAAACGCCGCAGGAAGAAACCCGCTATCTTTTCGCGCTGGCAAATTTTCGCGACGCGCAATTGATCGATCGGACCTTGGAGCTGACGGTTAACGGCGAAGTGCGCACGCAGAACTCACCCTATTTGATGCGTGGCATTCTCTTGAACCGACGCGGGCGCGACAGAGCCTGGCGGTTTTTGAAAGCGCGTTGGGCGGACATGTTGCGCCAATATCCAGACAACTCCATTGCGCGCATGTGCGAAGGCATCATAGGCTTAGTGACTCCTGAGCTTGAAGCCGATGTTCACGACTTCTTCCGCAAACATCCGGTCAAGCAGGGGGCCAAGCAAATGGACCAGCACCTGGAACGGCTTCGAGTTGCTGTGGCTTGTCAGGAGCGCTGGCGCGACTTTCTCCAATCGTGAAAAGTTATCGCTCGAAGCGATTTGTCAATGAGAGAAAATTCTGCGTGCTATTTCCAGATTATTTTGTTGACAGCTCTGGGGCACTTTCGTAAACTAATCGCCAGCAGGGAAAGGAGGTGGTCCAGACATGATTGATCATTGTACTGACTGTGAGGTGGCTGAGACTTAGGCTCTAGGCGGACTTCTTGATGGGGTTCGGGCCTGGAGCCTGGTAAACCCCCTCAGACCACCTAGTAGGCCCGCTTCATCGGTTGCGCAAGCCGCCGATTGAAGCGGGCCTTCTTCTTTTTTACTTTTGTAACAGACCGAGAGCGATGGCGGCGGCCTTTCTAGCTTGGCTATCGTCGCTCTCAATAGCTTCGCGGAGCGCAAGCAAAAACGCTTCAGACGGCGATCCGATATGCGCCAAGGTCACGGCGGCGGCGTTGCGCACTTTAATATCCACGTCAATCAAATAGCGTTGGAGTAAGGCATCGCGCACGCGATCGGCGTCGTCGGTGCGGTTTTTCAAACTGGTCGCCGCGGCAACTCTTACCGACGTGTCGGAGTCCGACAATGAGGTAAGAATCGCTTGTAAGCTAGCGGGGTCGTTCAATGCCAAGTCGCGCAAGCAGTAGATCGCCATTCTTTTCTGATTCGCCGTGCCGTTTCGGCTAAGCTCAATGAGCAATTCGATCACCGCGGTTTCACTTTGAGCGATCTTTGCCAATAGCAGCGAGCAGGCCCAGCGAATGTCCGGCTGGCGGTGATCTAAGGTGTCGAGCAAGTTTCGAATTGCCGCGCCCGACGGCTGGGGTAGGTGGGCCAGAATGTAGGCGACCGGCCAGTAGTTACGATGGCCCGATTCAGTAAGCCTATCATCGAGAGCGGTTCTAACCCGTGCGGACTCCCTGGCAAGCCCAATCAGTTGGTCGACGGCGGCGCGAATGGTTGGTTTGTCGGGATGATCTAAGTCGGCGATGAGCGCGGCGAGCCGGTCGTTTTCCATTCCTAATTCGAACTTTTCGTGGTGCAACAGCGATCGAGGCAAAACCCTTCCTGAGCGAAGGCAAAGCAGCACTGCCTTGAAGCGTCAAGCGCGGCGAGCTGCTTTGAAATTGCCTATGCGAAGGTCAAACATTTTTGCCAAGCCCCGGGCTTGACTATGAAACATTCCGCGCTGATGCCTTCGCTCCTCCAGAGTTTCACCTCGATCGACGCGCTGCTACGCGATATCCCGATAGGTAAGATCGAGGCAAAATGGAACGCAACTCAAATCTCCAGAAACTGCGGGCAGTCGGTTAAATTTCGATTGCCCTTCGGCTTAACGACGACGACGTCTTCCAAGCGCACGCCGCCGACGCCAAGATAGTAGAGCCCAGGTTCGACGGTGACGACATGGCCGGTTCGTAAAATCGCGTCGATGGGGGCGATGCGCGGCGGCTCATGGATGTCCAAACCTAAGCCATGGCCGGTGCCATGGAAAAACCCTTGCATCCTGCCATTGATTCTTCCGGTGGGAAAACCGCGCGCGGCAAACATGTTGAGAATATTTTGATGAACCTCTTTGCCGTTGACGCCGTCGCGAATTTGCTCGTAGCCGATCTGTTGTCCGGCCTGGACAGTGGCGTAGATTTCCTTGAGTTTGTCCGAGGCCCGGCCGCGCACCACGGTGCGGCTCAAATCTCCAAAATAACCATTGTGTTGCGAGCGCGGAAAAATGTCAAAAATGATCGAAGTGTTTGCCTTGATCGGGCCGCTGCCCTCGTGATGCGGATCAACGCACTGATTGCCCGATGAAATGATGGTGTGGCTGGGCAGCCAACCCTGCGCCATGATCGTCGTGTTGACCGCGGTCTTGAGCATCTCGGAGGTAAGCCGTGTGCCGTTGAGATAGAGATAGCCATCGCGCTTAGCCGTGGTACGTTTGAGCATGCGGATGCCAGCTTCGAGACCCAGGCGTGCGATCCGCAGCGATTCGGTGATTTGTTTCACTTCTAAATTGTTTTTGGTTTCCCGTTTCGGCCAAAACGGATCGCGCTTGATTTGCACGCTGTAGCCTTTGGCTCTCAGTTGGTCGGCGAGCAAGGCGGAAAAAATCGCCGGCACGATCACCGAGCGAATACCCCGTTCTCGAAAGATGAGGTCGAGGATGTCGATGACCCCGGCCGGCGACTTGCCGAGTTTGCGCAGCTTTCGCTGGTAGAGTGAAAGCGACAGCACGCGATCGGCTTTGGCCTGTTTCTTGGCGCGGTCGATTTCCAAGTCGCTCATCACCACGTATCGGAGTTTTTTGTGCTGGAAAAAAATAAACGGGTCGGGAACGAAAAAACCGGCGGCGTAGAGCATGTTGGAGTCGCCCTCGCTGGCGGAATAGAGCAGGATCGCTTGAGTCGGTTTGAGCTCCGGTTCCTTCGCTTGAACCGGCGCGGTGGCCGGAGCCTTTTGGCGCTTTGCTTCAAACATAGAAATATTCTTGCTCGTCTGGAAAAAAGAAATTATTCACTGAAGAGTTTGTAAGCTAACAAGTTCGCTCTGGAACTGCAAACTATTTTTCACTGCGCGCGAGAGCGATTCAGTTGACAGCCCGGCGACTTTTGCTAAAATGCTCGCACTCGCTCGCAGGATGACTTTCGCCTCCTTGAGGAATCTCCCTTCATGACCACAACCAAAAATTTCGACAAGCTCAGTGAGCTTAATCAAAAAGCCGAAGCGGGCGGCGGCGCCGAGCGCGCGCGCCGGCAACATGAGCAGGGAAAATTGTTGGCCCGCGAGCGGCTCGATATCCTGCTCGACAGCGGCAGCTTCGTCGAGCTCGACCGATTGCGCACGCACCACAGCACCGACTTCGGTCTCGACAAACAAAAATTTTACGGCGACGCGGTGGTGACCGGCTCTGGCGCCATCGACGGACGCTTGGTTTACGTTTACTCGCAGGACTTCACCGTTTTTGGCGGCAGCCTGAGCCGCGTGGTCGCCGACAAAATCTGCAAAGTGATGGACATGGCGATGAAGAGCGGCGCGCCGATCATCGGCATCAACGATTCGGGCGGCGCGCGCATTCAGGAAGGCGTCGACAGTCTGTCCGGATACGGCGATATCTTTCAACGCAACGTGATGGCTTCCGGCGTGGTGCCGCAAATCACCGCGATCATGGGACCCTGCGCCGGCGGCGCGGTGTACTCGCCGGCAATTACTGATTTCATTTTCATGATCAAGACCAACAGTTACATGTTCATCACCGGTCCGGAAGTGATCAAGACCGTGACCCATGAAGATGTAACTAAGGAGGCGCTTGGCGGCGCGGAAACTCACAGCGGCAAAAGCGGGGTGTCGCACTTCACGGCCAACACGGAAAAAGATTGTCTGCTGATGATCCGCGAGTTGATCGGCTTTCTGCCGAGCAATAATCAGGAAGACCCGCCGTTCCGGCCGACCAGCGACGATCCGCTGCGGCGCGCAAAGAGTTTAAAAGAGTTGATCCCCGATAATCCGCACCGGCCCTACGACATGAAGGAACTGATCGGTGCGGTGGTCGATGAAGGTTACTTCTACGAAGTACAGCATGAGTTTGCGCGCAATATCCTCGTCGGTTTGGCCCGTCTCGGTGGCCGGTCCGTGGGCATCGTCGCCAATCAACCGGCCAATCTGGCCGGCTGTCTGGATATCAACGCATCGGTCAAGGCGGCGCGCTTTATCCGGTTTTGCGACTGCTTCAATATTCCGATCGTGACTTTCGTCGACGTGCCCGGCTTTCTGCCCGGCACCGAGCAGGAATACCATGGCATCATCCGGCACGGCGCGAAACTGCTCTACGCTTACGCCGAAGCGACGGTTCCTAAAGTGACGATCGTGACGCGCAAGGCCTACGGCGGCGGTTACATCGTCATGTCGAGCAAGCATTTGCGCGGCGATATCAACTTGGCCTACCCGACCGGGGAAATCGCCGTGATGGGACCCGAGGGCGCGATCAACATCGTGTTTCGCGACGCACTGCAAAAGGCCGCCGATCCGGCCAAGGCGCGCGACGAGATGGTATCGAACTATCGCGAGACCTTTGCCAACCCATTCAAAGCCGCGGAGTCGGGATACATCGACGCGGTGATCTATCCCGAAGACACCCGTCCGACGTTGATCCGCGCCTTGGAAATGCTCAAAAACAAGCAAGACCACAATCCGCCCAAGAAGCATGGAAATATTCCACTTTAGGAATAGCGCGGCCGCGCCTTGCCCCTACAACCCTGGGCAAAATGTTTAAACGCATTCTAATCGCCAACCGCGGAGAGATCGCCGTGCGCATTACGCGGGCGTGCCGCGAGCTCGACATCGAGTCGGTGGCGGTCTATTCCGAGGCCGACCGGGAATCTTTGCATGTCAAATATGCCGACTACGCTTATCTCATCGGTCCGGCCCCTTCGAGGCAGAGCTATTTGTCGATCGACCGCATTATCGATGTTTGCAAGAAGAGCGGCGCCGAGGCGGTTCATCCCGGTTATGGCTTCTTGGCCGAGAACGCCGCCTTCGCGCAGCGCTGCAAGGACGAAGGCATCGTTTTTATCGGTCCACCGCCGGACGTGATCGACAAGATGGGCGATAAAGTCAAAGCGCGCCAGATCATGAAGGCGGCCGGCGTGCCGGTGGTGCCGGGCTCGGATGGTATTCTTACTTCTGAACAGCAGGTCTTGGAGACCATGGAGTTGATCGGTTTTCCATGCATGCTCAAAGCGGTGGCTGGCGGCGGCGGCAAGGGATTGCGTCTCGTGCGCTCGCGCCGCGAACTGTCGTCCGCCTATCGGGCCGTCGGTTCCGAGGCGTCGTCTTCGTTCGGCGACGCGCGTTTGTATGTGGAGAAATTTATCGAGAAACCACGCCATGTGGAGATGCAGATCCTGGCCGACAAGTATGGCCGGGTGATTCATCTCTACGACCGCGAGTGCTCAATCCAGCGGCGCCATCAAAAAGTCATCGAGGAATCGCCGGCGCCGGGATTGGAAGACCGCACGCGCCGGCGCCTCGGCCGGATCGCCATTCAAGGCGCGCGCGCGGTGGGTTACGTCGGCGCCGGCACGTTGGAGTTTCTGCTCGACTCGGAGCAAAATTTTTATTTTCTCGAAATGAACACGCGCCTCCAGGTCGAGCATGCGGTGACCGAACGGGTCGTCGGTATCGACCTGGTCAAGGCGCAGATCGAAGTGGCGGCCGGTGGCTACTTGCCGTGGCGCCAGCGCCATATCACCCAGACCGGCCACGCCATCGAGTGCCGCATTTATGCCGAGGACCCGGAGCACGATTTCATGCCTTGCCCAGGGAAGATTGAAGGCTTGCGCTTGCCTGAAGGGCTTGGCTTAAGAAATGACAACGGCGTCTACGAAGGCGCCGAAGTGCCGATCTACTACGATCCCATGATCGCCAAGCTAATCGCTTGGGGCGAGAACCGCATCGAAGCGATCTTGCGAATGCGCCGGGCGCTGCGCGAGTATCAAGTGCGCGGCATCAAAACCAATATTTCTTTCCATCAATGGATTTTGCGCCATCCGCGCTTCATGTCCGGCAACGTCAACACCGGATTTATCGACGAAGAATACCGTGGCGGAGCCAACGAAGAGGTCTTGCCGCACAAAGAGATCGCCTTGGCGTCGGCGGCGATCGCCGCGTTGCTCGGCGAGCATGAACGAACTTTGGGGTTGCTTGCCAAAGGCGCCGCAGAACCGTCCAAGTGGCGCGAGCAAGGTAAACGTAGCGGGCTACGCGGCGGTGCTCGGGGCGGCTGGCGGCGTACCTAGCCCGCATTACTCACGCGAGAGGTCGATCGGGGCGCAACCCTTCCGGAGCGAAGGCAATGCGGCTGTACCTTGAAACCGCATGCGCAACAAGCTGGCGGTGCGGTGAGTTGCGCAAAGGTCAAGCATCGTACTTGAGTGTGCATGACAATGGAACGTTTTACACCGGTGCCGTCGCTCCTCCAGAGTCACGCCCCGATCGACAGACCTTCAGCGATTGCCTGGTCGATTGCGCAATGTTGGCTAGAAAGGATGAGTTAAATTAAAGATTATGGCGTTCATCGGCAAATTGGGCGAGCAGAGCTACACCGTCGAGATCGAAGAGACTGGCAAGTCGGTCTATCGCGTGTCGGTGGATGGCAATGAATTTGTCGTCGACGGCAAAAAGACCGGCCGAACCAACTATTCGCTGATCGTCGACAACCGTTCCTTCGAGATCGAAGTCGACAATACCGACGACGAGTTTCGCGTGCTGGTGGACGGGCGCAGCTACCATATCAATCTCGTCGACGAGCGGCGCTTGCGAGTCGGCGGCAGCCAGGCCGGCACGCAACTACAGGGCCGGCAAAGAGTGTCCGTGCCCATGCCCGGCAAAGTGATCGCCGTGCTGGTCGCCGAGGGCGATCAGGTGGAAAGAGGCCAAGGACTGGTGATCGTCGAGGCGATGAAGATGGAAAACGAGGTGCACAGTCCGATCGCCGGCGAGATCAAGGAGATCAAGGTCAAAGCCGGCGAGACCGTCGAGGGCGGCACGGTATTGGTGATCGTCGAATAAATTCTATGTAAACCCCGCCTCTTGAGGTGGGAACAACTAAATGGGGTTTCCAACGGGGGCAAGCATCCCCTTTGGTCAAGCGCGGGGTTTATACCCCGCGCGCGAACTGGCTTCGTTTATATAGGCGCAGCACTATTTTTGCCGCAAAATTCTTGTCAGTTTAATTCATTCATGTTATAGCAGCGCACGATGATTCCGAAAAAAGTTTTCTTTACCAAAGGGGTGGGCGTCCACAAGGAAAAGTTGGCGTCTTTCGAATTGGCCTTACGGTCGGCCGGATTGGCCTATTGCAACCTGGTCTTGGTATCAAGCATCTATCCGCCGTTTTGCAAACGCATCTCCAAGGAAGAAGGGGTCAAGCTTCTCCGTCCGGGGGAGATCGTCTTTTGCGTTTATGATCGCGAAAGCACCAACGAGCCCAACCGCTTGGTAGCCGCGTCGGTGGGCGTGGCGATTCCAGCAGACCAGGAACAGCATGGCTATCTTTCCGAGCATCACTCTTTCGGCGAAACCGAAGAAAAAGCCGGCGAGTACGCCGAAGACTTGGCCGCCAGCATGTTAGCGACCACCCTCGGCATTGAGTTCGATCCGGATACCGCTTGGGATGAGCGGGAAAATCTTTTCAAGATGTCCGGCAAAATCGTCCGCACTTCCAACATCACCCAATCCGCCATCGGTAACAAGGACGGACTGTGGACCACCGTGTTCGCCGCCTGCGCTTTCATTAACGAAGATAATCTGCAGTCTTCTGAAAAAACCTCCTAAAACAGCGGACCCTATTTTTAAGGGTCTTCAGGCTTTCCTGTGTAGCGCGGCTCGGAGATTGCACCGCCGAGGCGCAGAAGGCGCGGAGTAAAGAGTTTTTGATTAAGAAATTCTCCGAACTCTGTGGCCCTGTGTTAAATCCTTCTTCACACGAAACCCGGAATAACCTTTTTTATTCCGCGTTTTTTTCCCGCCGGTTCATTCTGAAGCGCGCCGCGTAGGCGACGGCAATGCTCAGCAGATAAAGCAGACTGAGAGGAACCATCAATAAGACCTGGGAGATCAAATCGGGTGGCGTCAAGATAGCGGCGAGCAGGGCGATGGCGATGATCGCGTAGCGGCTGTGGCGGATGAGAAAACGGTGGTCGATCAGGCCAACCCGGGCGAGAAAAAACGTCAGCACCGGCAACTCGAACATTACACCGAAGGCCAGCATTATGCGCGACACGAGCGACAGGTAGTCGCCGATTTGCAGCATGGGCTGAATATTGATGACCTCATAGCGGCTGAGCAAAAAGGCCAAGCTGTTTTGAATCACGATGCCGTAGCAAAAAGCCGCACCGCCGATGAAAAAGAGCGAGCCGACGCAGACGAAACTTCGACTGTAACGCTTTTCATGTTCGTAAAGTCCCGGCGCGATGAATTGCCAGGCCTGCCACAGTAGCACCGGCGAGGCGACAATGACCGCGGCGATGAAGGCGATCTTCATCTTTGTGAAAAACGCTTCGGTGACGGCGGTGCCGATTAGCATCAGGCCGCGGATCGGCAAGCGGCGCAACGGCGCCGCTAAAATGGCGAAGATATCGTCGACGAAAGCGAGGCAGGCGAAGAAGGCGACGCCCACCGCAAGGGTGCATTTGACTAAACGATTGCGCAGCTCGGCCAGATGAGCGGTAAAGGGCATTTGGTCATCGGCAGCCTGCCCGTTACCCTGATCGTTGTTCACTTTTTCTCTGCGCTGGCCTGGGGATTGACGGCAACGGATTCAGCGGGTTTGTCGGACGGCTCTAACAACGGGTCCTCTTTCAGAGTGGCGGCCGCGGAAGCGTCTTCGACTTCATGTTCCATTTTGCGGAACTCGTCCTTTAGATCGTCAGTGGCGCGGCGAAACTCAGCCAAGCCCTTGCCCAGAGTTTTGGCAAGCTCGGGCAGTTTTTTCGGCCCCAGCACGATCAGCGCGAGTCCGAGGATTAAAAGCAATTCCGGCATGCCAATACCAAACATACCGTCAAAGTATGCGATTTCCCCGGCCTTGGCAAGTTTGCTCGCCGGCCTGGCAGAGCCGGTGCGTAGATGTTAGGTTGAGTCATGGCCAAAACTGCCGTGGTTGTCGATAAAGAATATCTCAAACACCAGCCCGGCGATTCGCATCCCGAGCGTCCGGAGCGGGTCAAAGTTTTGCTCGATCTAGCGGATGAATTGGATCGTGAAAAATTTTACTTGCTGGCGCCCAAGCCGGCTAACCGGGCCGACATCGAGGTCACTCATGGCAAAGACTACGTCCGGTTGATTGAGGCGACCGCGGCGCATGACTCTTACGCCTTGGATGGTGATACCATCACTTGCCGCGACTCTTACGGCGTCAGCATTCTCGCGGTGGGCGGCCTGCTCCACTTGATCGATACGATCGCTGCCGGGGAGGTGCACAACGGCTTCGCTTTGGTGCGTCCACCAGGCCATCATGCGCTGCGCAACCGGGCGATGGGTTTTTGCCTGTTTAACACCATGGCGATTGCCTCCGAGTATGTGAAGCGTGCCCATGGGGCAAAAAAAGTCATGATCATGGATTGGGACGTGCATCATGGCAACGGCACACAGGACGCTTTTTACGACGATCCGTCGGTGCTATTCATTTCGACGCATCAGTATCCTTTTTATCCCGGCAGCGGTGCGGTGAACGAAGTCGGTGTTGGCGCCGGCGAAGGATTTACGCTCAATATTCCTTTGCCCGCGGGCTCTGCCGATCTGGAATATTTGCAGGTGTTTCAAGAAATCGTGGTTCCAGCCGCTGAACGCTTTCAGCCGGACTGGATATTGGTTTCGGCCGGCTTCGATCCACACCGGCGCGATCCGCTCGGCGGCATGGGTGTGACCGAAGCGGGCTTCGCGGCGATGGCGCGCCGGCTACTTGCGCTGGCGGAAAAATTCACCGGCGCAAGGATCGCATTTCTACTCGAAGGCGGTTACGACTTGGCCGGGTTGAAAAATTCCGTGGCTGCTGTGCTTGATGCCATGCAACGGAGCGGTGAGCCTGCCGATGAAATTTTAAAATTAACGGCAAGCCGAATCGCCCCGCTGATTCGACGCATTCAGCAAGTTCACGAAAAATATCAATAGTTTGCAAAGCTATTGACCCACCAGAAAGTCTCATCTATCTTAGGCCTTCAAATAAACGTAGCTGCTTCGCGAGCGGGGTTTTGAGCCCGCCGCTAATTAAAATTTGGCAAAGGGGTCGCTCGCCCTCTTTGGAGACTCCATTTAATGGTTCCACGCTGCGAGCCGCGTGGTCAACTCAAGATCCATTACAGATTGGTTAGGAACCGTGAGCACAACTGAAGCAAGAAGAGTTGTCGTGACCGGCGTCGGTCTGGTTACGCCACTCGGCACCGGTGTCGAGAAAAACTGGGATGCCCTGATGGCTGGCCGGTCGGGGATCCGCAAAATCACCCATTTCGCGGCCGACGCTTTTGCCTCCCGCATCGCCGGCGAAGTGCCGGACTTTAAAGCCGACGATTTCATTGAACCGAAAGAGATCAAAAAGATGGATCCCTTTATCCAGTTCGCTCTCGGCGCCACCGCCATGGCGATGGCCGACAGCGGGCTTAAGATTGAAGGCGAATTCGCCGAGAACGTCGGTGTTATCATCGGTGTCGGCATGTGTGGCCTCGATACCCTCGAGGTGACTAAAGAAGCGCTGCTCGCCGGCGGGCCGCGCAAGATCTCGCCTTTTTTCATTCCCAAAGTCATTTCGAACTTAGCGCCGGGGCATGTGGCGATCCGCTACGGCGCCAAGGGCGTGAATTTCACGCCCACGTCGGCTTGCGCGTCGGGCACCCACGCGATCGGCGAAGCGTATCATATGATACAGCGCGGTTTGCAGGACGCGGTGATCAGCGGCGGCGCGGAAGCGGCGATCACGCCGTTGGGCGTCGGCGGCTTCGCCGCCATGAAGGCGTTGTCGACGCGCAACGATGAGCCGGAGCGGGCCAGCCGGCCATTCGACAGCGAGCGCGATGGTTTCGTCATCGGCGAGGGCTCCGGCATTCTCATCCTCGAAGAGCGCGAGCACGCGCTTCAACGCGGCGCGAAGATCTATGCCGAAGTGATCGGCTACGGCGCCAATGGCGACGCCCATCACATGACCGCGCCGGCGCCCGAGGGCGAGGGTGCGGCGCGCTGCATGCGCTTGGCTTTGAAAGACGCCGGCATCGCCCCCAGCGATATCGATTACATCAACGCCCATGGCACCTCTACCGAATACAACGACGCCAACGAAACCACCGCGATCAAAGCGGTGTTCGGCGAGCAGTCGGCCAAATTAGCGGTAAGCTCGACGAAATCAATGACCGGCCATCTGCTCGGCGCCGCTGGAGCGGTGGAGGGGGTTTATTCCGCGTTGGCGCTCTATCACGGCATGCTGCCGCCGACCATCAACTATGAAAATCCCGATCCGGTCTGCGATCTCGATTATGTTCCAAACCACGCGCGCAAAGCGGACATCAAGGTGGTGTTATCCAATTCCTTCGGCTTCGGCGGCACCAACGCCTGCGTGATCTTTAGGAGGGCCGAATGAGCCGATCCCAGCGCCGCAGCGTAATCCTCGGCACCGGCTCGGAACTGCCGGCGAAAGTGGTGACCAATCGCGAACTGGAGCAGATGGTCGATACCAGCGACGAATGGATCACGGTACGCACCGGCATCAAAGAGCGGCGCGTGCTCGAAGAGGGCAAGGGCAATGCCGATATGGCCTTTAAAGCGGCGACGCGGGCGCTCCAAGACGCCGGCATGGAAGCGCAGGATCTAGACGCGATCATCATGGGCACGGTGAGCTCGGACTACTTGATGCCGAGCTCGGCGTGTGTGCTCGAAGACATGCTCGGCGCGCGCAACGCATTTTCCTTCGACGTCGGCGCGGCTTGCTCGGGATTTATCAACGCCCTTTCGGTGGCGGACTCTTTCATTTGCTCGGGTAAGATCAAAAACGCTCTGGTCGTCGGCTCCGATACGCTCAGCCGGTGGCTCAACTGGGAGGACCGCACCACCTGTATTCTGTTCGGCGACGGCGCCGGTGCCGTGGTGTTAGGAGTTTCGGAAAACGGCACCGGCATCTTGAGCACGAAACTGCGCACCGACGGTTCCTACGTCAAGATGCTTTATGTGCCCGCCGGCGGCTCGCTCAAGCCGGCAACGCCCGAAACGGTGAAGAAAAACGAGCACACGATCACCATGAACGGCAAGGAAGTGTTCAAGCTCGCGGTTCGGTCGATGGAGGAAATCAGCCGCGAGGCATTGGCCGAGGCAGGTGTCACCATCGAACAGGTCTCGCTGGTGATTCCGCACCAGGCCAACAAGAGAATCATCGTTGCGCTCGCCGAACGGCTCGGCGTGCCAATGGAAAAAGTGATGGTGAATTTGGAGAAATACGGAAATACTTCCGCTGCTTCGATTCCCGTCGCATTGGACGAAGCCAAACGCCAAGGCCGGATCAAGCCCGGCGATATCGTTTTGCTGAACGCGTTTGGCGCCGGCTTTGCTTGGGGCGCGGCGGTGGTGAAGTTTTAGCGCGGATTATTCGCGGTGAAACTGCGATCGAGGTGCAACCCTTCCGGAACGAAGGCAAAACAGTTGTGCCTTGAAGCTGCAAGCGGGCGAGTTGCTTATGAGATCCGCAGCGAAAAGTTCAAACATCGTGCCGAGTGCCGAGCACAAAATGTAACATTCGCGCTGGTGCCTTCGTACCTCCAGGGTCACACCTCGATCGACAGAGTGCCGCCTGGTTTCCTCGTCTCATGAATAATCCGGGCCAGCTGCCGAGCTTCTATTCAATTCCCCTTAAACGTTCCCGTTACTGCTTCGTGTAATGCCTTGAGTGTCGGGCTGAACTCGACGGTGTAGTGAGCCGGCTCTCGCATCGCTTTCACGTTCGATGGCAGTGCGGCGAAATCTTCCGCAAAAACTGTCCGACTCTCAATTAAAGATGGATAGTTGCCGCGAATTTTGCCCTCATGCATGACCTCGGTCAATAACGCTTCTCCGGCAAGACTCTCGTGGCGCTGACCGACCACGTCACGGCCGAAGTTTCCATCACCTTCACGAAAGCGAAATACTTGTTTTCTTCCCGGCCATGACACTTTGCCGGTGCTGAGCTTGAGCACCGGACGCTGGTCGTATTCGACCAGCTTGTACGACATGTCCGTCCATGGAGCATCGGCCGAGGTGCCCATCTTCGTGCCGACGCCGTAGCTGTCGAAGGGCATGTTGGCGGCACTGAACTCCGACAAATCGTATTCGTCTAAGCCGCCGCTGCCGATGATTTTGACTTCGCGGAGATCGGCTTCGTCAAAGATTCTGCGCACGGCGCGCGCCTGTTCGTCTAGGTCGCCGCTGTCGATGCGTACGCCGATGAGCTTTTGGCCCCGCGCGGCCATTTCTTTGGCGACTTGTACGGCATTCTTCGCGCCGCTGACCGTGTCGTAGGTGTCGATGAGCAAGATCGAATTTTTCGGAAAGCTTGAAACATAGGCGCGGAATGCGTCGATCTCGCGCTCAAAGCTCATGATAAACGAATGCGCCATGGTGCCGACGATCGGGATGCCGTACTGTTGGCCGGCGCGCAGGTTGCTCGTGCCGGCGAAGCCGGCGAGATAACTCGCGCGCGCGACTTTCATGCCGGCGTCGGTGCCGTGGGTGCGCCGCAGGGCGAAGTCGACTACCGGCCGGCCGGCGGCGGCGTGGACGCAGCGAGCCGCTTTGGTGGCGATCAAAGACTGCAGATGGATCTGATTGATGACGAAGGTTTCTACCAATTGCGCTTCGATGATCGGCGCGGTGATTTCCAGCACCGGTTCGTCTGTGAAAAAGATCCGGCCTTCGGGGATCGCCCAGACAGCGCCGGTGAACCTTAGGTCGCCGAGATAATGCAAAAAATCTTCACTAAAAAGTTTTTGCCCGGCGAGATAGTCGAGGGCCTCCGTGTCAAACGACAAGGCTTGCAAATAGTCGAGCACATCTTTTACTCCCGCCGAAACGAAGTAGCCGCGGTTGGGCGGATAGGAACGAATAAATAGGCTGAAAGTTGCTTTGCCCATGCGCTGCTCGCGAAAATACGCCTGCGCCATGGTGAGTTGGTACAGATCGGTGAGCAGGGTTAGGTTTTCCGCGTACGCCATAGGTCTCGGATGCTATAATGAGTAGCGCGCAAGTGACAAGAGCAGAGCCATTCGAATCCGTTCCGATGATCGCTCGGTTGATTTATCGAGGCCGTTTTGTTAAGAAATTTGTCATAACTGACGGGTAATTAATTGAATTCGCGGGTGGCGCTTGAACCCCACCCGCGACCAAAGGGGATGCTAGCCCCCTTTGGAAACCCCATTTAATTGTGCCCGCCTCTGGAGGCGGGGTTTACTTAGAATTGGCGATCAAACGAGGAGGGTATCGATGTTTACCGACAAGGTCGAACTCAAGGATTTTGAAAAGCAGGATCCGGAATATCAGGATTTGCTCCGTCGCGTGCTGGCGATCCAAGCGGATTGCGAAATCGGCGGTCCGAATCTTTATGTGAAACACATTTTACCGTCGGCGCCCACCAAGTTGGACCAGTTGATCGTCGCGCGTACCGCGGCCGAAGAGATGGATCATTTCAGAAAAATGGCTCGTTTGGCTGGTGATATCGGAGTCGATGTCACCTACACGCTCAGCCGGCCCAATCAGGAACGCTATGTCGAAGCGTTTCGCGGCGAGATCAAAACTTGGGAAGATTACGCCGTGTTCGGATTTCTCGTCGACCGCGTCGGCCGTTTCCAGCTTGAAGAGTTTCTCGACTGCACCTATCTGCCGCTCGCCCGCGTGGTCGAAGACCCGGACATCATCCGCGAAGAAGAAGGCCATGTCGATTTCGGCACCAACGCGGCTGCCGAGTTCGCTGCCAAGGGTGGCGAGCACAAAGAAAGAATCCAAAGAGCGGTTGATTATTGGTACGTAAAAGGGCTCGACATGTTCGGCAACAGCAAGTCGTACCGTTCCGAGCGCTACATGCACTGGGGGCTCAAACGCCGCCCAAATTCAGTAGCGCGCCAGCAGTACAAAGACGAAATCGACGCATTGATCTTAAAAATGGGGCTCACGCTCCCCGATCCCAACAAGGGACGGCTTTACACATAACTAATACCGTTTTGAGTATCGCGTCTCGGGTCTCGGGTTTAACTCGAAACTCCAGACCCGCGACGCAAAACCGCGCAGGGTAGGGAACGTTAAGGAGTGTCATGGAAGCAGCAGCGAATACCGAAGCATTAGACCAGCAGTTTAAAGAATTTATTCAGGCCTTGAAGAAGGCGGTGGGCACGGGCATACCGCATCTCAAGGACGATCAAAAGATCGTCGACCAGGCGATTGCCGACTGCAAGGAAATTCTCGACGTGGTCATGGAAGGTGATGTCAAGCAGTGGCTTTCCTGAGCGATTAACGATCATTCTCAGCTGATCGAAATAAGTTTCGCGACGAGAGGCGCCTTGATCCCAGAGGCGCCTTTGTCGTATTTGTAACGGGCAATTTCATTCACGGGAGAGCAAACATTGAACGTTGTCGTATGCGGCAAAGTGATTCCCGCGAGCACGGTAATCATCGAGATCGACGCCAACAGTAAGCGCCTGGTGCGCAAGGGCGTGCCCCATGAGCTCGATCCGGCGGCGGCGAGCGCGGTGGAAGAAGGTTTGCGGCTGACGGAAAAACACGGCGGTTCGGTGGTGCTCGTGACCATGGGCGCCAGCGATGTCACCATCGGTATCCGTAACGCGCTCGCGATGGGCGTGGCGTCGGCGGTGCATATTCTCGACGATGCGGTGGCCGGCTCCGACACGTTAGCGACGGCGAAGCTGTTGGCCGCGGCGATCAAGAAACAGCCATTCGATATCGTTCTATGCGCCACCGAAAGCGGCGATAGCTATTCGGGCATCGTGCACGGACAAATCGCCCAGCTGCTCGGCATTCCACCACTCACTTTTGCCAAAGAAATAACCGTCGACGGTGACAAGGTTATCATCAAGCGGCAGAGCGAGAGTGGTTATGACCTGGTGGAATCGACGTTGCCGGCCCTGGTGGCCTGCAGCAGCGGCATCAACGAGCCGCGCTATCCGCAGCTCAAGGGCATCATGGCGGCGAAGAAGAAGGAGATTAAAGTCTACAGCGCTGCCGATCTCGGTTTGCCGCCGGATCAAGTGGGTGAAAAGGGCGCGCGCGAAAAAGTTCTTACCATCGGCCGGCCGGCGCAGCGGCAGGCGGGCAAAGCGGTGGTCGATGAGGGCGAAGGCGGCAAGCAAATCGCGGACTTTCTTGCTGAAATCAAGGTGATTTAAGTGGCGGACACAATCTGGGTATACGCGGAAGTTGGCGACGACAGAATAACCACGACTTCGTTGGAAATGCTTGCTCGGGCGGCGGAAGTGGGTAACGCCGAAGCGGTGTTGCTCGGGCCAGCGCCGGATGACGCGGTCGAGACCTTGGCCAAGCACGGCGCGCGCAAGATCTACCACTCGGCCGACGCGGTTTATCGAGATTATTTGATCTTACCAGCAGCCGAAACGGTGGCCGGCTTGATTCAAAAACACAATCCGACGGTGATGCTCTTCGCGTCGAGCTACGCTGGCCGCGACTTGGTGGCTAATTTGAGCGCGCGGCTCGACTGCGGCGCGATCACCGATGTAGGCGATTTCGAATTGAAAAACGGCAGCGTGGAAGCGACCATTCCCGCCCTCGGCGCGAGCTACCAAAACACCAGCACGTTGGTCCATGCGGGAACCAAACTGTTGGTGGTCCGGCCGAAATCTTTCGAGCCGAAGATCAATGAACAGCCGCTTGCCGTCGAAGAAATTGCCGCGGCTTCGGATGGCGCGTTGCGAAAAGTCCACATGAAAGATCGCGTCGTGGTCAAGCGCGAAGGGCCGTCGCTGGAAGGGGCGAAGATCGTCGTCTCCGGCGGTCGCGGGCTCAAGGGCGAAGAGCAATTCAATATGCTCAAAGATCTCGCCGACGTGCTCGGCGCCGCCGTCGGTGCCAGCCGCGCCGCCGTGGACGCCGGTTGGGTTCCCTACGCCATGCAGATCGGCCAGACTGGCAAAACAGTCAAGCCGGATATTTACTTCGCCATCGGCATCTCCGGCGCCGTGCAACATTTGTCCGGCATGAAGACTTCCAAGTACATCATCACCATCAACAAAGACGCTGAAGCACCGATCTTTCAATACTCCGACTTCGGCATCGTCGGCGACCTCTTCAAAGTCGTGCCGCAATTGATCGAAGAGCTGAAGAAGCGCAAGGGCGCATAGCTCGGGATTCGATTAGTCGCAAAGTTCGCAAAGCAGGGGCGGGGGTTTTTCAACCCGCCATTTCTGATTCCGCCTTGCATCAACCCGGATTCCGCAGTAGAAGATGCAAGGCGACTGACTGACGGCAGAAAGCGGAGGCAGCAGCGAAATCGAGGAAACGATTTTGTCGGGATGGGTCGGAGTTTGATCTGACAGACTCGATTCCAACTGCGCCGCAATCGGCAGTCCCTCTGACATTGTTCGCAAGCAGCGCAAGAGCTCCGGTCGATCAGGCTCTGGCATGGCAAACCGAACCTGCACTCGGCGCCCCTGATGGATCACATCGGCGCCCGGCAAAAAGACAAAATCCCTGACCGCTCGCAGCCGCTTCTCAAACCACGAGCGCGGCAACACGGTCTCACGAAAGTCCGCCAGTAGATTGTACAGCACACCGCCCATGCGAAAGGCCGCATCGGTGGCATCAAAGGACTTCAAACAAAAGCTGTCCAGGCTTAGGTCTTCTTTTAGCTCTTTGATTCGATTCTCGCCGTCGGCTCTCCCGGCATACATCCGAGTAACTATTTCAGCTGCATAGGGAACACGGGTTACCATCACCCTATAACTATATCCCGGACAATCGATTAACCGTCGCCCACTGGCCTCGGGCCGCTCTGAGATCTCCTGGCGCAGGCAAACAAAGCGCCGCTTGACGGCTTTCCAGTTCGGTAGACTGACTTCTAAGTCGGCGACCTCGATCCCCCGGGCCACTGCCCGCCAAGAAGTAGCCGGCAGCTGATGAACCACCAGCTTGCGCACCACCGCCGTTAACCGGGCGACAATAATGTAGGGCAGCTCTTGGCTCTCCAGATACTCCAACAAGCGCCTCTCGAAAAACCCCGCATCGGCTCGGACCAATCCGATCCGTTGCCCGTCGGCAACACCGTCAGCGCTTGCTTCAAAAACTCGACACAGCCGTTGGCACTGCCGCTATTCCCACTGCGCAGCGTCGCCCACAACAACCGGCGCCCTTCAGCCAAAAATCCCACTAACGGATGATGCGATGGTCGCCCGGGCTTCTTAGGATTGTAGCCCTTCAAGCTCCCTTCTTGCTCGCCGTAGCGACAAAGGATTGTCGAATCCAGATCCAACGTGTTGGGCGTGCTTCTCTTTGAGTCGGCCCTTGGCCAAACGGGCAAGCTGCTGGGTATCTCTCTGGCCAGCCACCAGCGCCTCCAACATCAGCCGCGCCGAGACCCCGTCGATGTCGCTGACTACGCTCGCCAACTTGATGTTGGCCGCCTCCAGCACCTTCTGCAGCCGGTTAAGTGTGAGGGCACGGTCGCGCACCACAGAAGTCCGATAGCGGGTCAATTCGCGCAGTTCACGCACACTGGCCGCAGGTACAAAACTCCCACGCAGCAAACCATGCGCGAGCAACTCCGCGATCCACTCGGCGTCGCGCGCACCGGTTTTGCGCCCGGGCACCGCTTTCAAATGTTGCGCGTTGACGACCAGCAACTCCAACTGCCCTTCCACAATGTTATCGACCGGCTTCCAATACACACCGGTCGATTCCATCGCCACGTGCGTGCAGCCTGCCCCAACCAGCCAATCCGAGAGCGCCAGCAGATCATTGGTCATGGTACCAAACTCCCGAATCTCTTTTTGCCAATCCCTGCCCAACCACTTCAGCCGACACGCCGTGATCGTTCGCTTGTGGACATCGAGCCCACAACCGTGCTCGTACTTAACTTGCATCGCCTTCACCTCCAGTCGAAAGCTATTGAGCGACGACCAAAGGAGTATTCGTCTGAAAAGATTCTCTTATACGTGCTTCCCCACCGGGGGAGCCACAGACAGCGTTGCCGCGGAATACTCGGGTCGTACTCTGTCCAGGCTCGAAGCGCTAGACACAGACCGACCTCCGCTCATTGGTCTTCCGCGCCACAACACTTTCATTTTCATCCGCTGTGCTGTACCCATCGGTACATGAATTACTCTGTGGTGAATGTTTCTTCACAGGAAACCTGGAATTATCAAAAATAATAACTTTGGTTCCAATCGTTCAAGTCGTTCCAACAGTTCAAGTCGAGACACATGATTTGATTCTATGTTAATCCCGCCTCTTGAGGCGGGCACAAAATTATGGGGAATCCAAAGGGGGCGAGCATCCCCTTTGCGTTATTTTAATTGGCGACGGAGTTAAATCCCCGCCCGCGAAGCGGCTTCGTTTAATTTGGTTCAATTCTAGCGACGCACAACATGAATCGACGCCACCTGTTCTCGCCCTTGCGCCATCGCGATTTTTGTCTGTTCTGGACCGGCCTGCTGTTCTCCAGCGTCGGCAGCCAGTTCACGACGGTGGCGATGGCTTGGCAGATCTATGAGCTGACCAATTCGCCGTTGCAGATCGGCATGATCGGTCTGGTGCGCGCGGTGCCGCAGATGCTCGTGCTGCTTTTCGGCGGTCTGTTGGCCGACGCCATGAATCGGCGCAAGCTGATGATGATCACCCAGGGAAGTTTGTTTTTGATTTCGGGCGCGCTGGCACTGTCAACTTTCGCGGGACAGATGACGGTGCCGAAGCTCTATGGCGTCGCCGTTTTCTTGGCGTTGTTCAGCTCTCTCGATGCGCCGTCGCGCCATGCCATCGTGACCAACCTCGTGCCAGCGGAAGATTTATCGCGCGCCTTGGCGATCTCCAGCACGCAAAGACAGATCGCGACCATCGCCGCACCGTCGATCGCGGGCATCATCCTCGCGGTCGCTGGACCGGGCGCTTGTTACGCCGTCGATGCGATCTCGTGGTTGGTCATGATCGCGGCGCTGGCGCTGATTCGCACACAGTTGCCGGCGCACGGCGGCTGGCGGACAATTTCGTTGGAATCGCTGAGCGCCGGTTTCCGTTTCGTTTGGCATCATTCGGTCATTTTTCCCTTCCTGATGATGGACCTGGGCGCCAATTTTTTTGGCTCGATCCGCTCGCTCTACCCGATCTACGCGCGCGATATACTCGCCGTTGGGCCGCGCGGCTTGGGTCTCCTCTACGCCGCCAGCGCGGCGGGTTCGTTGATCGGCGCGTTCGGTTTCAGCATCTGGGGACCCGTACGGCGAGCCGGCCGATGGATAATTTTCGGCGTGACCGTCTACGGACTCTGTCTGCTTGGATTTGCCCACTCGCGCTATTTTTGGCTATCCGTTTTGTTGCTTGCCGGCACGGGTATCGGCGACACGATCAGCGCGATTCTGCGCTCGACGATCAATCAGCTGAGTACCCCGGACGAGTTGCGCGGGCGCATGTCGTCGATCAACAGCGTCTTCACCAATAGCGGACCGCAGCTCGGACAATTCCAAGCCGGCGCCCTCGCCGCCGCCATCGGGGCCGACTTCTCCGTGACGACCGGCGCGCTGGTGATTCTATGCATCGTCGGCCTGCTGGCCGCGCGTTTTCCCCATGTGCGCGACTACCGAATTGCCGAAGACAGGGGCGCGGCGTAAAGACGCTCAAGCACGTATTTGCTTTGCGCCGGTGGTCGGTCAACGGCAGGACAGCCGCTTACGCTTTTTTAATCTAATAATTTTCCGCAGCTTGCTGCGGGCACCAATTAAATGGGGAATCCAAAGGGGGCGAGTATCCCCTTTAGTCGCGTGCGGGGTTAATACCCCGTACGCGAAATGCTCCGTTTATTTCCGAACAGATTGATGGGCTCGCCGCGCCCCTGCTCGGCCCTCTCAGACCGAGCCCTTGTCGGCGCTGCCGCTCGCGTTTCCCTGGCGTTTGATCACGTTCATCGCCAAGGCGATCATCGAGCCAACGTCGCTCAAAGTCGCCGGCAAAATCAGTGTGTTGCCTTCCTGGGCAAGCTTGCCGAATTCGGTGAGATAATTCTCCGCGACGCGAAGTTGGACCGCTTCGAAGCCGCCGGGCTGCTGGACGGCGTCGGCGACTTTGCGGATGCCATTGGCCGTGGCGTCCGCGATGGCGAGGATGGCGGCGGCCTCGCCTTCGGCTTCATTGATTTGCTGCTGCTTTTTTCCTTCCGAGGCTTTGATCGCCTGTTGCTTCTCGCCTTCCGCGCTGTTGATCGCGGCGTCCCGCTGGCCTTCCGAGGTCAGGATCAGCGCGCGCTTTTCGCGTTCCGCGCGCATCTGTTTCTCCATGGCGGCGAGGATATCATGAGGCGGCGTAATGTTTTTGATCTCGTAGCGCATTACTTTAATGCCCCATGGCTCCGAAGCTTTATCGAGCTCACTGACTACTTGAGTGTTGATGTTGGTGCGCTCTTCGAAGGTTCGGTCCAGCTCGATCTTGCCAAACTCGCTTCTCAGGGTCGTTTGCGCTAGTTGAGAAATCCCGAAATTGTAGTCGGCGATGCCATAGGAGGCGCGCTCGGGGTTCAGCACTTTCAAATACAACACGCCGTCCACCGACACCTGGACGTTGTCGCGGGTGATGCAAACCTGGGGCGGGATATCGACGGCCTGTTCTTTGAGCGAATGCCTGTAGCGCACCACGTCGAGAAACGGCACGAGGATATGAAAACCCGCGCCGAGGGTACCGCTGTATTTGCCCAGGCGCTCGACGACGTAGGCGCTTTGCTGTGGCACCACGACGGCCGTCTTCGCGATGATGACAATGATGAGCAAGGCGAGCGCGATGACGACGATGAATCCGCCCATGGGTTTCTCCGTTTCAGTTGTGTTCGGCGCGGACGAAGATCGTCAGGCCTTCGACCCGTTCGACGGTGCAGCGTTGGCCGCGCGCCAGTGGTTTTTCGCCGGCGTTGCGCGCGGTCCATGAAGCGCCGCGCAGTTCGGCCTTGCCGACGGCGTTGACCGCCATGTCTTCGGCGGCGACGCAGGATTCTCCGATGAGGCTATCGATGTTTTGCTGCGCTGCGCCCTGGGTCAATCGCAGCAATTTTTCACGGAAGAGCCACAGGGCAAGAACCGAGATTAGCGAGAATAAAATAACCTGAAACCACAAGGGGCCGGCGGCGTCGAAGCCAGCCAACACGCCGACGATAACGGCGCCGACGCCGAAGAAGATAATGTAAAAACCGCCCGGCGTGACCACTTCGGCCAAGAGCAGCACCAAGCCCAGCAGGATCCAAATCCACCATTCCATCATTGTTCGCCCAGTTAGCGTCGGCCGAGGGTAGCCGAGGGATGATGGTTTTTCAAGTTGAATTTCTTGCTAGCGCGACGATAGTCTCAGAAACTTTTTCTCGATCCCGAACAGGTTGATGAATTCGCCAAACACGCGCTCGCTCAACTGGTGCAGCCGGCTGATGTGCGCCGAAGTTTCCTCGTGAATGCGCTCGGGCGTAATCGCTCCGCCAAGGGCGGCGATCTCCTGTCTGTTTTCCGCGACGCGCAGCCAGCGATGGATCATCGGCTCGTCGACTTCCAGGTGGAACTGGAAGCCGTAGACATTGTCGCCGTGACGAAATGCTTGATTGGCGCAAAGGGACGAGAAGGCGAGGTGGTGGGTGCTGCAAGGAATGTCGAAGGTTTCTCCGTGCCATTGAAAGATCTTCTCCGTCTCTGCGAAAGCACCCAACAGCGGATCGCTTTGCGCATGATCGGTCGGCGAAACATCGTACCAGCCGATCTCTTTTATTTTGTTTCGGTAGACGGCGGCGCCGAGGGTTTTGGCGATCAATTGCGCGCCGAGGCAGATGCCTAGCACGGGAAGAGCCCTCCGCAGGGCTTCTTCGATTAACTTCATCTCGGTGCTCAGGTGCGGCAGCCGGCCGGCGTCGTTGACGCTCATCGGCCCGCCCAAGACCACCAACCCGTCGTAACCATCCAGGTCCGGCTGGGCGTCGGGATGGCGCGCAAAGTTCACGTAGCGAATTCGAAATCCCGATTTCTTCAGCAGGGGATTCAAAGTGCCCAGCAGTTCGTGTGGGACATGCTGGAGGACGAGAAGTTTCTTCATGGCTAGTAGGGCCGGTTTATAACCGCGCCTGGCATAATTATAGCGAGACAGAGCGAAAATACAAAATAGCGCTATGCGCTCATAGTGGGGCGCCAATGAAGCAATTGTCAGAGCGACCCTGCGGGGTCGCCCGTCCGAGCGGTCAGACACAGAGGTCTCCCCTACATCGACACGCCTTTGAAGGCGCTGGCAGGGTGCCGAAAGACGGCAAAGAATGCTTCGACGAGCTGCTTCGGCAGGTTCGGCAGAACGGAAAACGTTCAATTATTTCGAGTTCCTCACCCTTCGCCCGAGGCTCTCGAAGGTTAAACGCGGTTTTGCACTCCGGCTAGTGGCGTGTACGCGCGGGTGATAAGAGTATGATCGAGACAAGCGAGGCTAACCATGAAGAACCATGAAATCGCTGCCGCCTGGGCTTATCACAACGGTACGAAGCATTCGTCCGAGAGCATTCGCAGAAATGCGCATTATCTTGACTGGGAGAACCGGCCGCTGCCGTTCAAGATTTATCCCAAGCTGGAGGCCATTCCCTTGCGTCAGCAGCTATCCTCTTCCGGAATGCCGACGTTGACGGCAATTTCAGCGTCCGGCGCGGACCCTGAGCAGGGGGTTAATCCCACGAGTCAGACTCTGGCGGAGATGCTTTTCCTCTCGGCCGGCATCACTAGGCGGCGCAGCTATCCGGGGGGCGAGATTCTATTCCGCGCGGCGGCGTGCACCGGCGCGCTCTATCACATCGATCTCTACGTCGTCTGCGGCGATCTGGAGGATCTCGAAGCGGGCGTGTATCAATTCAGCCCGCAGGATTTTTCTCTGCGCAAACTGCGCGCCGGAGACTACCGTACAGTCCTCGTCGCTGCCAGCGGCGAAGAAGTCGCGATCGCCGATGCGCCTTGCGTGATCGTCAGCGCGTCGACATTTTGGCGCAACGCCTGGAAATACCAAGCGCGCGCCTATCGTCACTGTTATTGGGACAACGGCACCGTTCTCGCGAATCTGTTCGCCGCGGCGGCTGCCCGCAAGATCCCGGCAAAATTGGTTCTGGGTTTTGTCGACGCGGACGTGAATCAACTTTTGGCCTTGGACCCCAAGCGCGAGGCGCCGCTTTCCCTGGTGGCGCTAGGCCATTCAGCGGCGGGGAGGATCGGTCGATCTCCGCCGCTCGCGCCGCTGGTGTTGGAAACGACGCCGCTGTCGAGGACGGAGGTGGATTACCCGGCGATGAGAGCGATACATGAGGCGTCGTCTTTGGAAAGCGGCGAGGAAGTTACGGCGTGGCGCGAGCGTGCAAAGAAGGCGGGCGACAAAAGGTTAGAGGATAACCGCGCAAACGGCGATCGGCTATTTGTTCTCCAACCGTTCGACGATCCTGCGCTGCCGCGCGATACGATCGAGGAAGTTATCGTTCGGCGCGGCTCGACGCGCCAGTTTGCCCGCGAATCGATCAGTTTCGCGCAACTTTCCACGATGCTCGATCGCGCGACGCACGACATAGCCGCCGACTTCTTCGATGGCGCTGGGGATTCTCTCAACGATATTTACTTGATCGTCCATGCGGTCGACGACTTGGCGCCGGGGGCTTATTTCTATCGACGCGCTGACCGGGCATTGCAGCTGTTAAAGGAAGGCGACTTTCGCCGCGATGCGGGTTATCTCGGCCTGGGCCAGGAGATCCCGGCGGATTGTAGCGTCAATGTTTATTTTCTGGCGGATCTGAATCTTGTTCTGGAGCGCGTCGGCAATCGCGGCTACCGCGCCGCCCAGCTCGAAGCCAGTATCAAGGGTGGCAAACTCTATCTTGCTGCTTACGCTCAACGCCTCGGCGCTTCCGGGCTGACGTTCTTCGACGACGACGTGACCGCTTTTTTCGCACCCCACGCCGAAGGCAAGAGCGTGATGTTTTTGATCGCGTTGGGGAAGTCGGTGAAGAAAAAAGGATTAAACGTTATCTAACCCGAGGACAATAGACCGGGAAAGAACCGGCACGCTATCGGAGCCATCTGATTTGACAGTCGAAATAAACGGAGCATTTCGCGTACGGGGTATTAACCCCGCACGCGACCAAAGGGGATGCTCGCCCCCTTTGGATTCCCCATCAATAGGGTGCCCGCAGCAAGCTGCGGGGAATTATTAGATTCAAAAAACTCACTCATAACTCATCGCGCCGCGCGGCTGCAGAACTCTGATCTCCGTCGCCACAGGCAGGGCGTCTTTGCTAACCGCTAGCGTGTCGGTCCGTAGAATTTGCGTCTTTAGTCCGGCGGTGAACTGTTTTATCAGGTAGGGATTGTCGCGGTGATGCATCGGGATCGCGATTTTTGGTTTGAGCTGAGCCAAGACTTCTCTGGCTAAGTCCGGATCCATGGTGCGGCGCCCGCCGATGGGAGTTAGAGCGACGTCCACCTTGCCGAAGGCTTTGAGCTGTTGCTCATTCAGCTTTTGGCTCAGGTCTCCCAGATGGGCGATGCATAGTGTGCCGAGATCGAAAACGAATGCCGAGCCGTGAATGCCCTCGATGAAGTCGGCGTTTTGATGAATCGGCACGCTATAGATAAAAATATCTTTGACAGTCGTGCTGACGATGTTCCAGGCCGCGCCGTAGTTCTTTAGCCCGCGCAGAATCAGCGGGCTGCCACGAACGATGTGGACGGCGTTATGATTGAACATCTCTTTGCCGACGGTGACCACGTCGGCCGCCACGTTCGGGTTCGGATACCAACCGGGTCCCAACGGGTCGGCGACGATGCGGGTGCCCTTGCTCGTCGTAATGAGAAAGAAGTTGTGGCCAAAATATTGAATCGTCGCGTCAACGTTCGCCGCGTAGGCGAGCGACGAAAAGCCGCGCTGCGCCACGTCCGGGTCGCGGCAGGCGGAGTGGGCGGATACGGTAAGGGAAAGCAGTGAACTATAGAAAACTGCCGAACTAAAAATTAAGCGTAGGGTTCTACTTCGATGATAGCGTTTCATAACGGTCACGAAAACGACCACGAGGTTTTCCACGATGCCGCATTTCCATGAATAGCAGGCTATTGGATTGAAAAAGAAAAAACAAACGCTGGCTTTGCTGTGCTGACACGGTTGCGATTTAAGTTTAGGCAGCGCTTCAGGCATGAGATGAGAAAAATAAGCAAATCATCAAAGCCTGCACTTAGCTTCCTGCACTAAGATGTTGATTGCAATCAAACCATGAGAGAATCCTGGTGCGTTTTTTGAAAATTTTCGCCACCGGGACCGCGGCGGGGCGACTTTTCCCTGGAGTCTTTGTTTGGCGCTGCTAGTCGGCGTCGTTGATGGTTCATAGTCGAGCCGGCCGTTTTCGCGCAAAGGCGGAGATATCCTTCGCATCGATTGGGGATATTCCGGGTCCTCTTGTTGCTTCGGAGGCTGAGCTGATATGTTCGGAGCTCGTGGTTTTGCTTCGGCAACAACGCTGACCAAGCAACCTCGGCATTTTACCAACCGCTCATGGAAATCTTCAACGCGCAATTTTTCGTATTGACGCTGGCGCTGGTGGGCGTGGTCATCATCATCGCGGCGCTGCTCTCCGGACTGATCGACCGCAGCGACCTGCCCCAGGTCGGAGTCTTCTTGGCGCTCGGCGCGATGCTCGGCCCGGCAGGGTTGGGATTGCTCGACGTTACACTGGAGTCGCCGACCCTTCGAGTCGTGGCCACTTTGAGTTTGGTTCTCGTGCTGTTTACCGACGCCGTGAGTTTAAGCGTCGCAGAAGTCCAGCGCCATCGCGGCCTGGCTTTCCGGGTCTTGGGGCCGGGTACGCTGCTCTCTGCCGGACTCATCGCTCTCGCTGGATGGCTGCTCCTTGAGATCCCTCTTGCGGCCGCCGCCATTCTGGGCGCGGCGCTCGCTTCTACCGATCCGGTGATGCTCCGCGGGCTACTTCGACGCCCGGGTCTTTCCGAGCCCGTGCGTCTCGCTTTGCGACTGGAAAGCGGTCTCAACGATGCGGTGTTATTGCCGGTCGTCCTGGTGGCAATGTCATTTCTCGGCCAGAGTGGGCTCCTTAGCCAAACCGAATGGGCGCGCATCGGTCTCGATCTTTTTCTTTTAGGACCGGGGGCCGGGATCGCCGTGGGACTGTTCGCCATCGGCGCATTGGAAATAGTCCGGCGCAAAACCGGAGTGCGCCGAGACTATGAATCGATCTACTCATTGGGAGTCGCATTTGCGGCTTACGCGGCGGCCGAGGCTGTACACGGCAGCGGATTTCTTGCCGCCTTTGCCGCCGGCCTGACGATTGCGGCGCTCGACGTGGAGCTTTGCGATTGTTTTCTTGAATATGGCCAAACCACGGCCGAGATGGCGCTGCTCTTTACTTTCGTGCTCTTCGGCAGTTCGCTGATCTGGAGCGGATTCCTCGTGCTCAGCTGGCCGGTGGTTTACTTTGCCGTGGCCGTGCTGTTGATCCGGCCCATCGCGTTTTTCGTTTCCCTCGCCGGGACCCGGCTGGATTGTCGTAGTCGCCTCTTGATCGCCTGGTTTGGACCGCGCGGGCTAAGTTCGCTGCTGTTGGTCCTAGTGCCGGTGTTTGCCGCTGCTCCCAACGCCGAGCCGTTGTTTTCTATTTGTTGCTTGATTGTTTTGCTTTCGGTCGCACTTCACGGTGGTTCGCTCATGTTCCTCAAGCGCGACGGCGCCGCCGCGGCGACAGCGCGTATAACCGAGACCATCGCGGATGACAGCGTCGCGAAGGAGACGCCGGCGATTTCAACAGCTCGCGAAAGCGAAAATAGTCAGGGCCCTGTTATCTCCATCGCCGAGATGCGGGAGATACAGAGATCGGGCGCGCCGAATCTGGTTCTCGATGTGCGGGCCGAGCGCAACATCGCAAACAGCGATCTGCGGGCTCAGGGTTCGCTCCGGATTCCGCCGGATCGCGCCGTCGATCGTCTCACCGAACTTGACGTGCCGCGTCAGACTTGGCTCTTTGCCTTTTGTGCTTGACCGGACGAAGCTACCAGCGCCCGTGTGGCGCGAGAGCTACAAAAAGCGGGTTGGACCCATGCGCGCGCGTTAATGGGTGGTTGGGAGGCCTGGCAGGCAGCCGAGTTGCCCGTCGAAACGAAACCGTTCTCACTTGCCTGACAAACTCGCCGCGTAGTCATCCTAGTGGCGCAAGCCAGGATCCGCCGGGCTTTCGAATTTCTAGATGCCGGGTCGGGCCTGCTATCGCCAGCTTGCCCGGAATGACAATCGACTTAGGTGGCGCGTTGCCGAGGTTGCGCACCCTATCGTCACACCGGCATTGCGTCTTCGTGCGAGTGCAAAAATCTCTCCCACGCCGCCCGCGACGGCGCGACTTTTTCTTGAAGCCTTTGCTTGGCGCTTTCGCTGATCGGCGTGAAGTTCAGCGCGGCGTGGACGTTTTGTTCGAGCGGGGCCAGATGCTCGCAGCCGATGACGACGCTGGCGACAGGCTGGCTGAGATTGAATTGTAAAAGCTCGGCGGGGGAGGCGCGGCCGGCGCCCGAGCCGACCAACATTCCCTGTCCCATGACCTTCATCGACAGGATGCCCATGTTTTTCTTTAGGGCCACCGGCAGGGCGGCGTTCTCGAATGCCGGCATCGGCGCCATTTTTCGTTGGGCGATCGGATTCGCCGATTGCGCGGCGTTGAGCGCCATTAAGACCGTATCGAAGTCGTGGCGGCTGAGCGCTTCGGCCATGGCGGCGCCGTCGTTGTGGCCGGTGATGCCGATGAAGCGGGCGACTTTTTGCTGTTTCAATTGTTGGATGGCGGCGATGACGCCATTCGGACCGGACATGCGCTCGAGGTCGTCGAGATTGCTCAAGCTGTGGATTTGCATCAGATCGACGTAATCGGTTTGCAGGAACTTGAGACTGGACTCAACCGAGTGAAGAGCGCCGTCGCGTTCGCGCGGATCGATCTTGGTGGCGAGAAAAATTTCTTTGCGCCGCGGCTTGATAAATTCGCCGAGCCGTTTTTCGCTCAATCTTTCAATTGGCCGTCGCGTATACGAGCCCGCGGTATCGAAGTAGTTGATACCGAGAGTGAAAGCGCGTTCGAGCAAAGCTTGCGCGGCGTCTTCGCTATCGATGGAGCAGAAGCGCGTGCCGGAGCCAAAGCCGATGCAGGAAACCATCTCGGCGGTTTTGCCCAGGCGGCGTTTGGGCAAAGAATTTCCCGCCGCGCCCAAAGTGTTTTCCGCGGCGCCGAGCACGACTGCCGCTGTAGTAGTTTTCAAGAACTCACGGCGAGACCAACGCGTTTTCATATTGGCGCTCCTTTCCGAACTGCCGAGGGGATGGCTGACGTGGGGAGTTTAATCCAGACGAGCGTTCCAATGCCAGCAAAAACATTAGCCCGCTCGCTGATATTCAATCGTGACTGGCTTGAGCGGTCGGCGAAGGCGAGCCTTTAAGTCGTCTCCACCAGGGCGTGATCGCGGGCAAGATGAAAAATAAAATCGCCAGCGCAGTGATCGCGCCGGCGATCGGCCGGGTGAAAAAAATCGCCAGCGAGCCTTGCGAGATGATCAGGCTTTGACGCAGCGCCGTCTCAGCGAGGTCGCCGAGGACCAGGGCGAGCACGAGCGGCGCAATCGGATAATCGAGTTTTTTAAACACATAGCCGATGACGCCGAATAAAAGCATGTACCAGATATCCAGCATGCTGCTGTGCACGGCGTAGGAACCGATGGCGCAGACGACGATGATGAGCGGTGTCAAGATCGCAAAGGGTATGCGTAAAATTGCCGCGAAGAACGGCACGAAGGCTAGTACCATAATAACGCCGATGACGTTGCCGGTGTACATGCTGGCGATCAAGCCCCAGACGAAATCCGGTTTTTCTTTGAACAGCAGTGGGCCTGGCTGCAGACCCCAGATAATCAGGCCGCCGAGCATGACCGCCGCCGTGGGCGATCCGGGTATGCCGAGCGTGAGCATCGGCAGCATCGCGGCGACGCCGGCGGAGTGGGCGGCGGTTTCCGGCGCGACAACGCCTTCGATCTCGCCCTTACCGAATTTTTCGCTGTTCTTCGAGAACCGCTTAGCGAAGGCATAGCTCATGAACGACGCCGGGGTGGCGCCGCCGGGCTTGAAGCCCATCCAGAAACCGATAAAGGCACTGCGCACAAAGGTGCGCCAGTAGCGCGGCAGAATTTTCCAGGTATCTAGGACGACCCGAAACTTCATTCCGGTCTTCGCGCCCTGAAAAGTGAGCCCTTCTTCGACGCTGAGCAAAATTTCGCCGATGCCGAACAGGCCGATGACCGCGATGATGAAATCGAAGCCCTTCATGAGGCCGGTGATGCCAAAGGTCAGACGCAGTTGCCCGGTGACGATGTCGAGCCCGACCGTGGCGAGGATAAAGCCGATGAGAATCGTAACGAGAGACTTGAGCGGGTTGCCGCCGCCAAGTCCGACGAAACTCGAAAACGTCAGCAGTTGAATGGCGAAAAACTCGGGCGGCCCGAACTTGAGCGCGAGCTCGGCGAGAAGCGGCGCAAAAAACGTAATCAGCAGGATCGAAAACAGCGCGCCGACGAATGATGAGGTAAACGCCGCGGTAAGCGCTTGGCCGCCGTCGCCTTGGCGCGCCATGGGATATCCGTCAAACGTCGTCGCCACCGACCAAGGCTCGCCGGGTATATTGAAAAGAATCGAGGTAATGGCGCCGCCGAACAGCGCGCCCCAATAGATCGAGGTGAGCAGAATTATCGCCGAGGTCGGCGGCATCGTGAATGTGACCGGCAACAGGATCGCGACACCGTTGGCGCCGCCTAGGCCGGGCAAGACGCCGATGATTGTGCCGAGCAGTATGCCGAGCACAGCCACGAACAGATTGAACGGCGTAAGGGCGATCTGAAAACCGAGGAGTATATTCTCAAAGCCCATGAGTCAATAAACGAAGCCACTTCGCGCCCAGGGTATTGACCCCGGCGCCAGTTAAAAAATCGCAAAGGAGATGCTCGCCCCCGTTGGAAACCCCATTTAATAGTTGGCCACGCCGAAATCGGCGTGGCCAACTATTAGTAGCCCAGCCACGCCTCCAATGGTCCCTTCGGCATGGGAACGTAAAACCACTTCTCAAAGACCAAAAATGTAATCACTGGGATAGCGCAAGCGAGTAGTACGACTGCCGTCCAAGCATGGCGCCCAACCCAGCGCATATAAAATCCTATGTAGAGGGCCGATGAAACGTAGAGCCCGATCCAGTGCATGAGCAAGACCGCCGCCGTCGCGGGCCAGAGCACTTTGAGCACCGGACCGAGTTTTTCCCTCGTGATAAAAGAACGCCGAATCGCCTTGCGGGTCTCCTGGGTGACGATGACGGCGCAAGTCATCACCATCAAGAGCGCGAGCCAAAATGGAAAGAAGCCGCTATTCGGACCGTCCGACCCCCAGCCTATGCCAAGACGTAGTGCATCGAAGAGCACCAGCCCGCCGAACAAGACAAGTATCGAAGCGGTGATAAGATCGGCGGTGCGCATGCTATTTCTTCAGAAGGCCTCCCTTGGTCATCAATTCTCTGTGCAGCTTCTCGGCCCCTTCGAGCCATTTGACGTATTCGAGTCCGGTGGCGAACGCAGACTTGAGCGCCCCCTCGGAGAGGTATTTCTGGAATTCAGGGGTGTCGTTCAACTTTTTTAAAAAACCGATGTACCACTCGATCGCGTCCTTGGGCATATCGGGAGGGCCGAAGATGCCGCGCAACATCTGGTAGTGAATATCGGCGCCCAGCGCTTCCTTGAACGTCGGGATATCCTTCCAGTCAGGATCGGCAATGCGCCCAGTATCGAATACTGCGAGCGGGCGAACTCGACCTGCGCGCCAATTACTGGCACACTCAATTGGGTTATTGACCGTGGAGTCGATATGCTTGCCGACCAAGTTCACGCACACCTCGCCGCCGCCCTTGAACGGCACATAGGTGAATTTGATTCCAAGCGCCTGCTCCAGCTGGATCGTGATGATCTGATCCTCCTGGGCCGAGCCGGTGCCACCCATTTTCATCCGATCGCTACCGCCGGACTTTTCTTTGACTGCGGCGATGTATTCCTTGGCGGTTTTGTAGGGGGTTTCGGCGTTTACCCACAGGATGAATTGATCGAGCGCGATCCGCGCAATCGGCGACAGATCCTTCCAGTTGAAAGGAACACCCGTGTGTAAGGGAGTCGTGAAGAGGCTGGAGAGCGTAATGATGATTACATGGGGATCGCCTTTTTTCTCTTTCGCATAGAGAAAACCCTCGGCGCCGGCGCCGCCGGATTTGTTGATGGCGATCACCGGGCGGGGAGATAACTTATGCTTTTCGGCGATGCCGCCGATTAGCCGCGCCATCTGGTCGGCGCCACCGCCGGTGCCGGCGGGGATGACGAACTCAATGGGCCTGGTCGGCTCCCAGGCTTGAACCGCGCCTGCGAGGAGAATCCATTGAAAGAGCAGCGACGCCAGCGTGAGCAAGATGGAACGTCTGAACCTTGTCATAGCAATCTCCTTTGTGTTTTCGAGCTTTTCACCATGCTTGTGACCAAACGAAAAAACGGTTGCGGCGGAATTGACTTCGCTCGGATTCCTTACCGAGCGGCGATAGCGAACCGGCGATCGGGATACTTCGTTCACATGGTGCGCTGGCACTCATAACAGAGTCGCAAATTTATTGTCAAGGGGAGACCGAATTTGCGTCTTGACAAGAAACCGCTAGGTTCGATAGAACTGGTCTGACCATCAGACAGCTAGATACCACCCATGTTGCGCGCGATCAAGAAGACCAGGATTCACGAGGAAGTTTTTAGCCAGATCCACGAGCTGATCAAGGACGGCAAATTCAAAGCCCGCGATCAGCTGCCGTCGGAGCGCGAGTTGGCCGAGACTTTTAAAGTTAGCCGGACCTCGGTGCGGGAGGCGCTCCGCGCATTGGAATCCCAAGGACTCGTCGTCAGCAGAACCGGGATGGGTAACTTCATCGCCGATCTGCCGGTGGAATCGCTGGTCGGGCCGCTCGCGCGCTTGCTGATCGACGAAAAGAAGGCGCTGGCGGACGTGTTTGAGATGCGCAAGCTGATCGAGCCGCATATTGCCGCCTTGGCGGCGGAGCGGGCGACCAGGAGCGATATCGCGCAGTTGAAAAAAATCGTCGCCAAGCAGAGCGAGGCTGTGAGTCGCGATACGACGGGAGTCGAGGCGGACGCGGAATTTCATTTTACCATTGGGCGGGCGACTCGTAATCAGGCGTTGCAGAAACTGATTTCCGGTTTGATGGAGCTTTTAAGTCGGAGCCGCGAGGATTCGCTGCAAACCAATGTGCGCAGGAATGCATCCATCGACGCGCATCGCAGGATTATCGCCGCTATCGAAAAGCACGACAAGAACAAAGCGCGCGGCGAAATGCTGCGCCACATCACGGAGGTCGAAGAGAGCGTTTTATCGTCCGAGAATAATCAGCGTCACGGCAGTGAGAAAATCAAGGAGAGGAGGATTTCATGATCAAACGCGTGGAGGTCAACTATCGAGGGATCTTTCAGAAGAACCTCGGCAAAAAGATCGGCAGCGACATCGTCATGATCGCCAGCCGGATGGGCCAGAAGGCTTTTTCCAACGGCCGCTACAGCGATTCTCCGGAGCGAAACGGTATCCCGTGCAAATATTTCGCTTTCGTTTCCCCGGATCTCGCCGAGGAGGAATTGGAAGCGGAGTGCGGCGCCAAACTTGAAATCGACGAGGCCAACATCTCGATCGTCCTCGACGATACGATGTGCAAGGGCGTCGAGCCTGGGGGATGGCACGGTATCCGCCCGATCAACGAACGGGTGGTCAAGGACGGCTGTCTGCTCGTAGTTTCCAACAAGAAGCCGGAAGAGCTGCTCAAGTTCATCGGCAAGAAGCCGTACAACTATCGTCTGGCGATTCTCGATGGCGACGCCAGTCTCGCCGGGCTCTGGGTCAACAAGGATGATTTGACGCACGAGCGGATTCTCGGCGGCATCGCCGCCATCGATCCGTCCGTGATCAGCATTGAAGCGGTGGAAGCCTATCTGATGAACAAAACCAAGCAGAAGCATCGCGCCGAGGCTGCTCGCGCTGCATACGAGTCGCTGAGGCAGGAGGCCAAGCCGCTCAGAGTGAAGGTGGTAACTCCCGGCGATGGAATCGTGTGGACCCATGAGATTCCGGTGCTGCCCAAGTGGTTCGAGATGCAAGAAGGCGCGGTGGTTCCAGCGGTGAAGCGCGGCTTCGAAATGGGCCCGAGAGGACAAACGAGAAACCCGGGCTTCAAGCGCGGCACCACCAAGACGCAGAGGCCCGCAGTCAGATTCGATCTTTGCACCAAGTGCACCCTCTGCTGGGCCGAATGCCCCGACGAGTGTTTCGATCCGACCACGGACGGCTTTTACGACATCGACTATCAGTATTGCGTCGGCTGCGGCAAATGCGCTCAAGTATGTCCCGTCAAAGAATGCATCGTAATGGTGGATGAACTCCGATTCGAGGACGACTCGAGTCCGTGGGAGCACTGGAAAAAAGATTCTCAAGACTACATTCAGTGGGTCGAGGACAAAAAAGGCAAAGACCGGGTTTCTTACCCCGTTGTAACGGGCAAGGGTATCACCGTTACTCAGGGAGAAGTAATGCCCGAGGGAAAGATAGTGCCCGCTAGAAAAATCGAGGAGGTCGAAGTATGAGCGTCGCAGTCGCAACAGCCAAATCAGATCAATCAGGTGTCTACGAGCGAGAAGACCTTTTAAACGGCTGCCAGGCCGTCGCCCAAGGTGTGTGTCTCGCCGACGTGGATGTGATCGCCGCTTATCCGATACGTCCCTACACCGAAGTGATGGACGCCCTCTCGAAGCTGATCGCCGACGGGAAATTCGACGCGGAGTATATTATCGCCGACAGCGAGCACTCCCAGTTCGAGATCGTCAAGCACGCTAGTTCCGTGAATGCCCGCGCCTTCGGCGGATCGAGCGGCACGGGCTGGATGTACGGTATGGAAGCGCTGGTCGTTACCGCTACCGACCGTCTGCCGCCGCTTTTCGTAGTGGGCAATCGGGCTCTGGACGATCCGGGCGCTTTCGGTGTCGAGCACAACGACGCGATGGCGGTGCGCGACATGGGTTGGCTTCTCTGCTGGGTCACAACCCCACAAGAAGCGCTGGAGCATGTGCTGATCGGTTACCGAATCGCCGAAGACAAGAAAGTCAGGATGCCAATGGGATTGGCCATGGACGGTGCCTTTCTCACCCATTCGCAGCACATGGTGAAGATCCCGTCCGTAGAAGCCGCGAAGAAATTTCTCCCACAGTATGACCTTGCCGAGCGCCGCCTCCATCCCGACAACCCGATCTCCGTCGCGCCGCAGGCCAACGAGGATTGGGTCATAGAGATCCGCAGACAAAATTGGGAAGCCGCGAAGCGAGCCCGCGGAGTGATCATAGATGCGTATAAAGAATTCAACGACATTTTCGGAGAGCGCTATGCCGCGCCTTACTATTTCGACGAATTCATGACTGACGACGCGGAGGTAGCCCTGATCGGCATCGGCACGGTGGCGGCTCCGGCGCGCACGGCGGTCAGACGCTTGCGCGAGAAGGGACAAAAAGTCGGCTATGTGAACCTGCGCTGGTTCCGGCCGTTTCCGACCGTCGAGCTGCGCGAATCCCTGAGCCGCTTTAAAGCGGTCGGCGTCGTCGACCGGGACTTCGCCCACGGCTCGCCCGATAATTGCGGCATCTTGATGCACGAGGTCCGCTCGTGCCTCTATCCGGCGAAGAACCGTCCGGCAATCGTCAATTTCATGGGTGGTTTGGGCGGGCGCGATCTCTCGATCGCCGACACGCAGAAGATGTTCGAAATCACCCAACAGGCGGCGAAGAAAGATTCAATGGATGAATTCGTAACCTGGATCGGCTTAAGAGAGTAAATGGGAGGAGCAATTATGTCGACTGTACCGACAATCGATTACGAGAAGATCAAAGGCGTTCATAAAATTCCGCTGGAAGAACTTTATACTTCCGGCCATCGCACTTGTCAGGGCTGCGAGTCGGCGACGACGATGCGCGGCTTTATCAAGGCCGCCGGTTCGCGCACGGTGGTGACGGGATCCACAGGTTGTATGTATGTGGCCAACACTTCGTACATGACCACGCCCTGGATCGTGCCGTGGATGCACACGCAGCTTGGCGCCGGCGGCTCTTCGGCCGTAGGCATGGCCGCGGGCCTGCGCGCGCTCAAGCGCAAGGGCAAGATCAAAGACGAGAAGATCAACGTGATTAATTTTTCCGGCGATCTCGGCGCCGGAGACATGGGCGTCGGCGGCATCTCCGCCGCGCTGCAGAGCGATTACGATTTGCTGATTATCATGTACGACAACGAATCGGCCGCCAATACCGATATCCAAGCAACAGGCTCGACGACTTACGGCGCGCAGACGACCTTCACGCCTCCGGGGACCAAGCATCCGATCATGCAGCGGCGCTGGAAGAAAAATGTCGCCGGCATGCTCGCCGTCGGCCATCCGACCTGCCGCTATGTTGCCACCGCCTGCGCGACCTTTCCGCCGACGGATTATTTGAACAAGGTGCGCAAAGCGCTGGAGATCGGCGGTCCAACGTTCATTCATACTTACGATCCCTGCCCCAAAGGTTGGGATTATCACCCGCGCTATTCCAACGAGCTGGGCGAGCTAGGTATCAAGTGCGGTCTCTATCCGCTCTACGAAATCGTCGAAGGCAACGTCATTTACACCTGGGACGCGCGGAAGAGCGGCAAGGGGCGGATTCCGGTCAAGGAGTTTATTTCCAAGCAGGGGCGCTTCGATCATCTAAAAGAAGAACATTACGCGCATATTCAAGACATGGTCGATCAAATGTGGGAAGAGTGGCAAATTCCCGGCGTCGCGCCGCTGCGAGGAATCTTGAAGACTCGCATTTAATTTCGCCTGCTTCGATGTCGGTTTTGGCGGGGGGTGCAGTGCCGCCCCCCGCTACACGATACCGCCTAACTCACACGCCAGCTCGAACCGCGCCGAAAGCTTGAGCCTGGCATCGGTATTCGCTATGGTAGCGCGAATACAGCGAGGCTTGGGAGCTAATACCGTAGAGGAAAGCGCCTTCCACCGGTACATCCGCTTGAGTTCAATTTTAGCCTCCGAAGGTTTTTCACGCGCAGAGTTCGACCGCGGCCGCGCGTTGCTAACCAACGCGCCGGCACGCGGTTAAGTTTAACCATCAAGTAGCGCTGTGCAGATAAGAAACAGACACGCCGATCGGTCGGCGCAAAAAGCCGAGGAAAGAGGTAACCATGGCTACGTCAACTTCCGATGCTAAGAAAGAAGCCACCGGCCCGGTAATCTCCGGCGGCCATCTAGTCGCCAAGGCGCTTAAGAACGAAGGCGTCGAAGTGATCTGGACGCTCTGTGGCGGCCACATCATCGACATCTACGACGGGTGCATCGACGAAGGCATCAAGATCATCGACGTGCGCCACGAGCAGGTGGCGGCTCACGCGGCCGACGGTTACTCGCGTCAGAGCGGCAAGGTCGGTTGCGTGGTGACGACGGCTGGGCCGGGCACGACCAACGCCATGACCGGCATCGCCAACGCCTTTCGCGCCGAGAGCCCGCTTTTGATGATCGGCGGACAGGGCGCGCTTTCGCAGCACAAGATGGGCTCGCTGCAAGACTTGCCTCACGTCGACATCATGGCGCCGATCACCAAATTCGCCGCCAGCGTGCCGCACACTGAGCGAGTCGCCGATATGGTGTCGATGGCATTTCGCGAAGCGGTGAACGGCGCGCCGGGACCGAGCTATCTGGAAATTCCGCGCGACGTGCTCGATGCGAAAGTGCCGCTTGAGCGCGCGCGCATTCCCAAACCCGGCGCTTATCGCGCGTCGACAAGATCCATCGGCGATCCCGCCGATATCGAGAAGCTCGCCGACATTTTGGTGAATGCAGAAAGACCTTGCGCGCTCTTCGGCACGCAGGTTTGGACTTCGCGCGGTCACGATGCCGCTGTATCGTTGTGCCGCGCGCTAAACATTCCCGGCTACATGAACGGATCGAGCCGCGGCATTTTCGCGCCCGCTGATCGCCATGGCTTTAACCGCACGCGCAGTTTCGCCTT
>Ga0208454_1000055_pt1 | contig 83878 bp, 86 predicted proteins | sample EasRivMeERMZT100_FD_187530 | JGI IMG/M metagenome (GOLD analysis project Ga0208454, IMG submission 187530) | Soil microbial communities from meander-bound floodplain in the East River, Colorado, USA - East River MetaG ERMZT100 (SPAdes) (version 2) | ecosystem: Environmental > Terrestrial > Soil...
TGGCGGCCGTCTCCAGCAACCCCTCGTAGAGATCGCCCAGCCCTTCTTGCCGTGCGCTGTACCAGTCGAGTTTGTCGATCTCTGAGACAAGGGTAGATAACGTCGTGGGCTTCTTAATGAACGAGCTGGCGTTGCCAAAGATTTCCTTCACCAATGTGGAGCCATGGCCACCAAGGTGGATCAACGCGAGCTTGTAGGCTTCGAGCCGATCGGGCGCCGCCTTCGCTTCGAGATCGTCCCAGCGGTAACCAACCGGAATCTGCTCCTCGGTGCGGGTTTCCTTGGCCATCTTTAGAAACAGAAGGTAGGTAAGCTCAGTAACGTACTGGTGGTAAGTAACTCCGTCGTCTTTCAGCACGTTGCAGAGATTCCAAAGCTTAGCGACAATGTCGTGGGTGATGTTGTTCATGATCTATATATTTACTTTCCGGACAGGTTTACGCGGCGGTTTGCGGCCACAGCTGATCGTTGAATGTTTGTAGCACTTCTGCCAGTTCGCCGTCAAAAATACGATCGAGGCGGGCGAAACCTCCACCTTCTCTCCGAAAGATGAGATCGGGGTCGTCTAACGCGTCGCGGTCAACGATAAGATTGGCTTTTGTCTGAGCGGCAATTCTTTGCAGCCATTGGCGCTGTGGCGTCGTCCAACGGCGGGAACCAAGAACTTTTGTTAACGCCTGATCCACGCGCTGCTCGTACGGTATCAGTGCATCACCAATCGCAGCCTGTCGAATATAACCAACAATCCGCGCTGCGATATCTTGGTTGGTCATTTCGCGCCAGGCTGTAGCAAGATTCGATTCCGTAAAGCCAGCCCTGTCCAATTCCAACGCCAATTCGCGTAACTGTTTCCGGGTCAGCTCCTTAGGCCGAGTTAAGACTGTTATCAGCGCAGGTAAAGTATTGCTACGTTGCTTGATAAAGTCCGCGAACTCCTGCAAATAATCAGCTGGCTTTTTCGCGGCCCCGTAGCCATGCTCCGCACTGATCAGATTGTCCTCGTGCTCGGAAATGTAGATTTGCGGCGCGTAACTGCCCTCGCCCTTACGGTCGAGAATCTCACCTAGATCGGGATGCTCTGTGAACCACGAGGCGATGTCTCGCAGCGGCATTTGGCGCAAGCGGTCAATGAACTCGTCAGGCGGCATGCCTGCTACTGTTTCAAAGTCGTCTTTGTTCCGCTGGCTCAGGTGACGCTTCTTGCGTTGTAACTTGGCAATAAATTGCTCCCGAGCCAACGCTAGTTCCTCGTCACCAGCGACCTGCGCCATTTCTTGTGTGAGCTGAGTAAAAGTGATTTTCGGATCGACAACGACCGGTTTCATGTCCGTCAGATTCTGAAGCGCTTCATAAATCCGCACCGCATCGAATATACGAAAGGTCTCTTTGCCAATCCGGTCGCACAATCGGGTTGCGCGTCCGAGCATCTGATCAAACAAGATGCGGCTATTAACCCGACGTAGAAATACAAGATTGCAAATCTCCGGGACATCTATGCCGGTGGTAAGCAAGTCGACCGTCACGGCGATGTTGGGATTTCGCTCGTTCTTGTACCGGCGTATGAGCTGAAGCGGCTTGTCCGCGCTTCCCGTAATCTTAATCACGGCGTCGTCATCGACGTTGCCATATTGTTCACCGAGCGCATCTTTCAGCAACTTTACGACCAGGTCGGCGTGGGCGTCATTAACACAGAAAACGAGGGTCTTTTGCCGAGAGTTAGGATCAAGCTCCTTTGCAAGATAGCCACAAACGACTTTGTTAAAAGGCTCTGTAATGACCTTTCGGTTGAAGTCCTCAACTTCCAGATTGATTTCGTCCGGCGTGGTAAAAAGATCGATCTGGTTGCGCCGGACGTTATAGACGGGAACCTGTTCGCCAACTCGCCAATTGATACCCCCCTCGGACAAATCGGTTCTGATCTGGACGGGAGGTTCATGATCAACCAGAAAACCGTCGATGACCGCCTCTCGATAGCTATAGGAAAAGATCGGTCTGCCAAAGATTTCCGATGTATGTAAGGCGGGCGTAGCGGTCAATCCAATTTTGACGGCGTCGAAATAGTCTAAAACGCGCCGATACTTCGAGATGTACTCATCAAAACTCCGAAAGGTCAGTTCGGTATCCGAAAGTTCACGATCGAGCAGGTAGCCACGGTGGCATTCGTCCACCACTATGCAATCATACTGATCGATCGCCGGGGCCACCGTATCTTCGCCGGGATACAAAACCCGCTTCACCATGCCCTGAACCGTAGCGATATGAACAGCCGTGTCGGAATCAGGCTTTTGTTCCTCCAACTCCTTGATACCGAAAATATCGGCAAACGTTTGCAGGTTTTCCATGCGGGTGTCTTTGAACGCATTGGTAGCCTGCTCGCCAAGAGCTGATCGGTCCACAAGGAAAAGGATACGTTTAAAACGCTGCGCCTTTAGCAGGCGATAGATGAGTGCGATACAGGTTTTTGTCTTGCCCGTACCAGTCGCCATGGCAACGAGCATGTCGCGCCGCCCGCCTGCAATCCCTTTCTCAATCGCTCGAATCGCATCTTGCTGATAGTGGCGTAGTTGGAAGTCGTATTGCAACGGCTCAGCAGCAAGCTGCTCGTAAGACTTGTCTTCATCACGCTTCAATAACGCTAAGAGGCCTTCGGGTGTATACCAGCCATCAAGCGCATGAGCGACATTGTCAGTACGACGCACATCGCAGAACCAAATTCCGCTACGCGTTGAGAGTTGGCGCAAATAGGGACGGCCATTAGACGAGAAAACAAACGGGATCTGAAACTCTCCCCACGGTCGACCGAGCAGCTCGAGGTTATCGGACACATGAAAAGACCGACTATAACGTTTGGCCTGCTGTAGAGAGCCGGAGACGTCGATGTTCTTCCGCTTCGCTTCAACGGTCGCGAGCGGCACCAAGCCGGCAAATAAAGTGTAATCCGCCGGACCCGTGGTTGTCGGCCATTCGGCGATCGCTAAACACTTGCCTTTCTCTGGGCGCGCGCCATTAGCGTAGGTCATGTTCATCGAGTCGGCTTGCCAGCCAGCGAGTTTCAGCTGCTCATCGATCAACCGTCTTGTTTCCGACTCGTCCAGTTCAAGTGAATCCGCAGCAGCGGACGCGGCACTAAGAAAAGCCGTGACCACACTCTTCGACTGTGCTGGCGTGGCTCCTTGCTGCTCGACCAATCGACCTGCAAGTTCCGCCTTAGCGTTCTCGGTCTCGACAGCCAACTGCTCCCAAAACGACTGTTCATCCTTAGCCGCTTTGAGTTTCTGCTCTGTGTCCAGAAGCTGTTGCTCGGTTTCTCGGTGCGTGGCCCGATATTCTTCGAGAGCGTGACTCAGACGCTCTAACTCTGCACGGAGTGCATCACTTTCCTCCTTCGGCGCAGTGGGCGGAATAAACGGACCAGATTTGAACTGTGGGCTCTTAAAAGTTCGGTGATACCAAACCCCAAGCTGCCAAGAAATCTTCAGGCTACTGAGCGCTGTTGCATGATCGCCTCTAACAGCGTGACTTGCGGCGTTACCAGCTCGGCGAATCTCATCGAGTAGTTGCGCGACCTCGCGGGGAAGAATGCCTTCGTCCTGTAATCTTCGTATGAGATCGAACTGTGACTCTTCGGTAGAAGTCATCAATCCGACGCGCGAGGCGACATGCTGCGCGAGAGCTTCGCCAAATTGGCGGAGTTTAAGAATGCAGGTGTTGGGATCGTCGGTAAAATACTTTTCAGCCAACATTCCCAACCGGACAAGCAGTTGGTCATGTTCTTCGAGGTGAGCAAAGTTCGTCAGTTGAAGAGAACCAGACGCCATTTAGTTCTAACTATCATCGCACATCGCAGAACGTCGGAGCCGTGTTGGTGATCGGAAAAACCGTGATCGTGAATTGTGTTTGTGAGTCGTGAACGTGCGAATCGTGTTCGTGAAAACCTGCTCGTGAATCACGGATGCGGCTACGGTTATTATGAAAGGAGAAAGCGACCGTGACCAGCAAACCCGACACCCTATTAGGACCGGATTTTACGGACTATCGCCCTCAATGTCCAATAAAAATAAAGGATGAAGGCGAAAGGATGAAGGATAAAGGGCGAGGACGTGGTCGTGGCGAACGTGCTCGTGCTCTGACACGGACCAGAGCGTAGTCGTGGCGGACGTGTCGAACGTGGTCGTGATTCCGGAACTGCCGTTATAAATAATTTTTCTAATGCTCTGTTTTGGCTGCGGGGTCAGACTTTTACGACTCGACTTTCTTCTAAGAATTGGGATCAGAGAACCTTTTTTGATTTGCACTCGCAATCGAAAACGCTGCTCACGTCTAGTAGCCGTTGACGGCGCGACCGCGGCGGGCTCGGCTGCATCCCACACCGGCGATGGAGATTTTAACAAAGGACGGCGGGAAAAGAAAAGGATTTTTGCCTAGCGAATGGGACTATATCATTATGCCTGCTTGAACAGCTGAATCACTTCCGCTCCAGCCTTCAACCCATCCAGATAATCCGCCCAGGCCTGCATCATCTTGCGCCGCTCGGGGCGGGGGGGGGATCAAACTCCTTTTATCACTTATTTAATTAACGAGATTTTCTCGGTTCAAAATTACCCGTTGCCCCCATAGATTTCCCCGTTCCTTCGCCCTTGGCTTTTCGCAATTGAACCCAGTAGCGCTTAGGGTAACGCCGCCCACAAACCTTTTAATCGGCCGAACCCAAAGCCTTCATTTAGCCGCACTCTAACCTTGCAATTGGCCGAACCCTAAAGTTACAATCGGCCGATGCCCGAGAGAGCCCTCTACCCGCGCTTCGCCGAGCCGCGTCTCACCGAAGCGCTTGCCGATTCGCCGATCCTGCTGATCCACGGTCCGCGCCAGTGTGGCAAAACCACATTGGCGCAGATCGTTGGCAAGCGCAAAGGCTATGCCTATGTCAACCTTGATGACGATGTATTGTGCGCGGCAGCGCAGGCCGATCCGGTAGGGTTTGTCGGCGATCTGCCGGAACGCGCAATTCTCGACGAAGTGCAACGAGTACCGGAGCTATTTAGCGCATTGAAGGTGGCCGTCGATCGTAATCGTATCGCCGGCCGCTTCATCTTAACCGGCTCGGCCAACGTCCTATTGCTGCCAAAGCTCTCAGACTCGCTGGCGGGCCGGATGGAAATCCTGCGGCTCCATCCGTTGGCGCAGTGCGAACTCGTGCGTCGAATACCTGGATTCCTCCGTAGCCTTTTCGCGGGTCGCTTCAGGGTACGACAAACGGATCGATTGGCTGGCCAGCTCGCCGAGAAAATCGTTGCCGGCGGATATCCAGCGGCGTTGGCACGGCCTGCCGGAAGACGCCGCGCGGCCTGGTATCGCGATTATCTTGATGCGCTTGTTCAGCGCGACGTGCGCGATCTGGCTCGTATCAGTTCACTCGATGTATTGCCGCGATTGCTTGCACTGGCAGCGTCACAGACGTCTCGGCTACTGAATGTGGCGGATTTAGCGTCGCCCTTCCAAGTCAGCCGACCGACTATTCGCGATTACCTCACGCTGTTGGAGCGCGTGTTCCTTGTTGATTCACTTCCCCCTTGGCATAGTAACCGCTTGAGTCGACTCATCAAGACGCCAAAGTTGCATGTCGGTGATACCGGTCTCGCATGTTCTCTACTCGGGATCGATGCCCGGGGCCTACTCGCCGATCGGCCGCTGCTGGGCCAGCTTCTGGAAACGTTCGTTTTTCAGGAATTACGACGGCAGGCCAGTTGGCACGATGAGCCGTTAACTTTCTATCACTATCGCGACAAAGACGGCGTAGAAGTAGATATCGTTATCGAGCAGGGATCACGTGCCTTGGCCGGCGTGGAGATCAAAGCGTCTGCTACAGTAACCGCAGCGGACTTCCGGGGACTGCGCAAGTTGAAAGATGCTTCGGGCAAGCGTTTCGTTTCCGGGGTTGTCGTTTACGACGGTGAAACCAGCGCAAGCTTCGGAGAATGCCTCTACGCCGTGCCGCTCCGTGCGCTCTGGGAGACGACGTGACTAAACTCCGTCGTGCGAACTGGCGTCGAGCAAAAAATCCGAAGCATCGTGTTTATAAAGGCGATACCAAATGAAGAAGCGTATCTCTTCAAAAGTCTCCAAAACTGATTGAAAAGCATTGCGTGCGATGAAGGAGCACCAGATCAAGCTATCGAAGGCACATCCCGAGATCGATCTTAAGCATGGGGTGCGGGGTCAGACTTTTACAACTCGACTTTCTTCTAAGAATTGGGATCGGAGAACTTTTTTGATTCGGACTTGAAACCTCAAACGCAGCGAATATCATTAAGCTCTTCACGGCCCGGCGCGGTCGGCTAGGTCTCGCACGGCGACGAGAACTTTAACAAAGGACGGCGGGAAAAGAAAAGACTTTTGCTTGGGGTGGAGATTTACGCCGTTTCAATCATTCCAGCCGTTCAACCGCGTCGCTCCGTTCCAATCGTTGGTTGGACACGAACAGACGTGGGGAGTTCCACGTTTCCGGAATTCCGGAAACGTGGAAATGACCGACGCTTACCGTCGTCCGTAGCGAGCTGCCTTTTCTTCGACCAGGAACCCAATCTTTCTTTTCTTCGCCTCCGGCGGCGCCATCAACTCGCATACCGGAACACGTTCCAGTCGTTCCAATCGTTCAACCGCTGCGCTCCGTTCAAGTCGTTCTCTGGATTCAAAACCAGCCGCACGAAAGCGCGCATGATTTCGATATTGACTTGAATGGCGCGTTCGCTCTTCAGGACCGTCGATAGGATTGCGACGCCCTGCTCGGTAAAAACATACGGCAAATAGCGACGCCCTCCTCGGCCCGCCATTTTTGATATTCCACTTTGGAATCTCAACGCGCCAACTTCTTCCGCGTTTCCGGAATTCCGGAAGTGTGGAAATGACCCGAACGAGGCAATAGATCGTCGATGCTTTCGGAAAAACGCTTAGGAGACCTTGGTGGTGTGGTGCTTATCGACGTCGGCCAACAATTCATCCACATTGTAGCGGGAAAAATATTCTCGACGCCACGCTTGATAATCAAAAGGCTCGCGGGACACCAATGCAAGAAAGCGTAAGGCGTTGACAGGACCTAAACTATCGCTTAGCGCCCGCACGGCCTGCTCGCGCAATTCTCGTTCGGTAAGTTGTTTAGCCATTTCGTGTGACCTGGTAAAAATGACCAGACTTTGTCACCGTCCGACGGCAAATTTTGCTTCGTTCAGAGGAATTTCCACCGTCTTGCGATCGTGTTTCATGAAGTTAAAAATCGCAAAACCAATAACCTTTCCTTTTGCGTCCACACGCTCGAAGATGTCCGGGCCGATAGATCGGAACGATCCCTTGCGTTTGGCGAAGGTCACTTCGAGAAAATCTCCTTCTTCGTCAAACCACACTTTTAACCGTGCTACTCTTTTGGCCATATTTGCTTCGCTCCTTTCATTTCATCGGTAAAGAATGCCGTGATCACGAACGCGTCGTCTTCTAAAATCTTGACCGCGACCATCAGATGCTTCGACCCGGCCGGACCTCGTGCATAATGACGATAGTATACATGCACTGACGCGTCTTTGTGACTGGTATAGACCACGTCGGGCTTTCGCAAAACCTCTCCGATTCGCCGCTCCTGGCCGATCATTTCTGGATGTTCCTGGATGTGAAGCAGGCGTTCATCCGTCAGTCGAACGGTCCTATCCGCGTAATCCAGTAGCCGCCGAGTTCGCTCAGCCATGATCTATTCTAAACCACTGACGAGTTCGAGGTCCGACTTTTACGACTCGACTTTCTTTGCAGAATTCGGGTGGGGAAACTTTTTTGAGTCGTATTTAAAACTGCAAACACCGCTTCAATCTTTTAGTTATTGACGGCCCGGGCGCGGCGCGTTCGGCTACGTCCCACATCGGTGATCGGGGATTGTAACAAAGCCTGGCGGGAAAAGAAAAGACTTTTGCTTGGGGCGGAGATTTACGCCGTTCCAATCGTTCCAGCCGTTCAACCGCTTCGCTCCGTTCCAATCGTTGGTTGGACACGAACACACGTGGGGACTCCCACGTTTCCGGAATTCCGGAAACGTGGAAATGACCGACGCTTACCGTCGTCCGTAGCGAGCTGCCTTTTCTTCGACCAGGAACCCAATCTTTCTTTTCTTCGCCTCCGGCGGCGCCATCAACTGGCGGATGGCGGCAAATAATCTCTTGATGTCGGCATCATGCGCGGTGACCGCGCGTTCCAACTCTTCCAACTTCGCCGTTATATCCTTTCGTAGTTCAACCGTCTGACGAAGCCTGATGAACGCTCGGACCACATACACGCTCATCCGTACGGCGTGCGGGCTATTGAGCATGTTAGCGGCCATGATCGCGCCGTATTCTGTAAAAACGTAAGGCAAATATTTGATATTCTCGCCCCGTTTCAAGATCACAGTCTGTGATCTTGAAGCCACGATTCCGCTCGCTTCATCGCGGGTCAAACGAAATGTAAAATCCTCCGGAAATCTCTCGCGATTGCGTTTGACAGCTTGATTGAGTACACGGGTCTCGACGCCGTAAATTTTTGCGAGATCGGCAGCAAGGATGACACGCTGACCTCTGACAACAAGGATAGATTTCTCAATCGGAACCGATTCACGACTCGCCATGATCAGCAATTCAATCACCTACGCTTATCTCAGAGGGCTTAACCCTGTGACCGGAAAAGACTTGAGTAGACGTTTCTCGGACTGGCCGGGCATCATTCGAAGCGGCATCCAGCTATATGAAGCTTTGGGCGACGAAGACGGCGGTTATGCCGGCGATATTCGCGTCACGAATGAGTGGGCCAAAATACTCAACGTGAGCGATTGGTTTGGCTGGATCGGATTTGAAGATGTGCCCGAGTCCTATTTTAAGGACGTCTAAGGCCGTTCCAAACGTTCCAGCGTTCTACCGCTTTCCTTCAACTTTGCTTCGCGGCGCTCAGGACAGGCGCTCCGTTCGATAACGTTCCGCGGTTCAATGAGTCGGTCGAAGCATTCCGACGTTCAAGGACAGATTCAGTTGGAGAACTTCCACGTTTCGAGACTTCTAGAAACGTGGAAATGAAGCCGGAAAATCGGCTTGAGGTCAGGCGCGAGTTTTGACTTATTTTCGTCTGATAAACAGTTGCTGCATCAGCTTATCCCACTCGGCGTATTTTTTCTCTGCTTCTTCCACCGAGTATTTTTCGTCGATGTAGGATTTCTTGAATTTTTGCGCCAATGATCCGATGTCTTCGCGCGGCGGCGACGAAGGCGCTCCTCAATGACTTCTATGGCTCATGCTTCCCCAATACGAGGTGTTTCGTCGTATCCGTCGAACGCATCGCGGACGATTTCTTCGAGTTCCTCAACCTCTTTGTCGCTGAGGGCTTTGAATTCGTTTTGGCGCCGCCTCTTCGAAAGCGTTCCGCCGTTCTGGCGGATGAAGAGGAGAAGGTTTTCGGCGAGCCGGTCAGGCATTTCGACAGTGTCCATGATGCGGCGTAGAGCCGCGTCATGTCGGCGCAGGTAATCGATCTCGCGCGGCAGATCGAGATCGACCGTACGCTGGACACATGAATACAAGAATTCCGCCGCTTGGGTGCAGTCGAAGTATCGATATAGATCTGCCGTGTCGTTTAGAACCTCCACGTTGCGGTCTGGCGTCGGCCGCCAGTCAATGAAGGGCATTAAAGACCGTGAATGTGCCTGGAGCGTTGTCCGGTAGTCGTCGATGCGATCAAGCATGACCGAGGAAACCGGAAAAATCATGCCCGACGGGGTGAACTTCCGCTCGGCCAAAACATGGTGGATGAGGCATCGATGCAAACGGCCATTTCCGTCCTGCAACGGATGGACATACACGAAACCAAAAGCCGTCGCAGCAGCCTGCAAAACAGGATCGAGGCCGGCGTCTCCCATCCGCTCGTTGGCGTCGAGCAAACCATTCATAAGATCAGGCAGATCCGTTGGACGCGCGCCAATGAATTCCGGCAAGGGATCGCCATTGTGGTCGCGCTCACCGAGAAAGACACCGTCCGGACGAAGGCCTGGCCGCATGAACCGAGTCTCTTCGATCAGCACGCTGTGAAGGCGCATTATTTCATTGAGGCTGAGCTTGCTCCGGCCAACCTGCATGACGGCGCGGCCCCAACGCTCAAGCCTGTTCCGCGGCGGACGCTCGCCTTCTATTTCAAAGCTCGCAAGGCTATCGGCGAGCAGCAGGAAACTCGCGGCGCGGGCGAAGAGATGTCCGCCGGTGCGGCCAACGGTCGCGCGCGCCTTTTCGGCAAACCCCAGATCGAGGTAGTCAGCGAGCGTCTTGGTCCGGCGAATCACGGGACAGAAGCGTCTTGTGCCGAGAAGATTGTCCCGAACGCGGTGGCGCCGGGACGGGCGTGGCTTAGCGGTAAAGTAGGCATTCGGGTCGAGGGCATCGATCGCTGCGACGTTCTGAGCGTCAGGTAAATCGAGGGTCCTGCCGGTCAGCCATTCATAGAGAAACCAGGCGCGTCGAGACGGCATGCCGGTCGGCGTGCTGGCGACAAGCTCTTGCAGCACGGTCGGAGGCATGGCGTCGAAAGCACGTCGGAGAATGAGAAGATCGATATCCTCATGTCGAAGAGCGAATGTCAGTTGGTCGGACAAACCGTCTCCGGGCCAGTACCGCTTGTCGAAGACCCGCCAGACCCCCTCCTCCCGGTGGCTGCCCCGCACATGCTTGTCCGAAACACAGCTGGGCCGGCGAACGGGGGCCGAGAGAGAGAGCGCGGCCACGAGCGCAGCTAAGCCCGCGAGCCTGGTCTCACGAGGGAGCAGGCTCTCTTGAAATGTCTGAACGGAACTATGATAGGAGGCCATAGCGTCGAAAACCATTAACTAGTGTCGAAAACTACCCAATATTTATCAATGTGGACAAAAATAACGATATCAGCTCCTAATGTCGAAATCCATTAATTTGTGTCGAAAATTAGCGCAATAATTGGCTTTAAGTCGAATTGTACGACAGGAGCTTACCGCTTTCTTGCGCATCAGCACTAACCCAACTTCCACACTTAGAAGGTCGGAATTCTGGAAAATCAACATGTTAGTTCTTCAAGTCGCCACTACATTTTCGCCACAGCGGGTGGGCGTAGCCGCTGTGGCAGGGTAAGACCGAGACGTTGGAGGAGCAGTTGTTGCTCGCGGTCAGGCCGTACCACGCAGCGAAGCCGTAACTCCCGGTCGGAGCCATCTGCCAACGGCAACACGATGTCAGCCGAGTGGATGCGCGACAGCTCAGTGAGAATCGTGCGCGGGGAATCGCCCAGCCCGGCGCGGGATTGCCACTTCTGGAGCGTCTTCCACAACGCGTAGGCGAGAAAGCAGATCAGAATATGCGTCTTGATGCGCTCTTGTTTGTGATGTCCGATCGGACGGATGCACAAGTCGGATTTGTGAATGCGGAAGGCGGCCTCCGCTTCGCTGAGCTGGATGTAGGTCTTCCACAGCTCCTCGTCAGTCCACTCGTGGATATTACTGCGCAGGATGTAAGTGCCTTCACTGAGCTTGGCCCAATCCTCCCACTGAGAGCTTTTGCTCCACTGAAGCTTTACCCCAGCGGCTAGCGCTTTATGCTCGCCGATCATAATCGTGTAACGGCCCGCCGCCCGTGAGTTTCTTTCCAACAGCCGCCCGATCTGGCGTTCCAGCTTGCCACGGTCGAGCAGCTTTCTGCTCTTCTCGATGCGTCGGGTGAGGGACTCAAGACCCTCTTCGATACGCTTGGAGAACCTCTCATGCATCGCCTTTTCTTTCTCCATACGGCTCGCTGAACGACACAACAGGAAAGTCTCGCTACCGTCAGGCCCAGGGCAGATCTTCACTTCGACCTCTTGGCGAATTTGGTGCCAATCGGTCGGGTCCGAAAGCTCTTTGGAAAACCGCTTGAGCTCACTGCGCGCGGTGCCGATCACATAACGGCGCTGGGTGCTGTTGAGCCAGGCGATGTTCTTAGCGCTCACCATGCCGCGGTCCATCACCCAGACCCGGTTCACCTTGCCGAATCGACTCTCCATCGACTCCACGATCTGTTTGACCGTCGTCACATCGGTGGTGCCGCCAGAAAATATCTCGTAGCCCAACGGCATACCCTCACGGGTGACCACCAGCGCGATGTTGATCTGCACGCAGTCCGGCCGATGATCGCGGCTGTGGCCGCGCTCGGCGATGGCCGGATCGCCGACCCCTTCAAAATACGTGCTCGTCACATCGTAGAGCAACAGATCGTAGTCCAGGTCAAACAGCTCTCCTAACCGTTGGACCAAATGCTTTTCAATCGCTTCCTTGTGCGGTAACACCCGGTCTAGTGCGCGGTACAAACGCTCGTCGTAAATTTGTTCGCTTGACACTCCCAGCAGATCCTCGAGCGCCGTGGTGCGATACCACCGCTCGGCGACATGTAACTCACTCGATGGCTCGCACAATCGCGCCGTCACCAAAATGGCAACCACCTCGGCCCACGACACGCTCTCCCGACCCCGTGGCAACAGATCGCTTAACAGCTCATCGAGCTTGAGCGCACGCCATAATAACCAGCCCAGCCACACCGCACCGAAACTGCGCGAGCGTTCCAGCCCAATGGCATCGAGCTTTACCGCTACCGCTTCACCGCGCTTGGATTGCTCGAACAGCTCTCCCTGAAAAGACCCGTTCACTTGCCCGCAAATACTTCGCGCCAGCTCCTTAGCCCGTGCGCGCCCTTGCTCATCCAACTCCCCCAACTGCGCCACGGTCTCTTGCACGATCTTGGCGCCGCGTCTGACCGAGCGAACCAATTGCCAGTACACATGAGTCTTGCCGTCTTTACGCCGTGTGGTGTGTCGCAAGTACACTCACGCACATTCTCACGACCGCGCGACGGCTGACAAGATACTTGGTCGCCACTACATCAACGTTTTCGCCTCGATTTAAAACCAGCACCTAATTTTACAACGATTTTCGCTAGCCATCCGGCGGGAAATTTTTTAAACCGCCAGCGAGTGTGGAATTTCGGCTAGCTCCGCAGCGCTTGCGCGGCCAGCACAGAGCGCCAGTGCAAAAATGATAAGACCGATAGGACGCATCGGGCTCATTGAGACAGAGATCACGGCTTTTCTCATGACGTCGACCTTTCCCGACTCTATTGACGAGAAGGACTTAACTCGGATTCAAAATACTCTTGAGTTTCGCCGCTAAAGTTGGATTGAGCTTAAAAATTCCCGCAACTAGTTTTTCCATTTCTTGGCCGGTGATCGGTTCGATGTCTAGGTTCGCTTTCTTGGCGTCGGCGAGGAATTCCGCATCCTTCATCGTCGCGTCGAATGCCTGTCGCAGAGTTGCCACCCGCTGTTTTGGCGTGCTTGGCGGCGCAACGTAGGGGCGATAAAAGTCGGCTGGATCTTGGACCCCGGCCTGAATCAATTGGCGCCCTTCGTCGGTTTTAGCGAAACTCTGCGCCAACGGCACATTGGGCAAGTCAGGATGCGGCTTGGACAAAGCTTGGAGCACGACGATGGCTTCGCCGGACTGAATCGCTTTGCTCCAGGTCGAGCGAATCGAATCCCAAGTCCAGCAGCCACCGGCAAGCTCGCCGCTCTCGGCCGCTAGGCGAATCTCCGCGGTTCCCTTGTAGCCGGCGACGAGTTGGATCGGCAGCGCAGTGGTGGCGGCGAGCATGCGCGCCATATCGTCCGGTGCGCCGCCGCCGATGCCGCCGATCTTTACTGGCGTTTTCGAGGCCAGCCATTTTTCCGCGCTGGTAATGCCGCTGGCTTTGGTAAAGGCGCAGGCGCGGCTTTCTTTGATCGGCGAGCCGATGAATTCAAATTTAGTCGCGTCGAACTCGATGCCGGGCCGTTTGAAAAGTTGATAGAGAAACCAGCCGCCGTGAAAGTGGCCGATGGTGAGGCCGTCGGGCTTAGCCACTTTATACATATGGTTGGCGCCGATTAAATGGCCGGCGCCGGGCATGTTCTCGACCACGATCGCCGGTTGGCCGGGGATCTGTTTGCCGAGATGGCGCGCGATCGTGCGCGTGTAGGTGTCGAAACCGCCGCCGGCGGAGGTGCCGACGATAATGCGGACGGTTTTGCCCTTGTAGAACTCTTCTTGCGCGATGCCTTGATTGGCCGCGATCAACGTCGCGCCGAGCAACAGCAGCTTCAGATTCACGATTCGCATCCGTATCATGCGCGCGCGCTCCTTTCGTCTAAGGCTCGGCGAATGTAAGAAAAACAAAAGTTTGTGTCAAGGCGGTTGCTAAATTCGCCAAAGCCGTCGAGCGCCTTGATTCACGTCGCGGCGTTGCTCTATGGTAGGCGCGGCAAGGTAATTTGGGAGGACGCGATGAATCTGATCGGCTTAATTTCACCTAACACGACCGACGATACCTTGGTCGACGTCTACAAAATCTTTCCGAAAGATATCCGGATCGAAGGGCGGACTTTGACCGTTAGCAAATATACTGACGACGAGTTTCATCGCGCGGAGCTATCGTTTTTGGACTTGGTGCGCGATCTGGCGCGTCTGCCTTTGGACTTTCTGATGGTCACCGGCGAGCTGTTTCTCTCTTACAAGGGTCCGGGTTCGGATAAGGAAATTTTAAAACTGGTTCAGAATATCACTCAGACTCCGGCATCAACGGTACTCACCGCGGTGTCACGAGGCTGCCAAAGGCTTGGGCTCAAGCGCGTGGTGATGGCTTCACCGTTTCCCCAAGACCAAGACGAGCGGCTGGTGAAATTCCTGGCCCACGACGGCATCGAGGTCGTCGCGTTTCATGGTTTGGGTTGTCCGAACGCCAACGTTATCTGGGAATTGCCGCCGGAAACCGGTTACGAATTGTCGATGAAGTTGCTGCGCGCACATCCAGAGGTGGATGGTGTGTATATGCCGTGCAACAAATGGCGCACCGTTTCGGTCATCGAGCGTATCGAGCGAGAAAGCAAAAAGCCTGTGGTTACCAACACCCAAGCGTGGACGTGGGAGGCGCTGCGGCATATGGGTATGAAGAATCCGGTCCCGGGATTCGGACGGTTGTTGCGCGATATCGATTGACTTGGCGCGAGGGGGTCGGACGATGTGAAAGAGTTGGCGGCAGTGCTTGTTTAGTGGAGCGCGGCCGCGAGCGACCGTGGCGCTCAGTCAGTTTGACACCCCGCTGCTACGGCTGTAGATTTTCCAAACTACCGCGGCGTTAGCAATGTTCGATAGAGTTCGACCGTTTGAGGAAAGATTATGATTAATTCCACTGGCTTGGCGGCGACGCATATGGAGTGCCGCAATCTGCAAGAATCGCTGACGGTAATGACCGAGCTGTTGGCGTTCGAAAAGCTTTCCGAGAAAGCGGATGAAGCGACGCTCAAGCATCCAAACACGCATTGGTTATTGGTGCTGCACGAAGCCGGTCCTAATGCCCCGGCCAAGCCGATGCACAATCATTGGGGAGTGCGCGTGGTGAGTCCGGAAGAAGTTGACCGCGCTTACGATTACCTGGTCGCGCACAAGGCCGAGTATAAACTCGGCGCCATCGGCAAGCCGACTTGGAGTCATGGCTCTTATTCCTGCTACTTCGTCGAGCCGGGGACCAACGGCTGGGAAATCGAGTGTTACGAGGCGTTCAACCGCAAGCAGACGACGGCGGAAAGATTCGGCGCGGTGAAGATGGCGCATTGGGATCAGTTGCTGCCGGAAGAGCGGTTCCCCGGGCGGGGCTATGTGCCGCAAGGATTTACCCATGGGACCTTGGTCTCGACCGATATAGAGGTGAGCAAGAATTTTTACATGAACGTGCTGAACTTGGACGTGCATCGCTTCAGTGATCATGTGATCTACATCAAGCATCCGAGCACTAAGACATTCGTCGTCTGTGCGTTGCGGCAGAACGCGCCGGTGTTCTCGCCCAACTTTCGCAATACCTTGACCGTGGCGTCGACCGATGCGGTGAAAGCGGCCTACCGAAAATTCAATGAGTCGGGCAAAGAGCTGGGCGTGAGTGAATTGTTTGAGCTTAAAGAAACGGACACTTTCGCGTCGTTCTGTTTTCGCGACCCGGGAAGCAATTGTTGGGAGATCGCGGCGGGAAATTGACAGGCTGGGAATTGCCCTCACCCTTCTCCTTCGACTTCGCTCAGGACAGGCTCTCGCCCGCAAGCGGGCGAGGGTTAAGAAAGGAACTATGACTGAGAAACCACTCGAACAATTGGGGCTCGGCGATTTGCGCGGAATTATGCGGCAGAAGGCGCCGGCGGAAGCGTGGCACCATTTCAACGGCGCGGCCGAGACCAAGGCGACGTTTCGCCGCAATCCGCGTGCGTTTCAGCAGTATCTATTTCGCCAGAAAATTTTTCACGATGTCTCCGACCCGGATATTTCCATCGAGCTGTTCGGCCACAGGTTGCCGATTCCAGCAATGACCGCACCGGTGGGAAGTTTTTGCTTAATCAGCAAGGAGGCTGAGCGCCAAGTCGCCGAGGGAACCGAGCGCGCCGGCGCGATGATGTTTACCAGTCAAGCGGCGAAGTTCGATCCCAAGGGTTGGCGCAGTGCCGCCAAATCGCCGCTGGTGTTCATGGCGTACATGAACCGCGGTCGAGAGGAAGTCGAAGCATACGCCAAGACGGCGGAGGATTTGGGTTTCGCCGCGGTGGGGATCACCATGGATACGGTAAAGCCGGTGAAGATCGGCGACGAAGTGCCGCTCTCGACCAAGGACGGCAAACCGCGCAAAGGCCACAAGTCGACGCCCAAAGATATCGAGTGGATGAAGCAAATGGTGAAACTGCCCGTGGTCGTCAAAGGAATCATGGGCGCCGATGACGCGCGGGTGGCGGTAAACTCCGGCGCCGACGCCGTGATCGTGTCCAATCACGGCGGGCGTATTCTCGATTTCAACCGTTCGGCCTTGGAAGCGCTGCCCGAGGTCGTCGATGCGGTGGGCAACAAAGTGCCGGTACTGCTCGACAGCGGTGTGCGCAGCGGCGGCGACATTGTGAAAGCAATGGCTTTGGGCGCTAAGGCTATTCTCACCGGCCGGCCGGTGGCTTGGGGCGTCGGCGCATTCGGCGCGGCCGGCGTGGAGCGCGTGTTCAACATTTTTGCCGAAGAGATGCAGCGCGTGTTGGTCATGACCGGCGTGGCGCGGGTGCGCGACGTGAGCAAGGCGATCTTGTTTCGTGACACGGCGGACGGAGTGCGTGCCTTATGATTTATGTCATCTGGGGAATTGTCTTCGTCGGCGGCATTTGGATGATCTCGACCTACAACACGCTTACCTCGTTGCGCCTGCGCATCGACAACGCCTGGCGCCAAATCGACGTGCAGCTCAAGCGACGCTACGATTTGATTCCTAACTTGATCGAGACCGTCAAAGGCTACATGCAGTTCGAACAGGACACACTGCAAAAAGTGATCGAGGCACGCAGCCAAGCGATGGGGTCGAAAGGAGTCAAAGACGCCGCCAATGCCCAGGCCGCGTTGAATCAGTCGCTGGGGCAAGTGTTCGCGTTGATGGAAAATTACCCGGACCTGAAATCCAATCAAAATGTCTTGAACCTGCAGGAAGAGCTGACCGGCACCGAAAGCCGGATCGCCTTCGCGCGCCAGTACTACAACGATCTTGTGACGCAATATAACACGAGACAGAAAGTGTTCCCGTCGAATATGATCGCCGGTTTTTTCAAATTTCAGGCGAGCGAGTTGTTTAACGCGCCGGAAACCGAAAAGGCGCTGCCCAAGGTCGATCTCAGGTTGAGTTCTTAAGTAACTGAATTCGCGAGCGGGGTTTAAACCCCGCTCGCGACCAAAGGGGATGCTCGCCCCCTTTGGAAACCCCATTTAGTTGTCCCCACCTCAAGAGGTGGGGTTAAATTGAAATCGAGGTTTTCCCTGCCGGAGATTGGCCAGCCCCAAGACTTTGTCGCGCGCCAGAACCGCAATAGTTGGATCAGCGCGCTGATCATCTTCAGTTTCATCCTGTTTTTCATTCTCGTCGGGCTGTCGGTCGATTACGCGTATGTCAATTCTTTTTCGTCCGCCGCGGCACCGATTCCGATCGCGACGCTGTCGGCTCTGGGCTTTTCGACGATCATGACGCTTGCGGGATTTTACCACGGCGCTGATTGGGTGCTCGCGTCGGTGGGCGCCGAGCTGTTGGACGGCAAGATTCCCGAGCACCGAGAGCTGCACAACGTCATCACCGAGATGGCGCTGGCCTCGGGCTGTCCGATGCCGAAGGTATTCGTCACTTACGATCCTGCGCCCAATGCGTTCGCCACCGGGCAGGATGAGAAAGCGTCGGCGATTTGCGTGACCACCGGGCTGCTCACCTTGCTCGACCGTGACGAAACCCAAGGCGTAGTGGCGCACGAGATGGCGCATATCCGCAATCACGACACCCTGGTGATGGTGCTGGTGAGCGTGCTCTTGGGCGGTATCGCGCTACTCGCCGATTGGGCGCAGCGCTCGTTTATCCATTCGCGGCATACGCGCCGTAGCAGCGGTGGCCACCCGCTAATCGCGATTCCCGGGCTACTGCTCGTCGCGCTGTCGCCGTTAATCTCGCGCTTGATGGCGATGGCCGTGTCGCGCCAACGCGAGTATCTCGCCGACGCCACCGCGGTGGAGTTCACGCGCAATCCGCTCGGCTTGGCGCAGGCGTTGGAGAAGATTCGCGATGCCGGCATGCCGTTTCACAAAGCGACGCGCGGCACGGCGCATCTGTTCATCGCCAACCCGCTGCGCCGCCGGGTCGACGAACGCGACGGCAAACTCGCCGATCTGTTGGCGACTCATCCGCCGATCGAGAGGAGAATCCAACTGCTCTATCAAATGGCCGGCGTGCCTTATAAATCGGTTCAAGGGTTCAAACGTTCAAAGGTTCAAAATTTGAACGAGTCGGCATGATAACACCGTGATCCATTGCCCGCAGTGTAACCGCCAGATGAAGGAAGTCACCGTGCCGGCCAATCCCGGCCAACTGATCGTTCTCGACCAATGTGGGCACTGCGGTGGCATCTGGTGCGACAAGTGGGAACTGTTTCCCGTGGACGCCGATGAGGCGGAGAAAATCGATCCGCTGAATGAAGCGTTGCTGAAAGACGCGACGGCGGTGGCGAACAAGCCACTCTATTGTCCGCGCTGCACGGCGGCGCTGCATATTTTCGCCGAGCCGATTCTGCCCAAGGAGATTCAACTGCACCGTTGCCGGCGCTGCGACGGGATATGGCTCAACCGCGGTCAGTTTCGCCGCTACAAAGAGTTCCAAATACAGACGCGCGCGCGCAAGCTCGGCGCGGCAGGCGTGATTGCCAAATTGCCAGCGGCATATCAGAATCCGAAATCCTGGGTTGTCACCGGCACGAAGGGCATCTTCGCTTATCCGCGTGGCGAGCCGGAGTCGGACGACGTGGTCGAAAAAAGCCTCAGTGCCGCCGGCAAGGTCATTCTACAAAGTTTGCTGCGGCTGGTGATTGGCGTTTAGATGCCGATTACATCGTCGCGATGAAATCGATTTCCACTAGCGCGCCGCGCGGCAGGTCGGCAACGGCGACCGTCGAGCGTGCGGGTTTCGCCTCGCCTAAGTATTCGCCATAGACTTCGTTCATCGCGGCGAAGTCGGCGATGTTTTTCAAGAACACCGTGGCTTTGACGACGCGGTCGAGGGACGTGCCTCCAGCTTCCAAGACCGCGCTTAAGTTTTTCATCACTTGGCAGGTTTGTTCTTTGATGCCGCCATCCACTAGGTTACCCGTTTTGGGATCGAGGGGAATCTGTCCAGATGCGTAGATAAAATCACCGACCTTGATCGCTTGCACGTAAGGACCGATCGCTTTGGGCGCTTGGTCGGTAACGACGGTTTGTTTATTCATGACCTATCCTCCTGCTTCCCGACCATCCTACGCCGGCGCAAACATGCTGGCAAATCGGTTTGAGAAAGACCTTGCGCCGGGTGAAAAGTTCGTCCTATGATGCGCCTAGTCGACGAACTCAAGGAGGCATTGCGATGAGGTACTCAATGAACGTAATCGGCCTCGGTTCTCTACTAATCGCTTCACTCGCCTGGGCGCACGGCGAGCATGAAGCGGGCGGATTCAACGCGATCGCGCCGCTTTGGGTTTGGGCCGTCGGTGGCGCGCTGGTGCTCGTCGTCGCTGCGGTCTTGGTTTGCCAAGCCAAGCAGGGCCGGCTGATCGGCGAGCGCTTCCGTGGCTTCAGCCGCAATGCTCGGTTGCTGCTTTTGCGCAGCCCCTTCAGCGGACTGTCGGTGAGCTTGCTCCGGCTGCTTTTCAATCTTTATCTTCTCGCGGTCGGTTTCGACACGCTATTCGTCGCTAAGTTCGCGGCGATCAACTGGACCTGCCATGGCTTATCGGTCATTCCTTCCGGTATTCTCTCCGATTTATTCGGCCGGCGCCGGGTTTTTCTAATTGGCTACAGCGGCAATTTGCTTGCGACTACCGCGGTAATTTTCGTCACCGACCCGACGCTGATGTTGATTCTCGCCGGTGTCATCGGCCTATTCGAAGGCGGCCACGCCATCGTCGGACCGCCGTTCATGGTCGAGCAGAGCCGTGAAGATGAGCGGGTGCATCTGTTCAGCCTCAACGGCGGCATCCAGGTCGCCGCAGCGAGCGTCGGCAACTTGGCGGGCGGCTTGCTTCCGTTGCTGTTCGCGTCGCTGTTTCAGGTCAGTCCCGAGAGCGCGCCGGCCTTGCGGGCGGCGTTGCTGTGCGCCTTGCCGGTGATGCTTTGCTCGGTAGTTCCGATTTATTTGATTCGCGAACAATGGCAGCAAATCGATATTCGCCGTTGGGTCAAGGGTATCGAAAGCTACGGGCGCATCGGCATGCTGGCGGTGACCGAAGGCTTGGTTGGTTTCGGCATGGGTTTTTCCGCGCCGTTCTTCAATCTTTTTTTCGATCAGCATCTGAAGGCGACCGCGACCCAAATCGGCATGATCTTCGCGGTGGGCTCGATCGCTTCCGCGCTGCTCACGCTGTTTACTCCACTGCTCGTGCAGCGCTTCGGCCGGGTGCGCACGGTGACCATGGTCAAGTTGCTCGGCATCCCGGCCCTGGTGTTGTTGGGGATGTCTAACAGCCTCGCCATGGCCGGAGTGTTTTACGTGATCACGATTCTATTCGTCGGCGGGCCGTATCCCAACAAGGGCATCTCCGATCCAATTTACAGTCTGTTTGCCATGGAAGTGGTGAAGGAGCGTGAGCGCGGCACAACCAACGGCATCATGCACGCCTTCGTCGAGTTTCCGATGGGTGTCGGGGCCGGCCTGGCCGGACCGCTGATGGCGATGGGCGACTGGCAGACCGCGTACTTGATCGGCGGCGGCGTGCTGGCAACGGCGTTCGTCATGTACTATTTTTATTTCGCACGCATCGACGGCCGGCCCGAGCCGGTGCTGCAACCGGCGCGCGCGCATTGAAGAGGATTTAGCCGCACCCTTCGACGGGCTCAGGGCGATCGGGACGCAAAGGGCGCAAAAAAGATTCGGAATATCCCCCGCAAAGACGCCAAGGCCGCAAAGGTCGGAATAAATGAAGAAAATGGATTGTACATTTATCGATCTTTCGATTCCGAACTTGGCGCACTTTGCGCCTTGGCGCGAGACATTCCGAGACCGACCGGTGCGCGAAGCGCACCCTACGAAAACCTTCGTGCCCTTCGTGGTAAAGACCTCTTCGCAATCAACCCGGAAGAACCTAATATAAAAAAATGAAAATTCTTACCGCCCACAAAATTCTCATCTCCAGCGCCGTGGTGTTTTTTGTTTTCTTCTCGTTTTGGGAATACCGAAATTCTGCGAATAGCGATGGTTGGGCGGTGTGGCGTAGCGGCTTGTACCTGATCGTCGCGGTGGGCTTCGCGCTTTATCTCGCCAATCTTAAGCGCTGGTACAAGTAAGCAAGTCAGATAGAGACGAGAGACAGACAGATGGATGAGTTGCCATTTTTGGTGGAAGTTTCCGAGGAGCAAATTCGCCGCGAGCGGCAGAAAGCGCGGGAGCTGCGCGCCAGCCAGTGGTGGAAGCGCAGGCGTGCGTCGGGCAATTGCCACCATTGCGGTGGGAAATTTTCGCCGGCCGAACTTACGATGGATCATCTGGTGCCGGTCATCCGCGGTGGCAAGTCGGTTAAGGGGAATCTCGTGCCAAGCTGTAAAGCGTGCAATTCAGCACGAAAACATAAATTGCCGTTCGAGGTCAGTCCTCGCGTGAGCGAGGAATGACCATTACAGATTCCAAATTCGTCGAAACTGCTCCGTAATCTGGAATTTGTAATCTCGAATTAAATAACCCTTGCCACTCAACGCCAGGTTAAATAGTATCCCTGTGACGGAGGGCAAAGCGATGGCCATAGAAACATTCCTGGTTCGCACGATGTCGGACACGGTGGAGACCGATATTCGGCGGGTGCACGTGATCGCCAATGAAATCCTCTCCCGTTACGGATTGGCACCGTTGAGCTTCGAGCAGTTGCGCAGGATCGCCGATGGGCCTTTCGATCTGTTTCTGATTCCGCATATCTGGCCGAGCGAGTACGCGCAGAATCGCAATCTAGCCTTCAACGAAGCCAAGCGCGTCGAGATTCGCCGCATCGCTTTGGAGATTGCCCGTAAACACGGCTACGACGTCAATCCACCTGATTTCATTGACGGCATTGAAAGCTCGTTGAAGGAAACCAAGGAAGCCGGCTTGCGCAACGTGCTCATGACCACCGGCGGGCGGCGCTACAAGCATCAAGCGATGGAGAAAGCCGGCTTGGGTGGCTACTTTGAAGAGATCGTCGACCGCGAACAAACCTACTACGCCAAAGAGCAGGGCTTCTATTACCTCTACCGCAAACACAATGCGCCGCACACGCGCATCATCCTGCTCAGCGGCACGGCGAATTATATCAGAGCCGCCAACAACGCTCATGGCTGTAAAGTGGGCGATACATATCTGGAAGTGATCCCCATCGCTCTATCCACCGAGCATGCTTATAACGATGAAGCCACGCTTCAGGCGGCGCAGCCGAAGGCGTTGATTCATCGCTACAGTGAATTGCTGCCTACGTTGAAGGAATTTACGCCGCTCGGTTAGATTCTATTTAACCCCACTTCTTGAGGCGGGCACAATTGAATGGGGTTGCCAAAGGGGGCGAGCATCCCCTTTGCGATATTTTAATTGGCGGCGGGATTCAAACCCAGCTCGCGAATAAAATTGATTCAAGCCCGCGCAACGCCGCGCTCAATCAGCTACAACCACTTGGCCTTGCGGAAGCGGTAGAACATATAGGAATCAATGGCGGCCATCGCCGCGAGGGTTAACGGATAACCCCAGGGCGAGCTGAGTTCCGGCATGTGCTGGAAGTTCATGCCGTAAACTCCCGCGACTAACGTCGGCACTGCGACCAACGCGCCATAGCCGGCGAGCCGCTTGGTCACTTCGTTTTCTTGAATCGTGATCAGCGAGATCGCCACGGAGATCGCGGTGGTTACCATATCGCGCAGGCTATCGATGGCCTGGTTTAGTCGGTAGAGGTGATCGTAGACATCTCGAAAATAGTCTTGCAGCCCAACGCAGAGCTGTGGCACGCGGCCGCCGAACAGCTTGCTGGTCGCCTCCAACAGCGGCTCGGTGGCGTGCTTAAGGACCATCAGCTTTCGTTTCAACTCGTACAAAGCTTCGATGTTGGCGCGCGCGGTCTGATTGGCGAACATGCGCTCTTCGATATTTTCAATTTCGGTTTCAAGCTCATCGAGAATCGGAAAATAGCGGTCGACGACGGCGTCCATCAGCGCGTAAAGCACGTAACCCGAGCCGTGGCTTAAGAGTTCGGGCTCACGTTCGCAGCGGGCGCGCACGTCGGTAAAGCCGCGCTCGCCGCCGGAGCGCACGGAAAGCACGTAATTGGCACCGACAAAGATGCCGACCTCGCCGACCGCCAACTCGTCGCTCTTGCGCTCGATCATTTGCAGCACGACGAACATCGAGCCATCGTACTCGTCGATTTTAGGGCGCTGATGACCATGCTGAGCGTCTTCCACGGCGAGATCGTGCAGCCCGAATTCGCTTTGCATCGAAGCGAGCTCGGCCGGCTCCGGATCTTTGAGCGCAACCCAGACAAAGCAATCGGGCTGAGTGACGTAAGAATGAATTTCGCTGACGGGGATATTCGTGAGCCTGCGACCGTTCTGATAGGCGACACAGTTGATGATCATCGAGAGCCTCGCGCGGTTGAGCTGGAATCCGCTGGTACTTTGGCTCGATTGCAGCGGCTGAGTCAAGCGCGCGCTTACCCGGCGTGGCGCCGTGAATTAACCTGTCGAGTGTAGGCGTTAAGAGGAGAGGAAATTTGACCACAAAGAGCACAAAGGTCACAAAGTGAGAATAATCGGATTCGGAGAATTAGCCGCAAAGAACGCAAAGGGCGCAAAAAAGGAATAGGGCATTGTAGGGGCGGTTTGAAACCCGTCCTCTTCGATTCGCGAAAGCCTCGCAAACTTTCAGCGATCGTAATACAGAGAGGGAGAGAATATGACTGCTTCGAAAACCTACTTGGCTGGCCGGGTTGCGATCAACGTCGGCGACATTACCAAAGAAAAAGTTGACGCCATCGTCAACGCGGCGAATGGCACGCTCATGGGCGGCGGCGGCGTGGACGGCGCGATTCACCGGGCCGGCGGGCCGGAAATATTGGCGGCCTGCAGAGAAATTCGCCGCACACGGTATCCCGACGGATTGCCTACGGGTCAGGCGGTGATCACCACCGGCGGCAAATTGCCAGCTAAGCATGTTATTCACACTGTCGGACCGGTTTACGCTCGCGGCAGCGCGGACAAATCAGAACTTTTGGCCGCCTGCTATTTCAATTCGTTAAGCCTGGCTGTTGAGCATAGACTCAAGTCAATCGCTTTCCCGGCAATCTCCACCGGCGTGTACGGTTATCCATTGGACGAAGCGGCCAAGGTCTCGTCGCGCACGATCGAACAGTTTTTGCTCGCTGATAAAATAATTGAAGAAGTAAGATTGGTTTTCTTCGCCGCCGGCGACGCCGAGGTGTTCTTGAAACATCATAGCTTCACGGGCTAGAAAGATTTTAGGCAGTAGGTGTGAACGTAAAGACGGAAGCGCAATCGATGAACAGAAGAACCGCCATCCGGCGACTGGCAAGTTTTTTTCTGACCACTGCTTCTCTCGCCGAGGCACAGCAGCCGGCGAGAATTCCCCGGATAGGAATTCTGATCGGGGCCTCCGCGTCCTTCTATTCGGCCCGGGTCGAAGCATTTCGCCGACGGCTGCGCGAGCTTGGCTATGTCGAAGGGAAAAACATTCTCATTGAGTACCGATATGCGGAAGGGAAACTCGAACGGCTACCCGACCTTGCAGCCGAACTGGTCCAGCTCAAAGTTGACGTCATCGCCACCGCCGGCTCGGCTGTCGGAGCTGCCAAGAAGGCAAGTGCGACAATCCCCATCGTATTCGGCGCTGCTCTCGATCCAGTAGGATCTGGGATCGTTTCCAGCCTGGCGCGACCAGGCGGGAATATCACCGGACTTAGCGTCATGGCGCCGGATCTAGATGGCAAACGGTTGGAGCTGCTCAAGGAAGCCTTCCCCAAGGTTGCCCGGGTGGCCTTCCTCTGGCAACCGGGTAATGTGAGGGGAAACGATCCTCTCACAGATATGGAGGCTGCGGCCAAGGCGTTGGGACTCAAGCTTCAATCGCTTCCGGTGCGAGGCCTTGACGATTTTGAGAGCGCGTTTGCGCGAGCGAAAAAGGAAGGCGCCCAGGCGCTCATTACGACTACAGGTCCACTTTTCAATACTCAGCAACGTCAAGTGTTGGACTTCGCGGCCAAGAACCGGTTGCCGGCGATGTACGCATCGAATGAGTTTGTTGAGGCCGGCGGCTTGATGAGCTACGCGCCGAACTCTACGGACTTATTCCGGCGCGCCGCTGACTTTGTGGACAAGATCTTGAAAGGTACCAAGCCCGCCGACATTCCAGTCGAGCAGCCGATGAAGTTCGAGTTCATTGTCAATCTCAAAACCGCGAAGCAGATCGGCCTGATGATTGCGCCGAATGTGCTGGCGCGGGCGGATAGGGTCATTAAATAAGGCAAAAGTAAAAATTAAAAAGGCAAAACGAAGATTTTGGATTGAAGCTAAGAAAGCCAAGGGAAGCACACTTCTAGAAAGCAATTAGGGGATGGGAGAAACAATAACGCCGATTAGGATCGGCATCGAAGGAGTTTCATATTCGCTCACGCATGTGCCGGACTTGGTGCGGTTTGGCTCGAAGCCGTTGCGCGAGTTGCGGGCGCAGCCGGTGCTGGGCGCAGAGTTGGCGAAACATCTGCGCGATTTTCCGGCGGCAACGGCGTATGCGCCGCATCAGGTCTATATCGGCAACGTCGCGCCGGAGAAGTTGCGCGATTTGCCGCAGCCTTGGTACAAAAAATTAATCGAAGGCGCGACGGCGCAAGGACGATTTGGCGATCTGGTCGATCAGACTACGTTTTACGCTTTGCTCGCCGGCGCAGATCAGTTCAATCTCGCTAGCTTCGAAGAGAAATGGTTTCAAGCCGACGCGGCGGCGCATTCGATTGGCCGTGCGCCGCGCTTGCGCTCAGTGAATGACATTCAAGCTCTCTGCGACAAAGGCGCGCTGCCGCTCTATTCTGGCGCCCAATTGGTCGGCGCCTTCGAGTCGGCGCATGAAGAGGATGCCAGTCTCGCCGCCGAGGTCTTGCTGGAAAATTTGGCGGGGAAGGTCTCCGCGGCGCATTCGCTGCGTCTGCTGCTCAATTCGCTTAACCTCAATGCGGACGACATCGACTTCGTCATCAGCTGCTCGGAAGAAGCGGTGGGCGATCGCTACAATCGCGGCGGTGGTAATCTGGCGAAGGCGATCGCCGAAGATGTCGGCTGCGGCAACGCCGCGGGTTGCGATGTGAAAGCTTTTTGCGCCGGACCGATGTACGCGTTGGTACAGGGCGCCAGCATGATTCAGTCCGGTGTCGCGCAGAAAGTCGCCGTGGTGGCCGGTGGCTCGCTCGCCAAGCTCGGCATGAAATTCGAATCGCACTTGAAGAAAAACATGCCGGTGCTCGAAGACGTGCTCGGCAGCTTCGCGGTGATTCTCAGCGCGGCGAAACCGGGACAGGTTTCGATCCGGCTCGATTCCGCGGCGTTTCATCCTGTCCGCGCTGGGGGCTCACCGCAGGCGATGGCGGAGTTTCTTGCCGAGAAGCCGTTGGCAATGCTCGGCATGAAATTAACCGATGTCGACCGCTACGGCGTCGAGCTGCACAATCCGGAGATCACTGTGCCGTCGGGCAGCGGCGACGTGCCGCGGACGAATTATTTAACGCTGGCGGCTCTGGCGGTCATGCGCGGGCAGATTCAGAAGAATCAGATGGAAGATTTCGTCCGGGCCCGCGGCATGCTAGGCTATGCGCCGACCCAGGGACATATTCCCTCGGCGATCGTTTATCTGGGTCACGCGAAGGCGGCGCTTGAGAGCGGCGCGATTCGTAATGCACTATTGATTGCCAAGGGCAGTTTGTTTCTCGGCCGAATGACGCAGCTGTCGGATGGTTGTTCGTTTCTGGTCGATCGGAATGATGGTTGATCGGGAAAATATCTCCCGCAAAGGCGCAAAGCGCGCAAAGTTCGGAAAAGTCAGAACGCAAAATGATAGCGGAGGATACATGCAAAAAGGCAAAAAGATCATCGCCATCGGCGAACGGGATGGGGTGCCGGGGCCGGTGATCGCCGAATGCCTCGAAGGCGCGGGCTACGAGGTGATATTTCAAGCCACCGAGTGCTTTGTTTGAACCGCCGCGGGCGCGATGAACTTTGAGAACCAAGGAGTCATCAAGCGCTTGGCGGACCAGTATGGTCCGGAAAATCTAACCGTCGTGTTGGGCAACGGCGAGGCCAACGGCGTCGAAGTGTTCGCCGAAACGGTGACCCAGGGCGATCCGAGCTACGCGGGCCCGTTGGCGGGTGTGGCGCTCAAGATCCCCGTCTACCATGTGCTTGAAGAAGACGTGATGGGACAGGTGCCGGAAAAACTGCGCGAGGAAAAATTACAATTGTCGTCCTTGGTGATCGATATCGAGCCGATGCATCAGGTGCTTCAGTCGTCGCGGGAAAAACTGTAGAAGTGGTTCCAATCGTTCCAAACGTTCCAAGGAGTTCCAAATGTTTTCGGATCACGACCGATAGCTATTGGAACTATTGGAACCGCTGGAACGTTTGGAACTTTCATTTCCGGTAAAGTGATTTGATAAACCCCGTATCTTCCAATTCCTTCACGAAGCGTGTGTCGATGTAATCTTTCACGTTGGCCGTTGCCGCCTTGGGATTCTTCTCCGCGATGTCTTGCAGGACCAGTTGATAGCCTTCGGCCGGCGGGTAGGGCGCTTCGGGCATGAACTTGGCGTGCCAGTCCCATGCCTCTTCGAGAAACTTGCGATCATCCACGCGGGAATATTTTCTCATGATCTTAAATACGTCTTCCTTGTGCGTCTTGTAAAAATAGATAGCCTCGGTATAGGCGCGCATGTAACGGCGCACCAGGTCGGGATTCTCACGGATGAGCTTGGTCGAAGTGTAGACGCCGTTTTGCGGAAACGGGATTTGCAACGCGACCATGTCGACGACGGTGGGATAGCCGAGTTTCTCCGCCTGAGCTTTTCCGGCTTCGGTCACCACGGTGAATTGTACGATGCCTTTTTGTAACGCCACCATGCGCTCGAGGGAGCCGCCGATAACGCGTAAATTGACGTCCTTCAACGGGTCGATGCCGATTTTCTTAAGGCCGACTTTGAGGGCGAATTCGGCCGTCGTGCCGGCGATGTGATTGCCGCCGATCTTGCCTTTTAGATCCTCAGGTTTTTTGATGCTCGGCTGCGCTACCAGATAATAGGGCAGCACATTGACGTTGCCGGCGATCGCGACCACGTCGCCGCCCGCCAGCCGCGCGCTTGCGAGTCCAGGTCCTCCGCCTTCGCCGATCAAGATTTCACCAGCGAGTATCGACTGAATGCCGCGCACGCTGCCGGAAATGAAAATGACCGTGGCGTCGATGCCGTGCTTTTCGAAAATACGCGTATCTTTGGCGACTTGAAGGACGGTAGATGCCCCCGGCGTGGTGGAAATGTAGGCGGTGTTGAGCTTGTCCGCGGCAAGGCTCGGTTGCGCGACACATTGGATTGCAGCAATGAGGCTCCAAACAGCAAAGACTGGCGAAAAGTAATTCATAGTTGACCTTCCTTCTTGAGGTGCGACGAACTCCGACAACAGTACATCAACCGGAAGATTGAAACAAAGGCTGGCGCGTTGACTTCGCGGCCAAATTCAATTTCAATCGGCACAGATGAAAAAATCCGTTGATCTCGTGATGTTCGATCTCGATGGCACGTTGGCCGATACCGGTCACGATCTCGCCGACTCCGTCAATTTCACCAGAGCGCATTTTCAGTTGCCAGCGTTGCCCGAGGAGTCGGTCTATGCGAACGTTGGCCGGGGCATTGAACATTTGCTCAAGCAGTCGCTGCCGGAGGAAGCGCCCTCCCATTTCGATGAGGTGATGCGGATTTTCCTCGCCTATTATGAAGCGCATCTGCTCGACCGCACGGTGCTCTATCCGGGGGTTCGCGAGGTCTTAACATATTTTCGCGGCAAGCGCCGTTTGGTGGTGAGCAATAAGATGCATCGCTTGACGGTGGCGGTGGTGCACGGACTGGGAGTGGCGCAAGAATTTGACGCCATTCTCGGCGGCGATAGCGCGGCGGAGAAAAAGCCTCATCCGGCGCTGCTGCATTTGGCGTTGGAGAAATTTCAAATCCCGGCGCGGAGCGCGTTGATGGTCGGCGATGGTGGCACCGATATCGAGGCCGGTAAGCGCGCTGGCGTGACAACCTGCGGAGTAACCTACGGCTTGGGCAACATAGCCGATCTGATCGCGGCGCATCCCGATTATTTGATCGACGATCTTACGGTGCTGTCCGACTATTTTTGCTGAGGATAAAGTTTCCAACTTTCACAGGAGCACTAATATGGAAGCAACTATTCCCGAACCCTTCAAGGACCTCTTCGCCAAGGTTGCCTTCGCCCATCTCGCCACGGTCATGGCCGACGGAAGCCCGCAGGTGACACCGGTGTGGTGTAGTTTCGATGGTACCCGTGTCTGGGTCAATTCGGCGAAGGGGCGGCTCAAGGACAAAAACATGCGGCGTAATAAGCGAGTCGCGCTGTCGATCCAGGATCCCGACAACGCCTATCGCTATCTGGCTATTCAGGGCGAGGTCACGGAGATCACCGAAAGCGGCGCCGACGCCCATATTGACACCCTGGCGAAAAAATACCTGGGCAAAGATCATTATCCCAACCGCGCTCCCGGCGAGGTGCGGGTGATCTATAAGATTCGTCCAGAAAAAATTTCGACGATGGGATAGCCGAAACGGGCGTCGATTCGCACGCCCTGCCGATCGGTGAGTGAAGATTCAGTGCGCCGGCGGGATGCAGGCACCGTTGCTAGGAAATTTATTGAGCGCCGCCAGCGCCGCGACTTTGTAACATTCCGCCAACGTCGGATAGTTGAAAACCGCGTCGACGAAGTAGTCGAGCTTGCCGCCGTGAGCCATCACCGCCTGGCCGATATGAATCAATTCCGTCGCGCCCTCGCCGATCACGTGAACGCCGAGCAGCTCTCTGGTGTCGCTGTGAAAGAGCAGTTTCAGCATGCCCACGGTGTCGCCGATGATCTGGCCGCGGGCGATCTCGCGGTAGCGGGCAACGCCGATCTCGTAGGGGACGCCGTCGCGCGTGAGCTCGTCTTCATTGCGTCCAACCGTGGAGATCTCCGGGATCGTATAGATGCCGTAGGGAAGTAAATGGGTCGCGGTCTCGCAGGCGAGGCCGAAGGCGTGGCAGGCGGCGTGACGGCCTTGCTGCATCGAAGTCGACGCCAGTGCGGGAAACCCCACGACGTCGCCGACGGCGTAAATATGCGGCACCGCGGTCTGAAAATCTTCGTTCACTTTCAACCGGCCCCGCTCGTCGGGTTCTATGCCGAGTTTTTCAAGGCCGAGGTTCTTGGTCGCGCCGACGCGCCCGACCGAATACACCAGCAGCGGCGCGCGAATTTGTTTGCCGCTCTTGAGCTGAAGCACGACGGCCTTGTCAGCCGCATTGGAAACTCCGACGACTTCTTCACTGAGCCGCAACGTTACGCCGATATTGCGCATTTGATATTGCAGCGATTCGATAATCTCGCTATCGACGAATTCGAGCAACCGCGGCCGCTTCTCCACTAGCACGACCGGAATTTCCAGCGTCGCCAAGATGCAGGCGTACTCGCAGCCGATGACCCCTGCGCCGACGATGGTCAGCGATTTGGGCAACTGTTTCAGTGCCAGCAGGCCGTCACTGTCGATGATTGATTCGCCATCGAAGGGAATGTCCGTCGGCCGAGACGGCTCGGAGCCAACGGCGACGACGATGTAATCCGCTGCATGCTCGTTGGATTCGGAATCCTGCTTGACCAAAATCCGGTGCGGATCGAGAAACGACGCGATGCCGATGATGAAGTCCACCGAGTTGCGGATCAATTGGTTTTGGATGACTTCTTGTTCGGCCTTAACCACATGATCGCAACGCTGGGCAAGATCCTCGAAGGTAATATCTTTCTTGACCCGGTAACTCGCGCCATAGAGGTTGCGCTGGCGAAAGCCCGAGAGAAACATGACGGCTTCGCGCAACGACTTGCTCGGGATCGTGCCGACGTTGATGCAGACGCCACCGGCGACTTTTTTGCGCTCGATGACGCCGACTTTTTTGCCGACCTTCGCCGCTTGGATCGCCGCCTTCTGCCCGGCGGGCCCGGAGCCGATCACCAACAGGTCATAATGGGCCATGTCTGCTCCTGGTCATTCCTACGTTCAAAGTTTCTGCGCGAGCCCGCTTTCTTTCAGCCGCTCGTAAGCTTTGAGGCCAACGGCCACGTCCATGATACCGGTTCCTTGAAGCTTGAAAAGCGTTATCTGCCGGTCGTCGGTGCGGCCCGCCACTTCGCCGAGGAGCAAGCTGGAGATTTCATGAACCCGCTCCCAGGAAATCACTTTGTCGCGCACGGCGCGGAAAATATCGCTTTCATTGACGCACACGGTCTCCTTTGAAGTCACGAAAATCGGATCGGCACGGCGAATCGTCGTGTCGTCGAGCTCCTGACGCGTGCGCGTCTTATCGCCGTTGGCGATGGACGTTATATGCATTCCTTCCGCCAAACGGTTGCCATCGAACACCGGTGTCCGCGCATTCGTTGCCGCAATGACAATATCGGCGTTTGCCAGCGCTTCTTCAGCGCTTTCGACGGCGTGGACCGGGATTGGTATTTCACCTTCCATCTTTTTAGCGAACGCTGCGCGCCGCTCCGGCGTCGGGCTGAAAACCCAGGCTTCTGTCAATTTTCTGACGGCGGCAACGGCTCTCAGCTGCGTCTCCGCATGCACTGCACTGCCCAAGACCGCGACCCGATTGGCATCGCTGCGGGCAAGATATTTTGCGCCAATGGCGCCGGCCGCCCCAGTGCGGTATTCGTTGATCGAGCAATCTTGAAAAAGTATCAGTGGTTCGCCGCTATCGACGCTGAAGAGCATGACGTTTTCGTGATGAATCCGCCGGTCCAGATCGGTCTGGATGTAAGCGCCCATGGCGCCGTGAACCGAGCCGGGCAGGACGCCGAAGATCATGCGGTTGGGATGGTGAATTCTGCGCCGGGGTAGCTCAAAGCCACGTCCCAACGCGATTTCTTTGAGCGTGTCTTCGATCGCCTCGATCATCTCGGGCATTGAGAGAATCTGATTGATCGGGGTGTTTTTGAGGAAGAGCATGGGTTTCTCTCTTCCGCAGCCTTACTGTAACCCGCGAGAAGTCGTCAAGTTAAATCCGAGTTACGTCGTCAGTACGCTCGCCCTACTCGGCCTCGGCGACCCGTTGTGTTAGCGCACGGCAACCTGCCGTGTGATGAATTGTTTCTTTTCGATCGGGTAAGCCACGATGTCGTGTTGCTCAAACTTATCAAACTGCAGCAACCCGGCGATAGGCTCCAAAATATAAGCTCCAGTCATTGGGTTGCTCTGCTCAGCGAAGGCCAGGAATTCATAGTTCTCCGGAAACAGAGATCGCAGTTCTTCGAGACTCTTAACGCTAACCTGGCTTTTTGGGTCTGGGGAGAGTTCAAACTCGACAATCGGTCGATCTCTGCGCAGGGTGCGCTCTAACCCCTTTAGACCTAGTTTCTCGTAACCCTCGATGTCCATCTTAATCAGGGCCACTGAAGTGACCCTAGTTTTCTCAAGGACTTCGTCACCGACGCGAATTTCGAGAATACCTTCCGGTGCGTTTGCCGTGCCGAATTCTTTAACGAACGATCCCATGCCCAAATTATTGTCGGGAGGACGATAAAACGGCTGCTTAGAGTTTTCATTTCCCAGCCCGAACGGATGGATCACGACGTTTTTGAGTCGATTAATTTCAATGTGCCGGCGTAGTTTTTTTAAGACCGGCTCCCATGGCTCGAACGCGTGGATTTCTTTTGCATGGCGCGACATAAACAGAGAATGCTGCCCGGTGTTAGCGCCGATGTCGAGAAATACGCCTCCATCAGAATACGCAGACCTCATTATGTCCCGAAGGAAAAATAACACCGGCTTTTCGAAAGCCCCGTAAAAAAAGATGTTCTTGTCGATATAATTACCGGTATTTCCTTCGTAGCGGGCACCGTTAAGATCAACCGTGAAATCAAAATTTTCCCCGCGATAACAGGCTGAAGTGTTTACCGCCTGTCTCCAACACCGGTACATGAGAGAGAGCTGGGGATAGTTGAATAAGTAGGAGTACGTAAGGCAGGCGAGCGCGGTGGCCAGGGCAACGGCGGATAATTTAACAGCTTTCATGGTATTTTAATTCCCCTTGGTTGTTCCTTTAGATTGACTCCTGATGCTCCGCTAGGTCTTGCCGGAGACGCCGTCGGGACGCCACCGGCAAATCTGTGATCCCAGATGTCGCCTATCATCGTGACGGCATTCTGCCAATATTACTGCATCGGGTTGGAGTCCGCCATCAAAAACCGAGGCTCTCCCATATGGGTTCTGATCAGGGGCAAGTGGACATAGCTCGAAATCATCGTGAAGCTAGACGTGACTCTAAGCGGCGCGCGTAGCGCGACATGGAGTAGCTGCATAGCCAGTAGACGAGTGCGATGAAAAGATAGAGCTCGAAGGGCCGGATCTCGCGGTTGTTAACGATCTGGGCGGCTTTGGTGAGATCGACATAGCCGATGATCGAAGCCAGGGAAGTATCTTTCAGCAGGACAATAAACTGAGTTACCAGCGCGGGAATCATATTGCGCAAGGCTTGAGGCAAGATCACGTGGCGCATGGTCTTAGAATTGGTAAGTCCTGTCGCTGTTGCCGCTTCGACCTGGCCGCGCGGCACTGATTGAATGCCGGCACGGACGATTTCAGCCAAGTAGGCGGCTTCGAATACGACGAACGCCGTGAGCGCTACGACGTATTCCGGCGCCGATTTACCGACTAGCGCGGGAACGATGAACCAGAACCAAAAAATCACCATGACCAGCGGCACGCCGCGGAAAAATTCCACGTAAATCGTTGCTGGAAGGTTGAGCCAACGGCGCCGTGACAAACGGGCCAGACCGACGAGTGTGCCGAGTAAGAAGCCTAAGATTATCGCGGGTAGCGCCAGTCGCAAAGTTCCGCCGGTAAAGGTCCCGATGCCGAAAAAGCCCTGGGCGATAAGAAAGGCGAAGTTGTTGACGATGACTTGGAAGTCCATCTTATGGCGCGCCTCCCTGGGCGATCATGCCGGGAATCGCCACGCGCCGTTCGATGCGGGCCATGAGGGTCGCGATGGTGAGGCAGAGCATCAAGTAGATGACCGTTCCGGCGGCCAACGCTTCGAACGCTTTGGCCGTGTAGGTTTCGATCTGGCGGGTTTGAAAAGTTAACTCAGCGACGCCGATGGTCAGCGCGACGGAAGAGTTTTTGATTAGGTTCAAGGTTTCGTTGGTCGCCGGCGGGATGATCAAGCGCAGGGCGATCGGCAAGATGATCAGCCGGTAAGCTTGAACTATGGTGAGCCCGGTGGAGAGCGCCGCTTCGAGCTGGGTCTTGGGAATCGACTGAATGCCGGCGCGGATCACTTCCGAGAAACGTGCGCCATGATACACGCCCAGGGCAAACACAGCGGCCCAGAATTCCGCGCCATGGTCGAATAGCCATTCTCGCGCTATTTCTGGAAGCATCGGCGGCGCGCCGAAGTACCAGAAAAACATCCAAACCAGAAGCGGCACATTGCGAAAGAACTCGACATAGCCGGTGGCGAGCCAACGCAGCAGCGCCAGCGGCACCGTGCGCAGCGCACCGGACAGGACGCCCAACGCGACCGCGAGCAACCAGCCAAGCGTAGCGATCTCAAGCGTCGTCAATAGCCCTTGGAGCAGCCAACCGCCCGATTGGCCGCTCCACAACACGCTCCAGTCAAATCTATAATTCATTCAGTAGTAGCCCGCGGCACTGCCGAATGTAGGGGCGAGGCGCGCCTTGCCGCCACGATTCATTTCGGCACGACTTGCATTTGCAGAAAGCGTTTGGACTCGGCGGTGAGAGGATAGGGAAGCTCGCCCTTGGGGCCGAACCACTTGTCGTAGATCTCGAAATACAACCCGGATGCGATTGCGTCCATCAAACCGACGTTTACTACTTGGCGAAAGTCGGACTCGTTCTTGCGCATCGCCATGCCATAGGGTTCGTAGGAAAAAAAATCGCCGACCACAGCCCAAGCATCCGGTTTGGGCGCTTTCGCTTTCAAACCGGCGAGCTGGATGCCGTCGTTGGTGTAAGCTTGCACTTGGCCTTGGGTCAAGGCTTGAAACGCCGCCGGTTGATCGGGAAATTCCACCAACTTTGCGTTCGGTGCCCGCTCGCGGATTATTCTCGCGTTGGTCGATCCTTGCTGGGCCGCGACTCTTTTGCCGGCGATGGATTCGATGCCTTTGATCGGTGTGCCCTTTTTCACCAGGAACTGCGCGCCGGTGACGAAAAAGGTGAGGCTGAAATCGACTTGATCGCGGCGCGCTTGGGTGTCGGTCATGGTTTCAGCGATCAGATCCACGGTATTCGACTGGAGCAGCGGAATCCTTGTCGCCGGCGCAGATTCCTTCTTTTCCAGCTTGATTTGTTTGTTGAGCTTCTTGCTGAGCGCGGGAAGAATCGCCTTCTCAACCAGATCGATGGAGAAGCCGCCCCATTCGTTGTTCTTATTGACAAAGCCAAAAGGCGGCGAGCCGGTGCGAGTTCCGATGACGAGCGTGCCGCTCTTATCGATTTTTTCGAGGGTGGTTTCGGCACCAACCTCGAAAATGCTCGTGACCAGCGCGATGACCAGGACGATTAAAGACCGTTTCATAGATCTCTCCTCAGTGCGAAAGTATCTTGCTTAAAAACTGCTGGGCTCTAGGCGACTCCGGCGCCGCGAAAAATTTTTCCGGTTCGTTAGCTTCGATGATTTGCCCTTGATCCATAAAGACTACCCGGTGCGCCACACGCCGGGCGAAACCCATCTCGTGGGTGACCACGACCATGGTCATACCGTCGCGAGCTAGCGCGGTCATGACCTCCAGCACTTCGTTGATCATTTCGGGGTCCAGGGCCGAAGTCGGTTCGTCGAAGAGCATGATCTTCGGTTTCATCGCCAACGCGCGAGCGATGGCCACCCTTTGTTGTTGGCCGCCGGACAAATTCGCTGGATATGCGGCGAATTTATCCGGAATGCCAACCCGCTCTAAGAGCTCGCCGGCGATCTTCTCAGCCGCGGTTTTTGTCAGCCCCTTCACTTTGACCGGTGCCAGAGCGATGTTTTGCAGCACGGTCATGTGCGGGTAAAGATTAAAGGATTGAAACACCATGCCGACGTTGGCGCGCAGCTTGGCGGCGTCGAGATTGGCGTCGGCGAGCGACATACCGTCGACGACGACGTCGCCCGACTGAATCGTTTCCAAGCGATTGATGCAACGAATCAAGGTACTCTTGCCGCTGCCGCTCGGACCGCAAACCACCACAACGTTGCCGGCGTCAATGGTGAGATTGATGTCTTGCAAGACATGCAGCGAACCGAACCATTTGTTGACTTGACGAAATTGAATCACGGCGGCAGTTCGGGGTCGAGAAGATTGCAAATCGCTGGACGGCATACTATATGAACAAGGTCATTTTGCAACAACATTTTCACGCGGATTCTCGCGCAAACCGCTTCCAAGCCGCTGTTAATCTACGCGGCGTGTCCAGCCACGATGCGCCGGTGAATCTCAGGGACTCTAAACATCAGTAGTGAGGGCCGGGCTGGTCGTGCGATGCTATTTGGTTCGACATGGCGAGGCGGTTTCGGCGCAGATCGATCCGCAGCGGCCCCTGTCGGCGCGTGGACGTGCCGAGGTTGCCGAAGTGGCGCGATTAGCGCTCAGCCGAGAGGTACAAGTCGCGGAGCTTCGACACTCCGGTATTCTGCGTGCCCAACAGACTGCGGATATTTTGGGCGACTATCTGAAACCTCCTGGTGGCGTGCGCCCAACCGCCGGGCTGCTGCCGGAGGACGATCCGGAGATAGTCAAAACTGAGCTCGAAGCGGCCGAGCAGCCGATCCTGTTGGTCGGCCATTTGCCATTCATGAGTCGGCTCGCCGCGTTGTTGATTAAGGGCGACGCGGCGCGCTCGATAAACGAGTTCAGCCCAGCTACCATGCTTTGTTGCGCCCAGGTCGGCGCCGGCTGGCAAATCGATTGGTGGATCGCGCCAACTTCGCGGTGATTCGCTGACATGTAGTTGACCGGCGCATGGGGATGGTCTAAAAAGAAAATGTGCCGTGCCACGAAGTGACGGAGCGAAAGGTAGATACCATGGCTGCAGAGACATTGACCATTATCGACAACCGGACCGGTAAGCAGTACGAGATTCCGATCAAGAACAGCGCGATCAAGGCGACCGACCTGTTCCAGATCAAAATCGCCGAGGACGATGGTATCGTCAGTTATGACCCCGGCTTCATGAATACCGCATCATGCCAAAGCCGCATCACCTATATCGACGGTGACAAGGGGGTCTTGCGTTACCGTGGTTATCCGATCGAGCAAATCGCGGAAAAAAGTACCTACCTAGAGACTGCGTATTTGATTCTCTACGGTGAGTTGCCGACCAAGACTCAGCTTGAAGATTGGAGCCGCAACGTCACCATTCACTCCATCGTTCACGAAAACATCAGGAAATTAATCGATCGTTTCCACTACGATGCCCATCCCATGGGCATGCTCATCAGCGCCGCGGGAGCGTTATCGACTTTCTATCCCGGCGCCAAAAAGATTTTCGACGCGCAGAACCGGCGCAATCAAACCTATCGGCTGATCGGCAAGATGCCAACCTTAGCGGCTTTTGCCTATCGTCACAGCCTTGGCTTGCCGTATGTCTATCCGGATAACGATCTCAGCTATACCGGCAATTTTCTGAATATGTTGTTCAAGATGACCGAGCTTAAATACAAACCGAATCCAGTTTTAGAGAAGGCTTTGGATATTCTCTTCATTCTGCATGCCGATCATGAGCAGAACTGTGGCACTAACGCCATGCGCGGCGTCGGAAGTTCGCAGGTCGATCCCTATTCTTCGGTTGCCGCGGCGGCAGCGGCGCTCTATGGCCCGCTCCACGGCGGCGCCAATGAAGCGGTGCTTCGGATGCTGATGGAGATCGGTTCTAAGGACAAGGTTCCTGAGTTTCTCAAACAGGTCAAAGGCGGCTCGGGGCGCCTGATGGGTTTCGGTCACAGAGTCTATAAAAACTACGATCCGCGCGCGCGAATCATCAAGCAGATCGCTGACCAGGTGTTCGAGGTCATGGGACGCAACCCATTACTCGATATTGCCCTTGAACTCGAGCGCATTGCTCTTTCCGACGACTATTTCATCAAGCGCAAGCTCTATCCCAACGTCGATTTCTATTCCGGTTTAATCTATCAGTCGATAGGACTGCCGATGGACATGTTTCCGGTGCTATTCGCGATTGCCCGTACCTCGGGTTGGATTGCGCAGTGGGAAGAGATGTTGACCGATCCGGAACAAAAGCTGGCGCGGCCAAAGCAAGTCTACCTGGGAGCGGGGATTCGCGACTACGTGCCGATGGACAAGCGCAAGTAGCGGCTAGCGAAGCGTGGCGCGCACGCCGTCGAAGAATACTTTGATTTGTTGACCGATCTTTAGTCGCTGCGTGGTCAAACCATTCATCTGCATCAAGCTTTTCACGGCTTGGCCGTAAAATCGCGCGATCGAAACCAGCGTCTCGCCCCGTTTGACTTCGTGAGTAACCATTCTTCTTGAGGTTGGCGATTTGCCCTTGAGATCGTCATTAGCTTTCGCGAACACCGCCGATTTTCCGACTGGAACTCGAACCGAATAGCCCTTCTCACCCGGAGGAGTCAGATTTCGTAGCAGCGCCGGATTGAGATCTTTGATCGTCAGCGCGTCGGACTCGGCCATTTCCGCCAAGGCGTCAATTCTCAATAAGCCTTCGGCCTCGACCTCGTCAAATTCCAACGGTTCCTGGTACGGGATATAGTCGAAGCCATACTTTTTCGGATCGGTTGCGATCAACGCGGTGGCGATGAACTTCGGCACGAAGTTGCGGGTTTCTTCCCGGAGCTGGTTCTTTCCCTTGATGCCCCAGAAATCGCTGGCGCCGGTGGATTGCAGCGCTTTATTGATGATTCCCGGCCCCGCGTTGTACGCCGCCGTCACCAGATACCAACGGCCGTAATAGCTGTGCAGCTCTTTGAGATAAGCCGCCGCGGCGCGGGTCGACTTGATCGGATCGCGCCGTTCATCGACCCATTGGTCGATGCGCAATCCATATTGCCGCGCGGTGGCCGGGACAAACTGCCAGAGTCCCACTGCGCCCATATGGGACGTTGCGCTCACGATGAGCTCGCTTTCGACGATGGCGAGATAGCCAAGTTCTTCCGGCAAACCCTCTTCAATCAACACTTTCGAGATCATCGGCATGAATTTACCGGAACGTGCGAGCAGGGTCTGAAACTGGTTCTTGGCGGTGGTGCTATAGTGCTTGACGAAATGGCGCACCTTCGGATTATTGATGACTTCTCTGGAAAACTGGAGGCGGCGCCGCTCCTTTGGCTGCTCGACCGCCTTGTTAAGATCCTTTTCTAATAACTCCAAAAGCCGCTTGTCCGCGAGCAGGCCAGGCGCGGTTTGTACGGGTGACGATGGCAGCGGCGGCGGAGATGATTTCTCTTGGCTCTCGGCGATCTCCGACTTGCGCTCGAAGTGTTTGAGCACATGCACGGGAATCTCATCGCGAAGCGACGGCTTAGGCTCAGCTTCTTTCACCGGCTTGACTTCAAGGTCGCTGGCAACCGATGGATTAGATGAAATCGTTATGCCAGAGCCGGCGAAGGAGTGGACGGGATAGTTTAGCTGCGAACCGATTGCCGAGGTCATCTCCGGCCGATAATATAACCGCTCCGTGCTCGAACAACCGACGACTCCCAAAACTGCCAACACGAGGAGTAAATGCTCTCTGTGCGCTGTCATACAATCCCGTACAGCCTGGCGAACCTTACAAGAATAGAATTGCCGATACAAGAAAGAACTCGGGAGAATCCGACAGGGTTCGCTTCGAGCGATTTCCTCGGTTGAGACCAACAGGCTATCACTTGCGTGTTTCATGACAGGTGTAAAAGCAATTAGCGTTCCCAGCTCGATTCGCCGGGCAGATTGATCGCGTGATGGCGCAAATTATCACTCGCCACACGGTTCCTTGATGCGCCAAATCACGGCGAAAGATTCCAAGGAATCGCTCGCGGATATGTCGTAATTTTCTCATCATGAATGACCGGATGATCTTTGGGATTTGAGGGCTTTGCGATTTTTCACAGCAATTGGCGATGAGTCGTTTAGATTTCCACGCCGACTCGTCGAACGGCACGTTCGCGACCATTTGCTGTGAGAACTATGGAGAATTTTCCCGTTGAATCCCTGTCGCATCTGTCTCGTTTCACGCCAAAGGGGATGGAACCAGCTATGAAAACTCCGAGACATTCCAACTTGATGCGGCTAGCTGGTGGTAACGGGATGGTTGTTTACTTCCGTGACCCGAGAATATGTGGGTGTTTGGCGCGGAAGTGGTTGAAAGGGCTTTGAGAATTAATGGGTTTTTCGTCGAAATCGGCGGGGCTGGTTTGCCCACCACGATTACGCTCAACTCGCGATCGGGCAAATCAATAACAGCGCGTGCGACTGAAATGGATTCGCGCCGCTGCGGTTCGCAACCGTTAGAAAATACAGCAACACTTCCCGACGCGCGTGTAAACGGCGTGCGGCACTGGCGATTTCGGTGGCAATTCCCCTTGACAAATTGTCCTCAAAGCCACTAGATTTTTCTCCGTTTCAACTAATCTGACGAAATTTCCGGCCACGGCTCTCGATACTTAGAACCGGGAGGTCGATATGCGCTCGGCGGTTGCCCCACCATGGTATTTCGAATTCACCGAAGAGGAGGGGAAGATCTGGGCTTCGAGAACTTGCAGCCAAGGCCATCTCTTCAGGTCGCAATATCAATCGAACCGGCGGTGTCCTATTCAGTTGTCGATTTCCCAGCGATTCAAAAAAGTGCAATGTGCCGCGCCAGACCAAGGACAAGGGCGTGTTCGCCGGCACGAGCAACCACGTCGGTTCGTTCCTAAGTATCGAAGCATATGAAAGGCGTTAAGCGATGGACGTGGAGGGCGGGGGCACTACAACTAATAGCGAAGAGAACAACACGTCCGAGCGCAACGATAACCGTGCGGTCCATTCCGGCTTCGGCGGCAGCGCGGTGCACCATCGGACAAACCTGAAGAATCGAAGGCGGAGATCGACTTCCCGAAGCAACACGGCTTGCTGAAAGACCACTGGCGGCAAATTCACAAGATGATGGTGAAATACCGCGGGCCCGCGCGCGGCACGAAGAACAGTCGGATCATGATTAGCGACAAAAGTGGTTGCCGCCGGGATCAGCAAACATTGGCAGCGATAAAAGTGATCACGGGTGGCGCGACAAGATAAATCTGATAAGGAACAGGAGAAAGTTTTGCGAAGAAAATTCGTGAGTTCATGACGTATCGCGAACCGGCGGAACATATTTGGATAGAGCGCGATGAGATCGCGGTGATCGGCATGGCGCGCATGGGGCAAAGGATGGTGCCGCATATTCGGCCGTTCGATCTGTTACGCAGTACGCCGCTAAATGGCAACCGCGCGCGGGCGTCGATCTTTGAAGGAGACTCGCTCCGCTGGCTGCGGAACATGTCGCCGGCCGCGAGACTCAGCTCACCCGCGCGGCGGATTATGACAGCGTTTATCTACAAGTCTGCGGGCGCTCGAAGATTGAAAGCGAAAGCGCTGTCGTCGAAGTGGAGCCGGGCGAGAACGTGCTAGTTCCTTCAGCTATTTCACACCGCACCACGGGCACGGATCAATGCTTGCGCGTGCGCGTGGCGACCCGGGAAGCGGTCGCCGAAGGCGTCGATCCGGAGAAGCCGGCGACGCAAAATAAGTTCAGCGTCAAACCTTCGGAGCCGATCGGCGTCGCGAACGGCCACGCAGAGCCTGCCGGCAACGGGCCAGTGCTGGAGCATATTAGTTTCTGGGATCCGCAGTCGGATCTCTGGGTCGAGCGCTATGTCGAGGCGCTAATCGGTTGCAAACGCGAAGGCGGCCGGCCGGTGCGCAAGCTCAGCGCCTTCAACTATTTCACCGGCATGACCGGCAAGGGCGGCGCCCGCGCACCGATGCTCTACAACGGCAAAGAGTTTCGCGTCGATGTTTACAATCTCGAAGAAGTACAGAACGGCTTTCATCGCGGCGGCGACGAAGACGAGATCTGGTTTCAGTTCCGCGGTCATTCGCTGAACCACACCGAGTGGGGCGCCATGGAGCTCGACCCTGGGCAGATGTCGTACATCCCGCGCGGCGTGGCGCACCGCACTACCGGCAGCCCCGGTTTTTTGCGCATGGTGCTCTACAGCCGCAAGCTGGTTCATCCGAAGGCGTTCAACAATATCTCGGAGCAGGCGACTCGCTTTGACGTGCAGTAAATCATTGTCGCGCGAAGGATTTATTCAGCACGAGGGTGGGGAGAGTTTTGGCCGGAAAGGGCGCAAAAAAAGAAACATGAGGAGATTAGTCTTATTTGTTCTGAGTGGCGTCGTGTTTCTTATCGCCAGTCAGCATTTCTCCCACGCCCAACTGACTTGGCAGGCGGAGTGGGATAAGACTGTCGCGTCGGCGAAGAAGGAAGGGAAAGTTGTTGTTGGGTTGCCGCCGAGCGCGGAGTTGCGGCGCGAACTTGAGCCGGTCTTCAAGGCGCGCTTCGGTTTCGAAATGGAAGTATTTCCCGCCACCGGGCCGCAGATCGCCAATCGTGTCGTCACCGAAGGCAACGCGGGGATGCGCTATTTTGACGCATTCATTTTCGGCTCGTGCACCGGCGTGCCTCTGATCAAGAGCGGGCTGTTCGATGCGGCGGAAAATTATTTCGTCTTACCGGAAGTGAAGGACGCGAAGAATTGGTGGGGTGGCCATGTCTTCATGGACAACGTCAGCCAAACGCGGCTGTTTTACTCATTCATTTCGACTAAGAGCACCGAAGGGTTCTGGCATAACACGACACTGGCGAAGGCTGAAGAACTGCGCTCTCTCGATGATCTGCTCGATCCAAAATGGAAAGGCAAGATCGGGCTCAGCGATCCGCGGGTGGCAGGATTTGGCTTGTCTGTGTGGTCCTGCTTGTGGGAGCTAAAGGGTGAGGAGTATTTGAAAAAACTGGTCGCGCAGGATTTGTTCGTCACACAGAACTTGCGCCAGCTGGCCGAGGCGTTGGCGAAAGGCAGGGTCGCAATCACGCTGGGCATCGGCGTGGCGCAAACTGAGCCGTTCGTCAAAGCCGGCTTGCCGATTAAAGATTTACCCGAACCGCGTGAAGGCACGCCATCGAGCAACGGTTACGGCACGCTAGCGATCCTGAAGCATCCGCCCCATCCCAACGCGACCAAGGTTTTCGTCAACTGGCTCTTGAGCAAGGATGGTCAGGAGATCTACAGCCGCGTGCTGCTGCACGGCACGCGCCGATTCGATGTCGACACCAAGTGGATGGCGAAGCCGGGCGTGGAAGCGTCGAAGGATCTGCTGAGCGCGAAAGATAATGAAAAGATGCGCAACTATCTCGAAGACAAGTGCGTTGAGGTGAGGCTTAAATCGCAGAAGTTTGCGGAGAAGGTGCTACAATAACACGCTCGCGCGGTTCCTCGTTCCGAACGTTTAAATAGTTCAATGCGTTGCGGATGTGCAGAAATCGGTCGTGGATGTAAGAAAATCGTGAGGGCACGGCATGCCGTGCCCTCACACATCGCTCGACGGAGACAGTAATGGAAGTGATCCAGTATCACGATTTTCGCGGCTTCATTGAAGCAGCGAAGAAGGTCAGCGAGTGGCGGCTCATTGAAGGAGCCGACTGGGATAATGAGATCGGCGCGCTGATCGAGGCGACCGCGGAGCTCGATCAACGGCCGATGTTGCTGTTCGACAAGATCAAGGATTATCCCGCCGGCTTTCGCCTCGTCAGTCTCGCCTTCGCTAACTACAAACGCACCGCGCTCGCCTTCGGGATCTCGCCGGAGAAAAGTAAACTCGAAGTCGTCCGCCTGCTGGCGCGCAAGATGAAGTCTGGCAAGTCTATTCCACCCGCGGAGGTCAAAGCTGCGCCGCTGATGGAAAACGTCATGCAGGGCGACAAGGTCGATCTCTTCAGGTTTCCCGCGCCGCGCTTTCACGATGGCGACGGCGGCCGCTATCTCGGCACCGGCGATTGCTTGATCAATGCCGACCCTGACAGCGGTTTCATCAACGCCGGCACCTATCGGATTCAACTGCACGAAAAAAATCTTCTCGGCCTTTGGATGAGCCCAGGCCAACATGGCCGGCTGATCTGCGCGAAGTTTTGGGAGCAAGGGAAGAGTTGTCCGGTGGTCGTTACCTTCGGCGCCGACCCGATGCTGTTCACATTGGCACATACGAAAGTCGCGTGGGGCAATTCGGAATTGCATTATGCCGGCGGTCTGATGGGCCGGCCGTTGGAAATCATTCGCGGCCCAATTACCGGTTTGCCGATCCCCGCCGGCGCGGAAATCGCTCTCGAAGGGGAAATCCCGCCGCCGCACGTCGAAGCGCGCGCCGAGGGGCCGTTCGGTGAATGGCCGGGTTATTACTCCGGCGGCACGATTGGCACTGGCGAAGCACAGCCGGTGATTCGGGTCAAAGCGATTTATCATCGCAACGATCCGATCCTCGAAGAGGAAGCACCGCTGTGGACCGGCGCGATGAAGATCGACGGTAATCCGACCGCGGGGATTCTCTGGGATCAGTTGGAAGCGGCGGGCATTCAGAACGTCGTCGGCGTCTACAATCACTCGCCGTACATGACCGTAGTCGCGATCCAGCAAAAATACCCCGGCCACGCCAAGCAAGCCGGCCTCGCCACGGTAAGCTGCGCGGCCTCAGCGCGCAACGGCCGTTACGTCGTGGTTGTCGACGACGATATCGATCCGACCAACATGAAGGAAGTGCTCTGGGCGATGATGACACGGGTCGATCCGCCGACCAACATCGACATCGTCGACGGCGCTTGGAGCACACCGCTCGACCCGCGCATGCCGCCGGACAAGCGCGAGTCAAAAGACCACACCAACGGCCGGGCGATTTTCTACGCCGTCAGGCCGTTTCATTGGCAAGATAAATTTCCTAAAGTGAGCCGATCGAGCCGCGAACTGCGCGAACTCGTGATTCAAAAATTCCGTAACGTCATTCCGTTTCCCGGTGTGTAATTAGCGGACATTCTTATGATAAAAAGTTTCACTGCGTTCCTAATCTTTTTCGCATTTTTGCTACATTCTTTTTCGTTAATTGCAGCGCAGTCGGCAAGCGAGTGGGAAAAAACTCTTGCGGCGGCGAAGCAAGAGGGGATTGTCGTCGTCGGCATTCCCGCCAGCAGTGAGTTGCGCACCGCCATCGGTGAAAAGTTCAAAAACAAATTTGGCATTTCCATCGAACTGCTTTCAGCCAGGGGGCCGGAGAACGTAACGCGCATCGTTACCGAGTTCAGCGCCGGCGTGCGCTACTACGACATTCTCGTCGCCGGCGGCGCCACGCCGCTTTCGATGGTCGTGGCCGGGGCGGCCGATGATTTCACTTCGTACATGATTTTGCCCGAGGTGAAGGAGCCCAAGAACTGGTGGGGCGGCCATATCTGGGAAGACAACGTCAGTTCGAAGAAATATATCTACGCGTTTCTCTGCTACACGAGTGAGACCTGGTGGTACAACAGCAGCCAGGCTGAAGCCGGCGAGATCAAAACCTTCGACGATCTGTTGAATCCAAAGTGGAAAGGGCGCATCGGTCTGCTCGATCCGCGCAATCCCGGCTCGGGGCAGAACACGTGGTCTTTTATCTGGAAAACCAAAGGCGAGGAGTTTTTGACCAAGCTCGCGCAACAGGATTTGTTGATCAATCAGAACTTGCGCCAGCTGGCGGATGGGTTGGCGAAAGGCAAACTCGCCTTTACACTTGGGTTGAGCCACTACACCTACGAGCCGTTTATTAAAGCGGGACTGCCGGTAAAGCCAGTGCCGCGGATCAAAGAAGGCGCTCACGCCAACAACGGCAGCGGCGTCATCACGGTGGTCAAAAATCCGCCCCATCCAAACGCGGCGAAGATCTTCGTCAACTGGTTACTCAGCAAGGAAGGTCAAGAGCTTTACGGCAAGGCGATGACCCAGGGAACGCGCCGGCTCGATGTTAATACGGAGTGGTTGAAGGAATTTAACATTCAAGGATGTAAAGACGTGATGACCGTTGACAATTATCTGCGCGTGGAAACTCATCTGGAATCGTCCGTGAAGAAAATTAGAGCGCCGGCGATTGCGCTGGCGACCAAACTTTTGAAATAAGTGTTTGCAAAATGGATAGTCATGATCACTAACGAAGAAAACCAATTGTTGACCCAAACCGACCGCGGCGCGCCGGCCGGCGAATTGCTTAGGCGTTACTGGCAGCCGGTGGCGTTGGCAGAAGAACTACCCGTCGGCGGCGCACCGCTGGCGGTCAAAATTCTGGGTGAAGACTTGGCATTGTTTCGCGACGACCAGGGACGACCCGGCCTGATTGGTTTACATTGCTCCCATCGCGGCACTGACTTGAGTTACGGCCGCATTGAAGATGGCGGTCTACGCTGCCTTTATCACGGTTGGCTCTACGATATTCACGGCCGCTGTTTAGAGCAGCCGGGCGAACCGGGCGGTGGCGCCAACCGCGATGCGATCCGCCATCTCGCTTATCCATGCCAGGAAAAGGGCGGGGTGATTTTCACCTACATGGGGCCGGGCGAGGCGCCGCTGTTGCCCAACTACGAATTTCTCAATCAGCCGCCCGGCCATTGCTGCGTCTACAAGGTTTATCACGATTGCAACTATCTTCAGGCCAACGAGGGTAATATCGATCCGGTGCATCTGTCGTTCTTGCACCGCTTTCTTGAGCGCAAAGAAGAACGCTACACCGGCGTGCGCGGCAGCGAAGAATCACATTACAATTTGATCGCCATGAGCGAAGCGCCGACGCTCGACGTCGAGATCACCGACTTTGGTGTGCGCATTTATTCCGTCCGCAACATGGGCGCGGGGAAAAGTTATCTGCGGGTGTCGAACTTCGTCCTGCCCAATCTCAGCACCTTTCCGGGACAGACGGGCGGACAGGGCTATGGCATCAACTGGCATGTGCCGATCGATGACGCGCATCACTGGAAGTATTGTTTCTTTTTCAACCGCGAGGCGCCGCTCGATCAAGCCGTTATCGACAAGTCGCTGGCTGAGGTCGACGAGCGGTACCGACCGGTGCGCAACGAGAGCAATCGCTTCATGCAGAATCGCGTGTCGATGAAAACCCAGACTTACACGGGCATGGGTAGCGGCTTTCAGACTCACGACGCCTTCGCGACCGGGAGCCAAGGATCGATTCAGGAGCGCACGCAAGAAAATATCGTTTCATCCGATATCGCCATCGTTGCCGCGCGAAAATTGATGGAAAAAGGCATTCGCGACATCCAAGACGGTCGCGAGCCGCCGCATGTCATTCGCAAACCGGAACAGAATAATTTAACCCACCTGCTGGTGATCTCTGACCTGGTCGAAGGTGTCAGCGATTGGAAAGGTTACACGCGCGGGTTGGAAACGGAAGCTGGAAAGGCATTAGGCAATAGGTAGTAGGCAATAGCAAGAATTCGGAACTAACCTTTCTCGACACCGTTGCCTGTTGCCTTTTTCTCAGGTTTTAAAATTCGGATATCCTGCCTTGGCGGCTTTGGCTTTGTAGTCCGCGACCAGTTCTTCTCGCGGCATTTTGTGTGCCCATACAGCTTCGGTGAAGCTCCAAAGCGTGAACGGATGGGCGCCTAGCGCGTAGAGTTTGCCGTAGTCTTTGGTCGCCAGCGCTTCGCGTTCTTCCGGTTCGAGCTTTAGCGTCTGGCTTTTCTCCCACTTCTCGACGAACTCGTGCGGGTGGGCGGTGTACTGCTCTTCCGCTTCCTGGTTCATGTTGACCAGATGAATCAGTTTGTTCATGAGATATTTGCTCATATCAACTCCTCTTAAGCTTTCACCAGCGTCCAAATACCAATCGCGATAAAGCCAATCCCGGCCACATACTGTAATGTTTTCTCGCTAACATATTGTGAAATGACCGACCCAGCGGCAACGCCGATGGCAGAGGTAAGGATTAACGCCAGTGACGCGCCGACGAATACCGTCAGCTTGCTGGTGTCTTTATCGGACGCAAATAGCATCGTCGCGAGCTGCGTCTTGTCGCCAAGCTCGGCGATGAAGACGGACGTGAATACAGTTGAGAGAATTTTAAAGTCCATCATCGTTTACTCGATTACGCATTATCCCAGCTAAAGAACGGGATCGCCGGGAAGCCGGCGTCCAAGCCTTCGGCGTACGCAGGTTTCGTGGCGTTTGCGACGCCCATCATCATCAAGAAATTCAAATAGCCGCTGGTCATGTTGCCCGAGGCGATCATTTTTTCCGGGGTGCAGCCTTGGGCGGCGCCGTCGATGTCGCCATTGACGATCCAGCCGACGGCGGCGGCGTCGAAGTTGGGGTCGGTCAGATGACGCTCGAACTGTTTCGGGCCGCCGACCTCGAGGGACAGATGGCCGCTGACGAGCACGCCGACCCGTTTATGGGTCGGTAGGTTGTCGATCGCTGCTCGGATCGCTTTGCCGACTTCAAAAAATCTTCTGGGTCGCGGCATCGGCGGGGCGATGCAATTGGTCAAGATCGGCACGATCGGGATGTCCATTTCCGGCCGGACAAACATCATCGGCACGATGATCGAGTGGTCGATGGTAACCTCGTTCGAATAGGAGAAGTCGACGCCGCGGTCGAAGGCGCCTTCCATGATCGCGTCGGAGGTTTCGATGTCACCCGGTAGTTTGCAGGTCGGCAAATCGAACTCGCGAATCTCGTCGTAGAACGTGCCGTCGTATTGATCCATCTTGCCGATCATGAAGGCCGGCATGTTGTCCATGAAAAACTGGTGCAAGTGATCGTTGCCGATGCAGATCAAGACATCCGGGTTCGCCTCGGCGAGTTTCTGGCGCATCATCGCGATGCGCTCTTTGACCTTCGCCGCGCCGGGCGGTTGCTGCGGCTGCTTGAAGAGACGCGGCATGAATGGGTTGTGGGTGATGCCGATGATCGAGACTATCTGGGCCATGACTTACCTCCAACGAATGGGTCATTTGCTGTTTAGCATGAGGGGTTGAGCACTGTAAATGGCGTAGGGCATTCGGATTTATTCTTGCGCGAAGACGCAAAGGCGCCAAGCTCGGATTTGATTTTATCTCGGCCGAAGGGAGAAATCTTTCCTAGATCCCTCACATTCGCTCGGGATGACCGGCGTCGGCCCGTCACCTGAGGAAGGACACGAAGGACACGAAGGAAACGAAGGGTTAGGATGAGGGCGCAGCATGCTGCGCCCTCTACTTCGCGTGCTCTTTGGCTTTGCTCAGGGAATGCTTCGTCTTGTTTGCTGGTAGGGCCGTCGGCGGCTAGGGTTCGAACTCTTCGGCCAGATATTTGTAGTCGTTCTCGGCGCCTTCACGGTTGCCATTCAAATACTTCACTTGGACGGCGCGGGCTTTTTCGCGATTCTTGGCGTCATAGAGCCAACGGCTCGAATGACTCTTGGGAATAGGACCCGCGGGACTCGCAGGGCCAATATCTCCAGCAAGATCGCCGACAAATCAGAGATGAGCGCCGTCAGTGTCCAAGGCTCTTGAAAAAACCTGTATTCTCCAGTTCGTTGTACAAGCTGGCGTCCATAAACTCCTCCGCCTTTCGTCCCTTGGCTTTCGGATCGGTTTCCGCCGCTTGAGCCAAAATCATCTCGATGGCTTTGTAGGGCAGCCGCGGCGGCCTTTCAATAAAGTTGGTCGCGTATTCGTACGAGGACTCCAAGGTTTCCCGATCTTGCGTGCGCGTCCACTTGCCGATCACTTTGATGGCCAGCTCCTTATCTCGAAATAACCGATCCACTGCTTCGCTGTAGGCCATCGTGAACCGCTTCACGGTATCGCGGTCCTTCGAAATCGTCGATCGAGTCGAGACCAGACTGGTGGTTGGGTAATCGATCCCTTCTTTGGCGAAATTGGCGAGCAAGGCAAAGCCGGCTTTGGTGGCCTTAAAGTCACCGGGTGAGGACAGAATTCCTCCCTGGACAACCCCGGCCTGCATCCCAGCAAGAATTTCCGGCTGGCCTCCCATTTGGAGAATTTTTACATCGCGATCGGGCTCCAAGCGCCATTTCTTTAGCAACAAGCGCAAAGAGCCATCCGTCGAGGCGCCGAAACGCGTAATTCCCAAAGCTTTGCCTTTCAGGTCGTCTTGCCGTTTGATCGATGGTTGGACGAAGAGATAAAAAGACGGGACGTTGACCACGCCGCCGATGGTGACGATGTCGCCGCCGGCAAGATTGGCGTAGACGATATTGCCGCCGGCTAGGGCCACGGCAAATTCTCCCGCGATCATCGCCTGGGCGACGCGGCTGCCTCCGGCGACGTAAACCGGGTCGACGTAAAGCCCGTGTTTTTCAAATATCTTGGCGTCCTTGGCTAGGTAGAAACCAGACTGCGTGGCGCTGACCGCGCTGTAGGCGACGGCGATGCGTTTGGTCTGGCTCTGGGCCGCTGGCCCGAATCCACATAGGACGAATAAGATAGATAGCAGGATTTGCCTCTTCATTTTCGCCTCCGATACTTTCCGAATAAGCTGGCTGTTTTTAGCATACCGCTCCGTCGCTCGCCACCCGGAGAAAACTGATTGACAAGCTTTCGCTGGCTACATTATATGGACGCAACCAATTGATGTTTCTTCATGGGAGTGACCATGCGCGCTGAAATTGACGCGATCCAAGCCCAAAGCGAATGCTTTAATATGCGGGTGATTGGCCATCACGACCTGAATGGCCATGGCGACGGCATGCAATTACTCAAACAGGGCCGCTATGTTTACTTGGCGCATTTGGGTACTTCACCGATGGCGCTGAGCATTCTCGATGTCGCCGATCCTACCGAGCCGCGCTTGATTACGCAGATGCCGCATGCGCCGAACACTCACGCGCACAAGGTGCAGATCGTTGGCGATATCTTGATTCAAAACCAAGAGCGGCCGTACTTCGATAAATCGGTTCCCGCCAGCGTGCCCAACGAAGCGGGCATCAAAATCTACAGCATCGAGAAGCCGACCGAGCCGCGCGAGATCGGCTATCTGAAATTGCCCGGCAAGGGCGTCCATCGCATGTGGTTCACCGACGGCAAGTATGCCCACGTCGGGGCGATGCTGTCTGGCATTGAAGAGCGCGCTTACCTGATCGCGGATATTTCCAATCCGACTAGTCCGAAGGAAGCGGGGCGTTGGTGGATTCCCGGCACCAAGGAAGGCGAGGAGACGCCGGCGGATTGGACGCCGTTCGAGGGCGAGCACTTTCATGTGCACGGCGCCATTCCGCACGGCGATCGTTCTTACGTCGCGCTGGTCGATGCCGGCATGGCCATTCTCGACATCTCCGACATCAGCAAGCCGAAAATTATCAGCCACATCGACTGGAGCCCGCCCTTCGGTGGCTACGCGCACACGACCTTGCCGTTGCCGGGACGAAAACTTGTTGTCGCCGTCGACGAGTCGGTGAAATACGACTGCAAGGAAGGCGAGAAGCGGGTGTGGATCATCGACATCCGTGAAGAGAGAAATCCGGTGATCGTTAGCACCTGCCCGGTGCCGGAGGGCGATTTCTGCAGCCGCGGCCTGCGCTTCGGTCCGCACAACGTGCACGAAAACCGGCCTGAGTCGTTTCAGAGTGAAAATATTATTTTCGTGACTTACTACAACGCCGGCCTGCGGGTGTTCGACATTCGCAATCAGTATCGCCCGGAAGAAGTCGGTTTCTTTATTCCACCGGCGCCGGAAGGACAGAAGGCGCCGATGTTCAATGATCTCTACGTCGATACCGACGGTTTGATTTATGTCACGGATCGAATCAAAGGCGGATTGTACGTGCTGGAGTACACGGGGCCGAAAATTCAATAACTCTATAGGGGCCGGTCGCGACTCGCCCTGGTTCGGATTCGAAAGTTTAACCGCAAAGAGCGCCAAGGACGCAAAAAGAATCGGATCGGATCGGGAAAAATCGATGCCTGAACATCTACTCATAAACGTCTTCAACGTCGACGCGGCGCTGGCGGTGGGGCGGGCACAGGGTTTCTTCGCGGCGGACGGTCTCGATGTCGACGTGATCGTGACGCCGAATTCTACCGAGCAGATGCGCGGGCTTGGCAAAGGATCGTGGCAGATTGTTTCGACGGCGTTCGATAACGTGCTCGGCTGGTCGGGACGCGAGGGGGCGGAGTTTGTTGCGATCGCGCGGGTTTCCGAGGGCGGAACGTTACCGGTTTACGTTCGGCCAGAGATTAAGAGCTGGGACGATCTACGCGGCAAAGCTTTGGCGGTGGACGCGGTCGATACCGCGTTTGCTTTGGTCCTGCGACGTGTTTTGTTGGCCCATGGCCTCGAGATGGAGCGCGGTGATTATTCGCTGATCGCCAAAGGTACCACCGGTTACCGATTGGACTCGATGATTCAAGGCGAGACCTTCGCCGGCGTGCTCAACGCGCCCTGGGATGCCAAAGCTACCGCCGCGGGTATGGTGCGTTTCGCCGACCATCGTGATGTGTTGCCGGACTATCCCGGCGCCGTCTATGCCGTTGGCCGCAAGTGGGCCGCAGAGAATCGCCCGCTGCTGTTAAAATACCTGAAAGCTTGGAACCGTGGACTGAGTTTCGCGCTGGACGAAAAGAATCGCGCTGTTGTGTTGGCGATGGTCGCTGCGGAAGAAAAACTCGATGACGAAGCAGCTGCGCGTAAGCTCGCGCAACTGCCGAAGAACGGCGCGTTGAATTTGCCGGGGTTGCAGTGCGTGCTCGATCTGCGCGTGCTGTTCAATCTTACGCCGCCGATGGGGCAAGAATTGAAAGCTTATTACGATCACGATTTTAATCAGCAAGCGTCCACGTGACAATGTTTCGCGAAACGAGCACAGAACACTATCTGAATTAAGCTGCCCAACCGGCAAACGTAAATCATGCAAAAACGGTTGACATAAAAATTTACGATGACAAAGTAGCGCAGGTAGTTTTGGGCGGTGTCGAATCGACTTCGGGCAAAGTTATCAAGGGAGGTTAAAGTGATGAAACAAAATCTAATCCTAAAAGCCGGACTGATCGCGTTCTTGGGGGTTCTTGCCTGGGGGTCTACCGTGCAGGCTGCCCCGCTGGACGACTTGATTGCCGGCGCCAAAAAGGAAGGCACCATCGAGTTTTACGGTCCTTCCACGCTTGGTCCTGAAGGTGCCCAGGCGATCGTTTCAGCCTTCAACAAGAAATATGGATTAAACATCAAAGTGAACTTTACACCGTCCGGTAACATGACGCGGGATACCGCGAAGGTGGTTGGCCTGTCGGCATCAGGACAACCGCCGGAATGGGACATCATGGTCGTCACGGATGCACATCACGGGTCGCTGTGGCTGCGAAAGTTACAGAAGCCCTTCGATTACACCAGCATCGGCGTCGACAAGCAGCGGATCGAATATGACAGCGGTACGGTTTCCGTGGCGAACCAGTTTGCTCTGCCGACCTATAACACAAAGCTGGTTGCGGCCAAGGATGTGCCGCAAAAATGGGAAGACCTGCTCGATCCAAAATGGAAAGGTAAGCTCGGCGTGATCAACTCGACCCACCACTTTGGGCGTTTAGCGGCAGGCGCCTGGGGCGACGAAAAAACCCTTGATTTCATAAAAAAACTCGCCGCGCAAAAGCCGCTGCTAACCCGCGCTGGAGAAATGGCCCAACGATTGATCTTGGGCGAAGTGCTGGTGACGGCGACGCTGCAGGATAGCCAATTGCATGAAGCAAAAGAGTCCGGCGCGCCGTTGGCTTTCGCTGAGAAGGTTTCACCGGTGGTCTCGCCCGAATATCACGTTGGAGTGATAAAGAATGCGCCGCACCCGAACGTGGGCCATCTAATGGTGGCCTTTATGGCATCCTCGGAAGTTCAACCCGCGTGGTTGAAGTATACCGGTCATACATCGGCTTATGTGCCTGGAACCGCGGCTTATAAATTTGTCCAGGGCAAGCAGGTGATTTACATGAAACAAGACCAAGCGGACAAGGTCGACAAAATTTCGCGGCAAATCGGCAAGATTCTCGGGTTTGATTGATAACTCTGCCGCGCTGGCTTAGCAGAAGGAAAGATATGAAAGTCGAGTCCGGCACTGAATCGACCGTGGCCACCTGGGAAGGATGGAGCCGGTTTCTGCCCCAGGGGGTCTCGGTATTTGCCACGGGCCTCTCGGGGTTTTTGTTGCTGTTGATCGGGTTGCCTGTGTTGATGGTGATCCTCATGAGTCTTCGCACCGGCTTTCCGGGCGAGACGGTTCCGTTCACCCTGGAAAACTTCTCCACCGTTTACTTGGAGCCGCGCACCTATGAGGTTTTGTTGAACACCTTGTTCTTCGCGGTATCCAGTGTGTCCATCACGCTTTTGATCACGGTGCCGCTCGTGTGGATTCTCATGCGGACGGACATACCGTTTAAAAAAACTATTTACGTCTTGCTCACGATCGGCATCCTGATCCCGGTCTTTCTCCGTACCATCGCGTGGATTTTGCTGCTCAGCCCGAGGATCGGTTTGGTCAACAAGTGGTTGCAACAACTCTTTGCCCTAAGCGAGCCGCCATTTAATCTGTACAGCGTAACCGGCATGGCCTTCGTACAAGGTATATCGTTCGTTCCCGGCGCGTTCTTCATGCTGGCCGCCGCCTATCGATCCATGGACCCCTCGTTGGAAGAAGCGGCATACACTGCGGGGGTCGGCAAGCTCAGGACGTTTTTGAAAATCAATATCCCGATCACGTTCCCGGCCATTGCCGGCTTGATGGTGTACTTGTTTATGACCGCCATCGCAGTCTTTGAAGTTCCCGCAATCATCGGTCTGCCGGCGCGTATCCACGTACTGAGCTCGCTCATTTTTACCTCGACGACGCCCTCCACCGGATTGCCGGATTACGGCATGGCGGGGGCTTATGGCGCGATCATGCTCGCGCTTGGGCTTGTGCTCGCGTTCATGTATGTCCGGCTGGTCAAGCAAGGAAAGAAGTATACGGTGATCACGGGAAGAGGGTATCGCCCCCGGGAGATCGCCCTCGGACCGTGGAAATGGGCGGCGCTCGCCTTTGTTTTCTTTTATCTATCCATCGAAGTTTTTGTCCCCTTCGCCGTTTTGTTGTGGGCCTCGGTCCTGCCTTACTTGCAATTGCCGAGCGCAGAGGCCTTGGCCAACATGACGCTGAAGCATTACTGGGAAATCCCTCAGCATGTGGGCCTGCAGCCGTTTATCAATACTTTGATATTGATGTTGGCGGTGCCGACGCTGACGATGATTCTCAGCGTGTTGGTTTCCTGGGTGGTGATTCGAACGCAAGTATCGTTTCGCGGCTTGCTCGATACCCTGGCATTTGTTCCCCACGCCGTGCCGGGAATTTTGATGGCGGTGGGCCTGGCTTACTTGGGCCTGGCCTATCGTGACATCTTTCCGATCTATGGCACGGTCCTGATCATTATCGTCGCGCACACCATCAATTGGGTCGCTTACGGCACACGCACCACCAATAGCGTGATGATCCAAGTCCATCGCGAGCTCGAAGAGGCGGGCCGAGTCGCCGGCGCGTCGTCGCCACGGGTGTTGTGGAAGATTGTGCTGCCTTTGATCGCCGCAGGCGTGCTCAACAGCTGGGTATGGATCGGCATGTTGTCCTATCGCGAGGTGACCATGGCATTGACGCTCTACACGCGTAATAACGTCGTCATCTCCACCGTGGTTTGGCAGTTCTGGGGCAGTGGCTGGGTGCCGCAGGTGGCGGCGTTGGGCGTGATCTTAATCCTTTTCGCCGCGCTGGTGGTCGGCGCGGTCCGTCTGGTGCTGGCGCGCATCGGCGAGATTGGCGAAGCCGCGTGACGCGCGTAGCACGTCATGATTTCAGATTCCAAATTACAGATACCAGATGGAATGCTTAGGACGTGACCGAAGTTCGAAAGATTTGGAATCTGGATTGTGTAATTTGCAATTCCGAACGCAGTGAGGACCCGTGATTAGCATCCGGGCTTTGCAAAAATCCTTTCGTGCGCAGCAGGGGCGGGTCGATGCGTTGCGATCGATTGGCTTGGAAGTTGCCGATGGCGAGTTTTGCGTGCTGCTTGGGCCAAGCGGCTGCGGCAAGACGACGACATTGCGCTGCGTCGCCGGGCTGGAGCGGCCGGATAGCGGCGAGATCGAGATCGCCGGCAAGCTGGTCAATGCTCCGGCGCGGCGGGTTTATGTGCCGACGGAACGGCGTGAGCTCGGCATGGTGTTTCAGTCCTACGCCATCTGGCCGCATATGAACGTGTTTCAAAACGTCGCCTTTCCATTGACTCAAGGACGTACCCGTTATTCCAAGGTTGAGGTTGTCGATAGAGTTGAGAAAGCGCTCAAGCGCGTGCAGCTCGATGGCCTCGGCGAGCGGCCGGCGACGGATTTGAGCGGTGGACAGCAGCAGCGCGTGGCGATGGCACGGGCGATGGTCACCGAGCCGAAGATTTTGCTCATGGACGAACCGCTGAGCAATCTCGACGCGCGCTTGCGCGAGCAGATGCGCGTGGAGCTGCGCAAGATCACCAAGTCGATCGGCGTGACGACATTGTACGTCACCCACGATCAGGCGGAAGCGTTGAGTCTCGGCGATCGCGTGTGCGTGATGAATGCCGGCGAGATTCTCCAGATCGCGCCGCCCCATGAGGTTTACGAACGACCGGCGAGTCTGTTCGTCGCGCAATTCGTCGGCGAGATGAATTTCGTCAAAGGCAACGTGGAGACGAAGGATCGAGTGAGATCACCATTCGGCGCAATCGCCGCGGCAGCGCCGAAAGGCATCGGTGCCGGCGCCGCCGTGACCTTGGCAATCCGTCCCGAGCATGTTCAAGTTTCCGCCGCGCCTAGTCACGGCGTTGCCAACACGCTCGGCAAAGTGACCAGCAAGAACTATCTCGGCGACGCCGCGCTGCTGGAGGTGGAAGTGAACGGCGTGACGCTGCTCGCCAAGCTCGCCGGCGACACGGAGTTGAACGTGGGACAGCAAGCCATCGTCGAGTTGCCGGCGCAACGCTGGCAGGTGTTCGGGGAAGGAAGTTGATTGAACCGCAAAGAGCGCAAAGGGCGCAAAACAATTCTTCGGAAAATTCGCACCATGTTCCACCTACCCTAGTGATCACTTTTTGAACGTCCGATTTTTGACTTTCCAACACTCTATTATTCCAATTTCCCGATTCTTGTAGTCACCCAGCGTCTGTGACATAGCATGGCAATCTCGACATAGAAGGAAATCACATGGCTAATTTTACCGCGAAACCGGTTGGTAATTTATTGCGCGCGAAGTCGGTGGCAATCATCGGCGCGTCGCAGAAGGGCGCTTGGCCGCAGGGGATTTATCGTAATTTGAAAGGCGCGAAATTTTCCGGCGGTGTTTATCTGATCAATCCGAACTATCAAGAGCTTTATGGCGACAAGTGTTATCCGAACCTGGCGGCTTGCCCGGAAGTACCCGACGAATTGCTGATTCTCATTCCGACCCGCGCCGTGCTCGGCGTTCTCGAAGAAGCGGCGAAGTTAGGCACGCGTTCAGCGACGATCTACACCGCCGGTTTTGGTGAAGGCGACGATGAAAAGGGCAAAGAGCGCGCGCAGCAGATGCGCGATCTTTGCGACCGCACCGGCATGGTCATCTGCGGGCCGAACTGCATGGGTTCTTATTCGGTCGGCGAAGGGCTTTGGACATTTCCTACCGTCACACCGTTGCTCAAGAAAGGACCGGTGGGTTTAATCTTCCAGAGCGGTGGCTCGCTCGGCAACTGGATCAAAGGCGCCACCGAGCGCGGCATCGGCTTCAGCTACTCGATCTCCAGCGGCAACGAAGTGAGTCTCGATCTGGTGGATTACCTTTCATTCTTGGTCGACGATCCGGACACGAAAGTCATTACACTCATGGTTGAAGGGATTCGCCGGCCCAATGAATTCATGTCCGTCGCTGAACAGGCGTTGCAAAAAGGCAAACCGATTCTCGCCGTGAAACTCGGCCGCTCGGAGATGGGCAAGCGGCAAGCGATCTCCCACACTGGCTCGCTCGCCGGCGCCGACGAAGTGTTTGACGCCATGTGCAAACGCTTGGGCATCATTCGCTGCCCGACCTTGGAAGACATGACCGAGATCACCCTTGCGTTCATGCCGGGCCGTTTTCCGAAAGGCAGCCGCGCGGCGATCGTCGTCAACTCAGGCGGCATGAAAGGGCTCATCTGCGATCACTGCGATGAGTTGAGCACGAACTTGGCGCAATTGAGCGACAAGACGAAAGCAGCCGTGCGTCCGCTCATCCCCCCCGAATTGGCAGTGGAGAATCCGCTCGAGTGCGGTGTCGCCGGCTTCGGCGACGAAGCGGGCTTCATCAACATCGTGAAACTGCACGCCGAAGATCCCGGCGTCGACCTGCTCGCGATCCACGGCGAATTGCCGCGCGGCCAGAAGCGCAGCGCCGATCTGTTCAGGAGCGCGATGGCGGCGACGGACAAACCCGTGCTCGCGTTCGGCCGGTCGACTTATAGCTGCTTGGACGAGAGCCGCGCTTTTCAGGAGGAAGCGGGCATGCCGTTTTTACAGGCGATCAAGCCGACGCTGCGCGCATTGGCGGGGTTGGGTTTGTACGGCGAGCGCAGAATCGCCGGCGTTGCCGCGCTGCCGGCGGCGAGCGGTAGCGCAACGGATCTCGACGGTGAGAATTTGAATAAGCTCTTGCAGGGCAAGGGGATCGATTTGCCCAGGCAAGTGATGGCCGGCACGGCGGTGGACGCGGCGGCGAGGGCGAAAGAGATTGGCTTTTCCGTGGCACTAAAACTGATCGCCGCCGAAGTCGTGCACAAAACGGAATCCGGCGCGGTAGTGCTTGGTTTGAAGAGCGCCGAAGAAGTACAAACCGAAGGGCAAAAACTTCTGTCGAAAACTTCCGGCAAAGGACAACTGCTCATCCAAGAAATGGTTCAAGGCACCGAAGTGCTGATCGGCGCGCGCACCGATCCGCAGTATGGGCCGTTCTTGATGGTCGGTTTGGGCGGTATCTTCGTCGAAGTTTTGAAAGATGTGTCGATTCGGTTATTGCCGGTCGACGAACGTGAAGCGCGCGCCATGCTTAAAGAGCTGCGCGGCTACAAGGTGCTCGAAGGCGTGCGCGGCCAAGGCCCCCGTGATGTCGACGCGTTGGTGAAAGCGATGGTCGGATTGTCCGATATCTTCTCCGCGCACCGAAATCATTTGTCGGATATGGAGATCAACCCGATCATGGTGCGGGCGCAGGGTAGCGGCGTGGCTGCAGTGGATGTGCGGTTGGTGCGGAAGTAGGAACTGGGGATAATTTAACTGCAATGAACGTAACGAAATAAAGGGGCTTATCGGGGATAGCGCCCTTACTTCGTCACCAGACGATTCGGTAGCTCATCTTTGTCGTCAGCTTGGCGCGGAAAGTGAGCGGCGAGGATGTCGCCGCAGCGTTCGATCGATTTGCAGAACGCGTCACAGGCTTGACCGGACTTGATGCCTGCTGTGATCATACCGACGATCTCATCCCACGTGCCCGGCGCGACTTTCTGATTGATGCCGCGGTCGGCGAGCACTTGGACGCGATGTTCGAGCAATGAAATCAAGATTAAAATTCCCGTGTGGTCTCGCGTGTAGTGAAGCCCGTGCTCAGTAAATGCGGCGAGGCAAGTTGTATGCATGGCTTCGGCGACGCGGTTTTTTGAGGTCAGCGAACGTTTCACCGCGGGAATACGACAGAGAAGAAAACCAACCATCGCGCCCACTACCGGCCAGAGATTCAAGAACGGCGAGCCCCAAGGATCACTCCATATTCCTTCGGCGATCATGCCTGCCAGCAAGCCACCGATGAGCCCCAACAACTCTATTTCCGTGTAGCGCGCCGACGACATGACGATCATCGGTACGATCTCGCCAGCCGTTTTTGACTCTGCGGCAATCACGGTTTGGCGGATACGTTCTTGCTCGGCTTCGGTAAAAAAGTTGTCCGCTTTCATGGTCACCAGCTGTCGGATGCTCCGCCGCCGCCGAAGCCGCCACCGCCGCCACTGAAACCCCCTCCATCGGATCCACCACCGCCAAAACCGCCACCGCCCCAACCACCCGGACCACCCCAAATAATCGGCCCACGCCTGCCGCGCGTTCCCCATACACTGTTTCTTCGACGACTCGCGGTTGAGGCAAACGCCATCAACCCAAGAATCCCGAAGGTGATCGCGAACATGGCGGCCGAATTGAGTCCAGAGCCGCCACGTTGCGTTTTGCGCGCCGATTCCGGCAGCGGCTCTTTCCTGACGACTTTTTGGACCGCGTCGATTCCCGCAATGATGCCTCCGGCATAATCTTGCGAGCGGAAGTGGGGCACGATGTAATCGCTCGTAATACGCTTCGCGATAGCGTCGGGCAGAATGCCTTCGAGTCCGTAGCCTACTTCTAGGCGAAGCCGTCGATCTTTGACCGCTACTAACAATATGGCTCCGTTATCGAAGCCTTTTTTGCCGATCTTCCAGTTCTCCGCGACACGGATACTAAAACCTTCGATATCTTCGCCTTCGAGTGTTGGAATCGTTAACACTGCGACTTGATGGCCCGTGTCTCGTTCGAGCTGAGCGAGCTGGGATTCCAGAGATTGGATTTGGTTCGATTGCATCACGCCGGCGTAATCGTTCACGCGGCCGCGAAGTGGCGGTACGTCGAGGGCGTTGACGGCGGATGACGCGAGTAGAGAACAGAATAGGCCAAACAAGAATAAGCGATGCGGAAGATTTTTCTTATCGCGTCGCCTATCGAGCATGAACCTTTTGATAGTGTTCAGAGGGGAGGCTCGTCTGGTTTGTTAAAACTTCACCTGTGGTGGCTTCTGCGCGGCTTCGTCGGCGCTGAAGGTTTCGCGAACTTTGAGTCCCAAAAGGTACTGGGCGGTTAGGTTATTCGGAAACGAACGAACCCCGGTATTATAGACCGTGACGTTTTCGACATAACGTTTGCGCGCGACTGCAATACGATTTTCCGTTCCTTCTAACTGCGCCTGAAGGTCACGATAGTTTTGGTTCGCCTTCAGATCGGGATACTGTTCGGCAACGACAAGGAGCCGCGACAGTGCGCCGGAGAGGTTGCGCTGCGCATCCTCGAATTTTTTGAAGGTCGCCGGATCATTGAGCGCTTGAGCATCCAATTTGATCGAGGTCGCTTGCGCCCGTGCCTCGATTACTTTCTGCAAAGTTTCTTGCTCAAACTGGGAAGCGCCTTTCACCGTGGCAACGAGATTAGGAATGAGGTCGGCGCGGCGTTGATATTGATTTTGCACCTCCGCCCAAGCTCCCTTTACTTTCTCGTCGAGGCCTTGGAGCTCGTTGTAACCGCAGCCCGAGACGAGCAGAAGCGCGGCGAAGCCGATGGTGAAGCCGTGCAATGAATTTAGCTTGCGTCCGATCATGAATACGCTCCCTTTTTTACTTGCCAATGTAAGACTGGCCGTGGCAAAGGGCAAGGGGGGGCGTGTCGGAATGATGGACCCACGGAGCGCAAAGAGTTTTGTCGCCGATCAATACAAAAAGGGGCCAATTGTTCAGTGGGCCCCTTTCGGTTAGCCAAGTTACGACTGGAGGTGAAACGTGGATTATTCGGTAGCGCCCACTGCGGGGCGCCACTTATTGAAGCGCTTTTCCAATCGGCTGAGAAACTCCGTTCCGATCATCCCCGTTAGCGCGAATATGAGCACCCCGACAAAGACTTTATCGGTCTGGAAGGTGGCGCCGGCAACCGTGATCATAAAGCCGATGCCGGCGGTTGCGGCATAAAGCTCACCTACCATAACACCCACAATCGCCCGCCCAAGTCCGAGCCTCAATCCAGTAAGGATAAAAGGAACCGTCGAAGGAAGCACAACGGTCTTAAAGAGCATCCATTCGGAAGCGCCAAAACTCCTGGCGGCGGTTAGAAGATTCACCGGCGTGGTCTTTACCCCGTCGCGCGCATTGATCAATATGGGGAAAACCGCGCCAAGAAAGATGATACCGACCTTGGAGAGTATTCCGATCCCTAACCAGATGATCACTAACGGCAAAAGCGCCACGCGAGGGGTCGCGTTCATGGCGTTGACAAAGGGGTCGAATATGTAGGCCACTTTCTTGTACCAGCCGAGAGAGATACCAAAGGGAACGGCAACAACAGCCGAAAGTAAATAGCCCCAGAAAAGCTCGATGCCGCTAATGTAAAGGTCGTTATAGATTTCACCTGAGGCAAAGAGCTGAACAGCCGCTTTCCCAACGAGCGATGGAGCGCTCATGAACATGGGATTGATCAACTGAAAGGTATTTCCAACCAGCTCCCAAATAATCAGGAACAAGGTAACCGCGGCAGTGCCGAGAATTTTTTTCTCCTGATTCAGGTAGAATTTGAATAAGCGCGAGGCTTCAGCGACCCGCACGTCCAAAAGTAGTTCTTCGGTGGATTCGTTCTGATTAGCCATGGCTCCTGTCCTTTCGCGGTTTATTCGGCGTTTTTGATTCCGTCGGCGGCAAATCCGCCTTCGGCCCAGGCTGAGTCTCGACGCTTTCGATCAACCTCTGCAATATTTTCACGAACTTCGGGCCGGCGGACTGCAATTCCTGCAAATGATGCAGTGAAAGTGTTTCGAGAAATTCCTCACCGTCGCGAGTCAGCTTGACTAAGACCTGGCGTCGATCGTCCGTGGCGCGCAAGCGCAATAGAAATCCACGGTCGGCAAGCCGGTCGACAAGCTCGACGGTGCTGTGATGCTGCAACTGCATCCGTTCGGCCAGCACGCCGATGGTCGGTTTCAGGTTTTCGGGTAATCCCCTCACGGCGAGGAGAAGTTGGTGCTGTTGCGGCTCAATGCCCGCTTGGCGAGCTGCGGTTTCACTAAAGCGCAAGAAACGGCGAATTTGATAGCGCAGTTCGGACATCGCTTTGAAGTCAGGGAGGTTTTTATTGACTGTCATAATTAGATCGTAATACGATAATATCGTGTCAAGATATAAAATATTCACTGGGGGTTGTCAACCACCCTGGGCACGATCGGCGAAATTCTTTTAACTTTGTTAGTTGGCGAGAAAAACTGGAAGTCGGGAGATCGCGGGAAAAGTGCTGGGAGCCGTGGGAATAGTCAATGGATTCGGGGCGTTACGAGCGGCTTTTTGTGGGGAAAATAGGGGGGCGCGGAACGGGCTCGATGTTCAAATTAAATTTGAAAAATGAGTTGTGCGAATTATTTTTGAAAAAGTTCCTGCTGTTCGGGCGCGCGACCTACGCGCCGTAAGTGCTTACGGGGTGCAGGTTTTTCGCGATTGAAGCCTATCCTTATATACGAGTCCGTTAAAATCCAAGTCCAGTTCCGAGTCCAGTTTTTACACGCCGACTGGACTTGGATTTTAACACACTGGACTTGGCCGAAATCATTAACGAATTCGCGTAGCCTATCCGCTCGCACGGGCCGGTCGCGTTAACGACTGGACTTGGATTTTGACCGTGTTTTTGCCTCGAAATAAATAAGCGCGCTGTTTTTTTTGCGCCGCGATTCGCCAACTCCTAGACCTCATTTCAAAATCTGTTTGAAGGCCTATCCTCGCGCCAGTTTAACTCACGACTCCTTCCTAATTATAACGATCGTATTGATCGTGAGCTTATCGATGGCGGCGGCCAGGCTGGATCGCTTGGCCGCCGACTTCAACACTCGACTTTTCCGCGAAAAGAAATAGACTGACATTGTGCTGAGCGTGCGCCGGTACCATGGCATACGAATCCACCGACAGCGCTATCGTGAGTCTTAAACAGTGGTCCGAAAATAGCTCCGAATCTGCTTTGACAGGGCGCCTGAATCTGAATATAGTCCCTCTCGCTACCGTCTAGTTTGGCCCGTAAGTTGCGCTGTTTTGTAGGTATCGAGTGATCTGATATGGCATCGAAAGAGCTTGACCGAGTTTCCATCCGTGATTGGGATGTCCAGTCATTACGAGTCACCGCGATTTTGCCTGTCAATACAGAGTTAAACTCCGATACTTGGTGGCAGGATATTGTCGGGAGCCAGCCCGATACGAGTGTTGTCCGTTCAAAAATAGGCGAGCGGGTTCAGCAAGGGACCGCGCTCGGCGGTCAACTCACACTACGTATTCAACCGTCACGGATAGATTGGCTTTTGAATCCAGTAGTGCCAGATTCGAATGACCCGGAGGCTTCGAGCCCTACAACGGCGATCGGACGTTTCTCTGAAATTTATCCTCCATTCTCGGAGCTCGTCGAACGATGGTTTAGGGTGGGTCCTGAGCTGACTCGGGTAGCCTTTGGGGCGATTGTTTCGTTGTCCGTTCAAGATAGAATTCAAGGTTATCGGCAACTGGCTCCATACTTACCCGGCGTGGCGCTAGATCCTGCTGGTACTACCGACTTTTTCTACCGAATTAATCGCCGACGAAATTCGGAATCGAGGATAACAAATCTACAGATCAACCGGCTTAGCAGTTGGTCGGTCGCATCTGTAGAATTTAAACGGTTTCAAGTCACAGGCGAAAAGGCTGACGTTATTGGTGGACAACCGGCTTTTTTCTGTAGGGTTGAGCTCGATATTAATAGCTCAGCAGATTTTTCCGGTTTGTTGTCTACGGAACAGTCACTTCTTATTTTTGATGAGTTAAAACGCCTCGGAGTAGAAATAATAGAAAAAGGTGATGTGCCATGACCGGTGTAGAAATTTTAGAAGACACTCTTTGGCGCCGCAGAGTAATTCCGGAGATAATTATGGACGCAGACAGTGGCACATCTCCTTACTACCCCGGAATGGGCGACGTGAAGTTTCTATGTGACGAATTCGAGATTGGATATTTTGGCCACGAAGCGCGCTACGGGAATATAACAGTTCGCGGCATCAACGAAGGATTTGTGACTTTAGGTGTACCGTGCATCTTTACCGCCACTGGATCAACGACATCAATTTTGCACTGCTCTGAGTTCGTAGCAATCCCGCCTGATCAAATTATATTTGTATCCTCGACTGTAGTTGCTCCGGAATTGGCGGAAGGTTCTTCGCTCGATGAATCTCGCTCACCTTTGGTCTCCGATGAGCATATTGGAATTGGCGAGTCTTTTGAGGCACTAGAATCCCTTACCCAGCAAATGAACAGGCTCGTTCCATTAAGTCGGTCGTCCGCTCTCATTGACCTCGCCAGACAGGCGGTGGCCGCAATGTCGGAGCGGAGCGGAGAGGATGTGGAGGAGTGGGCGCGCAAATTAGCAAACGACGTTAAAGATGCCGCTGACTGATCGATGCATCCTGACGACTGCCCGAGTGAATGGGATTACGAGGGTTACCCTAACTGCGCCGGAATTCTCGCTCAATTAGCGGGGGAAATTCTTCTAGGCTTACGACGTGGCACGCTGGACACCTTGTCACTATCCTGCGACAGCCGCCCCGTGCATTTTAAATTGTTCGAAAGATTGACTCCCGTCGACTGCGTCTATTTCGCCGGGCATTATCGCGGAGAAAATTTCAGATGCCTTCGTTTTTACAATGTGGGGGTTCGCTCCGATTCGCGCGTCGGTTGGACGTGCGACGGTCTGCCGATCGTAATGGACCAAGTTGCCGAGGGCGCATTAAATGGCATACGGTCGCTTGACGAGGGGCACAAGGTGCCAAACTCCCAGCTCCCGCCTGAACAGAAACTCTTGTTTGTAGTGGCGTGCGCGTGCCGTCTATTCGAATTGTTCCTTCGTATCCATCCCTACGCAAACGGCAACGGCCACGCGGCACGATTTCTGGTCTGGTCGATTTTGGGCCGCTACGGATATTGGCCCAAACGCTGGCCACTTCACCCGCGGCCGGTGGAGCCCTACCTAGATTTGATCAAGCGCTATAGGAACGGTGATCGGGAGCCGTTGGAGATGTTCATGATTAAGAATATCATGGGAACTTGAAGGTAGAGTCTCGGCCCGATTTTCCCCCGGCAATTCTTATTCCAGCGCTCCACTTGTCAACAGGCTACGCTTGCCTTCGGCCCGGAGTTGGCGATATAAGGCCGGCCGTGGCTACCGAAAATGAAACTCGTGAAGAAACAGAGCGGCGGCTCGAAACGCTCGCACGCGAATTTGGAAAAACACACAACCGGCAGCTCTTGAGTGAGATTGCCGAGCTTGCGGAGAGATTGGGCCTACTACGCGGGGTGGCCGATGGATAACGTGCTTAACCTTGACCCAGTTTTCTCGACGCGCAAGTAGCCCTGCCCTACACTCAGTCGTCCGTTTCAATGGGTATGCACTGAGGGTCTGTCATAGCATCGCTAAGTTGATGCCGCGAAATTTTCCATTTTTCCGGATTTGAGAAACCCACTGTCTGGCCCGTTTGGCCTTGTCTGCGTTTTCGATACCCGCCGCTATTTTACCAGACGGGAAGGTTGCCTCGACTAGATCGAATATCATTGCCTTTCTGCTTACAAAATTGTTAGCCTGAAACCGGACATCCAGATCAGCCGCAAGATTCAATCTCACATTGGAAAATCTCCGGGTTGTTTCACTCCTTTTTAATTTTTCCCAAGACAATATGTCTCGCGCTTTCTGGCTTAATTCGTTCCACTCTCTTTTCGGAAAGCATACAGCGAGTCTCTTTAATCTTTCCGCGGCTTTAACTAGCGGGTTTGAACGATAGGGAGTACGAGGGTTACTTTCCCACATCAGCCGATAGAGATTACAGTTCGTGCGCAACCTCTTTTTGAATATTTCCCTCATTTCATCGGATTCGAAACATAGAGAGCCTACTACCCCCCGTATAGTTTCCTCTATCTTGGGCGTGGAGTTCGCTGGGCCGATAAATACAACACTGGGATCAGCAGCGCCACGATAGTCGCTTACAAATCGTCCCAAAATTTGACGCGATTTTAAGTTAGGTCTTCTATTCATCGCCGTCGAGCAAGTTTACAATCTGTAACACACTAAACGGAGAATGGCGAGAAAATTGAGATAGCGAGGTTCTAATGTCGACCAAGGAAGATTATCTGACGGCCGGCGCGGCCGCTAAAATTTTAAATCTGAGCAGCGCAAGCGTGAGAGGTTTTGAGCGGAAAGGATTACTGCCGGCGGTTCTAGCGTCGGGGGGGATACGCCTGTTTCTCTGGACCGACGTCCAAAAATTAGCGGCGGAGCGACGAGCAAAGCGCTCGATCGCTCGCGAGAAAAAGTAATTAACAGAGGTTGCGCGTAACGCGAAATCTGGCGAAGAGACGAAAGGTCGAGGCACCCCCTTTTGTCGAAATTGCGGCGGCTCAAAACTCGGACGGCTGAAGACGTGGTGTCCGGCGTGCTTAGATAAAAGAAAAGAAAGGCGCAAAAGTCAGCGAGCGTGGAAAAATTATGGACCCAAAAGCGCGCAGCGATAAACTAGCAGCCGAGGTTATCCGGACATTTCGAGCGAATCGAGTCGATGCGTTAGTTAGATTTGGAATCTGCGAGTGCGACGCTATTTATCTGTCTCTTGACGTTCGTGCCGTTTCTAAGTCGCAACTTTTCGCAAAAAGGCTCGCTCGAAAATTTGCGAAACTGCATGCTTTATATTTTTGTCAGAACGAGCCCTCGGCGTGCCCCGCGTGTTTAAAGCCCCGGGGGAATCCGGAGATTCGCCAGATTGAAATCGGTGCCTTTGGCGTTTATCGCGACGAACTTGTTGCGCCCTGTGATTTGCTAGCCAAGAAAGAGTGAAGCTTGCCTTATATTGTTCAAATCGTTGTCGAAGCCAATACCAGGCTTGAGGCGTTGGCGAAAGCTGAGCAAGCGGTGAAAGGGTTCGGCGATAGCGCCGCGCAAAGCAATCGACAGGTGGCGAACAGCGCGGAGCGAGGATCGAGGCAGGCCGCCGATGCCTATGCCAAGCTCGGCGCTTCAACGAAATTGCTCACGAACGAAAAACTCGGCTTGCAGCGCGCGGCCGGCATGGTGGCGAGCAATCTCGTCGGGCTCGGCCCCGCGGGAAATGTGGCCGCCAACGCGATCCTCGCTGTCGCTAGCGGCGCGGGGATCGCCGGCGCGGCCCTCGGGCTTGTTTCCACCGGAGTTTTTCTTTTGATTCAGCGCTTTCAGGAAGCCGAACAAAAAAAGAAGGACTTCGACGCTGCGCTGAGAACTGGAAATCTATCCTTTTTCGGCAACGAGATCGCGGCGGTCGATCGAGAAATAGTAGATCTCGACGCATCCATAGATGAGGCGCGCCGAAAGGTCCTCGATCTGCGCGCGGCTGGCATCAGGCCGGGCGGTTTCGAAGATCAATTGCTGGGCGGGAGAGAAAAACAAGGCGGCGATCTGGATAAGCGACGCGCCGAGCTGCTCGCCAGGCAACAAGAAATATTGGCGCAAAAAATCCAGCCGGCCATCCTCGCCTTGGAGTTCGAGACCGTCGCCACCCGCGCCAACGCCGTAGAGCAAGAGCGGCTAGCCCACGAGCTGCGCGTCGCAACGGCATTGCAGGGCGAGCTCAAGAACGCCGCCCAGGGCACGAAGGATGCGTTTATCTCTCAATCGGAAGCTCTCCGTGGCGCACGCATTGGGGAGGTGCTGAAAAGAGAGCGAGAGGATCAATCGCGCGCCATCGACCAGTCGCGTCAGTCTATTATGGCGCAGATCGAGGCGGTGCGCCTACAGACGAAAGAAAGCAATGAAGGCGCCGAGGCCGCGGCGCTCTATAAGATTGCCAATCTCGCCAACTCCGAGGCGGTGAAAAAACTCGGTGTCGAGGGGACAGCGCTGCTGACAATTCTCCGCGACGAGACGGTGGAGTTTGTCCGCAATGCCGAAGCGCAGAAACAGGCGCGACTGCAGAGCGAAGAACTAGCGAAATCCATTGCCATTGCCGGCCAGGCGCTAGAAAAGCAAACCGACGACGAAAACAATCTGCTCCGCGAGCAGCTCAATTTAAGAACGCGCTTAGCCGAACAGGCCGGAGACTTTGAACTGCGAAAACTTCGCGCGGCAGGCGCGCCGGAACCTCAGATCGTCGCCCTACAGCTCGAGATATTACGCCAGCAAGAAGAGAAACTTAGGAATTCGCCAGTGATCACAGTCGAGCAAAATCGGAGACACCAGCAACTCATCGAAGAAATTGAGATCGCCGAGATTCAGATGCAACGGCTAAAGTCGACCGGCATCGATATCGCCGGCGAGGTCTCCCGCGTCGTCACCGACATCACCGGCGCGGTGATCAGCGGCACTCTCAAGTGGGCCGATATCGGCAAGAGCGTGCTCGCGTCTTTTATGCGATTGGCGCTGGAGCAGTTTACCGGATTCATGCGCCTGATGCAGACGCAGTCCAACGCCGTCTCTCTCGCGGGCGGCGCGGGGATGATTCCCGGCGTCGCCAACGCCGCAGGCGGCAACGGTTTAGGCGGAGGCGGTTTTAATCCCGGCGGGATTCTCAGCAGCCTGACGGATTTGTTTAACGTGGTTGGCGGCCGCGGCGGCGCGCCGGCTGGCATGGCTGGGCCGCTGATGGAAAATGGCAATTTCTTCTCCGGTGGCGGTGGCGGCGTGGGTAGCATCATTAGCACCGTCGGCGGCGGGATAAGCCGGCTCTTGCCCGCCGGCAGTTCGATCGGCGGCGCTTTGGGCGGTGCCTTTGGCGGCTTCGGCATCGGTCAGATGATCAACGGCACGCCGGGAGGTATCGCCGGCGCGGTGGGCGGTGCCGCCGGCAGTCTGATCGGCAGCTCGACGGCTATCGGCTCGGCTCTGGGCATCGGCGCCGGCTCTCTGGCGGGCGGCCTCACTAGCTTGTTGACTCCCATGCTAGGCGCCATGATGGCTGGGTTAATGTCGAGTTTTATAATCCCTGGCATCGGCGCAATTATCGCCGCCTTGATGAGTCTTCTTTCAAAGCCGCCCGACCCGGCGATCTGGGTCAAGAGCACGATCACTTTCTACTATGATCAGATCAACGAGGCTTTTAATCAGTTTACCCAGACATCACTGATAAAGATTCAAGGCGACGTCAAAAAATCGAAGATCAAGCAGGTCATCGCTCAGCAACAAACCATTCTCGATACCGAAGCGAAGCGATGGGTTGAGGTCCTAAATAGTTTTCCGACATTCATTCACGAGCAAATGATCGGAACCCTCGAGAGCGCCAATGAACTCTTATCTATTTTTTTTGGCCGTAAAAAATACAGCGAAGGGGGCAAACGCAACATCCAACAAGAGCTAGACGACCTGAAACGCATGGAAGCGCCGCGCGGAGTATTTGCCGCGCTACGTGAAACCATCGGCGTGGGTCTCGGCGGTGTCCTGGACGTTGCCGGCCTCGGTAACGCTGGCGCGGCCGCGCGCGAGGCGTTTCCCCGCTGGCTCATCGGTCAATCGGAGAATCTTCCTGGCGTGATGATCCCGACCGGATCGGCGGAGGAGACCGAGAAGTTCGTCGAGGCGCTTAAAAAAATGATAGGCTTTACCTCTGCCCTGGCAAAGTTCGCGCCGCTCTCGCCGGAGCAGCTAGCCGCGAAGCAAGAGGGACGGCCGTGGCCCGAAATGGGCATGGAGAATGCAGGCTTGGCTAAATTCCTCACTCCTCAAGCCATCGCGACGATAGAGGACGAACTCGCCGGCGTTTTCTCAACCACTGGCACGGATTTCACTCAAGCGGTTGATTCGTTCATGGAGCGGATGCAGCCGGTCCAAGAATTCTTGGCGGAGTCGGTCAAGCAGGCTTCGGAACTGTTCGGACGCGGCTTGATTGCCGCGATGGAAGCGGCCACCGAGTCGGACGCCAAGATGGCGTTTTTAAACTCGCTCAGCACCGGCATCAAGGACATGATTTTCCAGGGCATAACCTCGGCGTTCATTGCCAGCGCTCAGTTTACCGATCTGCTCGCGCCGATCCAGAAAACTATTCGTGAGTTTACCGAGCAGGCGCTGGCCACCGGCGAGCGGCCGGACATCGGCAAATTTCGCAGCGCGATCCTGCCTGGCATCGAAAGCATTTCAACGCGCGCCGAGGCGCTCGCGCCGCTAATCGAAGAGTTGCGCAAACTCGGCCTCGATATCAAGTCCGCGCTGGCGCTCGGGGGAACAAACAACAACATCACCATCAACATCGGCAGCATGAGCGACGAGACCGATCCGCGCAAGCTCGCCGAGGAGCTGGGCAACTATATCGGCGGACTGCTGCCGCCGACGTAGCGGAACCAAGATGCGGATTAACCTGACAGATTCCCAACTCAAAGCGTATGCCGCGCAGGTCAAATACGCCGCGAGGCTGCCGGCACGGCGGCGCGGAGAGTTCGCCAAGAGTCTTCACCGGTCTCCGTCCAGCCTGTATCGCGACACTGCCAAGTTGCGACGCGGCGGCGTGGCGGCGCTCCGGCGGCGAGGCCGCGGCGATCGCGGCTGGCCCCGAAGAGTTCCATTTTTTCTTGTAGAGCTTGCCGTGACAAAGTTTTTCAATCACCCAAAGGCGGACTTTGTTCGCGCTTACGGCTTCGTCGTGGCTGCGTGCATCAAGAGAGGTTTAAAGCCGCCAAATTACTCGACGGTTTTAAGGTGGATAAACTCTCGCTTCCGGCGATTTCTCACCGGAACCGGAGTTGTTAGGCTCGGCGACTTCAAGCGCGTGAGAAAGCAGGCGTAATTACTCCATGATGTATTTCAACTTCCGCGGGGAAGCGCGCAGAGGGCGGGGTTTCTTTAAGATATTCTCCTCCCCCGCTCGGTGGGCGATGAGTTCCATACCTCATCGCCCACCCTCTGCGCGGCGCATGCGAAGGCGAGAGGATAAATTTTAGCGCGGAGCTTTCACGGTGGAATTAGAATACGACGAGTTTGTAAAAGAAGTCGCGAAGACGTTTCGGATTAACAACGATTCAAATCGAACGCCGCGCGACATCCGGCCGCATTGAAGGAGCGCTACGCTCTTATAAGTAACGAGCGGATAACCCGCGGGGTCGAGGAAACGCAGCGACACGAGACAGAGCGGAAAATAAGGGCAGTCATCCAAGCATCCGCTCCGGCGCCAATCGGCGCGCCGGACAAACGTAAACGTGAAAAAACAGAGAAGGGAGTTTTTACCGCAATGGAAATTAGTGAATGGATTCAAAAATTTTTAGCTAGGCTAGGCATCAAAGCCGGCCAGGACGTGACGCCAGAGGACGCGTTGGAACTGATCGAGCCGCTTGCCAAGAAGCTTGCAATCGACGCCGTAGACGACGCGATCGCCGCCAGTATGCTTTTTCCCGACGAGCGCGAGTCGTTAATGAAGTTTGCCCTGGACCATCCGCTGGCGTTCAAAATATTCTTGGAGAAAAGAGGACCGGTCCGCACGACGCTTTCAGCAAGCGCAAAGAGCGCCGCCAGCGCGAAGGCGCGGATGACCGAGACAGAGAAGGATATTGCCCGCCAAGTAGGTGTGACGGAGGCCCAATTCCTTCGCTATAACTGCGAGTCCGACGCGGCCGCCGGCATGACGAAAATCGATCGCGAAATGGCCGCGAAGGTCGGCGTTAGCCCGAAACTATTCTTGCGATACAACCCGCCGGCAAATCGTTAGCGCCGGCAGTTGATCAATTATCAACGATTTGACAGCAGACGGTCGCCGGGAAGGGTCCGGTGAGGGGTAAGGCAGGGATTGATGCCATAGGACGGCTGTATAAGCGCGGAAAAGCCGTGCACGGCTTTTTAGAGGGGGTCTCATGCGAGTCTGTGACTGTGGATGTGGTCAGGAAATAACGACACCGGGACGCGGCCAAGAAAGGCGGTTCATTTCGGATGCCCATAGGGCCGACTTTCATAGCAACGCTCGGCGCATTGGAGTCGAAGCGCTCCGTCGCCCTCCCGGCGCGGCCAAGCTGACAGCCGAGGAGCGCGTGAGGAAGGCCAAGCACCGCGCCGCCGACCTGCTCGCGGCGTATATCGAGCAGCGGCGCCTGGAGATCGCGGCCGGTTCGCCGCGCCTGGTTGATATCGCGGCTCGCGGCTTACCGACGGGTCCAGATCTTACCGCGGCGCCGGTGTCACCGGTCGAAACGGATGAACGGTTTGAGCACAGGCAAAGCTTCGGCCCGGTTAAGATCACCGACCAAGAAAACTATTTGACTGCGTCGCTCTAAGTAGAAAAAAGATGCTCTGTTGTGATAAGTACGATCTCGAATAATGGTCAAGAGAGCCCCCCCAGATTTGCTGACCGTAACGCAGGCAGCTGCTCTTTTGCAGACGACCCGCCAGGCAATTTACAACGCAGTCAAAAGAGAACGTATTACAGCCGAGGAACGTTACGGGCTGACATTAATCTCGCGGGCCGCGCTGCTTGCTTACAAGAAAAAAAGGCACGCTGGTGGCCGCCCTCCCAAACGACCCCGTTCCACTCAATAATTTCCAGTATTGACAACATACAATACTCTGTAGTAGTTTCAGTTCACTTTCTGATGGAGGTGAACTGATGGAAACTATTGACGTCGATTTTCAGAGTATTGACGACGTGAAAGATGCCGCGCAGCAAATTGTCGAGTTTGCCAACGACGCATGCTGCGCTCATCTATTCGAGGTCGGCCGAGGCGGCGAGTCAAATCTGTTTTTTATAGACGATGAACGCCGCAAAGAGTTAGCGGCTACAATCCATCCACATCTAAAAAGTCATCCGAACTTTGACGATCTGACCGAAACCCTACCCGGCGATATTCAAGATAGACTCCTCGAAATCGTAATGGAGACGGCTGAGGGGTTTTTCGCGATCGGGATGGTTGTTGGCGCCCGCGAGGCTGACCCGACGGGACGAAGCTGCGAGCGCGTAGCAAAGGGTTGGTTGAGAGCTGCTCTTGTAAAGCCGCGTTATTTGGGCTTGGAACCGAGAGCCGAGACGGTCTCTCGTGATGGAGAATCCGCGGTCCGGCGTGAAAGAGGCCGGCCACGAAAGCCCACGGCGCCGGTGGCTGCTGAGACGGCGGAGGTGGGCCGATGAAAGCGCGAGCAAAGTGCATACCTTTAAGCGCCCGGACGGTCACACCGACGGCACCAAGGGTAAGCGAGAAAACAATTAGGGCGCGGCGCGAGGAAGAGCAGTTACTTCTCTCTTCCGTTTTCCAGATTCTGCGCGGGATCGGCTTTGGCGAGGACTACGACCCGAGCGAGAAGTCCGCCGAGGGCAAATCGGTGGAATGGTTGGCAATCGAAGTCGCCGACCGACTCGACGAGATCGAATCTTCAAAACTCTCCCAATCACCTAAACCGCCGTCGGGCGCTGAGACTTTCTATAAAGCTCGTCATGACATCCGAGATAAACTGGACGCCCTAGAAAATTCCGTTCGAGGAACGCGCGCGACGAGAGCCTTTCAAGACTGCCATGATGAAGTTTTCCGGTTTACACGCGCCACCGAGCGACTTTACTTGACCGTAGGGTTCGCAATTGGCATCAAGGCAGCGGCGAGGCAATTCAGAAGCGTTTCGGACACGCTCGATCAGAGCGTCGGCCAACAGTACGCGATCGCATCGCCCGCGCCCACGGAAAAGCAGTTGCAAATGCTTGATGATTTAGCTCGCGACGTCCAGTGGAATGCGGGAGAGTATGAAAAGTTACTGGAGCAAACAGGCCGCGCTCGACGTTACCAAAATCGCGATCGGTGCGTTGCGGAGGTGGCCCGCCTGATTAGGCTGAAGCTTCACCGGGTTATTGCCTAAGCTAGGGTTATGATTTGGATCTCAACAGAGGGAGCGATGGAGTTGATGGGCGTCAAGCGCGCCCGCTTCTTTGACATCCTTCGTCGCGACGCAAACATCAAGACTCGCCCCGCCGGTAAATCCGCCAACGGCAAACCGAAGCGCGAGATCCTGCTCGAATCTTTACCAACCGACGCGCAAGCAAAATATTTAGACCCGTCACTTTCAGCGGGCCTAACTGTCGAAGCCTCAAATGAGGTCACCCTTTCTTCCTCGGCCGACGGCGCAGTCGTTCCAGATCGGCAAACGCCCGGGCTAGACGTGACACCTTCCACGGAACTACTCGCGCGTGCGCCGTCGGTGGCTTCCTCTCTCATCGGCGCCAGCGAAGAAGAACTCGCCGAGGTCAACGAGCTCGCCGCGATGCTCGATGACATTGAGCGCGCCAAGAGCAAAACCGCGGCGATAGAGGAGCTGGCCCGTCTCAAGAACGTGAGCCGTCAAACGGTTTACAATTGGCGAACTGCTTATCGTCGGCAAGGCGTCAACGGCCTATTCCGCAAAAAACGATCGGATGCCGGCGGCTCGCGGGTAATGGATAGCAGAACTATTGCCCGGATCAAGTCGGGGGTTCTCCAACTCCACCGCCCGCCCATCACTCAAGTCTATGCGGCCGTTGCCAAAGACTACGAGATGAACGCCTTGAATCCCTTTTCCTACGCGTCTGCCTGGCGAGTGGCCAAAAATATCGATCCGGACCTCGTCGCGCGCTTCCGCATCGGCGAGCGCGAGTATGACGACAAGTTCTGTTACATCACCCGGCGCCGAAAGCCGGAGCTGCCGCGCCAGTGGGTCGACGCCGATCATCATCAGTGGGACCATTACGTTATCTTCGAAAACGGAGAAATCGGCAGGCCGTGGATGACTGCAATCCAAGATATTTGCACCAACGAAATCCTGGGCTACAGATTGACCCGTGAGGCGCGCGCTACCTACCCCGGCTCTAATGCGATCGCCTTGACGTTACGCCATGCGATCTTGCGCAAAGACGAACCGGCGTGGCCGAGCTACGGACTGTTTGAAGTTTTTTACGCCGACCTGGGCAAAGATTTTCGCGGGCAGCATGTACGCGCGATCTGCCACGATCTCAATATAAAAATCGTTCATGCCCGCGGCTACCACGGCAAGTCCAAGCCCATCGAGAGATGGTTCGGCGTCGCTGAGAACCCTCTCAAGAAACTCCCCGGCTACTGCGGCAGCAACCCGAAGACCAACCCCGAGCGCCAACGGATCGGCGCGCCGCGTTCCTTCGAAGACATGCGAAGTGAGTTGATGACGATAGGCGAGTTTGACACCGCCGTGCGCAATTGGATCGTCAACGACTTTCATCACGCGGAGTCTCGCAGCCTCAAAGGTTTGTCGCCAATGACCGTGTTGGAGCAACATGTAAAGAATGGCTGGCGCGCCAGGGAACTTACCCATGAGCGCGTTCTAGATCTCCTGCTCATGCGCCGCGCCAAGAAGAAAGTCATGCGTTTCGGTATCGCTCTGTTTGGCACCGCGCAGCGCCAGCGCGTCTTTTTCGCGCCCGAGCTGCTCGACCTGATCAATCAGGAGGTCGAGGTATTTTGGGACAGCGGTTGTATCGGCGAACTGATTGTCTACAAGGACAGCCGTTTCGTGTGCAAGGCAACCAATAAAGAGCTGCTCGCCTTCGGCGCGAGCGAAGAAGATGTCAAAGCCGAGCGTGAGATTCGCCGAGAACAGAAAAAATCTATGCGCGATCGCATCGAACGGCTCCAAGTGGAGGCACAATATCCAAACGAGATGGAGCGCGTCCAGGCCGAAAAGCGCTACGACAAAATAGCGCACGAAGAGCGCGAAAAGCTCGTGTCCAACGCGCAGGCGGGCAGCGTTCCGGTATTGCTGCCGCAGTTTGCGGGGGCGGCGAAGAAGCTCGCGGCGGTTAAAGGTTCAAGGCCGCAAAACGCGAGCGCGGAGAAGCGAGACTCAAAATCTGATCCGTTCGACGACCCGCCAACTATCGAGCAAATGTTTCCACGGCGAGAACGCGAGGCTTGGGAACAAGACGATGAACCTTTAAAAAGTTCAGAGGAGCTATTAGGAGCGGACGATTACGATCCGCCGGTACCGAATTCGCAGAGTTTTTGCGCTAGGTGTGGGAAGGAGAGCGTCATCACAGGCGACACTAGCTTTTGCTTCCCTTGTGGAAAAGTTTTATGCACGGAATGTTTTAACAGCCCCGAACACCGGTGCGAGGTTTAACGGATCGACGATGACACGAGAGGTTAAGTAATGCCTTCGGCTACCAACGCCCAACTCTCAAGAAACGAATTCGAACTCTTCGTGGACGTCGACGCGATGCCGGCGCCGAGGCGAGAGAAACACGACACCAACCCATTTCGCAAAAGGCTCGGCCTTTGCGCCTGCGGACCGGATCGCGAGGTGCGAATTTATTGGTGCCACATTTGTCACAAAGGTGGCCTTTGCTGGGATTGTTTCAAGCGACACAACCATTAGAGGGTAAATTCTTAGCGGCGATGCTATGAGCGAGACAGCCGAAAAACTAGACGCGGGATTGGAAGAGCAGCCTGAGATTGTAATCTCGATCGGCCGCGCCGAGACGGCGCGTTCGTGGCTGGATGAATTTCGCAAACACGAGGCCCTAGAAAAGATCGCGATCGCGCGGCGCCTGGGCTTCGATGATAACGGCCGCAACCGCGTGCGAAAGTTTCTGGAAGGCGACGACGATCCGGTGATGGTGCTTGCCGTCGAGCGCCTGCGCGCCACCATCGAGGGGCCGGATGGTATCTCGAAGTACATCGGTTTCCGCGAGACGCGCTGCGCGCGCACCATCATAGAGTTTGCCTTAAAGATCCGCGCGGCCGGTTTGTTCGGCGCGGTCGTCGGACCGGTCGGCGCCGGCAAGACGGAGGCGCTCAAGAAGATTCAACGAGGCACGCGAAACGACGGCCGCCCGCCAGTGCGTATCATCCGCGCGTGTTCAATGACGAATTCTCCCGGTCTTGTTCGTTCGCTCGCCGAAGAGATGGGCATCAAAGCCGCCGAGGTAAGCAAACTTTATCGCGAGATCGTCCGCCGGCTGTCAGCACGGCCGGAGTTCTTAATTGTCGATGAGGCCGATTACCTGCTACAAAACGAACGGTGCCTACACTTCTTCCGCGATCTGCACGATGAGACCGGAAATGGTGTCTTGTTTTCCGGCCAACTCTATTTTCTCAATCAAGTGTGGGAGCGCGCCAATCGCCGCACTAGTGCCAACGCCGAAGAGGGACGGCTTGCGATGGGCGGCGCGCTCGCGGCCTTCGCCGATCGCTTGCGCGTGCAGGTCGCGCCAGGGCTCGACGACGAGGAAGTGATAAGCATCTCTCAAGACGTGCTAAAAATGACGCTCACCGATGAAGCGGCGAAGCGTTTGATAGTGCTAGTCAACCATGACTTCCGATCGCTGGCGCTCCTGATCGGCATCATGCGCGATATCAGGACGCGCGCCGGACACACCGTCGATCATCGTTTCATCGAGGGCGCATGGATAAGGGCCATGCACATCAAATCGAGACAGTAGGAGGCGCCAACATGGACTCGTCAAACGTATATACGCTGGAGCGGGAAACGTTGGAGGCCATCTCGCAGGTAGCGAACAGCCTGGCCGATTATTGCCGGCGGCTCGTGGATCGCCGAGACCTCGACGCGTATAAGGAACTGGCACCGATGGCGAAAAGGCTAAGCAGCATCTTAGTCGCGATCGTCATAAGGGACGATCCTGATTTCGAGCGCGTTATTGATTCCATTGAAGATGCATACGACAAGACAAGGCGAGAACTTACTCCGGATAAATCTCCCGAGGAGCTGAACCGAATTTTGCGCGACATGGATGAATTCACGGCAAAGATCGGAGAAATAGCCAAGAGTCGACATAAAAAATGACTCGCGACGATCTCATAGCGGCGCTAGCCGACGATCAAGAGATCACCAGGACGAAGGCGGAAGATATCTTGCAGGCGCTCACCGATCTCTGCGCAGACGCTCTCATGAAAGGCGAACCTTTCAATCTAGGATTTGGCTTCCTTGCGGTTCGCCCTTCACTACCCACTCTCCGCGGCGATCTGCGCGGAACGCTAATCTTTCAAGGCACGGAGAAATTTCGCGAGCGGATCGGCCTGTCGGGAAGGCAGCGAAAACTGCGGGACTTGCTCATCTGCAAACGCTGCGGAGTCGAGCCCGCCAGGGTCCACCTATACGACGAGTGCGGCTCATGCTTGAGCGCGAACGGGCAAACGAAACAGAAGGCCACGACGCGCAGCTACAACCAGCGCGCAGCGACGAGATGACACCTTTTACACCTTTTACACCCTTTACGTCTTCGACCAATCTACACAAACCTCAAGTATGTGAAAAATGTGAGGACCGGATTCGGACAAAGCGCGCGTGAGAGATGAGCGTGAACGGAAGTAGCGCAATGAAACCAGCTGGCGCCGCAGCGAAAAATAGACACCTATTGCGCGAGTCGCTGGACAGGCTTGCAAGGTTCGAATCTGAGCTGAAGACGTGCGAGCCTGCCGTCGCGAGCCAGCTACTTTCAGCATGGAAAGAGCAAATCGTGGACGACCTCGTCTCGCTGTTGAGGGCAACAAACGACCCGGATCTCATCTCTAACGTCGATCGGGCGATGCGCTTTCACAAACGCTCGTCGATCAGAAACGCTAGTAGCTTCGTTAGGAAAGTTCGCGCCCGTAGCAGGACCGATTTCTGGCCGCACAGACCGCGCTTTTAAGGCGCCAAAAACACGCCTCAGATGCGCCCGTCCGGCGATGCCCTTTGACGCTCGAATCAGGCCATATTCAATCAAGGAAACGGGACAAATTCCGCCGATTTTCCGACCGGCTCAACTTGGGTTGAAAACCGCTAATTCATGGCCTATTTTGTGGCCCAAAATCGCCTAATTAAAACCGCGTTTGCACGTCGCGAGGCGCGCCGGAACCGGAGTCCGGGCGATTTCAAGCTTGTAAAGTTTAATTTGAAACTTTTTCAAGTTTAATTTGCAAAGCTACAAACTTCGACTCGAGAGGAAGCCGGCGGCCCCGATGGATGTTGGAGGTCTTCGTTACAATCGACAAGCAACGGAGATCATGGCGTCGGCCGAGACGATCCGGCAAATCTTTCAGCGCCGCGCTCACAGACAGTACATTGACTTTGGCTTAGTTTTGCTTTAAAAACGATGCTTCGAGAAAATCCTATGAAATATGCAGTCATTAGAACCGGCGGTAAGCAGTACCGCGTGTCCGAAGGTGATGTCGTCAGAATCGAGAAGCTGGCGGGCGAAGTGGGCGAAAAGATTACTTTGGCGGATGTATTGTTGGTTGCTGGGGATGGCGACGCAAAAATTGGCGCGCCGCTGGTAGCCAATGCCAAGGTGACCGGTGAGATCGTTGATCAGCTGCGCGCGAAGAAGGTCGTCGTCTTCAAAAAGAAACGACGCAAGGGCTACAGTCGCCAAGCGGGCCACCGGCAGTATCAAACGGCGCTGAAGATTACCGGTATCGAAGTGTAGCTGAGGGAGCGGAATAATGGCACATAAAAAAGCGGGCGGCAGTTCGCGCAACGGGCGTGATAGCAACGGACAGAGGCGCGGCGTAAAAGTATTTGGCGGCGAGACTGTGCGCGCGGGCAATATATTGGTCCGTCAGCTCGGCACCAGGATTCATCCGGGCAAGAATGTCGGCATGGGTCGCGACTACACGCTCTTTTCATTGATTGACGGAGTCGTGAAGTACGGGCGGCACGACAAGCTGCGCAAGAAAGTCGAAGTCCTTCCGGCTCAATAGCCAAAACTGAACCGAATGAAAAAGCCCCGGAAGGGGCTTTTTTTTTGCCTGCAGGAAGCGGATGATGGCGGGGGACAAGGCAAAAGGCAAAAGTAAAAAGGCGAAAGTAGGAATTCGGAAGTCAGGAGTCGGATGGGAGATTGTGCACGATCGGCTTTCAGTTGTTTGTTGGATTCTGACTCCGGATTTCTGGATTCTATACCCAAATGAAGTTCATCGATGAAACCAAGATCCGCGTGATCGCCGGCGATGGCGGGCCGGGCTGCGTCAGCTTTCACCGGGCCAAGTTCGTGCGGCGCGGACCGGCCGACGGCGGCAACGGCGGTCATGGCGGCGACGTGGTTGCCGTGGCCGACGGGCAACTGACGACGCTGCTCGATCTGCGCTATCGCAAGGAGTGCAAGGCGAGCCCCGGAAAACGCGGCGCGGACGCCGATTGTCACGGCCGGCGCGGCGAGGATTACGTGATTAAAGTTCCAGTCGGCACAATCATCCGTGACGCGGCGACGGGTGAGTTGCTCGCCGATCTGAAAATCCCCGGCGAGCGTACTATCGTTGCCGCCGGCGGGCGGGGCGGCAAAGGCAATGCCCATTTCGCTTCGTCGACCCACCGAAGTCCAAACTATGCTCAGCCAGGCGAACCAGGTGCCGAGCGCGAGCTGGAGATCGAGCTGCGGCTGCTTGCCGATGTCGGCATCATCGGCTTGCCCAACGCCGGCAAGTCCACGTTGATCTCGGTGATCTCCGCGGTGCGGCCGAAGATCGCCGACTATCCGTTTACGACGTTGGTGCCCAACTTGGGTGTGGTCAGCTATGGCGAGGGCAAAAGTTTTGTCGTCGCGGACATTCCGGGTCTGATCGATGGCGCGCACCAGGGACATGGTCTGGGCGATAAGTTCCTACGCCATGTGATGCGCACGCGGCTGCTGATTCATTTGCTTGACGCGTCGCAGATCGACGAAAAGGATCCGTTGGCGGCGTGGAAGACGATCAATCGCGAGCTCGAAATGTTCGACCCGGAGCTCGGTGAAAAACCACAGATCGTGGTGGCCAATAAAGTCGATTTGACTGAAGGCCGAGAGAAAGCGAAATGGTTAGCAAGAAAACTACCCAAAGCCTTTCGCCCTGTGCACGTCATTTCGGCAGCAACGACCGAGGGCGTTCAAGCGTTGGTACAGTTGGTCGGCTGGAGACTCGACGCATTAAGACAACAGAGCGAGACGGACCGTGACGCAGTTGGAGCACAAGAAGCTAATCCTTAAGCGGGCGCGCCGGGTGGTCGTCAAGATCGGTAGCCAGATTCTTTCTTCAAGTGAAGGCATCGAGGAAAACCGCTTGCGTGGTTTGGTGCGCGAGCTCGCCGAGCTGCACGAGCGTAAGAAAGAAATCGTCGTGGTCAGCTCCGGTGCGGTGGCGGCGGGGATGACCCGGCTTGGGCGCAAGGAGCGGCCCAAGACGATTCCCGAGAAGCAGGCGTTGGCCGCGGTGGGTCAAATAAAATTGATGGCGCTCTACGAGCGGGCATTTGCAAAATTTGACAAGAGCGTCGCCCAAGTGCTCTTGACCGCGGACGATCTCGCCAACCGGCAGCGCTACATCAACGCCAAGCATACGTTTCAGGTGTTGCTGGAGTCGTCGATCATTCCGATCGTCAACGAGAACGATACCGTCGCCGTCGAAGAAATGAAGTTCGGCGACAACGATCATCTGTCCGCTTTGGTCGCGACTTTGCTGGAAGCGGATTTGTTGGTGATCTTGAGCGACGTTGAAGGTGTCTATGACCGCGATCCTCGGGCGCATGGAGATGCCCAGCTGATTCCGCTAATCAGCGAAGCACGCGGCATGAGCCAGGCGATCGGCGGCGCGAGCATGAGCGCGGCGGGGACGGGCGGGATCGTCACCAAGTTGGGCGCGGCGGAGGAAGCGGCGGCGGCCGGAATTCCCACGCTGATCGCGAGCGGGTTGCAAAGCGGTGTGCTGGAGAAGATTTTCGATCCGAAGGAACAAATCGGCACACTGATCCTAGCCGAAGAAGATCGGCTGCCTAGCCGCAAACATTGGATCGCCTATAATTTGAAACCGAGCGGGGAAATCGTCGTCGATCAGGGCGCCCACGATGCCGTGGTGCAAAAGGGCAAGAGTCTATTGCCGTCGGGATTAAAGGAAGTGCGCGGCGCCTTCGGCGTCGGCGAGTGCGTGCGTTGCCTAGATCTGGCCGGCAAAGAGTTCGCCCGCGGCCTAGTCAACTACAGCGCCCAGGAGTTGAATCGGATCAGAGGATTGCATACAAGCAGGATTGAAAAAGTGCTGGGCTACAAGGCTTACGAAGAGATCATTCATCGCGACGATTTGGTCGTTTTGTGAGAGTCGAATGTTCGCTGACAGCGAAATCCTAAAGCAA
>Ga0208454_1000056_pt1 | contig 83299 bp, 73 predicted proteins | sample EasRivMeERMZT100_FD_187530 | JGI IMG/M metagenome (GOLD analysis project Ga0208454, IMG submission 187530) | Soil microbial communities from meander-bound floodplain in the East River, Colorado, USA - East River MetaG ERMZT100 (SPAdes) (version 2) | ecosystem: Environmental > Terrestrial > Soil...
CATCTATTCGTTAAATACCGGTCTACGGTTCCGCTGGTAATACTGGCTGAGCTGATAAAGCCAAAAGGGGCGCGAGCAATCGCGCCCCTTTTTTTTGTCTTATATTCCAATTCCGCCTGAGCAGTTGACCCCACGGGATTGTGGTATAACCTTATCGCCAAGGAAGATTCCGGTGAAGTCTATAGTCAAGGCGCTTTTTCTTTTGCCGCTAATGCCGTCATTATTATTGGCTGCTGAAGTGGTTCAACGACCCACGCTTCAGGCGGGGGATTTTTGGCACTATCAGGTCTCTCACACAGATTGGATTGATTACGATTCCAGGGCAATTCGCTCGGGTGAATACGAGCTCTACCATGATGGTAGTCGACTGAGAGTCTTTCGGCTTGGTCAAGGCATGAAAATCGAAGTTCACGGCCGAGCCGAAGGTGAGCTCCCACGCATGCTCGGTATTTTCGACCGGCCAAACGCATTGTTGGAGTTTCCCTTGGTTGAAGGGAATCGTTGGAAGAGCAAGTTCAAAGGAGGGGGCCGCGGGCGGGTTCGGCCTATCTATACAGACAATTTGGTTACCGGCACGAAGAAAGTTGTCACACCGGCGGGAGCATTCGACGCGCTAAGGATCGAAAGAGACGACAGGGATCGTCGGGTCAATACGCGCGAGTACTATTATGTCGCCGAGTGCGGCTGTATTGGGCTCTATTCTCGAGAGATCATGTCTCATCCGACCACGTGGCCCCGGCGTTATTATGGCAAAAGAGAAATCATCTTGGTTAAGTTTGGGTCCAGAAATTAGCTAACCTCGCGGCGAACTCACCGGCAATCGCCGAATGCCCATACTCTTATTAGCTGCAGCTTCGAGGAAGCCCGTGTTCACGGGCTCGCGCAAAGCAGCAAAAAATTCCAGTGCGAAATTCCTTTGCGGCTTTGCGCGAGGCTGCCGAGTTTCGGTGGCGGGTTTGGGTGATGGGCTAATTGCTTTTATCGTCGCCTTTGGCCGCGTCTCTTCGCTCGCGACGCTTGTCTTTGGCGACTTCGTCCGCCTCGTTTTCAATTTCAATGCCGATGCGCTCGGTATCGGCGATCAGCGCTGGCCAATTGATCTCCTTGCTGTCGATGCGCGCAAGCTGTTCCCGGATACCCGAGCGGATGTCCGAACCAGGATCCCAATACGCTTTGTCGGCGCTATTGCGGTTGATGTATTCGAACCAATCGTTTAGCCCGGTAAGTCCCATTTGAAGCTCTTTGGCGGCTCTCTGGCGGTCTCCTTCCTTCGAGAGCGCCAAGCCGAGATAGACCGGTGCAAAGGAATCGTCGGGATGAACCTTGCGGGCCTGCTCCAGGGCTTTCTGCGCCGACTTCATGTCGCCGCCCGTGTAGTGCGCCCGGCCGACGTACGTCCATACCCCTTCCTTCATCGGGCCGATACGATAGTAATAATTGGGGTCGATTTCCGAGGTGCGCTGGAAGTGGCTCAGGGCTAGCTTGGAATCACCGCGCAACAGCGCGTAACGGCCGCGCTGGAGATTGCTGCCGGCTTCGAAGGAGGCGCAGCCCGAGAGGAACAAGGCAAAAGGCAAAAGGTAAAAGGTAAATGTAGAAAACATACGTCTGCCCGTCCGTGTTCCGAAACCTCTATTGTTCATAACGAATCTCCTTTCCTCATTTGCTCATAACGCTATCGTAAAAAGATCGGCGAAACAATTGCCTCTTTCTGGTGTACGCCCACCACCCCCGCGCGAGGGCCAAACGCCAACGCTCCGATTACCAATTAGCTCTGCTACGCGGCGGTGAAACATTTGTCGCATGCCCGGAGCAACCGTAATTGACAGCACCGGAGTCATTGGGTATCGTTGGAATCGGCACGGCTCTTCGCTTTCACAATTATTACGTTTACGGTTCGGAGGTGGATTGGTGCATCGGCGATTTCGCTATGTGATTTGTCGCCGCTCTAACCGGAGCGGCGCGACTTGTCATCGACCGCGATTTTTCAGGTTGGCAGCGTGGCTGTTTATTGGGGTCCTGGCGCCGTTTGCCTCCAGCTGTTCGAAGCCGGATTGGTCCTTCGGCTCTGGCGGCAAGTATAACGAAGCAAGTATGGAACTGATCCGCGGGCGTGCCGGGAACTTAGACAAAGCCATTCAAGACCTGCAATTCGTGGTGCAAGAGAATCCAACTTACCGCGACAGTTTGACGCTGTTGGGCAAAGCCTATTACCGCAAGGGCCGTTACTACGAAGCCTATTCGATCATCCAGCGCGCGTTGGCGGTCAACCGAGACGATGAAATCGCCTGGTTGATCTTTGGACTCTCGCAAATCAGAGTTGGGGAAAATGCCAAGGGGCTTGAAACGATCAAAGGTGGTCTTACCTTGATGGCCAAGGCGATGAAGGACGACTATCGAGGCTACGCCCTCTGGGATCCGCGCGGCACGGTGCGCAACATGCTCAACCGGGCGGTCTTTCAAGCCCTGAAGGGATTGGAAGAAAGGGAAACCCTAATCCAAGTAAATGAACAATTGCTCGCCCGCATCGACGAAGAAGAATGGTTCCAGCGGGAAGGCAAGAGAGTCGACCGCGCCCTGAGCGACGGGTAATGAAAGTTTTGGCCACAAAGGGCACGCAAAATAGAAAATAGGGGCGCGAGTAATTCGCTGTCTTGTGGGGCTCTATGAAAGGTAAAGAAATATGCGCGGCCCTCGCAAACTTGCAGCTATATTCATACGAAGAGCACGAAGTTTGGAGATTTACCTATTCGAAACCTTCGTGTCCTTCCGGCTCTTCGTGCAGAGTATTTATTCGCACTTCTCGCTCCAGAAGACTTAGGACAACTCGAGTGTATCGGCTACTCCTTTTTGCCGTTCTCTGCATAATTCCCTCGGTCGCTTCCGCCCATGCTTATCTCGTGAAGTCCGTGCCGGCGGGACGCGCTACACTGTTTTCTTCACCTGGAAAAATTCAGCTCTGGTTCAATGAGCGTTTGGAAGCAAAATATTCATCGGCGTCCGTCTATGATCCCGACGGCAAGCGCGTTGATATGGAAAATGCTCAGGTGTCGGCAGACGATCCCAGGCAACTCTCCGTCGCGCTAAAGCAACTTCCCCCGGGTCGTTATACGGTTAAATTTCGGGTATTGTCCGTCGATGGGCATGTGGTCGAGCAGAGTTATCCGTTTACAATTCGCGAAGGCAAATAAGCGGCGGGGCTTTTCACCGCAATTCTACAAGATTAGAGGAGGTGCGATATGGGAAAAAATTTGTGCGCAGCGGTTTTGTTGTTGGTTGGCTCCTGGCTCTTTAGTCACGCCGTCGAAGCTGCGACGGCATCTTCCGCCGTCCTTGAAGCTAAGAAATCCGCCGAGAGCAAGGGATTTCTTTTCCTGACGAGCCGCGATGAGATCCTCGCGAAAGCGAAACAAGAAGGGACGCTTCGGGTTATTTCTTCCTTGGACACCGAGTCGTTCAAGCCGATGATGGAGTCGTTCACCAAGAAATATCCGTTCATCAAAGTCCGCATGGATGAGATCGGCGGTCCGGAGGCATTGCAGCGTTTTTTGCTCGAGCTGAAGGCTGGGACGGTGAAAGATATCGATACTTCGGAAGCGAGCTCGGAGTTCTACGTCGAGAACGCCGCGCACGCCTTGAAGATCGATATTTTGGGCATGGCGCAGCAGGGCGTGCTCAGTATCAATCCGAAAATGGTCGATCCTGAGAACCGCAATTTGGTTTCAGTGGCGAGCAGTATTTGCGGAGTGGCCTATAATAAGAACCGCATTGCCGCGGAGGCGGTGCCGGACAAATGGGAAGATTTTCTCAAGCCGGAATTCAAAGGGCGAAAGTTCGTCGCCGACATTCGCACTCAGTGTATGGCCACACTGGTGGTTCTAATGGGCGAAGAGTGGCTGGTTAAATACGCGCGCCAGATCAAGGACCAGCAGCCGGTGTGGCTGCGTGGCAACGCCCGCGCCATGGGCGCCATCGCCACCGGCGAGCAGGCGCTCCATCAGATGACCTTTTACAACAGCTGTGTCGACGCCGCGCGCAAGGACGTGACCAAATCGCTGATGTGCAAAATCGTTGAGCCGGCGCCGGTGTGGCTGCGTGAGAATCAGTTTGTTCTCAAGTCCGCTCCCCACCGGCACGCCGCTTTGCTGTTCATCGAACATATGGCGAGCCGTGAAGGACAAAAAATCCTCGACGACCATGAGCCGCTCAAATCCAGCCTGTACACCGACGGCGAGGTGGCGCGCCTGATCAAAGGCAAAAAAGTCTCCGTCAACGATCACCGCACTTTTCTCAACACGCCAAACTGGATGAAGCTGGTGGTCGACGCCTATGGTTTTCCCAGAGCGGAGAAGTGAGGCGTTGGTGTTAAGACGGGCTGCTACTTCTTGACTGAGAAGAATGCTCACCACGAAGGACACGAAGTTCGGAGTATTAATTGTCCGAAACCTTCGTGTCCTTCGTGTTGCTATGGGGGTTTCTCATTGCGCGCGATAGCACGGATTACCGGCTTGGAAAATTTGCGTGAGCAGCGCAAACTCTGAGTGATAGTAATAAAAGGGTCACTTTGAAACCCGCCCTCTTGGCTTCGAATTTCAGATTATCGTCTCTTCAAATGGCGGCTTGTGTGTTAGACGGCAGACAAATTCCCTACTCCAGTGATTACCGCTTCAGGCCTCATTAGATTTTTTCATCTCGCTTCCGCCGCGCTGCTGTTTGGCTCCTTCGCATTTTACTTCCTGGTATCGCGCTCCGCGCTTGCAAGCGTGGGCGGATTAGAATCCTCTGCGTTCGCCGGCTTCGACCGTCGATATCTTCGTTTCGCGCGCTGGACACTCCTAGTGGTTTTCTTATCAGGGCTGTTGGCATTTTGGCTGCAAATCGTTGCCGTCTCCGGTTTGTCCTTCGCCGCCGCGTTGAACCCTGCGGTCATGGGCGGCGTCTTGGTCGGCACCCGATATGGTTTGGTTTGGTCGATGCGAATGATCTTGCTGCTGTTCTTAGAAGTGATTTTCAATCGACTGGATCGAGGCGAATCTGTTAAGGCCCGCGGGCTCGGTCTACTCATGGCGGCGTTGTTGGTCATGGCTCCGGCTTTCTCCGGTCATGCCGCCGCTGGTGAAGGCATTTGGCTCGCCGTGCAGCTCGCTGTCGCTGCCGCGCATTTACTCGCGGCGAGCGCTTGGCTGGGTGGGTTAGTCATGTTCGCCTGGTTTCTTGTTTGGCTCGGTCGGTCCGGTGAGAGTTGGCAAAACCCAGCGCTCAAGATCGCTACAGGAAGGTTCTCAGCGCTTGGTTTTGTCAGCGTCGTCATTCTCATCTCCACGGGATCATACAACGCTTGGAATCTCGTCGGCGCGGTGCCGCCGTTGGTCGGGACGAGCTATGGCCAATTACTGCTGATAAAGTTCGCTTTGCTTCTGCCATTGATCGCTGTCGCTGCGTTCAACCTTTTGCAACTCAAGCCGCGCATTCTCGCGCCAAGCGCGGAGGGTTTCGCGGTGCACGTTACCGAATTATTGCATCGGCTCAGGCGCAACGTGACGAGCGAAGCGATTATCGGCGCCTGCGTTCTCGTCGTCGTTGGCCTGATGAGCGTGACGCCGCCGGCGCGCCATGTTCAGCCGGAGTGGCCGTTCGCCTTTCGCTGGTTTTGGAACGCCGCGAGCGTGAGCGCAAAGATTCGCGCGCAGCTGAGCGACGCGTACTGGCTCGCTGGCGCCGGTGTGATCGGCTTTGTCTGCGCGTTCATCTTGCGCCGCCGGCCGCGTTATCGTTTGCTCGGCGTCAGCCTGGCGGCGCTTGGTTATGGCGGTTGGATTTACCACACGGCGGTTTCCATCGACGCTTACCCGACAACCTATCTCCGTCCGTCAGTGCCTTACAACGTGATTTCCGTTGCCAACGGCGCGCATTTTTATCAAGAAGCCTGCGCCACCTGCCATGGTGCCGGCGGATACGGTGACGGCCCCAACGGCAAAGGATTCAAGCCGAGACCGGCGGATTTGACCGCCAAGCACGCCGCCGATCACACGGCTGGCGATTTATTTTGGTGGCTGACGCATGGCGTTAGGAAAGACGGCGTACCCACGCCGATGCCCGGTTTCGGCGCCAGCTTGGAGGAAGAAGAACGTTGGGACATGATTAATTTTCTGCGCACGCTGTCGGCGGCCGAGCGGGCGCGCCAGATGAGCGCGCTGGTCGAGCCTGCGCCGTGGTTGGTCGCGCCGGATTTCGTTTATCGCACGTTGACCGAAGAAAACCGCTCGCTCAAGGATCATCGCGGCAATAATGTCGTCATGCTCGTGCTCTTTTCACTGCCGGATTCTCAGGCGCGTCTCGCCGAGCTGGAAGCATTATCGAGCCAGCTTCAAAGCAAGAACGTCAAGATTCTACTCATGCCGAGGGAGCAGAGTGACGTTCGCGGCCTCGACGGTAAGGTCAAGTACCTCGCCGTGGTGACCGATGGCAGCCGCGAAGCGTTCGATGCCTACGCGCTATACCGCCGCAGTTTTTCGGAGCAGGGCACGCAGCCCGATCCGCCGGTGCCGCCGCATATGGAGTTTCTCATCGACCGCCAGGGCTATGTCCGCGCGCGCTGGATACCGCGCGACGGCACCGGTTGGGACAAGCTGGAAAAACTTTTTCGCGACATCGATCAGCTGAATCAAGAAAAGCCGTCCGTGCCAGCACCCGATGACCATGTGCATTAGCAGAGAAATAACCGCAAAGGTCGCAAAGAACATAAAAAGGAAAGTACCGGGTGGTTTGCATTTCCGTTACTTCGTTTGACGCTAGCCGAAGCGCGGTAGTATAAGGCAAACAATTAGCTGAATGTGATCTTCGTGGTGAGATCGGATTTTTTCCCGCTTCGCTAAGATTGAGCGATCACGCAGAACTGCAACGAAAATGCCGATTCGAAAATATCTTGTAACGGCCGGTTATCTGTTCCTGTTGATGCTCTCCATGGGATTGTTGGGCTATGGCTGGATGATGCGGCAATTCGAAACCGCCCAGAACGCGTTGCACCAGGGCGATGGCGCGGTCGCGCTCGAGTTGTATCGCCGCGCTGAGGTGCCATTTCAAAACCTCCCGTGGTTGGCCAAGCTGTTTAAGGAAGAGTACACCCAGGTTAATCTCAATCAGGTGGCGATTCTCTACAGCCAGAAGCAAAACCAAGAGGCCTTGGAGAAGCTCGAACAACTGCCGACTCATCTGCCGGTCTTGGCCGAAAGCGGCGATTATGCGTTCTGGATGGGCAACCTGTTGTTTCGCCAAGCGACGGAAAGCAAAATTCCCGAGACTTCGCTGAACGCGCTTAAGGCCGCGCTGTCCGAATATCAGAAAGGACTGGCGGCGAAGCCGGACGACTGGGATCTAAAATTCGACTACGAGCTGGTCCGTTCGATCTTCGCCAAGCAAGATCGCAATCAGGAGCAGCAGCAGCAAAAGGTTAAATCGATCATCGATAAAATGCGCCCGCAAGATCCCTCGCAGCAAAAAATGGCGCCCGAGAAGCGTGGCTAGATGGCTGCTTACCGATGAAATACCTGCATCCGGAATATCTCAAGTTGTTCTACTTGCTGTTGGCCGTGTTGCCTTGTTGGTTTTATTTTCTCCACGTCAAGCGGCGCGCGCGCAAAGAATTGGGCGTCGGCCGCGCGCTCGCGCGTATCTCGCACTTCACCTCGCTGCGCAAAGGTTGGGTCAGAGCGGTATTGATCAATTTAGTCATGGCCGCGATCGTCCTCGCGCTGGCTCATCCCCAGTGGGTGCAGGAACGGAAGATTCCCCAACCCGGGGTCATGGACGTGGTCTTTCTGCTCGATACCTCGCCGTCGATGCGCGCCGAGGATATTCAGCCGTCGCGGCTGGCGCGCGCATTAGACGTGATGGGTTCGTTTGTGCGCACCAAGTTAGCGCAAGACCGGATTGGCCTGGTCGCCTTTGCCGGTACCAGCATGATCGTTTCTTACCTAACCGAGGACGCCAACAATATTCTTTATTACATCGACTACCTGAAGCGCGACACGACGATAAACCATGGGACCAACATTGGGCGCGGACTGAGAAACGGCCTGACCGTGGTCAAGAAGGAAACCGAACTGCTGCCGGAAACGGCGCGGCATAAAAAAGTTTTCATTCTCTTGTCAGACGGTGAAGACAATAGCACGGAGCTCAATGCGGCCATCGCTGAAGTTAAACAACAGGCGATCAAAGTGCATACGATCGGCGTCGGCTCGCGCGACGGCGCGCCGATACCGATCGGCCAAGAACAAGGCCGGCCGGTCTATCTCGAAGACGACAAGGGTAACCGCATCATCAGCCGCTTTGATGAACATAACTTGAATTGGATCGCCGAGAACACCGGTGGAAAATTTTACCGCTCCTTTAGCGGTCTGGAGTTAGAGAGTTCCTTTGCCGATATCGTGCTCAAGGAGCGCGAGATTACCGGCTTTAAGAAGATCGTGGAGTATCAAGACTTTCACCATCCAGTCTTGCTGGCCGCGGCAGGGATTTTTCTGATCGCGTTGCTATTGTAATGGGACATGCATTGGAATGATGGAGTCCTGGGGCGTTGGGTTTCGGACGCATTACTCCATCACTCCAAGACTTCATCTTGCGAAAGCTTCGAGAGGTAGTATCGGTGGATGCCGGCGAAGTCATGAGTGAGAAACACGCTTCTGATGCCGTGCAGGCGGTGGCACTGGAGATCAACAAGGTGATCGTCGGCCAGGAGTGGCTGATTCAGCGGCTGCTCATCGGACTATTCTCGGAGATTCCTTATTCGTTTCGACGCGACGGCGACGAAAAGTCGGGCTATGGCCATGTGTTGCTCGAAGGCGTCCCGGGTTTGGCCAAGACATTGACCGTAATGACGCTGGCGAATACCATCAGCGCCAAGTTTCAACGGATTCAGTTCACGCCCGATCTGCTGCCGGCCGATATCATCGGCACGCGCATTTTCGACAGCGCGCTCAGCTCATTCCGCACTGAAAAGGGGCCGATCTTCGCCAACTTGATTCTCGCGGACGAGATCAACCGGGCGACGCAAAAGACCCAGAGCGCGCTTCTGGAAGCGATGCAGGAGCGCCAGGTCACGATTGGCGAAACAACCTATCCCTTGGAGGAACCCTTTTGGGTTCTTGCCACGCAAAACCCGGTGGAGCAAGAGGGCGTCTACGCGCTGCCTGAAGCGCAGGTCGATCGGTTTTCTCTAAAAGTTAAAGTCGATTATCCATCGCACGCCGACGAAGCGGCGATGTTGGCGCGCAACTTGAGCGCGGTGACCGTACAGTCGATCATGACGCCGGCGGACGTGATCCGCATCCGTCGGGAGATTGGCCGAACCTATGTCAGCGACGCGATCCGCGAGTACGTCATTCGCATCGTGCGCGCCACGCGCAATGGTTTACCGACAAGTTTGACCTTAGTCAGCGAAATGGTGCTGCACGGCGCCTCGCCACGCGCGGCGCAGCATCTACTCGCACTGGCGCGCACGACGGCTTTCTTCGCCGGTCGAAACTACGTGCTGCCGGCCGATGTCAAGCGGATCGCGCCGGATGCGCTGCGCCACCGTTTAATTCGCACCGTGCGCGCCGAAGCGGAAAATATTTCGCCGGATGAAATTATTGACGAGATGTTAGGCAAGGTGCCGATCCCATGAGATAATCCAATTCAGAATTAAAAATGCAGAATAAAAAAAATGCCGAATGGTAGCATTTAACGCGTTATGGCGGGGCCAAGCATTAGGCGCGGATCAATGATTCCTCGAGAACTGATGGAAGAGCTACGCTACCTGGAGATCTACACGCGAAAAGCGGTGCGGGATCATCATGTGGGCGATTATCGGAGCCCCTTGCGCGGGCGTGGCTTCGAGTTCGATCAGCATAAGCGCTACCAACATGGCGATGACTACCGGCAGATCGACTGGAACGCCACGGCGCGCATGGGCTACCCCTATGTGAAGAGAGATTTTGAAGAAAAGGAACTCAGCGCGGTCATCATCGCCGATCTGTCGCGTTCGATGGACTTCGCCAGCGTCGAAGCCTCGAAGCGCGAGTTGCTGGTGCGGATCGCCGCGACTTTGGCCTTTTCCGCTGCCAGCGACAACATGAAAGTCGGTCTGATCGGCTTCACCGATCGCATCGAGTTGGATCTGCCGCTGAAAAAGGGATCGGCGCACAGCTGGCGCGTCGTCGAAGCGCTATGGAACGTTAAACCTCGTTCGACGCGCACCGACTTTGCCCTGCCGTTTGAGCATTTGCTGACCCGGCTGACGACGTCAACGCTGCTGTTTTTGATTTCCGACTTTGTCGAGGCGGAAAATAGTTTCCGGTCGCATGCGCTGAGCCATCTCGCGCGCAGGCACGATTTCATGCCGATAATTCTCGAAGACCGCTGGGACACGGTGTTACCGGGCGGTCAAGGGTTCGTGCGTCTGCACGACGCTGAGTCGGGCGGGGCGATGGTGGTGCATCTCAGCCAGAACAACAAAGATATCTATCGCACGCTCATGCACGAGCGCAAAGCCGGCCTGCAGCGATCGTTCTATCATCTCAATCTCGATCATCTGTTTCTCCGCGTGGGCGCGCCCTACTTGGATGCGCTCCTGGGCTTCTTTCTCGCGCGCAAGAGGCGCAAATGAAATCGCTCAGTTTAATCAATATACGAAGCCACTTCGCGGCCGGGGTATTGACCCCGGCGCTATTAAAAAATCGCAAAGGGGATGTTCAACCCCCTTTGGAAACCCCATTGAATGGTTCCACGCTGAAATCAGCGTGGTCAATAACGATTTTAATGCTACTCGCATTACTGACACTCGGCGCTGCCGCGCCGGTTCAGAGACCGAAGGACGCCCAGATTGCGCTGTCGACGCAGCTCGACCGAACCGCGATTTGGGTCGGCGATACTTTTCATTACACCGTCAAGGCGGTGCATGATCCCGCTATTGAAATCGTCCTCGACAATTTGAAAAAAGAGACTGTGAATTTAGCGCCGTTCGTGGTGCGCGAGATCGCCGTGCGCCAAGGGTCGTTCGGCGCTAACAAGAAAGTCACTGAAATCGATCTCCTGCTCACCACCTATGAGAGCGGTCAAGTGGAGCTGAAGATTCCTTCTTTCCCGCTTTATTATTTCACGCGCACAGCCGGAGCGCGTACTAGCGCCGAGAGCGCGGCCGAGTCGGTTGCGGTTCCGGTTACCAAAATCGGCCTGCGTTCCACCCTGACGAGCGACAACCCTCGGTTGCGTGACAGCAGGGAGATTTGGCAAGTGACGCGGCCGAGATGGATGATTCCGTTCGCTTTAGGACTAGCCGGGATGGTTTGGTTAGCGATCCAACTGGTGCGCCGTCTCTGGGTCACCTCGCACCGCGAGAAACCAGCGAGAAAACGTTTGAGCCGGCGTGCGCGGCGACGGATGGTGCGCGACTTCATAGAGAGAGCGCAGGCGATCGGCCGGGATTCTCTTGGGGAGCAGCAGCGCTACTATGCCGAAGTCAGCCAGTTCCTGCGCAGCTACTTGAGTGAATCGTTAGAAATCGACGCTGCCAGTCTAACCGCGCAGGAAATTGAAATCACCTTGCGAGAGCACGGACAGAACGGTCTCAGCGCGCCGGTGAAAAATATCTTGGAACGCTGCGAGCAGGTGCTCTACAGCCCGCATGGTACTCAACTCGGGAAAGATTGGCGCGAGCAAGTTCAGGGCGAGCTTGGCAAGTTCGCCGAACTGGCGCGCCATTAAAGAAGAGAGTTAACCGCAAAGGGCGCAAAAGTACAAAACGGATTATCTCCCGCAAAGGCTCCGCCAAAGGACGGATCAGCCCCAAATTGCTTGGCTGAGCTAAGGCGCAAAGGTTTTAAGAAATACATTCTTTTCCGAACTTGGCGTCTTTGCGCCCCTTCGACGCGACTCAGGACATGCTTGGCGGGAGAATTCTTCTTTTTATGGAATTTGCCCGGCTCGATCTGCTTTGGATTCTGCTTGCGATTATCGGCTTGGTCTTGCTGATTCGCTGGCGGCGGCGGAAAAATTATTTCACCCATCCGCTCTTGTTCTATCTCCGGCCGCATCTGCGCCCGGCTTCTCCTTTGATCTATTTGCCAAAGTTTCTTGAATACGTTGCGCTCGGTTTTTTGGTCGTGGCTTTGTTGGAGCCGGTGCTGCCTTACGCCGAGAGGTTGGTGGCGAAGCAGGGATTGGACATCATCATGGTGCTCGACCTGTCGTCGAGCATGCAGGAGCCCATTGACCTTAAAGGTTCTTTGGAGCGCCGGAGGCAGGGCCTCAAGACCAGGGAGAAAAGTCGTCTCGAAGCCGTCAAGGATGCGATGGCGGCATTCGTGCAACAGCGTCACGATGACCGGTTAGCGATCGTGGTATTTTCGGAAAATGGCTACGTGGTGGCACCGATGACCTTCGATGAGGCCTATGTCCGGCGTTACTTACAAATGGTCGATAACAAGACCCTCGCCGGCGAAGGTCAAACCGCCATCGGCGAAGGAATCTTTACTTCGGTCGATCTGGCGCTGAAGCAGGCGCGCGACGGCAAAGGCGCCAGCAAGGGCAGGGTGATGGTAGTGCTCACAGACGGCGAGAACAATACCGGACGGGATCTCTACGATGCGATCACTCGAGCGAAAGCGGAGAATTTCAAAATTCACTTTATCGGTGTCGAGGTCGATCGGGTGCGTGACGCGCCGCGGCTGATCGCCGCCGTGGAAAGCACCGGTGGCAAATATTACGACGTGCGCGACGCGCAGCAGCTCGCGAACGCCTACCTGGATATCAACCAGACCGAGAGGGGCGCGTTCCTAGTGAAGCTGTTGGATAAGCAGGTGCCGTGGTTCTACCCTTTCGCGCTCGCCGCTCTTGGCTTTCTCGCCGCCAGCGTTGTACTGCGCGCGATTCCTTACTTTATCGAAGTGAGCTGAGAAGATGCTGGCGTATGGGAGTGGTGGAGTGCTGCTCCTGGCATTCACCGTAGGAAAGATTTCACCACGAAGAACACGAAGTTCGGAGTTTTAATTATCCGAACCCTTCGTGTCCTACCGGTGAATACCCTTATGCACATTAGGCTGCCGTCAACCGCCTAAATTACCAGGTCGCCGTCATCGCTGCCGTCAATTTCTCATTTTCATCCCACTGCGCATCCGTGGGCAGTACCAATTCGGCTGATCGTATGTGATAGACGTCCCCGTGCAGCGCCGCGTACGGCGCAACGCCTTCCTGGAGATCGGCGGCGGCCTTCAATAGCCGCCGCCGCATGGCGACGATGCCGATGTCGCTGCTGCCTAGGTGCTCGCGGGTGCGGTCGACGATGCCACCCATACCTTCCTGGACGGAGAAGTCTTGCTCGCCGATCCCTTTGATGCCGGTGAACGTCAGAGTCCGCTGCGCCTCACGGTCGATCAGATAATCGTTGCCCATGTTGCGCGCCGGGTAGTGGGTGCCCGGAACAAATTCCACGTGGACACTCGACCCCGCCCGCATCTCCGCGACTTCCCTTGTGCTCAAGGGCTCGGCAAAATTCCAGGTGAAGACCCAGCGCATGCAACTTTCGTCATCGATGGGCACAAAGGCGTGGGCGATTTTTTTGCTGAGACCGCTGCCGCCGCCGGGAGGCATGGTGTAAAACGGCATGAAGAAATTATTGTAGCGCCAGTAGTCCGTGCCTTCGCGCCCTCGATACTTTCCGCCGATGAGGACGCCATAGTCGGTGTCCTTGGCGACCAGCTTGGGCGGATTGGTTCGAACCCGATGCATCAGGCGCGCATCGCCATCACGCCTTGCCTGTTCCTGCCATTCACTCAGCCGATGGTGTGAGTCCAAAGTGCTATGGAGAAAGACCGAATGGACGGTGTCGATGCCACCGTCGATCGCCTGAACGAAGTTGTTTTGCTGAAAATTCCAAGAAATGAACCGGTGGCTTTCCGGCACCCGGGCCCATTCAAACTCCGGCAGCTCCGGGGTTTGTTCCTTCGGTCCCATGTAGGTCCAGAGTATTCCGGCTCGCTCGCGCACCGGATAGGCGGTGAGCTTGATATTTTCTTTGAATAAACTCTCGACGTCCTCGGTCGGCATGTCCAAGCACTTACCGTCCACGTCGTATTTCCAGCCATGGTAGGTGCAGCGCAGACCGTTTTCTTCATTGCGGCCGAAAAAGAGATCGGCGCAGCGGTGCGCGCAGGCGCGGTCGATGAGGCCGATCCGGCCGCTGGTGTCGCGAAACGCCAGGAGTCTTTCGCCCAACAACGTGACCCGCACGGGCGGCCCATCAGGCTCGGACAAATCGGTGGTCAGTAAGAACGGCAGCCAAAACCGTCGCGTCAGTTCGCCCATCGGCGTGCCGCGCCCGACGCGCGTCAAACGCTCATTCTCTTCACGGGTAAGCATCGCTCGCTCCTCCTACGAAGAATTTGCCAAATAAACGGAGCATTTCTCGTACGGGGTATTAACCCCGCACGCGACCAAAGGGGATGCTCGCCCCCTTTGGATTCCCCATTTAATTGGTGCCCGCAGCAAGCTGCGGGGAATTATTGGATTAAATCTCATCACCGTTTGCTCGACTGCTGGCGAATTACTCGGGATGGGTTCTCAGCCAGTCGATATACTCTTCTACAGCGCGCTCGATGGTGTACTCGGGCTGGTAGCCGACTTCTTGCTTGAGCCGGTTGATTTCCATGTATGCATTCGGTCTATTGCGCGGACCAAGCCCCGGCGGCAAGTCAATTTGTGCGCTGGGAGCTACCTTTTTTACCACCTCGACAAACTCACGGTACTTCATCGGGCCTTCGCTGCTGATGTTGAATATTCGCTGCGATAATTTGTCAGCCATCTGGAGGAGCTGGATCGCGCGGGCGCAGTCCTTGACGTAAAACGCGCCGGTGTCGTCTTCTTGATGGGGCGCGCCGCCACGCGCACCGGTAAAATCAGCCGGCACTCCTTTCGCCGCGGCATGAAAAATTCGACTCGTTGGCGCAGCCAGGCTGTGATAGAGCGGTCCGAATGGCGTCCCAATGCGCAATGCGACGACCTCAAGATTCGTCCGCGCGGCGTAGTGCAGGCCGAGAATTTCCAGCGCTTTCTTGAAAGTCTCCGTGGGATTGCCGGAGTGTACAGGTACCAGCGCGTCTTCGCGGAAAGGACCTTCGGCCAGCCCCGCGTAGACTGCTACGGAACTGGCCAAGCTTACGCGCCGGACTTCGAACAGCCGTGCAGCCTCGAGGATATTTAAAAATCCCATGACGTTCATGCGGTAATCTTCCGCCGCGGATAAAGCCCCCAGACCCGGTACGGCAAGATGGACGATGCCGGTGACCTTGTGCTTGCGCACTATTTCAATCAGGTCGTGGCTCGCCGTGACATCGAGGGTCTCGATGAATACCCGTTTGCCGATCTCAGCTTTGATGAAATCAGGTTCGCGCCGGACGCGAAATTGGCTGAGCACGACCTGTTCTCCCACGTCCAAGAAGCGCCTGGCGGTGTGGAGGCCGATAAAGCCAAGGCCGCCGGTGATCAGAATCATCGCGTCACCGGGATATCTACGACTGTCATAGTGCTATTCCAACTCGCCACACGAACGATCCGACCGTTAATCCGTAACCTCACAGCTACTGCTCCATGGTGCTCGGCGCAAACACTTCATTGAGCTTGAGGAACCGAGGAGTTAAGCCCTGCTCGACGGAATACTGCGCGGCGGTTTCCAATACCCGCCGGTTGGCAGTGACGCCGTATCGGACTAACGGAGCCGCGAGGGCGTTTTTTGCTTCCGATGGAAGCCGACCCGTCTCGAGGAAGTAATCGACATGTTCCATTCTTTGTCCGTCGGCAATGGCATTAGCGCGCTCGAAGGCTTTGTAAAGATTAAGGATAACCCAGGGATGCTTTTCGGCGACTTCGCGTTTGATCGCGACGCAGTGATTGATCGGATAGAGTCCCGTCTTGTTAAAATATCTTACGCCCTCAGCTTTTGGGTCAGGGAACAAATATCTGATATCCGGGTGGTTCCACAAATCAGCTTTGCTACGATCAACCAGATTCTGGTTCACGATGTACAGCAGCGTGGCCTGGAGCTCGCCCGAAAGCATCATCGAGCCAATGTCTTTTCCTACGGGAATCTGATTAATCGTCACACCCGGCGGCGCCTTGAATTCAGTGGCGCCGCCGTGGCTATGCTCGGGATTTCGCTCCATCCAAAATTCCATGTCCTTGGGCTCGACGCCGAACTCGTGCTGCAGCGCGCCGCGCGTCCATAACGCCGCCGTCTGCTGGTACTCCGGCACGCCTACGCGCTTGCCTTTGAGATCGACCGGAGCGTCAATTTTGGCGTCGCGCCGGACCAGAATTCGAGTATGAAATAAGCGACGAGTGGTGAAGATTGGCAAGCCGACCCAACGCGTGTCGCCATGGGCGATGGCGATGAGCAATGACGAGAACGACATGTCGGACAGGTCGAAGTCGGCGAAGCGAAGTTGACGCCAAAACAGTTCAGAGGCGTGCACCGGCGACATGATCAGATCGATCCCATCGGGCTTCACAGTGCCATCGAAGAGCGGCCAAGTGCGCGGGTTCGGTGCCATGCCTACGCTTAACTGGATTTTCATCTTCTTCTCCCCCTATGAGCCGCGCAGCGGGTCGCGGTTCACTCGACCGGATTAGGCCATGCACAGTCATTGGAATATCAGGATCAGTGCTGCCAGGACAACCGCCTCGCAGGAAACCCCGAAGAGCCGATTTCTTTATCAAACGGGGCAAATGTTATTTTGAGATCGCCTCGTCGTCAAGAAAAAGTTTGTCTGCCTGGATGACGTGGCAACACCGACGTGGAGTCCACTCATGTTTTCGGAAGTACCGAAACGTGGTATGAACGCAATCACAGGTTGTTCGTGCCGCGCGACCACGGCTGAGTTATGTCGTGCCGCCATGAAGCAAAGAATCGACAGTGAGGGAAATCTTGAACGCTCCAACGGCGCGAAAACTTCCTAGGTTTGGGATGTGGGGTCGGGTGCGGTGGCTCGCCCTGGCTCTCTTGTTGTTCGACGTAAGGTCCGGCTGGGCTCAACAGACCGGCGAAACGCTCTACTTTGCCAACGACCGGGTCAGGGTAGTCAAGCTGATCGAGCGCAAGGAGATTTTGAATTACCGGGTCGAGCTGATGGGCGAGCGGCGCTATCGGGAAACTTTTTTCGACAGCGCCGAGCTGTTTCTTTACCAACAACGGATGTATTACCGGCTGAAGGAAAGCTTTGACGGAAATGCGCGGCTCGAGTTCGATGCTGGCGGCACGGCCAAGCATCCCGCGGCGCCGAGATTCATTCATTCTATCGCGCTGCCAGCCAGCAAGTTGTTGGCGGCCAGGGAGGGTCAACTCGACGGCGCCGGTCTGGTTAACAATTGGCCCTTGCCGGCCGGCCGCGATTTGAAAAAAATCCAGTTGGTGGCGGAGTACGGGCGCCACAGCGTCGCTTTAGCGCGTGCCGGCAAGCCGGAGTTCGTCGTCAGTCTATTGGCCGGCAGCTTTGAAGGATTTTCCGGCCGAAAGCTGCGTAAAGAATTTTGGGCGCTTGAGATCGAAGCTGTAAGTCGACCGAGCGCCGCGCAGTTAGCCGAGATCCAGCGCATTCGGGATTATTTGATAGGTGAGCTCAAGTTCCAACGCGAAGCCCAAAGCCTCTATGCTTACGGCGTCGACAAGGCGGTGCGTCTGCGGCCGGACGAGCGCCGTTTGGAGACAGTCAATAGCGTTGGCGGCTCAAGAGGCAAGGCGCTCGATCAGTTTGATGAACCGGACGCGTTGGCTTTCACTGTGGACGGCCGCTTAATCGCCGGCGACACCGAAAATGCCCGTTTCAAAATCTACCGCCTCGACGAAGCATCGCAAAGCGTCCAGATCGTCGGACGTGAGGGAACGGCAGCGGGTGAATTTGGCCATGGCCTAGTGCTCAAAACCCGCGGCCTAACGGTCTACCATCAAGTCCAGGGCATCGCAGTCGATAAAAAGGGCCTGATCTATGTCATCGATCAGGGCAATGGGCGCGTTCAAGTATTCGACCCCGACGGCAAAGTGCTGCCGGAGAAGGCCATTGCGTTGAAATACTGCCCAAGCGAAACGCCCCGTTGTGCTGGGGCAATTTGGCGCGCCCTCAAGGGCCAATACACCAGCCTGCAGGGTCTGGCCGTCGATCAGGACGGCGGCGTATTCGTTTCGGATAGCGGCACCAGCCGGCTTTATCGCTATCTGCCCAACGGCGAGCTCGACGGAAATTTTAACGTACCGGAGCTTCATCCGCTGAGCAAAAAGCCGCTACTCAAGGAACCGGAAAACATGGCGCTGTATCAGGATAAATTATTCGTCGCCAACGAAGGCACCGGTGACATTAGAATCTTCAACCGCAAAAGCGGCGCGCCCATCGAGCCGGTGAGTTTCGGCGCCGATGTTTTTGCCGGCGATGCCGAGGGATTGGCGGTGATGGGCGATTATCTTTTTGCCGTCGACGTGCAAAATAGCCGGATCGCGGTCTTCGACCTCAGGAACACGCCGCCAAAGTTTGTCATGGGTTTCGTCGGCGATCACGAGTCGGCGGATGGCATCGCCGTCGACCCAACCGGGAAGTATGTCGCCATCGCCGATCAGGGCAACCTCCGTATCGTTTTGTTTTCCCTGCCGGAGATCATGAACCATCTCGTTAAGGCCAACTCGGAAAAATAACCTGCATGTCACAAACCGTCGATTATGCTTCAGCGCGGCGAAACCCACTCGACCGCTTCTTACTGCTGTTCGCCGAAGTCCATGCCGGTGAAGGACTCACCGCTATACTACTCACCGTCAATTTGTTCTTGCTGCTGACCGCCTATCTGATAATCAAGACGGTGCGCGAAGCGCTGATACTTTCCGAGGGTGGCGCGGAAATCAAGAGTTATGCGGCAGCGGGCCAGGCGCTCTTGCTGTTCGCCCTGGTGCCGACTTATGGGTACCTGGCGAGCCGGGTCAATCGTATAAAACTCATCAACGGCACGACCCTGTTCATCGTTTCCAACCTCGTCGCCTTCTACCTGATGGCGCAGTTGCGGATACCGCTCGGCGTGGTTTTTTTCCTTTGGGTCGGCATCGTCAATCTTTTCCTTATCGCCCAGTTCTGGTCCTTCGCCAACGATATTTACAGCGAAGATCAGGGTAAGCGATTGTTCGCCATCGTCGCCTTTGGCGGTTCCGCCGGCGCCGTTCTGGGCCCAAAGCTGGCGAGCCTCTTGTTTGAGCCAGTCGGCCCGTATTTCCTGATGCTCGTCACCGCAGCGCTGCTCGGCGTCTGCTTGATCTTTCCCAATATCGTCAATCGCATGGAAAGCGCCCGCCGGCAGTCCGCTAAGAAAGCCAGTGAAATCGGCCAACCGTTAGCCAAGGGTGGCGCTTTCAAACTCGTAATGGGTAAGCGCTATCTGTTGCTGATCGCGGCTTTGATGATCGTTACTAACGTCGTCAATACCACCGGCGAATTTATCTTGGGCAAGACGGTCACCCAGGAAGCGCAACGGTTTGCTGACTCAGAGCCCGCGGCGCCATCTACGGAAGAAATCGCAAGTGCACCGGCAAAGGAGCAAAATAGCAAAAAAGTCCGGGATTTTATCGGGCGCTTCTACGGTGAGTTTTTCTTCACGGTCAGTTTGCTGAGCGCGGCGGCGCAATTATTTCTGGTTTCCCGCATCATGAAGTTTTGCGGCGTGCCGGGCTCGCTGTTCTTCTTACCGATCGTCGCTTTGTTCGGTTATTCAACGATTTCGTTGATCCCCGCGTTGGCGTTTATCCGTTTGGCCAAGGTCCTCGAGAACAGCACTGACTACTCGCTGCAAAACACCGTGCGTCAGGCGCTCTTTCTGCCGACCACAAGGGAGGAGAAATATAAAGCAAAGGCGGCCATCGACACCTTCTTCATCCGGATCGGCGACCTGTTATCGACGGCTCTGGTATTTTTGAGCGTCCAGTTTGCGTTGTCGGTGCAAACCTTGACGCTGATTAACGTGGCCCTGGTCGCACTCTGGCTTTTGCTCGTGACCGGAATCGGCCGCAGTTACCGCACTCTAACGGCCGAACAAACCCAGCCCCTATCATAGATTTGATTCGAGCTGCGGCTTCCATCAGGATTGCCCCGCGCAACAATACCGTAGGTCAATCGCGTTTGCCGGTCTTAGGCTGTCCCTTGACACCGCCCCGCTTGGTCTTTGCGTTCAACGTGTCGGCCATGTTTCGTGCCAGCAGTTTTGTATACTCGTCAAGAGGCATTTCCTTTAATCGCTCGATAGATGGCTTCGGTGATGCCGTTTTTGCCGCCTCCTTTGCCTTTTTCATAGGCCTCCTCCAAGACTTGTGTCAGCTTCGCTTTTAAATCCTCCCGGGTATACCGACGCGCCACCGATTGGACAAAGGCGAGATCAACCGTCTTGGCGCTGGCTGTACCCCCGCGGTTGTCGATAATCGCGATGGCAACCCGTGGGTCGTTTTTGTAAGCGTCGGCGATTTTTAGAATCGTTTCGACCGCTCCTAGATGGGTGTTCAGGAAAACCTCGAGCGGCACGGTTCGGCCATTGAATAGGGTGCGCGGCAGCACGCCGTCAGCTAATGAGACAACGGGATCGCGGTAAACGAAAACGACGCTCACCATACGCCCAGCAACCAGTGCCTGGCTGATTCTGTCGACGGCCGAGCCATAAGTTGCGAGAGTCGTTTCGTAAACGATCTCAGCGACTTGCACTGCGTGAGACAAATCAGCGAGCTTGCGTATACTCGTGGTCTTGCCGACGCCGGCGCCGCCTGCGGTAAAAACCACTTGTTTACGCCGGTTGGCGGGGGTTTCTTTTGCTAGTGCGCGTCGAAAGATCTCTTTTACCAAAGCGCTCGCCGGCTCATGAACGGCCTCGCCCCAACGGGTGCGGCCGGCGACGGTTGCAGGATCTAAGGCGTCTATGCCGCCTGGGGCGTAGTCCGAGGACAATTCGCGCGCGCTGTCGACATCGATTTCGTTGGCGAATTTTTTTATATAGCGGGCAATCGCCTCATCGGTGTTCGCTTCCAGATAGGCGGCAAAGCGAGCCTCGACCGCGCGCTGCTCCGCGGTAAGGTTTTTTGCCTTGGCGATGCCGAGTTTGCCGGGATAATTTCCCTGGTGCTCCGCGCCGATGACAAGCGAAACACACAGGAGAACCCATAATCCCGTGGTCATGGCAACCCGGGGGGACTGTGGGCCGACGCGCCGAACTTGTTTACTCTTCACGGGCCTGTTTCTTGTGAACATCTCGACTTCGGAAAAACTACACCAACCGATGAGCAAAAAATAGCTGGATGACCGGCTATTTTTGTAATTTTTTAATCTAATAATTCTCCGCAGCTTGCTGCGGGCAACATTTAATTGGGAATCCAAAGGGGGCGAGCATCCCCTTTGGTCGCGTGCGGGGCTAATACCCCGTACGCGAAATGCCCGGTTTATTAGTTGGCCCCTCAACGTCGAATTTTTGTATCACGGGTTCGGCGCGATGCTGCGCCCCCCGTTTGACGTCGTGAATTTCCAGCGATTGTCCCACACGACGCTCCAGCTCGTCCATTGCACCGGAATAGTTTTTCTTCCCGCCAGTCTATAGGCCACCAGTCGTCGGTGGTCCAGAGTATAAATCTCGCCGTTAACAAGATTTTTTGGATCACCCGTGAAGCCGATCTGGGATAACGGTCCCCACTCGTCCATGAACGCTTGTTTGCGAAATACCCGAATCGGCCCGTCCCAAGGTAGCTCTTGGTCGGGGTGATCCTTCAGCCACTGTATGTTTTCTTCCACCATATAGAGCTCGCCTTCGTCGGTCTCGCCGCGAATGGAATAAGTGGATTGGGAGTATCTGATTTGTGCCGCTTCGAGGCGGGTAAGCGTTCCGGGTGTTTCGTCGTGCGCGCTGAGGTAGGTTTGGACCGACTGCGGCGCACCGAGTCGCGTTGGGTAATTTTTGCCGTCGCAACCGGTTAATCCAATCACCGCCGCGAACGCGATGATGGCCCAAACCACGGTAGATAACGGTTTCTTTAACGCGGGCGGAGCTGAAGGCAAGATTGTTCCCTATGCCGAAGCCAAGATCTCCTATATCGATTCAGCACAAACGGCTCTGACCGGAGGTTATCGGGCTGGGAGATTCAAAACTTCTTACACCGCGGTGAAAGCTGTTCTCGCGCTTATTGGTTGCGGGTAAATCCCTGCGAGATAAACCGGCGCGAGGCGACGGTCAATAGACCGATCGCAATCAGCATGACGACGCCCAAGGTCGACGCCAGCGAGAAGTCGGCTTTGCGTTCCCAGTAATGATACATCACCACCGCGATGGTCTCGTTACCGGGCGTCGCGAGCATCAACGGAATGCTAAAACTTCTGATGGTGTGGGAAAAAACCCAGACCCAGCCGCCAATGAACGGCGGTAGCAGCAGCGGGAAGGTGATTCTAAACAGAGTCGTGAAACGGCCGGCTCCGCTGGTGCGAGCCGCTTCTTCCAGCTCTTTGTGCACTTGAGTCATCGCCGAGTTGGAGGTGCGCGTGGCGAAGGCGATGTAACGGGTCATTAGCGCGAGCGTCATGATCCACATGGTGCCGTAGATCGGTATCCAGCGCAGTGCTGGATGGAGATACAAAACGATGAGCGCCAAGGTGATCGAGACCGTTGGGATCGCATGCGGTATGAACGCCAAGCCGTCCAAGATCATGCCGCCTTTGACTTTTATACGGACAATTAGCCAAGAAACTAAATAGGCGAGGCCCATCGTACCTGTCGCCGTGATGACGCCGAGGAAAATTGTATTGAGCGTGCTGTTGACGATCGATGGCTCGTTGATCAAGGTGGCAAAGTTGTCGAGTGTTAAGTATTGCAGCGCGGCGCGCGACGGCACCATGTAGCTCGGCAGCAACGATGCCCAGAGCAGGGTGAGGAAGGGCATGATGATATTAAGCGTGAAAAAGACGATGAATAGACCCAGGGCGGGCCAGCGCCAGCGGCCTAAAGACAGGCGGCGCGGCCGGAAGCCCTTGCCGGTGATCGAGGCGTAACGGTCAGAGCGCCGGATGATGACCCGGTAGTAAATCCACACCATGACGATCGTAAACAGAATGAAGATCGAAGAATAAGCCGTCGCTAAACCGTAACTCGGACTGACATAAGCGGTGAAATAAATCAGCGTCGGTAACAGATAGATGCCGGCTTGCAGGCCGATCAAGAGCGGCGTCTCGAAGTCGTCGAGGTTGCCGAGAAAGGCGTACATCGCCGCCGCCAATACCGCCGGCAGCATCAAGCCCAGTGTGACGCGGCGCAGCGTGGTCATGCTGCCGGCGCCGGAAATCCGCGCGGCCTCTTCCATGGACGGATCCATCAAGCGAAAAGCGCCGACCATCAGGAGAAACAAAGTTGTGCTGCCGCTCATGCCCTCGACAAAAATCATTCCTGGCAGGGTAAAAATATTGAACGGCCCAGTGTCTAATTTCATACCGAACGAGCCAAACAACTCGCGCGTGTAGACGTTGATAATGCCGCTTCTCGGACTGAGCAGGAGAATCCACGACATGCTGCGAAGAATTCCCGGCATGGCCAGCGGCAGAAGCATCATCGTCCAGGCCCAGTCGGCACCAGGCATGTCGGTGCGTTCCACTAGCCAAGCGAAGATCGTTGCCATGGTGAGACTGATGGCGCTGACCGCGACCGCGTAAATGAGCGTATTGACCAGCGCGGGATAGGTGAGCGCGCTCAGGTACACGGTTCGATAGTTGCCCAGCGTGAAAGCGCCCGGGGTGATGAAGTTACCCTCGCGCAAACTAGAAAGTATCAGCATAAGGATCGGCGCCGCGACGACCCACAACAGTAGGAAGGTGATTCCCAGGGAAAGCGCATTATTTTTCAGCGCCCGCCCGATGCGCCATTTGGGCCACGTCATTGCGCCGGCAGGTAAGCTCGTTTCGGTTTTGGCCATAAAATTAATCGCTACTTTCTTTCCGCTTTGGAGAACCCCTATGCTCCCACTACTTTGGATCGATACTCCGGCAACTTGGCAAAGTGACCCCGGTAATTGCCGCCAAAGAATCCAGCTTGGCGTTGTTCATGTCATTCCCTGCGCCGGCCTGAGCATGCTTCAGCGGACTTCGGCCTTGGGAAAACCGTACGCCTCGACGATCTTTTTCATCCAGCCTTGAGTCTTGTGATAGGTACTAAAATCGTTCAGCGAGATTTTCTTGCCTTGCAGGGTCTTGCTCACCTGGCCGGGGCCAAAGATGCTGGATTTCATCGGTTCGATTTCATCGAGAACCTTCTGCCCCTCCGGGCTCGCTTGATGTTCCAAGAAAAGCAGCGCTGCGGAAACGTTGGTTGCGCTTTTGACGACGAAGTCGGGTTCTTGGATGCGGATCGACACCGGCTCGATAATCTTACAAGTGAGATTTTTGCTTTTGTCCTTCTGGGTGGCACGCACACAGGAATGGTAATTGGTGAGCTGATGCATGGCATACTCACCGACCGAGATGGATGTCAGCGCCCGGGTGTTGCCGCGCACCCAAACCGGTTCTTGCTCTCTTATCTTACGGGCGAAGTTCACCACCCACTCTTCGCCTTGAGCGACCATCAAAGCCGACATGCAGTGAGGGCGAATGTCGACGACCAACTTCTTGCCTTTAAACTCTGGCTTGAGCACATCTTCCAACTGGTTCGGCACCCGGTCGCCCGGCACGAGCGATTTGTTGTAGGCGACGCCGCACATCCCGCTGGCGACGGCAACGATGGCCCGATTCTCCGGATCGACCATTTTGGGATTGATCCGCAACACTCCCTGCTCGGCCATGCCCAAAACGTCGAGCTTCATCACGTGGTTGGTAAAATCACTGTAGGAGTCTTCGGAGGCGTGCAGCACGTCCCAATCCTTGAGCGTACCTGTTTTCAATTCCAACAGGTGGCGCTGCATGGCCTCCGTACCTGTAATCTCGTGAATCTGGATGTCGATGAACGGATATTTTTTTTTGAACGAGTCCGCCATGGGCTTGAAGCTTCCCGGATCGAGAGAGCTCAAGGCGCGTAGCTTGCCCTCTTTCTTTGCCTTGGCGATAATCTCGTCACGGCTGGTCTCGAAGGTGAAACCCTTCGCCTCGGCTTCCTGTTTAGCTTTGATGACGGCAGGGCTTGGAGCGGTGGCGCCAAACGCTTCTGAGGAATGAATCCAACAGCCGAGCACGACGAACGCAACCATTCGCGCGAAGAGAACGATCTTCATGGCCCGCCTCCTTAGATTATTTATTTTTTTCTATCTGTTCGAGAAACGAGCCGTGCAACGGCTTAAAGTCTTCCCAGCCAGGCTTGGCCTGCTTCGGCGCTTTCTCGACAAAACCCTGTTGAATCAGTCCCAAAAAAATATGCATCGGCTTCGACTTGATAATCAGCACACGCGCTGGACGGTCTTCGAGGGCATTGAAATGTTGGTGGACGCAGCCGGGCGTGACCAGCACGAGATCGCCGGCGCTCCAGTCGTAGCGTTTGCCGTCGTGGATGTCGTAGCCTTCGCCTTCCAGGACGTAAAGCAGAGCGGAATTTTGATGTCCGTGTTTTTGCGATTTACCGCCGGGGGCTAGTTCTTCCTGGGAGCAGTGCAAGCTTTGAGTGAGCTTGTGGCCGGGGTTCATCATATTTTTGTGCCAAACTTGTGGGCCGCTGCGCCAAGGTAAATTCGCGCCTTTAATGACCCGTGGCATGCTGCGCAGCCGTTCTAGTTCCTGCTTGAGGCTATAGCTTTTGGCGCCGATGCCGCGCACGTAACATCGTTCCTCGTCGTATATTTGCTGTTCCACGTTCACATCCTCCTAAATTCTACAGTCCGGTTTTCTTGTCGAACGGCGGCGCTTCTTCGAGATCTTCCACGTCGCCCCAGCCAAGAGTCTTATAGATGCGATTGCTTGCCGAGATGAAGCGCGCCGGTTTATCCGGATCGCTGTTGAAGTGCTGATGCACGGTGTTGATCGGCACGAAGACCAGATCGCCTTCTTCCCAATCGAACCGTTTGGGCTCTTCGGCGGTGTGCCACTTGTAGGCCTCGTCGAGATCGAAGTCGACATCCCAGTGCAGTGAGTAGCCGCGCCCCTCAAGGATAAACATCAATTCCTCGGCGGTGTGGCGATGCTTGCCGGAACGGCCGCCGGGCGGCAGCTCCTGCTGGTACATGTCGATATCTTTGATCCGAGGATTGATATCCTCGCGCGCCATATGCTTTAGCCGGCCATGAGGACTCTCTTCCCAGGGCATTTCTTGCGGCTTGACCGCTTTCGGATAGGTATCGAGCTTCTGCTTTTCTTCTTTGGTGCGCTTGACGTCGTCGGCGTAATGGGTCGACTTTTTATCGCCCTTGCGCCACTTCTTTGACTCTTCTAAAGGCATATTACCCCCTCGATTCACTAAAATTGTGAAATTTTTTATTCACCACGAGGGCCCGAAGCAGACGAAGGTTTTGGATATCTAAGATCTTAAACTTCGTGCTCTTCGTGTCCTTCGTGTTGAGAATCCCGTTGCGCATTATGTGCGCGATGCCTATCGCTTCACTTCCGCCTTGGGAAATCCGTAGGCCTCAAAGACCTTTGCCTGCCATTGATCCATATGCTGGTGATCGTCCCAGCTCACCGTGGAGAGTTTTTTGCCGCGCAGCTCCTGTTCGACGATACCGCCGCGCACATGCAAAGAGGAGCTTGCCGGCTCGTTTTCATCGGCGATTTTCTGCGACTCGGGACTGGCCATCCATTCAAGAAACAACAGCGCGGCGTGAGGACTTCGGCTGCCGGCCTGAACCGCTTCTTCCAGCGACAGCCGTACCGGCACGGGCTCGAGGGCGACGTACTGCAAATTGCCCAGCCGATCTTTGCCGATCGCCCGTTTGGTGGTGTGAAAATTGGGACCGATCATCATCGGCACTTCGCCGGCGGTGATCGAGGTCACGGTCCGGCTGCCGCCGCGCACCCACAGGGGATCCTGTGCGGCGATTTTACGGGCGAAGTCGAGGGTTTTCTCCAAACCGAACGCCGGCACGAGCGCAGCGATTTCCGTCGGGCGAATATCGGCGGCGAATTTTTTGCCTTTGAATTCCGGCTTGAGCATGTCTTCCCAGAGCTTGGGCACTTTGTCGGCGGCGACCAGATTTTTGTTATACGCGGTCACTTGAAAGCGGCTGTAGAAGCCGACCACGTTACGATGTTTCGGATCGATCATCGGCACGGGAATCTGCAAAATTCCCTGCTGGGCCATGCCGATGACATCAACCTTCCATAGATAGGGCAGGTACTCGTTGTAGAAATCGGTGGAGAGATGGAGCACGTCCCAGTCTTTGGCCATGCCGCTCTTTATTTCGAGAATATTGCGCCGAGCGGCGTCGGTGCCGGTTATCTCTTCGATATGTAGATTGATGAAAGGATATTTGCTCGTGAACGCTTTGATCGCGGCTTTGATCGTCGGCGGCTCCATCTCGGCGAGGACCCGGAGCTTGCCTTCCTGCTTGGCCTTGTTGACGATCTCGTCGTGACTGGTAATAAACGTGTAGCCTTTAGCGTCGGCATCCTTTTTTGCGTTGAGCCATGCCGGGTTCGATTGAGCCGCGAAGGCGCTCGTGCTCGACAGCCACGACGCTACAACGAGAAACAAAATTAATTTTAAGAGCGGAAACGCCATCCTCCCTCCTTGACCTGCTACACCCGATTCTCCACGACTACTGTATTGGGCTGGGGCCGCGCACCGTACTCGGGCGCATTCTCAAGCTGCTCGACCCTGGAGTAGCCGAGCATTTTGTAAAGCCGATTAGTTCCCGAGATCAAGCGCACCGGCTTGGCTGGGTCGGCGTTGAAGTGCTGATGCACGCAGTTTTGCGGAATATAGACGAGATCGCCGGCTCGCCAATCCCATCGGCTCGGCGCTTTGGCGATGCGGGCGTAATATTTATCGGTGATGTCAACGTCGACATCCCAATGGAGATCGTAGCCTTTGCCTTCGAGGACGTAGAAAACTTCGTCGGCCATCTGCCACTGTTTGCCCGAACGGCTGCCACCGGGAATGTCTTGGAGATGCACATCGATCGCTTTGACCCGCAGCGGTACGCTGGCGTCGGCGAGCAGGCGCATTTTGCCATGCGGCGTCACCTGCCAGGGCGTGTCATTGGCCTTGAGCACTTTTTTCAGCTTTTCATCTTCCGGCGCGCGAACGATGGAAAGTTCGGTGGGCGGTCCCCAGCGGTCATCGTCGGCAGCTGGCGTGGTGCCCAAAGGCCCCTGTTGATGCAGCCCTAAAAACAGCCAGGTCGGTTTGGCTTTCATGATCAGTCCCACCGCCGGACGGTCGGGGTCGAGATTGTTGTGCCAGTGGACTGAGTCGTTGTGCACGGCTAAGCAGTCGCCGGCTTCCCAGTCATAACGAAGGCCGTCATGCATGTCGAAACCGCGGCCCTGGAGAAAATAAATGAACGCCTCGTTCTGGTGGCCGTGACCCTTATCGCGTGCGCCGGGCGGGAGCAGGACGAAGTGGCAATGCAGACTTTGGGTGACGAAGGGTTCTTTGCCAGGGCTGATGATCGACTTTTCTTCGACCTTATCGCTGCTGGCATTTATTAGTTCCTGATAGTCACGCCGAATCACTCGGGGCGCCGTCGCCAACCGCTGGCGGCGCATGTCGTTGAGGGAATAGGTGATGCTTTCCACTGACCGAACAAAAACCCGTGGTTTGGAATATCTTGGCGGGGGATTCGCCATCGCAATTTCCTTCCTGTGGCCGCGTAAAACAGCTATTAATTCGCTGCGAGAAATATAATGGAACAGCTGCCTGTGTCAATCTGTAGAACAACCGCACGGCTCATCTATAGCATTTTCCCGATACTTGTATCGACGAGCCCGATTCATCCGCATGACTCGCCATGAAAGCGTGTACGCTCCGCTCCACCGAACGCGTCTGTTGGCGCTTGACGTTGATAGCGCGTGACTGTAAACGGTTAAGTATGCTGGAGAAAGCTGGCTAAACCATCAAAAGGAGACTGCGGATGAGCTCAAATGAAAAGATTGTTGTGTTCGGCCCAGCGCTGCCGCTCAACATCGCGCCCATGTGGGTCGCCCATGACAAAGGATTCTTTAAAGAAGAGGGACTGGACGTAGATCTCAGGCCGGTTCAAGGGATTCCCGACAGCCAACACCCGCGCCATCAATGGCGCAAAGACGGCGCGATCATTTTCCAATCCCCCGGCGGCTCCCCGCCGTTTCGCTCAGTGTTGGAAAAGCGCGATCACATCGACGGCGAAGTGAACGTAGTTTCGATCGCCAACCGCACCGCCCATGTTTTTGTCGCGAAGCCGTATGTCAAAGATGTTGCCGATTTGAAAGGAAGAAAGATTGCAGGAGATCTCAAGGGCGGGTCGAGCATGGACGCCAAAATGGTCATGCGCCATTTCGGCGTCGATCCGGAAAAGGATGTTACGTGGATCGATAGCCGAGGTAAACCGCCCAATACGGAACGCTTTCGTCTGGGGCTGTTCGAGCGCGGCGAGGTGGATGCGGTGTGCTGCGATCCACCGCACTGGAACATCGCCGTGCAGATGGGCGGTCATGCGCTCCAGTCGTGCCGCGATCTGTTTTCGATCCCCGAGGCAGGCTTTTCCACTTCCCCCGCCGTCATTGCGGAGAAGCCGTTCATCGTCAAAGGCATGATTCGCGCTCTCTTGCGCGGTGTGATGGTGGCGCGTCACAGCAAACAGGAGACCCTCGATTCGATTTTGCGCCACAATCATTTTATCAACCGCGAGCTGGCCACCCTTGCCTACGACGAGGTGCACAAAGAGTGGGGCCCGGTGCTCGACTTCGAAGCGTACCAGCGCAAGGTGGATTTCTACACCAGCGAATGGAACTTGCCGAAGAAGCCGGTGAGCGACTACTACAACTTCAAATATTTGAAGGAAGCGCTCGACGAGTTGGGCCTGTTGCACACCTGGGACCCGAAAATGGATTTCAAGGGATAGCGAATATTCAGAAGACACTTCTGCGGCTTGACAAGCCAGTACCCGATTAATATCGTCGGCGCGTCATCGCCAGCGGAGGATTTATCGGAGGTGTTTCGTGAGAACGAGTTTGCTTAAAAATCTTGCTCTGTTCATCGCTAGCGCATTTTGCTTTTTGGGCGCGGTAGCCAAACCGTCGAGGCCGGTGGTGATCGCCGTGAGCACGGAACCCTCGACGTTGGACGGCCAAGCGGTGATCGACCGCAACTCCCGAGTCGCCAGCGGCAATATCTTTGAAAGCCTCTTGGACCGCGGCGCCAATGGTCAAGTGATTCCCTGGCTAGCGGAGAGTTACAAGGCGATCAACGATACTACCTGGCGTTTTAACTTGAAAAAGAACGTCAAGTTTCACAACGGCGAACCGTTTAACGCCGAGGCCGCGGCGTTTAGCGTCAATCGGATCGTCGACAAAGAGTACAAGACCCAGCGCGCCTCGTACATTGAAAACATCAAAGGCGCCAAAGCGGTCGACGAAAATACCCTCGACGTCATGACCGATGGCACCAATGCTGTGCTGCCGGTGCAGATGACCCAGCTGGTCATGGTGCCGCCGAAAGCGGCCAAAGAAAAAAGCTTCGGCGTGACGCCGATCGGCACCGGGCCCTATAAATTTGTCCGCTGGGAACGCGGCCGCGAGATCGTGCTGAGCGTCAACGAAAACTACTGGCGCGAAAAGCCTTCGATCAAAGAGTTCGCCGTGCGCGTCATCCCCGATCCGCAAACGCAGATCTCGGCCTTGCAAGCCGGCGAAGTCGATCTGGTGCTGGATCTTTTGCCGGAGCAGGCCAAGCTGGCGCCGAAATTTATTTCCGTGCCGGCCACCGAGTTCAGTTACATCCAGTTCAACGCGCATAAAAAAGAGCTGGCTGACCCGCGCGTGCGCATCGCGCTCAATCTCGCCGTGGACAAGGTGACGCTCGCCAAGACAATCTACCAAGGGCATGGTCGGCCGATGGATGCGCAGCATCTAGACAAAGCCATGTTGGGCTATAACGCCAAGATTAAACCCTATGCTTATGATCCCAAGCGGGCGCGCGAGTTGCTCAAGGAAGCGGGGTATCCCGACGGTTTCGAACTGGTGCTGCACGCGCCGATTGGCAGGTATTTAAAAGGCGAAGAGACTTCCGAGTTCGTCGCGGCGCAACTCAAAGAGGTTGGCGTCAAGGTCAAAATCCAACTGCACGAATGGAACGCTTATCGTAAGCTCGGCAGGATTCCCGGCAAGGAAGCCAACGCCTTCGATCTCAAATATGGCTGGAATTCCAATGAATGGTTCGACGCCTCGCGCATCGTGTCGCACATCACCTGCGACGGCACGTCGAGCAAGCTGTGTGAAAAGAAAATCGACGAGCTCATGGACAAGGCGATTCAGACCTTGGATCAGAAAGCGCGCGACCAGCTTTACCAAGAAGTCTGGGCGACGCTAAACAAAAGTCCCCATGCCATCTATTTGCTGCAGCAAAACTTGATCTACGGTTTAGCCAAGCGTTTAGACTGGCGACCCAGACTCGACGACGAAGTGCGCGTCGCCGCCATGCGCGCCAGCCAGTAGTTGCCGGATCATTGCTTGAATCATTCGTCGCTCTCCGCCTTCCTGTTGGCCCGGCTGCGCGATGGACTGCTCGTCCTGTTGCTGATCACGTTAGTAATCTTCGTGCTCGGCCACATGATCGGCGACCCGGCCGCGCTGATGGCGCCGGTGGATGCCAGCGAGCAAGAAATTGCGCGCTTGCGACGACAGCTCGGTTTGGATCGTCCGTTTACTGAACAATTCGCTACGTACTTCGGTTCGCTGCTGCGCGGCGATTTCGGCCAGTCGCTTTGGCAAGACCGGCCGGCCCTAACCGTCGTGCTCGAAGCGTTGCCGGCGACGGTTCTATTGACCTTGGTCGGTCTCGTATTTGCCGGCTTGGGCGGTTCGCTGCTCGGCGTCCTCGCCGGCGCCCGGCCTGAGTCCGCGCTCGACCGTTGTGCGAATTTCTTGTCGATCACGGCGTTATCAGTTCCCAATTTCTGGTTGGGCTTGCTTTTGATCGTGATTTTCGCGGTACAACTAGGCGCCTTGCCGACATCCGGGTTCACGTCGTGGCAGAGTCTAATTCTTCCCGCCAGCGCGCTGGCGATCATTCACGGCGCGCGAGTTTTTCAGCTGGTACGCTCGGCGACTTTTGAAGAGATGACCAAACCCTACGCCTTGGTGGCGCGCAGCAAGGGTCTCCCCGAACGGCTGATTCTCTGGAAACATATTTTGCGCAATACCGCGGTCACCATGTTGACGACCATCGGCTGGGAATATGTTCGCATGATGGGCGGCGCGGCGTTCGCGATCGAAGTCGTGTTCGCCTGGCCGGGCATCGGCCAGCTGATGATTCACGCCGCGTCGCGCCAAGATTTTCCCGTGCTGCAAGCCGCCGTCATCATCGCCGGCGCATTCGTCATCGTCACCAACGGCATCGTCGATCTGCTTTACCGCTATCTCGACAGTCGCATTCGCGCGGCGTGAGGGAAAATCATGGGAAAATGGAGTGATGGAGTGTTCGAGTGTTGGAATAATGCATTCAAACCCCAATACTCCATAATTCCATCGCTCCAGCGTTTTTTGAGCTGGAGCCTTTTGATCTGGGTCGTCTACTTGCTCACCATCACGTTGTTTGCGCTGACGGGCGGTGACCTGGCGCCTTACGATCCGACAGCGCAGCAGGTGCTGGCTCGCTTGTTGCCTCCATTCTCTTCATCGAGTCGTGGCTTCCATTGGCTCGGCACCGATCAGTTGGGCCGCGATCTGTTGTCGAACATGCTCGCCGGCGCGCGCTTGACGCTATTCATAGGACTGGTCAGTAACGTTATTGGCATGGCGATTGGCGTCTCGTTGGGCATGCTCGCCGGTTACTACGGCGGCGCGGTGGATCGCTTCGTCATGCGGCTCAGCGAAGCGCAGACCGCCATGCCGATGTTTCTGGTGGCGATTTTCTTTCTAACCGTGTTGGGCCCGAAGGTGCTGAACGTGGTAATTATTTTGCCGACACTCATCTGGCCGGCGTTTGCCCGCTTGGTGCGCGCCGAAACTTTGCGCCTGCGCAGCGCACTATTCGTCGAAGCAGCGGTGGCGACGGGTGCCACCGATTGGACGGTGCTCTGGTCGAATATTCTCCCCAATATGGCGCCGCGCATTGCCGTGCTAGCCGTGATTGAATTGGGCCATGTCATGCTCGCGGAGGCGGGGCTTAGTTTTCTCGGCGTCGGTGTGCAGCCGCCGTCGACCACCTGGGGACTCTTGATCGCGCGCGGCCGCGCTTATCTGGCCGTGGCCTGGTGGCTGGCGATCATGCCGGGCATCATGCTCGGCTTGACCGTGTTGGCGTTGAATATGCTGTCGCGCCGTTTTGCCGCGACCAGCGGCAGCGCGGCGTGAGCCTCGCGCAGTGAAGCTGTAAGCAAAAAGAGCAAAGTCGGATTCACCACGAAGCCATGGTTCGATGGGCTCACCACAGGCTCCGGACACGAAGGTTTTCGTAGAGTGCGCTTAGCGCATCGGTCTGTCTCGGATTATCTCCCGCAAAGCATGTCCTGAGCAATGTCGAAGGGACGCCAAGGCAGCAAAGGTCGGAATAATGTACAGAATGGTTTTTATAATTATCTATCTTTCGACTCCCAACTTAGCGTCATTGCGCCCCTTCGACGAGGCTCAGGACGTGCTTGGCTGGGTTCATTTCCCATTTTGAGTATTGCGGGTCACCAGAAAATTTGAGCCAGTTAGGAAAAGTTTGTCAGGAGATAGTCGTACGAACCCTCCATTGCTTGAAATTAAAAACCTGTGCACGCGCTTTATCACTGCCAACGGGGTTCTGCGCGCCGTCGACGGCGTCTCCTTTACGCTCCACCAGCGCGCGGCCATCGGCGTGGTCGGCGAAAGCGGTAGCGGCAAGAGCGTCACGGCGCTGAGCGTTTTGCGCTTGTTCGGGCCGCTGGATAAAGTCGTCATCAGCGGCGAGATTCTGTTTGATGGTGTCGACTTACTGAAACTTTCCGAGGCTGAACTGCGCCATATCCGCGGCAGCAAAATCGCCATGGTGTTTCAGGATCCGCTGACATCGTTAAATCCGGTGATGCCGGTCGGCGAACAGATCGCCGAGACGCTGCGCTTTCATCGCGGCCTAAAGAAGCCGGCGGCGCGCGCGCGCACTCAGGAATTGATGGAACTGGTTGGCATCGGCGAGCCGGCGCGCCGTTACGACGATCTGCCGGAGCAGTTTAGCGGCGGCATGCGCCAGCGCATCATGATCGCCATTGCGATCGCTTGTGAGCCTAAACTGTTGATCGCCGACGAGCCAACCACGGCGCTCGATGTGACGGTGCAATCGCAGGTGCTGATGCTGCTCAACCGATTGCGTGCCGAGTTGGGCATGGCGTTGATCATGATCAGTCATGATCTCGGCGTGATCGCCGCCACCTGCGACTTCGCCCAGGTGATGTATGGCGGACGGGTGGTGGAACGAGGCCACATTCAAGAAATTCTTACCCATCCCAATCATCCTTACACAACCGCGCTGTTGCGTTTGGTGCCGCGCATGGATGGGCCGATTCAGCGCAGGCTAAATCCAATCCCTGGGCAGCCCGCCCCGGTATTCACCACCACGAGGGGCTGCCGCTTTAGCGCGCGCTGCGAGTTCGCCGAGGCGCGCTGTCACAGCGACGATCCACCGGTGCACGATTTTGGCAATCATCATGTGAGCGCCTGCTGGCTTGCCGAAGAGAGGTTCGCGGCAGCGGTGGCAAAGGAGTGAAGATTCTTTTCACCACGAAGGCACGAAGGACACGAAGGTTTCGGATAATTAAAACTCCGAACTTCGTGCTCTTCGTGCCGTCGTGGTGAGAAATCCGCTTGCAACCATGTGTGACGCAACTACAACGAAGGTTGAGCCGCTGCTTGCGGTGGAAGATCTCGAAGTGCGGTATTCTCTCGGTCCCGAGCGCGTGCTCACGGCGGTGGACAAGGTTTCCTTTGAACTTTATCCCGGCGAGACGCTTGGTTTGGTCGGTGAAAGCGGCTGCGGCAAATCCAGCTTGGGGCGCGCCATCCTGCAACTCATTCGTCCGGCCTCCGGCAAGGTCAGCTTTCTCGGCCAAGATTTAACCCAACTCACCGGCGCCGCGCTCCGTTCGATGCGCCGGCAGATGCAGATCGTCTTCCAAGATCCGCGCGGCTCGCTCAACCCGCGTTGGACGGTTGGCCGGATCGTCGAAGAGCCGCTGCGCGTGCACGGCTTGGCGGAGCGCGAGGAGCGCAAACGTATGGCGCACGCGATGCTCGCGCAAGTCGGATTGGCGGCGTCTTATTTCAATCAGCGGCCGGCGCAGCTGAGCGGCGGGCAGCAGCAGCGTGTCGGTATCGCCCGGGCGCTGGTGACCCAGCCGAAACTAGTCGTCTGCGATGAGCCGGTTTCGTCGCTCGATGTTTCCATTCAAGCGCAGATTCTCAATCTCCTGCAAGAATTGAAAGAAAGTTTGGGCGTCGCCTATCTGTTTGTCGCCCACAACCTCGGCGTCGTGCGCTCGCTCAGCGATCGAGTGGTGGTGATGTATCTCGGCCAGTTCGTCGAGACCGCGCCGGCGGCGGCGCTTTTCGATCGTCCGCTTCATCCTTACACCAAAGGATTGATCGCCTCGGTGCTTCGTCCCGACCTGACCGCGCGCGCGCAACTCGATGCGGCGGCGAGTTTTGCCGCGGGCGATATTCCCGGCCTGCTCAATGCGCCGCCAGGATGCCGTTATCATACCCGCTGTCCTTACGCGCAGCAGCGTTGCCGCGAGGAGCGCCCGCTATTAGAGCACGCGGACACGCAGGGCGAGGATCATCGGGTCGCTTGTCACTATTGGCGGGAGATCGCGTGCCGGCCTGAAGACGCTTCGTTGTGAGGGTCGCGCCGATTTGGCTAGTCAGCGCATTCACGCGTTTGACTTCTCGATCTGCTTCTCAGCATAATTTGCGAGCAAATTGGCGCTAAGTCGGATCGAGTAATTCTTTGGCGCATTTTATTGGAGGTGAGTCGGTGAGTTTTTTTACCGTGGTTAAGACGCTGTGCTTGATCTTGCTTCTCTCTGCGCCATCAATCGATGCGATTGACGGTGCCGAGCCCAAGCTGTCAGCCCAGGTTGGCTGGGACGAGACCCTGCGAGCGGCGCGCAAAGAGGGCGCGGTTTCGGTTTATTTCTGGCAGGGCGGCAATCTCGACAAAGTACTGCAAGTGTTTCAACAGAAATATCCGGAAATCCGGCTCGCCGCGGTGGGCGGGCGCGGCTCGGGATTCATCACCCGCATCGTCACTGAGATGCGCGCCAACAAACACTTGGTCGACGTTTGCATCTGCGGCGTCACTTCGCCTTACGACGTACTGCACAAGCGCGCCGAGGCGCTCGAATCGATCAAGTCGGCGTTGATACTGCCCGACGTTACCGACCCATCCAAGTGGTGGCAAGGTAAACATCACTATCAGGATCCCGAGGGTCGATATATTTTCGTCTATTGGGGACGGGCCGCGGCGACCCGCGTCTCGTACAACTCCAAGGCGGTAAATCCGGCGGAGTTTTCCTCCTACTGGGATATTCTCAATCCGAAGTGGAAAGGTAAGATTGTCGCCATCGAGCCCACCGAATCGGCCGGCGGCTGGCGCGCGCTCTACTACAAACCTGGCGTCGGCGCGGAGTTTTTACAACGGCTGTTTGGCGAGTTGAATGTCATGTTTAGCCGGGAGGACCGCCAGGCGGGTGATTGGCTGGCGGTTGGCAAAGCGGCATTGGGGTTATTTTTATCGGCGATTCCCGAAGCCAAGGGACAGGGCTTGCCGGTCGATGAATTTAAAGACTCGAGCTTCAAGGAGCCGCCTAGTTTAGACAGCGGACCGAACGGAACCATCGCGCTGATGAAGCAAGCACCCCATCCCAATGGCGCTAAGGTTTTCATCAACTGGTTTTTGTCGCGGGAGGGCCAGACGATCTATCAAGAGATCATGAATTCGCCCACCGATCAGGTGGAGTCGATGCGTGAAGATATTTCCAAGGAGCCGATCCCCCCGGTCTTTCGCCGCCGCAGCGGCGTCGAGTATGTGCCCATGTTCATGCCGGATCGGATGGATCCGGCGCCGATCGTCAAGCTTTTCAAGGAAAACGTGAAGCGCTGAAACCGTAGATACTACGTTAACCCCGCCTCTTGAGGCGGGAACAATTAAATGGGGTTTCCAAAGGGGGCGAGCATCCCCTTTGCGATTATTTCAATAAGCGGCGGGGTTAAATCTTCGCCCGCGAAGTGGTTTCGCTTAATGAGGAGGGCCGCTCATGCTGAGCAAGCAAGACAATGAAAAGTTATCGCGGGTCGGGCCGGGAACGCCGGCGGGAAAATTGTTGCGGCGATACTGGCACCCGGTCGCCGTGGCGGCCGAGCTTAAGGAAAAGAGCGTCAAGCGCTTGCGCATCTTGGGCGAAGACCTAGTGCTCTACCGCGGCGAACAAGGGAGTTACGGACTGGTGACCGAACGGTGTGCCCATCGCGGTGCGTCGCTGGCCTATGGCAGCATCGAAGGCTGTAACATACGCTGCCCGTATCACGGGTGGCTCTATGCTCCGGACGGAAAGTGCGTCGAGCAACCCGCTGAGCCTTCGGATAGCACTTACAAAAATCGCGTAACCCAGACGGCTTACCCGGTCCAGATCGTTGCCGGACTGGTTTTTACCTACATGGGGCCGCGGCCCGTGCCGCTCTTGCCGAACTACGATGTGTTTAGCCGAACCGACGGCACCCGGCGGGTGGTGGTTTTGCCGCAGTTGAATTGCAATTGGCTGCAGCCTATGGAGAACTCAGTGGATCCGACCCATGTCCACTATCTGCACGGCGCCGGCCGAGGCAAGCCGGTGCATGGCGACGGCAAAGCGGAGATCAAAAAGTACGAGTTCGAGCCCTTCGAGTACGGCATCATGAAAAAACGCTACGCTGCCAATGGCAACGGCAAGGGCAAGCTCGAAGTCGTCAATCAACATCCGTTGGTTTTTCCCAATATGCTGCGCCAGCATCATGGCCGGGAGCACTACCTGCAATACCGCGTGCCGGTCGACGATACCCACACGCTGTTCTTTGAAATTTACTTTCTCGAAAGCAAAGACCGAACGGCGGTTTCTGATTCAAACGAAACGCCGGTGGATTACGCCCCCTCCGCCATGACTGACGATGGCCGGTATAAAATGGACCGGGTCTGGATGCAGGACTACATGGCGTGGGAAACCGCCGGTGCAGTGTTCGACCGGAGCCAAGAACACCTGGCCTCGGCGGATCGTGGGATTTTAGTTTTTCGCAAAATGCTCAAAGCGGAAATCGACAAGGTGAAGCGGGGCAAGGATCCCATGGGGGTCATCCGCGATCCGGCGCGCAACCGGTTGATCGTGTTTAATACCATCACCGATAGCAAACGCGAAGTCGGCAAGGGCCGCTAGTGTTCAGTCTCGGAAGGATTTCGCGGTATGGCTAGCGCAAGTTTTTCACTGGTGCTTCTCGTTCTTCTGACATTGCTGGGCGAGGCGCGTGGTCAAGCGGATGGCTGGCAAAAAGAATGGACCAGGACCGTCGAGGCGGCCAAGAAAGAGGGCCAGGTCAACGTTTACATCGGCGGCTGGGAAGCGGTCATCGAGTCCGGCGCATTCCAAAAAGCTTATCCTGAAATCAAAGTGGTGACGGTGAGCGGCCGCGGCGGCGAAAGCGCGAAACGGATCCTCGCCGAGCGCCGAGCGGGAAAATTTCTCGCCGACGTGAGCAGCGAAGGGGTCGGCTCAAACTATCGAACCTTGCACGCCGCGAAAAGCTTCGAGCCAATCAAACCGGCGCTGCTGTTGCCGGAGATCACCGATGAATCGCTGTGGTGGCAGGGTAAACACCGGTACGCCGATCCGGAAGGGCAGTTCGTGTTTCGCTACGTCGGACTGCCGCAGCGGGGCAACGTGTCGTACAACAGCAAACTGGTCGGCGCCCGGGACATTCGTTCTTTTTGGGATCTGCTCCAGGCCAAATGGAGAGGTAAAATAATCGCGCGCGATGTCCGCAGTCCCGGACCGGGCAACGCGCCGATGCGTTTTTTTTATCACCATCCGGCGCTCGGACCGGGTTTTATCCAACGGCTGTTCGGCGAGATGGAGGTGACGCTCTTCCGCGATTTTCGTCAGGGCGTGGATTGGCTAGCAGGCGGCAAGTTTAGCCTGTGCCTTTTCTGCTCGGATATTGAAAAAGCCAAACTCCAGGGTTTGCCGGTGGACGAATTCGTGAGCTTCAAAGAAGGCGCCGCGCTGCACACGCAGTATGGCACGTTGGCGCTGCTTAACCGCGCGCCCAATCCGAACGCGGCCAAAGTTTTCATCAACTGGTTTTTGTCACGCGAAGGACAAATGACGCTGCAAAAAGCGCTGGCGAAGGGCGGCGAAGAAGCGCCGGATTCGCTGCGCATCGACATCGCCAAGGACGACGTGAAACCGGAAAACCGGCGCGCGGCGGGAATCAACTACTTGGATCTGGACAGCCGTCCGGAATGGATGGATATGAGACCGGCGCTGACGTTGTTCGAAGAAGCGCTGGCGGTGGCGGGCAAAGTAGCAAAATAGGATTTCAAACGATTTATGTCACAACCGCTCAAGTTAGGTATCGCGGGATTGGGAAATGCCGGACAGGCGGTGCTGCGAGATCTCGGCGCGGTTTCCGAGATCGCGCTCGGTGCGGTTGCCGATGTCCGGCAAGAAGCGCTGGCGGCGTGTCGGGCGAAAGATCCGCTCGTGGAAATCCATGCGAGCGTCGAAGCGATGTGCCTGAGCAAAAACGTCGACGCGGTGTGGATCGCCACGCCCAATGAATTTCACGCCGCCCATGCGGTGGCCACGGCCAATGGCGGTAAGCATGTAGTCTGTGAAAAGCCGATGGCCCTGAGCCTCAGCGAGTGCGACCGCATGATCGAAGCGGCGGCGAAAAACCGGGTTCAGCTGCTGATGCACTCGAAGGCCGGCGATCCGCCCATTCGCAAGATGCGCGAAGTCATTACCAGCGGGAGATTAGGCCGACCGATTCAGATCAATTCATGGAATTATAAAGGGTGGCTAAATTATCCTCGCTTGCCCGCCGAGCTCGATAGCGCCAAAGGCGGTGGTATCGTTTTCCGCCAAGGATCGCATCAGGTCGATATCGTGCGCTGCATCGGCGGCGGTCTGATCAAGAGCGTGCGCGCGGTCACCGGCCGATGGCATCCGCGCTTCGACACCGAGGGCAACTACACCGCCTTTTTCGAGTTCGCCGACGGCACGCCGGCGACGCTGGTTTTTAACGGTTACGGCGGTTTCGATATGACCGAGCTTACTTGGGGCATCGGCGAAGGCGGCTACCCGGCGTCGGAACGATTCCTTAAGGAAGCTTCAATCGAGGGTCCGGTGAGCGCGGTGGCCAAATACGCCGAGCCATCACGCGCCGAACGGCGCAAGCGTGACGGCGCGCGCCACCAACCATTCTACGGCTTGACTTTGGTAAGCTGTGAAAAGGGCGATATTCGTCAGTCGCCCGACGGGCTTTATCTCTACACCGACCAAGGCCGCGAAGAGCTTACCTGTGCGCCGTTTATGGATCGCGCCGGGGAGCTACGCAAACTCTATGAGGCGGCAACGCAAGGCCGGCCGGAATTCGCCGACGGTAAATGGGGCAAGGCAACCCTGGAGGTGCTGCTCGCGATAATTCAATCGTCGAAGGAGCGCCGCGAGATCGCCCTGGCGCATCAAGTGCCGTGCACGCTATGATTGGATTCGAACTCGGAATATTTCCCGCAAAGACGCCAAGGCCGCAAAGGTCGGAACGAATGAACAGGATGGCTTGTAAAATTATCAATCATTCAATTCCGAACTTCGCGTACTTTGCGCCCCTTCGACGTGGCTCAGGACATGCTTGGCGGGAGTCAATCCCCGTGTTCGAGCATTCCAGATCACCAGAATTTTTGCGCCAGCTGCGCAAAATTTTATCCATAGCAATGCAAAGGGCGCAAAAAAGAATTCGGATTTTGCTGGGGTGGTGTCAATTCGCGAGATGAGATATGAGAACATTTTGGCTAACAGAAGGCGAGCTTGACGAAGATGGCGAAACAAACTGAAAGTGCGGTTGTCAAACAACTCAGACAAAAGGTGATGTACTCGTGCCGCATCATGGGCGACCGCGGTGTGACGCGGGGCTCCTTCGGTCATGTCAGCGCGAGAATTCCCGGCACCGATAAGATTCTGATCAAATCCAAGGGTCCCAACGAGGAGGCGCTGGAGTTTACCACCGAGAAGGACATCATCACCATCGATATTCACGGGAAGGTTTTGCAGGCGCCCAAGGGCCTTGGCGCGCCCAACGAAACGGCCATGCACCTGGCGGTGTACCGGGCTCGGCCCGAAGTCATGAGCGTCGTTCACGCCCACCCCGATTGGGTGGTCGCTTTGACCGCGAGTGAAAAGCCGTTGCTGCCGATCTATGCCGCCTACAACCCGCCGGGTTTGCGCTTGGTGCTTGAAGGCATTCCGCTCTACCCGCGCAGCGTGACGATCATCGACGATGAGTTGGGGGCGGGTTTCATCAAAGTCATGGGCGATAAGAACGTCTGTCTGCTGATCGGCCACGGCATCACGACCGCCGGAAAGAGCGTTGAAGAAGTGACCTTGACCACGCTCAATCTATTTGAACTGGCACGCTTGAACTATCTCGCCTATGCGGTCGGTGATCCGAAGCCGATTCCGGCGCAAGATATCGAGGAGTACACTCGGCGCTGGAAGCTCAATCCCGGCAGAACCCAAGTTTCAACGGACCGGGAACATCCGGACTGGTGTTATTTTAAGAAACTGCTTGGTAAGAAATGACGAACGAAAATTAGCTCGCAAAGTTAACGAAAGGAAAAGAAAGCGATGTTATCGCCGGAAGAAAACCAGATTCTCACACAAGTCGGCCCAGGCACGCCGATGGGCGAAGTGATGCGCCGTTATTGGATGCCGGCGCTGCTCAGTGCTGACATCCCGACACCGGATTGTCCTCCCGTGCGCGTCAAGCTGCTCGGTGAAGAGCTGGTTGCCTTTCGCGACAGCCAGGGACGGATCGGTTTGCTCGACGAGTTCTGCCCGCATCGTTTGGCATCGCTATTCTTAGGGCGTAATGAGGAGTGCGGTCTCCGCTGTGTATATCATGGCTGGAAGTTCGACGTGGCCGGCGCCTGTGTCGATACGCCGAACGAACCGGCGGACAGCAACTTCAAGGATAAAATTCATATTACTGCTTATCCTACGCTCGAGCAGGGCGGAGTGATTTGGGCTTACATGGGGCCCGCGGGCAAACAGCCTGAGTCGCCGGGAATGGAGTGGAGCAGGGCGCCAGAGCAATACCGTTTTGTTTCCAAAACCCATGAGTATGCGAATTTTGCCCAAGCGGTCGAGGGCGGCATCGACACGGTTCATTCGTCTTTTCTGCACAACAACGATTTGTCCAACGAGCGCCACTTCAAGCGCATCGATACCGCGCCGAAGTTGGAAGTCGAACGGACCAGCTATGGTTTTCGCTACGCTGGGATCCGCAATCTCGGCGAAATCGGCAACTACGTGCGCATCTATCAGTTCGTTTTGCCGTTTCATCAATTTCGCTCGCATCAAGTCGACTTCGGAGGCAGCGGCAAGCGGGAGGCGATGCCCATGATCCAGGGCCATATGTGGGTGCCGATGGACGATGAGAACACCATGGTGTTTAACTGGATGTTGTCGGTGGACGAAGACAAACCATTGACGCCGGAATTCATCCTGAAACGTGAGACTTCCGCCGGCCGCGGTCCCAATGGTGAGGGCGTGAATCGCCATCAAACCCGCGCCAACGATTGGCTCATCGATCGCGAGTTGCAACGCAAAAAAACTTTCACCGGCATCCGTGGCCTCAATACCCAAGATCTGGCAGTGCAGGAAAGCATGGGGCCGATCATCGACCGCTCGCGCGAGCATCTTGGCACGACGGATAAAGCGATCATCCAATTTCGCCGCTGCTTGCTTGATGCCGCGCACGATCTGCAAAACGGCATTGATCCGCCGGGAGCGGATTCGCAGGCTTATCGCAATCTCCGCGCCGCCGACCTGACGCTGCCGCGCGACGCGCGCTGGCAAGAGGTGGCGAAGGATAAACTGGTCGCGCGCTGGTAACGGGAACGGATAGTTCACCACGAGGGCACGAAGGACACGAAGGTTTCGGACGATTAATTTTCCGAACTTCGTGCTCTTCGTGACTTCGTGGTGAGAAACTTTTTTTATTTTATTGGGCAAGTTTGCATGCGACGCTGCATGCGGGAAAGAGGGTTAGTCATATGGCTGGGAAAGTAACGGCGGCGGTAAAGATTGGGCCGAAGCAGACGGAGGTGCGCGAGTTCGATCTGCCGGACGTGCCGGTGGACGGCGGGCTGCTGAAAGTCGAAGCGGCCGGCATCTGCGGCAGCGACGTTCGCTCTTATCCGCGACCGGCGCGCAACGGGCCGCATATCATGGGGCATGAGAATATCGGTTACATCGCCAAGGTCGGCACAATCGCGGCGCAACGTTGGGGCGTTAAGGAAGGCGATCGAGTTGCGTTGGAAGAATATCTGCCCTGCGGCTACTGCGAGTATTGCCGAGCCGGCGATTTCCGCATGTGCTACGAAACCGATATTCACAATACGCCCAACGCGGCGCGCTACGGCTCGACGGCGGTAACGGTCGCGCCGGCATTGTGGGGTGGCTTTAGCCAATATCTCTATCTCCATCCTAATTCAGTTTTTCACAAAGTGCCGAGCCATGTTCCGGCCGAACAGGCGGCCATGGCTTTGCCGCTGGGCAATGGTTGGCAATGGGCCTATGTCGAAGGCGGCGTCAGTCCGGGCAAGAGCGTGCTGGTGCAGGGACCGGGACAACAAGGATTGGGCTGCGTGATCGCCGCGAAAGAAGCCGGCGCATCGTGCATCATCGTTTCAGGATTGTCGCGCGACACGAGCCGGCTTGAGCTGGCCAAACGTTTGGGCGCCGACTTTACCATCAACGTCGAGAAAGAAGATCTGCGCGAGCGCGTGCGCCAGATCACCGGCGGGCGCGGTGTCGACGTGGCGATCGATGTCGCCGCCGCCACGGAGCAAACGATTCTGCCGGCGATGGATATTTTGAACATGAAGCGCAGCACCTTGGTGATCGCTGCCGGCAACATGAATCAAACGATCGACAACTTCCCGTTGGGCATCATCAAGCTCAAGTACATGGCGATCAAAGCAGCGCGAGGTCATAGTTATAATTCGGTAGAAATGGCGCTGCGTACGATTGCGTCCAGCAAATTTCCTCTGGGCGCGATGTGCAGCCATCAATTCGATTTGAACCATGTGGACCAGGCGCTCCGGACCGCGAGCGGCGAAGGCTTGCCAGACCCGGTCCACGTCAGCGTCGTGCCGCAGCATTGATCTTAACTTTCCCCAAAAATTATTTACCACGAAAGGCCCAGCGCGGCAGAGCCGCAAGCAAAGAAGAAAGGATGCATTTTACCTGGAAGGCACGAAGATCACGAAGGATTCGGCAACGAAACTCTGACACTTCAGTGACACGCATTTCGCTTTCCTTGCGGCCCGCTGAAAAAGACGCTGATAATTCGTTGCGCTCGATCGTCTAGCTTTGTCGACGGCAGGGTCTTCCATATCGAAGCCGAGACCAACGAGTCAGGTCATTTTTGGCGCTGCAAGGCGCACGATAATAAGCTACTAAATAGCTTCATTGAATTCGATCTGCTCAACCGCCGGGAGAAAATTAGGTCTGTTGCTCGTCCCGTAGTTGGACCAGCGCAAACAATCCATACGGCGGGCAGATTTTTACTTCGATTCAACCTGAGTGATCGAACGCGGGGGGGGGGGTACGGTTGATGGTCGATCGCAAAACAAAAGGGGGGACGGCCATATATTGCCTGTCCCCCCCTGTTTTGGCTAATTCTACTGATTCCTACTTAGTCTTAGTTACTTTGATTTTGCTGGCTGCGTCGCCCTTGTACTCTACGGTGACATCCTGGCCAACCTTGAGCTCAGAACGGTTGCCGACGCCCTCCAAGGTTGTGCGGCTGCCGCTGATATTAACGGTGACTTCTTTATCCTTTGATTTCACCGTTATACTGCGCCCTTCTTCTCCGACCTTGGTAATATTCCCGGCGACCTCATCGGCTTGGACCAGTCCGGCGAGCGAAAGAGTCAATAGCGCCGCGGCGACAATGCTAAATAACTTCCTAACCATGTGTTCTCACCTCCTTTCGGGTTTAAATTAACTGATTGGGTCTTCGACGGTGAAATCTATGTTTTTATTCGAATATGTCAAGACCGAAGTCGTAAAATAAAGAACATCACCCTTGTGAAACCTTCCGCACGGATTGATGACGACACTCCCTCGCTGTCGTTGCGCCACTGGCTTGATGTATCTTTTACCTTGTTCTAAGACAGTCAAGGAACAAATCAGCGGCGCTGGGACACTCGAATGAACGCGCCCCGAGGAGTGCGTGATGCTGAGCAGGGAAGAAAATGATTTGCTAACCAGGACCGGACCAGGGACGCCGATGGGACAGCTCTTGCGTCGGTTTTGGTTGCCGGCATTGCTTTCAGACGAGCTGCCGGCGCCCGACTGCGCGCCGGTGCGGGTGCGGCTGCTTGCGGAAGATTTGGTCGCGTTCCGCGACACCAACGGCAAGCTCGGGCTGCTGCGCGCTTACTGTCCGCACCGCCGGGCGCATTTGTTTTTTGGCCGCAATGAAGAGTGCGGCATACGCTGCATTTACCATGGCTGGAAATTCGACGTCGACGGCAATTGTGTCGACCTGCCGACCGAACCACCGGAGTCCAACTTCAAAGACAAAGTCAAAGCGGTTTCGTACACGCTGCGCGAGGCGGGCGGCGTTATCTGGGCGTATATGGGCCCGAAGGAAAGCATGCCGGATTTGCCACGCTTGCCGATCACGCAAGTGCCGCCAGACCATAAGTTCGTCATCAAGCGTTTGCAGGAATCCAACTATTTTCAAGCCCTCGAAGGCGGCATCGACTCGGCGCACACGCGCTATCTGCACGGCCGCCTCGATGCTTACCACAATACGGCCAATTATCAGAAAGCGACCGAGTCCTTGCGCAAGCGTTACAACGAAAATCCCGATAGCCTCTCGCCGCGCGAATTGGATATTCTCTTTCGCATGGCGGACAAGATGCCTCGGGTGATGGCGCAGCGGACCCATTATGGCCTCGCCATCGGCGCCCGCGGCACGATCAGCGAGCAATACTACTACTGGCGTATCAATCAATTTCTCATGCCGTTTTACACCATGCCACCGCGCGACCCGGGCGGTCATGCGTTCGTGCCCATCGACGATGAAAATTGCTGGGTGTGGACGTTCCGCGTGACCATGAATCGGCCGCTCACCAACGATGAAGTCTACGCCATGCGCACCGGCCAGACCGACGGCCGCTTCGGTGCCCCGGTGGACAAAGAGTATAAGCCGCTGGCCAATAAGGCCAATGACTTTCAGCTCGACCGCGAGCTACAGCGGACTTACAATTTCACCGGCATCATCGGCACTGGCAATCAGGACATGGCGGCGCAGGTGAGCATGGGGCCGATCACCGATCGCACAGAGGAGATGCTTGGCGTAACCGACATCGGAATAATTGAAATGCGTAAGCTATTGCTCAACGCGGCGAACGATCTGTGCGAAGGCAAGGAGCCGGCGGAAGCATTGAATCCAGAATTCTACGACGGTGTGCGCGGCGTGTCGCTGATCCGCGAAAAGCAGGTGCCGTTCGAAGAATGCGTCAAAGACGCGCTCAGTGAGATCGAGCGGACCAAGCAGCGCTTTCGCGAGTTGAAGGGCTTGGGATAGTTGGGGGAGTTCGGATAAGAAATTTTACCGCAAAGAACGCAAAGGGGAACCGGATATTTCACCACGAAACGCACGAAGTTTGGACGATTAATTTTCCGAAACCTTCGTGCTCTTCGTGTCCTTCGTGGTGAATTCGTCTTTTACAACGAAGGATCAAATATGAGTGAAAGAGTTTTGGCGGCGACGCAGGTTGGCGCGCGGAAAATGGAGCTGCGGGATTATCCGATGCCGGAGATTTCCGCGGACGACGCTTTGCTCAAAGTGGAGATCGCCGGGATTTGCGGCAGCGACATCGGCGGCTATCAAGAGTTTGAGGGCGCGCCACGCATCCGCGGCCATGAGAATGTTGGCTTTCTCGCCAAGATCGGCGCCAACGCGGCCGAGCGTTGGGGCGTTAAAGAAGGCGACCGCGTCGTGATCGAGCAATATCTGCCGTGCGGCAGCTGCCGCTGGTGCCGCATCGGTGAGTATCGCTTCTGCGATCAGACCGACAAGTTGCCCGGCCGGACGATTCTCCGTTACGGCAACACGCCGGTAAGTGTCGCGCCGTCGCTCTGGGGCGGCTTCAGTCAGTATTTATATCTGCCGCCCAACGCGATCGTGCACAAGATTCCCGCCCATGTGCCGGCGACGCAGGCGGCGTTATTCGTTCCGTTAGCCAACGGCATGCAGTGGGCTTGTCTTCAGGGCGGTGCGGCGCCTGGCAAGACTGTCGTCATTCAGGGCCCCGGACAGATGGGCTTGTCGAGCGTGGTCGCCGCGCGCGAAGCGGGCGCCCAATGCATCATTGTCAGCGGCCTCACGCGCGACGCGGCGCGCTTCGAGGTGGCGCGCAAGCTGGGCGCGCATCACACTATTGACGTAGAGAAAGAAAGCTTGAGCGTGCGGGTCAAGGAAATCACCAACGGCCAAGGCGCCGACGTGGTGGTCAACGTCTCGCGCGGCGGTAAAGAAACGGTGCGCGATGCGCTTGAGTGTGCTTCCAAGATCAGCACCATCGTGCTCGCCGGGCCGGGCAATCAAGAAATCCCAACTAAGGGATTTGGGCGCAAGCTCATCACGATGAAATGGGTGCAGGGTTCTTCATTCACGGCCTTCGAGTTGGGCCTGCAATTGATCGCTTCGGGCAGATATCCTCTCAGTGAGATCAGCACGCACCAGTTCGATCTGAATCACGTCAACGAGGCGATCCGAGCGTTTGCCGGCGAAGAGGGACCGACGGGAGTGATTCACGTGAGCATTCGGCCGGAGATTTAATAAGTATCGAGTCTTGGGTTTCCAGGTTTGGGTTTAGTTAACAGGTTCTTATGGGTTTACTGCGAAGATGTCTTCACCACAGAGACACAGAGCTCGCAGAGTTCGCAGTATTTCTTGACCAAAAACTCTTTACTCTGCGCCCTCCGCGCCTCCGCGGTGCAATTTCCGAGTCCAGCTTCACAAAAAAGCCGGAAGAACCAGTTAACATTTGGGTGGCACTGGTATTGGTTGGAAAATCGTAAGCGGTTAGAGTAAAACCATGAGCAAGGAGATAAATCATGACCACAATTGCTGAGCAGATAACCAAGAACCAATATTTTGAACCGGGGCCGGTAGCGGTCGAGACCAAGAACTATACTTACGATCACTGGATGGATTCGATCGGCATCCCGATCCATCGCGGCTATTTCATCGAGGACTTGCGCACCGTCGAGTTGGGCTGGTGGGATGAGCGCCAGTGCAACGCCGCTTTCATTCAACTCATGGGACAGGAGGGCATCACCTCCGCCACCGTCATGGAGATTCCGCCGGGAAAAACTTTACCGCCGGTGAAATTCGCCCTCGACGAAGTGATTTACGTTTTGCAGGGCCGAGGGGTCACCACGGTTTGGACCGACGAGCGCGGGCCGAAGAAAACTTTCGAGTGGCAGGACCGCAGTCTCTTCGAGATTAGCTCCAACCAATATCAGCAATTGGGCAACATGCGCGGTGACCGGCCGGCGCGGGTGCTACGTTACAGCTACCTGCCATTGGCTACGTCATTGATCACCGATCCGCGTTTCTATTTCAACAACCCCTATCAGAGGGCCGACAGCGCCAACGATGGCGATACTTACTCCGAAGCGAAGCTGGTCGAGAACGGTGATCCCGCGCTCGCCTGGGGCGGCAAGCGGGTTTTTTGGTTCGGTAACTTTTTCCCCGACATGGCGGCTTGGGACAAGCTCAGCACCAACCGGCGTGGCGGCATGAGCGTGACGATTATGTTTCCCAATTCGGAAATGTCTTGCCACATGTCGGTTTTTCCGGACCGCACTTACAAGAAAGCACATCGCCACGGGCCGGGCCGGGTGATTGTCATCCCAGCCGGTGAAGGCTATTCGATCCTCTGGGAAGAAGGCAAAGAAAAGATCGTCGCGCCGTGGCATGAGGGCAGCATGTTCGTGCCGCCCAACAAATGGTTTCATCAGCACTTTAACGTCGGCGCCATCCCGGCGCGGTATCTGGCGCTCCATCCGCCACGCCAGTTCCGCGGCCACGCCGAAAAGATCGAGGACCGCGCCAAGGATATGATCGAGTACATCGACGAAGATCCGTGGATTCGCCAGAAGTTCGAAGACGAGCTGGGCAAGCGCGGGATTAGCAGTCTGATCCCGGACGACGCGTATAAAGTCGCCAGCTACGACTGGCATCCGAAAAAATAGCGGGTAGGTTTGAATCTTTCACGGTGGCGCAACGGCGGCGAGAACAAAAAATTCGAAGCACGAAATCCGAGGCACGAAACTCGAAACAAATTTAAATGACCAAAAAAACGAAAATTCAAAACAACTTCAAATTGGATTCGGTGTTTTGGATTTTCCCGATTTGAGATTTATTTGTCTCTGAGTTTGTTTCGAATTTCGATATTCGAATTTTCTGTCGCTAAGGTCTAGTAGGCCGTCAATTCTTCGAGGAGGTTATTCTCATGGGCGTAGAACCAGGCGCGCAAGTATTTGATTGGAAAGCGCCGAAGCAGGGCCAAAAGGCGGGCTTCGGCAAGTGGAAAAATCCCCAATCGCCATACGATCTATTCATCGAAGCTCAGGGCATTCCGATTTACCGGGACATCGGCGTGCATAAAGTCCAGGATCTGCCGCTGCAGCCGTGGAAGCGGCTTGGCGGGCGCGGCACGGCGATTCAACTGCTCGGCACGGAACATCTCTGGGGCATGTATGTTGTCGAAGTGCCGGGCGCGGGCGCATTGAACGCCGAGCGCCATCTCTACGAAGAGATTTATTACGTCGTCGAGGGGCGCGGCACGACGGAAGTGTGGCAGGAAGGGAGCCAGAGAAAACTCACCTTCGAATGGAGCCGCGGCTCGTTGTTCGCGATTCCGCTCAATGCCTGGCATCGAGTAGTCAATGCCACGTCGTCGCCGTCGTTGTTGCTGGCCGCCACGACGGCGCCGAATATCATCAATCTGGTGCGCGACGCCGATTTCGTGATGAACTGCAATCACAATTTTCTCGCGCGTTTCGATGCTTCCGACGATTACTTCCGGCCGGTGGAGGATATCTTCGCCGATCCGGTGCGCGGTCTCGCCATGCGCCAAACCAACATCATTCCAGACATTCTCACCTGCGAGCTGCCGCCGGACAATCGGCGCGCCTTCGACTACCGGCGCATCGAACCGCATATGGCCGGCTCCAACTTTTACATGAAGATCGCGCAGTACAAGACCGGCCAGTATTCCAAAGCACACAAGCACTCATCCGGCGCGATACTCGTATGCATCAAAGGCAAAGGCTACAGCTACACCTGGCCCGACCATTTGGGCATGCAGCCCTGGGAGGCGAAGCAGGGCGATCAAGTGAAGAAACAGACCTATGAGCCGGTCGGCATGATCAGTGCGGCGCCGATGCGCGGCGACTGGTTTCACCAACACTTCGGCACCCATCCCGAAGGACTTAGGCTGTTGGTGTTCGACGGCCCCTATGGACCAGGGTTTCGCCGCGGCGGCGTCGCCGGGGAAGAAGCCACCGACGGTGGCGCGATCGATACCAAGGACGGCGGGCGGGCGATCTCCTACGTCGACGAAGATCCCAATATCCGCAAGAGCTACGAAGCGGCCTTGGCGGTAGAAGGCATGAAGAGTGGCATGCCTACCTGGGCGTACACGCTGCGAAAGGCGCCCCAAGGGGAAATCGAACCCGGCGGGGTGTAGAGGACAGTTCGCCGAGCAATTGGCGAGTAAATTTTCAAGGGTCGAGGATTGAGAATGGAGGATCGAAGATCGCCATTATCTATCCTCCTTCCTCGATCCTCTGCGAGCGGCCTCTTATTCCCCGAAGCCGCGTTATCCCGCGAAATAGGTATCGGGAATCACATCGCGCGGTTTTGGCTTGCGCTCGGTGTAATCGATGCGCTTGTCCGGAGTGTTTTGCGCGCGGGCGCTAAAGCGCATGATCACCAGCGCTTCTTTGCTGCTGCTTTCAAACCAGTAGGGGACGCCGCGCGGAATCAGCAGCATCTCGTTCTTATCCAGTTTGGCGACGACCTTATCGCCCTCGCCGTAAAACGTCGCCTGGCCGGCGACCACGAGCCAAGTGGCGTCGCTGCCCGCGTGGGCGTGCAGATTGGTCTCGCCGCCCTCGGTCACCACCTGAACCGTCGCGCCGAGAATATCGGTCCTAAATAGCGATTGCCCTTTCTTACCCCGGCTCACCATCTGCGGATTGATCTTGGCGACCTTAAACGGCGCCGGTGTTTCTATCTCAGCCATGACATGACCTCCGATCGAAAGTTAGTGTTGCCAGACTACCGCCACGATCAGAACGCCGTCAAGTGCTTGCTGGGTTGTCGTGTCGGCAAAGGTGCCAGACAGAGAATAACCTCAACCGTAAACTTAAAATTTCAATTTGCCTTAGCTAGCGCTGCGAAATTGACTGGGTAATCCATATCTGCTAATTTACCCCAAACCATCGATCTGGGTTACAAACATGGACGCAGTGCTAAAACTGAACAAAAAGTCACAAGTCGTTATCTCCAAACAGATGCGCAAGGCCCTGGGACTGAAACCCGGCGATCAATTAGCGGCAACTGTAGAGGGCGACAAGATCGTTCTGCGACCAAAACCCAAGAACCCCGCTGCCCGATTGCGCGGTCTCGGTAAAGGTACGTGGGGCGATCGAACCAAGATCGATGCTTACCTCGATAAGCTCCGCGATGAATGGGAACGCGCTTAGATTTCGCCGAACCATTGAAAAGCACCGAGTCGTCGGTCTCGATACCGCGCCGTTGATCTATTTTATCGAGGACGTTGAGCCCTACGCTGATCTCCTCGAACCCGCGTTTGAACTTCTTGGTAATCGACGCTTACACGCAGTCACATCGACCATCACGCTGGCGGAGATCCTTACTAAACCCCTCGCCGAGAAAAAGTACGGCCTCGTCGATGAAATCAAATTTACGGTGAAATCTTTCTCCACACTCACCCTGTTCGCCATCGACGAGAAGCTCGCCGAAGCCGCGGCCCTGGTGCGCGCGCGTTACGGCATTCGACTACCCGATGCCTTGCAAGTCGCGGCGGCGATCCAAGGCGACGCCACACTTTTCATCACCAACGACAAGCGCTTGAAAAAAATCGACGCCTTCGAAGTGCTTGTTCTGTCCGAGTTCGTTTAGCGCTGAGGACATCGAAACACTTACCGCGGGATCGCTAATCCGCAGCGTCTCCTTATAGCAGAATTTCCCTTTTGCCTTATCTGATCACCTTACTGTCGTTCCCATGTTCTCCTCCTCCGATCGATAATCCATAATCGGCAAGCGGCTCCTCGGACGAAAAGCCCCAATGATCTTTCGCATTGCTTACCAATTGCTTCCATCTACCTGGCTTGCCCAGCAATAGCTGCGCCGCTATACTCACCTTCATGACGCTACCTAAAAAACTTTCCGCCGGTGGAGAGACCTTTCCGGCGGTGTACGAAAACGGTGCTTTGCGTCCGCTGAAGCCGCTCCGGCTCAAGGAGAAATCCCGCTTTCTCGTCACGGTCTATCCCGAGCATCGGTGGCAAAAAGAATTTGATCAGCTGCGAAGGAAAATGACCGACCGCACCAAAGCCATTCCACAAGCAGTGGTCGAGGCGGAAGTCACGCAAGCAAGAGCCGAAGTGAGAGCGAAACGCCGTGGCTCCCGTCGCTCTGCTTGATTCTGAGTAAACCCCGCCTCTTGAGGCGGGCACAATTAAATGGGGTTACCAAAGGGGGTGAGCATCCCCTTTGGTCGCGAGCGGGGTCCAAACCCCGCTCGCGAATCAATTTGATTCCAACGTTCGGGTCTCCGCGTTTCAAACCCTCCGGGCCACCGGGCCAAGTGATCGATAGTTGGCGGCGCGGAGATTTTAGTGCCATAACCTCGTTGTCGCAGCTCGCCGAAATTTTCGAAGTCCTCAACCGGCCGAGATTGCGGAGGCGATTCAAGTATTCGAGCGGCGAGATTGAGTTGTTCGTTCAACTTATTGCGGCACGGGCGTCGGTTGCGGAGACCCCCGGTAATTTGAAGATTTGTCGCGATCCCGACGACGACGACATTCTGGAAGCCGCGATCGGTGGCAAGGCGCAGTATCTCGTGACCAGAGATGACGACCTCAAGCGCGACTTGGATTTGATCAAACTCGCCCGTCGCCACGGTGTCAGAGTCGTTTCCGTCAGACATTTTTTGCGCCGCTTAGCGCGCGTAACCACCGGATAAGCGTATGACAGCAAAGCGTTCCTCTGTTGCCCGAAAGCTAAATCGGTTTCTTGAATAACTCCTGACGACTCATTGTTGGTTCCTTACAATTATCTAATCACCTGCGTCGCCCGCACCAGCACGTTCGGCTCAATCGTCACGCCGATTAGCTTCGCGGTTTTGAGATTGACGACAAACTCAAATTTCGTGGGTCGTTGGACGGGAAGATCGGCGGCCTTCGTCCCTTTCAGGATTTTGTCGACGTAGACAGCGGCACGCCGAAACTGATCCAAGGGGTCCGGCCCGTAGTACATGAGTCCACCCATCTCGGTAGCTCCTTTCCCGAAGTACATGGACGGTAACTGGCTGGCCAAGGCAAAGTCGGCGATGCGCTTTGCGTTACTATTTAGTACGGGGCCGCCACCTACGAGGAGCCCATGCGGGCGGTCCTTTCTTAGTGCGGCGAAGACACTTTCAAAACTGTCTGTACTGTTGATGTCCCACGATTGAGCGTTTAAACCCAGCGCACGAGCCGCAGTCTTAACCTCTTTCACGACGAGCAAAACGCTCTGGTCGGCGGCTGGAGTGGACAGGAATGCGACCCGGGAAATTTTTGGCACGGCTTCTTTGAGCAGCTCCAGACGTTTACCAGCTATCCCCCAGCTAAGGTTTGTAAACCCCGTGACGTTTCCGCCGGGGTGGGCAAGGCTCTCGACCAAGCCTGCCTCAACAGGGTCACCTCCAACGCCGATCATAACGATGGGAATCGTCTTAGTCGCATTCTTGGCGGCGCGGGTTGCCGCGATTCCTCCCGCCACTATGATGTCAACTTTGATACTGACTAATTCCGTGGCGAGTTCGCGGAATCGGTCCAGCTTTCCCTCGCCGTAGCGGTACTCGAAAGCAATGTTCTTAGCTTCTACGTAACCAAGTTCACGCAAACCTTGTAGCAACGCCGTGGTCATTGCTTGGCGCGTGATATCCTCTGGTCGCCCAGGCCAAAGAACTCCCATCTTAGGGAGTTTCCCAGCCTGCTGCGCCTGAACAACGTGGACCGCAGCCAGCAGAAAAGTTGCCAGCGCAACAACAAAAACTTTTTTACTCATGACTCGCCGCCTCCGATCGATGGCTGACCTCTGATCGCAGACCTCTACCGTGTTTCTCATACCGCAACCTCGGTGCCAGCGTCAAAGAGACCTGTTGAGCGTACGATGTAGCTGATATTTCGAGAAGGTTGTCGGTGGCTGGCTGTGGGGCGCGACTCGGTTGTGGGCGCCGAGAGTAGTAATTTTGCTACACGCCGTAGCAGATTTGATACACCAAGAGCGCTGGAATAAATCTGAAGCTCAAGAGCGGCCCCGCGGATCGTAGCGAACCGCATCTATCACCAAGAAGGACACGAAGGTTTAGGATATAAGATTACATCGCGCAAAGGCGCAAAGGTGCCAAGTTAAAAATTAGTTTCCAAACATTGTGGATTTTGCGTTCTTTGCGCGAGACATTCCGAGACTAACCGGTGCGCGAAGCGTACCCTACCAAAACCTTCGTGTCCTTCATGGTGAAATAGGTTTTGCCTTGTAATAGCTAAGGTAACGCGAAAACACTTTTGTACTGCTCGACGACTTGATCGAAGCGCTCCGCCATGCCGGGATCGTTAACGGCGATCTCGATGCCCTGCGACAATCGCGGATTGGTGGCTGCAATGCCGGGGCGGACCGGCGTGCGGCTCATCCTGCTTAGCACCTTCTGCCCGTCTTCCGAAAGCATGTAGTCCATGAACAGCTTGCCGGCATTGGAATGCTGGGCGTTCTTCGCCACGGCTATCGGCAGCACGTTGGCGGTGGTCGGTTTGGGTGCGACCCATTCCACCGGCGCGCCCTTCTGCTGCAGCTCATCGATGCCTTCAGGCCGGGCGTTGATCAAGATGCCGAATTCACCGGCGGCGAGCAGATTGGCAAGCAGCGTGTTGCCGCTGCGAAAGTTGATCGCCTGGCCGGCCAGCCTTTTCATGTAGGCGAGCCCTTTATCGCGGCCCATGACTTTGAGCAGGCCGTCGTACCAAATGTATTGCTTGTCGTCGAGGCCCATGCGGCCTTTCCACTTGGCATTGAGCAGATCGTCGTAGCTTCGTGGCGCTTCGGCGCGGGCGACCAGTTTGGTGTTGTAGGCGAGGACGTTCAATTGCAAATAAACGGCGATCCAGCCGCCGGCCGGATCGCGGTACGTATTGGGGTAAGATTTCGCTTCAGGGGAAAGATAAGCTTCGGTGTGACCCCGCTTCGCCAGCATGTAGAGCGTAAAGGCGTTGCCTTGGATTACGTCGGCGAATTGTTTTCCCGCCCGCGCCTCGGTGATGACCCGTTCGAGTAGAGCCGCGCTTCGCGTCGTGTAAGCTTTGGGCGCAATGAACGGATATTTTTTGCGGAAGCCGTCGAACAAATGATTGACATCCGGCTGGTTCATCGACGAGTAGAGCATGAAGGTGCCTTCCTTCTTCGCTCTTTCGACCAACGACGCGTCGGCGGCGAGTAGCTCGGCCGCGCTGCCGACAAATAGTAATGTTACCGCTAATCGAAGTGCGAATGGTTTTATCTTCATGGGCGTACTTAGGTTCTCCAGTTAGTCTAGTTAATTAGCGCCGGCCAGTTCTTGAGCAGCTTGCCATAGCCGTTGATAGAGCATTTCACATTCAAGCGCGACAAGATATGCCAGAGCATCGCCGGATTGCTGGCGATCACCGGGACGCCGAGTTGTTCTTCCAGCCTGTCGATGACTGGCAGGGGATCGAGCCGCGCACCCTGGAAATAAATCGCATCGGCGCCGCTGGCCGCTTTGAACGCCGCTGTTGTCGTTGCATAGACTTCATCCGGGCCGACTTTCGAGCTGGCGCCGAAGGTGGGGTCTTTGAACGGCGGAGAGGCGAGCACGCTCAAACCGGCCCGCTCAAGTTCGCTAGTAAGTTTTTCATTCATCGGCACATCGAACGGCGTCATCACGACGAGTTTCTTTGCGCCAAGAGATTTGAGCGCCGCGATGGCGGATGAAACCGCGGTGACGACGGGAATACCGAGCGCCTGAGAAACTTGCGTTTCAATTCCTGGATTGAGGATCGCCACCGGCGCGCCGGTGACGATCAAGCCTCGCAGCGACAGTTTTTGTACGAACTGCCGAGCGCGCGCGACGATGACATCGGACTTATCCGCCAATTCATAGCGCGACGATCGCGCCAACTCCAAGCCGTCCATGGAAAATTGGATCTCAGGTGGAAAAAGTTTTTCGAAGTTACGAAAATGCCCCGAGTGGGTTCCCTCGGGGCTCAGAAGGCCGATGTTGACTTTGTTCGGTGTAGCCATGGCGATTCTCCAACTGATTCATTCACCACGAAGTAATTCATGTACCACTCGGTACAACACTGCGCATGAAAATTAAAACGTTACAAATCTACTAACACTGTTTGGCTCTTTAAACCTATTTTCATAAGAGGCACGAAGGACACGAAGGGTTCGGAAAAATCATTCTTAACCTTCGTGCTCTTCGTGCCTTCGTGGTGAAAATTCCTTTCGCTAATAGCTGGTGCGTGAAGCGTGGCAATCTACTTCACGCTCGCCGTCGGGAAGCCCATCGCTTCGACGGCTTTATTTAAATACTCATCGAGCTTGGTGTAGTGGCCCCAATCGATGAGCGAGACCTTTTTGCCGCGGGTGACTTCTTCTTGGGCCGAGCCGGGGGCGAAGAGCGACGCGCCGAATGGCCAGTGGTCGTCCATGATTTTCTGACCCTCGGGCGAAGCTTGGTATTCTAGCCACAGTAAACCCGCATAAGGATATTCGGCGTTGGCCAAGACACCGTTGGCTTCATGCAGCCGCACAGGAATGGGTTCCGGAATTTTGTAACCGATCACGCCGGTCGGGTCTTTCATTTGCGATCTACGGACCGCGCCGAAGTTTGGACCGAGGAAGAGCGGATATTCGCCGGCTTGCAGCGACGCCATCACGCGGGTGTGGCCGCGGCCCCAGACCGGCTGCTGTGCATTTAATTTCTTGGCGAAGTCGACGGTTTTCTCTTGACCCCAAGCCGGCACCAACATGCCAAGCGGTAGCGGCCGGATGTCGAGAACGAATTTTTTGCCTTTAAACTCCGGCTTGAGAAAGTCCTCCCAGCGGTCCGGTACTTTCTCAGCGCTGATCAACTTCTTGTTAAATGCGACGACCGTGATGTTGCTGCCGATGGCGATCAGGTTTCGTTGCTGCGGATCGACCAGTTTGGGCGGGATGTTCAGCACTTTTTGTTCCGCCATGCCGAGGATGTCGAATTTTTTCTGATAGGGAAAATACTGATCGTAGAAGTCGGTGTAGGCACGGTTGACGTCCCAGTTCTTGACGACGCCGGCTTTGAGCTCCAGGAGAAAGCGTTGATTCTCGTCGACCGAACCGAGCTCCTGTATTTGCAGATCGATGAACGGATATTTCTTCTTGAAACCGTCGCGCATCACCTTGATGACGGCGGTTTCCATGGTGCTGATCACCCGCAGCTTGCCCTCCTTCTTGGCCTTGGCGACGATGTCGTCATGGTTCGCTTCAAACAGGTAGCCTTTCGCTTCGGCCTCTTGTTTGGCTTTGACTAAAGCGGGGTTCGGCGCGGCGGCAAAGCTATTGCCGTTTACCATTAACCAACCAGCAGCCAACAATAGAATTCTTCTAGTGCGAATCATCTTCACAGTACACCTCCGGTAGCGCGCTTGTAGACGGTTAAAAATATATCGATGCTCTTCTCTATCCTCTATTTTCCATCCTCGATCCTCGACTCTAATCATTCACTTCTGCTCCCGCGCCCGCATGATTTCACGTGCGAGCTTCAGCACCGGCGTCATGTCACTGAGATCGGGATGCGACACGTCCAAATACTTTCTACCCTCGATGAGCCGGCTTTCGGCGGGCAGAATGTCTTTGGGAATATCGATGCGGCGCGAGTTGGGCGGATGCTCGCCGTACAGATCGTTGGATTTTTGCATCGCCGTTTGCCCTTTGCGCGACAGGAACCAATTGATGAATAGCCGCGCCGCATTAGGATTTGGACCGCCCTTGATTAGACTGATCGAACCGCCGCCGGTGCTGAGCGGTTCTCCTTCTTTCCAATCCCCGGTATCGAAATCATCCACCGCCAGACCTTGGCTCTGCGCTTTGTCGACTTGGCGGCAGCCATGGCAGATGGCGTATTTGCCGACCGCCAGCCAGTCGGTGATGGTGCGTCGGTCGCCGAAGGTGATATCCATGGCACCGAAGGCTCGCTTGATAAACTCCGGGCCGAGATCGGGACTGTAATAGTAGAATTGCAAGTGCGCGCTCAGTCCGGTTTCCGTAATCGGTTGCGAGGTAATTTTCCCTTTCCATTTGGGCAAAGTCAGATCCCAATAGGATTTAAAGTCTTTCGGGTTCACCAAGTTTGCATTGAACGCTAGGCCGCGCGAGCCCGGAAGGGCGACGTAGACGAAGACGAACCGACCCTCCCGGTCGCTAAAGACATGTTTGCCGCCCAACCATTTCGATTCGTCGAGGATTTCCGGCAGAATAAAAGCGGACTTGATCGAGTCGAGCATTTTGCCGCGATAAAGCACGCTATAGCTGGAGTTGGGGCCGCCGCTGTAGATGTCGGCGATGGTTTTTCCGGCGCGCACTTCGGCAGCAATGCGCGTCGCCAGTTGATTACCGCTGCCGTTGACCGAGACGATCTTGATCTCCGGAAATTCTTTTCTGAATTCGTCCAATAGCGCTGCTTGGCCATAGCGGCCGACATAGAGATTGAGCTGCCCTTCTTTCTTGGCCGCCGCGGTGACTTTCTCCCACTCGCTTTGCCAGTCTGCGTGGAGGCTTGGCACGAAGAAAGTAACAGCGATCACACCTAAGAGTACAACCACGCGCCAATTTCTCATTTGTGCAGATCCTCTTGGCATCGCCGTTTCTACCAACGCGCTACGCTTTGGTCGGCGATATCCTGCCAGCGGGCGTCTTTGGGAATGACAATGTCCGCCGAGCGGACGTTACGATAGGTGCGCGGGTCGACGCCGAGCGGCTCGACTCCTTTCGCAAAGTCCTGAATAACATCGAGCAGGATGCGCCGATAGGTGATGATCGCTTTGTCGGAGGTGCCCAAATGCTCGCGGCTGCGATCGACGATCGCGCCCATGCTTTCCTGCACCGCCAGGTCCTGCGTGTTGACTCCCTTGATGCCCGTGTAAGTCTTGGTTTTTTGCACCTCGCGGTCGATCAGCCAGTCATTATCGCGCGTGCGGTGGCGCACGGTGGTTTCGCCATCCGGACCCCGCCCGCCGCCGTTTTCCTGATGCTCGATGAATTCCTGGGTCAGCGGCTTGTCCTCATCGACGGCGAGCATCCAGTTGTAAATCATCGTGTTGTGGTCATCCATCGGCACCCACATATGGCCTTTCATGATCGGAATATCGGCGCGGTTGCCGCTGCCTTTGCCTTTACGGCGGACGATTTGTTGGGAGCGGAACTGATGAAACGGCAGGACGAACTGATAAAGCCGCAGGTACGTGCCGATCTCGCCGATGTCACGAATGCCGACGTATCTGAAGCCATAGTTGGTTCGTTCCACGTCCAATCTCGGCGCCCGGTCGATGCGGTGGAACGCCGCGAGATCGGAGAGATCATTGTTGTGGAGAAACGAGCCGTGGCAAGTATCGATGCCGCCTTCGACGCATTGGACGTAGTTGCAAAATTCATGGGTCTGCGAAACGAAGCGGTGCTGCTCCGGAGCGCGCAGCCACTCCATGCCGACCGGCTCTGGAACTTTATCCGACGGACCCATGTAGGTCCAGATCACTCCGCCCATTTCAATCGAGGGATAGGACTGGATGGCGACCTTATCTTTAAAATTGCTCGCCGCTGGCTCGTTGGGCATGTCGACACAGCGGCCCTGAACGTCAAATTTCCAGCCATGATAGACACAACGCAAGCCGTTTTCTTCGTTGCGGCCCAAAAATAGGGAAGCGAGACGGTGCGGGCAAAACTCTTCCAATAGACCGACACGGCCTTGGTTGTCGCGAAAGGCGACTAGCTCCTCGCCCAAGAGTTTCACCCGGACCGGTGGACAATCGGGCGACGGCAATTGGTCGGCGAGTAGCGCCGGCATCCAATAGCGGCGCATCACCTCACCCATCGGTGTGCCGCGACCGACACGGGTTACCATTTGGTTTTCTTCTCTAGTTAGCATCGTGCTTTCCTCCCTCGAATTACTTCCGCAATTGTGTGTAGAATCCTTCGTTTTCAATCTCTCGCAACAGCGTCGTATCGACCACGTCGGTGGGTTTCTTGGCTTTGAGTCCTGGATTGGCGAGAGTCAAGTAATCGATGTCGGATTGGATCGAGTCCAGCTGCGGGTAGGGCTTGAGCGGCAGATTGCCCGCCACGAAATAACTCTTGTGCATCGCTTCCAATAATTTTGGATTATCGATCTTGAGATATTTGCGATAGACGCGGTCGACGATTTCTCGATTATGAATGCCGGTCCAGATCGCTTCGATATAAGCGCGCAGAAACGCTTTGGTTTTGTTCGGATGGTTTTTTAAGAACTGCGGCGTCGTCGATATGTCGGTGCCGCTGACGTACACGCCCATCTCCTTGAGATCGGCGAGCACACTCATTTTCTGGCCGGTAAGTTCGATTTGGAAGACATTCTCAAGAGTCGCCAGCGTAGCATCGATGCGGCCTTGGAAGATCAGCAAGATGCGCTTGTTCGATTCACTGAGCCCGGTCGGTAGGACGGTTACATCTTTGCCTGGAATCAGCCCCAATTTGGGCAGCAGCTTGCGCAGCGCAAAGTCCGCGCCGGAGCCGAGCTGGCTGCTGCCGACAACTTTGCCTTTTAGCTGCGCGGCGGAGCTAACGGCGGGATGCGCCACCAATTTATAAGGCGGCGCGCCGGTAGTCGCGATAATCGACAATGGCGCGTCGCGCAAAATCGCCGCCACCGCCGCGGACGAGGTCGTCATCGCCATGTCCACGTCGCCGGCGATCAAGGCATTGATCGATGTCGTGCCGGCGGTTATCTGCACCAGCCGGGCGTCAAGACCATGCTTTTCAAAAAGCTTAAGTTCCTTGGCGATCCACAGCGGTCCGCGGCCACCGGTGATCCCGGCGTAGGAAATCACCATGCGTTCAAATCTGTCCTGCTGGGCAAAGGTCAGCCGTGCGTCGCTCCAGAGCGACAGCAAGCAGGCCAAGAAGAAAAATCCAGAATTCGGTTTAGTCACGCGCATTACTTATCCAGTGAAAAACGGCAAGGGCGGTTATGCATTATGATGGCTATCCGATAAAATCCATTATCCAGCTCAAGCTCATATAAGAGAGTAATTATCAAATTTCGGCACCTCATGACAACTTGCCAGTGTCCCAAGTGGACCGGTAGCAGTCAAATTGCCTCACGGAGAAGATAAACATTGAACAAACTCGGCGAATTTAGTATTGCCAATGATTCAAGGAAGCGAGTGCTGATCGAACGAGAGCGCCGGCTTAACGTTGGAAATTCCAAGTTAACCCCGCCTCTTGAGGCGGGAACCCTATTCCGGGGTTTCCAAAGGGGGCGATAGCATCCCCTTTAGTCGAGAGCGGGCTTAAAACCCCGCCCGCGAAGAGGTTACGTTTATTGAGGACGAGCCAGATGTTGAAAATCGACAATTTACGAAAGAGCTTTGTGGTTGACAAGGGCGAGGTACGCGCCGTTCAAAATGTCAGCATCGATATCGCCGAGGGGCAGTTTTTCACGCTCTTGGGGCCGAGCGGTTCGGGAAAGAGCACGACGCTCCGATGCATCGCCGGCCTGGAGCAGCCCGAGGATGGCGAAATCCACATCGGCGGCGAATGTGTCTACTCGGCGAAGCGACAAATTCTAATTCCGCCGGAGGAACGGCCCATCGGCATGGTGTTTCAATCCTATGCCATCTGGCCCCATATGGATGTGTTTCACAACGTGGCGTTCCCGTTATTATATGGCGCCAGAGGGAAAAAGCATTCGAAGTCCGATGTCGAAAAGGGCGTGAACGAAGCGCTGGCGCAGGTGCAGATGGGCGGCTACGCCAGCCGGCCGGCCACCCAGCTGAGCGGCGGCCAGCAGCAGCGGGTTGCGCTGGCACGCGCGCTGGTGCGTAAGCCCAAGTTGCTATTGCTTGACGAACCGCTGAGCAATTTGGACGCGAAATTGCGCGAGGAGATGCGCGTTGAATTGAAGGAAGTCGCGCGCAATGTCGGCATCACGACTTTCTTCGTCACCCACGACCAGACCGAGGCGTTGGCATTGTCGGACAGCGTTGGCGTCATCATGGCCGGGGAATTGATCGAAATGGGCACGCCCTATCAAATGTACGTGCGGCCGAAGAACAAACTGGTCGCCGAGTTTCTCGGTACTGCCAACGCGCTTCAAGGACGAGTGACAATAATCGGTGACAAGGGCTCGGTGGATACCGAGCTCGGGCCGATCTTGGTGGATCTCAGCAAGAACGAGGTGAACGTCAACGATTCGGTCTTTGTCGTGATTCGCCCCGAGGCATTGATGTGCTCCCACGAGCGCAGCAAGTTTGTCGACAATTGTTTTGAGGGGACGATTAAGCGCGCACTGTTCCTGGGTAGCTTTATCGACGGCGAAGTGCTGATCAAAGGCAAAATCTTCCGCGCCCTGCTTAGCCCCCATGAACTATTTCAGCCGGGTGAACGGGTCTACGTTCACGTGCCGCCCGATCACTGTCAGGTGACGCGGTAAGAAAGAGGATTCACCACGAAGGCACGAAGGACACGAAGGATTCGGAGGATTACAATTCCGAACTTCGTGCTCGGAGTCTGTAGTGAGCGTAGTCGAACCATGTCCTTCGGGGTGGAAAAAGAAATTCGACATAATCATTGGAGCATTGAGCAATGGCGAAAAGCGAACATGAGTGGGGCTCGCGGCAGTACGATCAAGAATGGGTCGACAAGGATAGCCGGCGGGCGGCGGAGCGCGAAGCGCAATTTAACGCGGCGCTCAGCTGGCTGTCGGTATTTGTGAGCCGGCAATCTCGGGTAATGGATTTGGGCTGTGGCTCTGGGACGTTAGCGGAGAAGCTGCTCGCGGCGTTTCCTGAGATGCAGTTAATTTGCTCTGATGGCTCCGACGAGATGCTCGAGCTGGCGCGCCAGCGTTTGGCTGCCTACGGCGGGAGAGTAAGTTACGCGCAGGCTGATTTCGGCGCGGAGAATTGGACAGTAAGTTTGCCGCGGCAGTTGGACGCGGTGGTGAGCGCCCGGGCGATCCACAATCTGCGCAAGCTCAAGCTCATCGGTCCGGTATACGGTCAGATTCACGAATTGCTCCGGCCGGGCGGCGTGTTCATGAATATCGAGCGGGTCAACTTCGCGACACCAACTTTGCGCCGCCACTTCCGCGAGCTGCAAATAAAAACTCGAGGCCATGCAGCGAAGCTGGACGGCGCCGCGCCGAGTCTGGCGCAACAGTTTAGCCTGCTCAAGCGCGCCGGCTTTCGCGATATCGATTGTTTCTGGCGCGAGACCAATACGGCGATTGTCGGCGGGTTTAGACGTGAGTGAGAGATTCGGATTCGGAAGTTTTGCCGCAAAGAACGCAAAGGACGCAAAAGCAGAAATCGGATTATCTCCCGCAAAGGCGCAAAGGTATCAAAAACAAGACTCCGAACTTGGCGTCTTTGCGCCTTGGCGGGAGAATATCCTATGTCCGGCCCTTCGTGTCCTCTTATGAAAATAGGTTTAAAGAGCCAAACAGTGTTAGTAAGTTTGTAACGTTTTAATTTTCATGCGCAGTGTTGTACCAAGTGGTACATGAATTACTTCGTGGTAAAATGAAGTGCACGGGTCTTCACAAAGGAGAAGAAGTTTTATGATGCTGCTAAAAAGTCTGGCGGCCATTGGTTTATTCACATTCTTGCTGCATGGGACGAGTTTCGCGGCGGCGGTCGGCGGTGATGAGTGGGAGCGGACCGTGAGGGCGGCGGAGCAGGAAGGGCAGGTGACCGTTTATAAGTTGGGCACCGACGCGGAGTTCCACGCATTTCAAAAAAGATATCCCAAGATCAAACTCAATTTGACTGCCGGCAGCGGGTCGCAATTATTGCAACGCATTATGGCCGAACGGCGCGCCGGAAAATATCTCGCCGACGTGGTCCGAACCGGCGGCGGCACGGCGATGACGATGTTGCATGCCAAGGCGTTCGATCCACTCCCCCCGGCGCTGATCATGCCCGAGGTGAAAGATGCTTCGAAATGGTTTGACGGCAAGCATCATTATAATGACGGTGAAAATCGCTATATTTTTGTTTACGCTGCCTTTCCTCTACGCATGGTGGCGTACAATTCCAAGCTCATCGACCCCAAGAGCTTGACATCTTTCTGGGATTTGCTCGATCCGAAATGGAAGGGAAAGGTGAGCGCGAAGGATCCCAACGATCCCGGCGGCGCTAGTCCGCTATTATTTCTCTATTACAACCCGGCTTTAGGTCCGGAGTATTTGAAGAAGTTGATCACCGTCGGCGGACTGACGCTGGTACGCGACGAGCGCCAGCAAACCGACTGGATTGCGTCGGGCAAAGTGCCGATTGCGATTACAGCTAAGGCCACCGAGGTGGATGAAGCCAAAAAGCAGGGCCTGCCTGTGGACGTGATGGACCCGCATGCGATGTCGAAGGAAGGCGTGGCATGGAGGCGGGCGGGACAATGATGGCGTTGCTCAACAAGGCACCGCATCCAAATGCGGCGAAAGTAATGATCAACTGGTTTCTCTCACGTGAAGGACAGATCGCCGTCCAGAAGGGCGAGCCAGCCGACCCGGGTCCGAATTCTTTACGCGAAGACATTCCCAAAGATGAGTTCCCCGCCTGGGCGCTCCGGCAGAAAAATGTAAAATACCAGCGGCTGTGGGGGCCTGATGTCTGGGATCGCGACGTGGTGAAGAAGCTGGTCAATGAGCTTAAGTAAGACGGTCGAGGATGGCGGATGGATGATCGAGGATCGAAAATCCGAGAACGCCATCTTCGATCCTCCATCCTCGACGATTTAAGGGAGGATAATCGCGATGGCCAAGTTACAATTCAGTTTCATCACCGGCGAAAATGAGCGAGTCGAGCCGCTGATCAACGGCGCGGTGCCGATTGAAGGCGCCGAGCTGATCACGACTTACTCCGATCCGTCGGAAACCTTCTGGCGCCAGCTCAAGTTTCAAGAGTTCGAAGTTGCGGAAATGTCGTTGTCGTCTTACTTGATCGCCAAGTCGAACGGCATGGACATGATCGCGATACCGGTCTTTCCATCGCGTCGCTTCATGCATTGCCAGCTTTCCTACCACGTCGATTCCGGCATCAAAAAACCGGAAGACATCGTCGGCAAGCGCATCGGCGTCGGCGAGTACCAGCAGACCGCGTCACTCTGGGTGCGCGGTATCTTGGAGCATGATTTCGGCGTGTCGCAGTACAAAGTCGACTGGTACATGGAGCGGAGCGAAGAGTTGAGCCATGGCGGCGCCACCGGCTTCACGCCGCCGCCGGGCATTAAATTTCACCGCATCCCCAACGACAAGAGCTTGGCGTCGATGATGGTCAACAATGAGCTCGACGTGGCCTCGGTGCACCGCGCCTTTTCGCGCGAGAGCAATATCGTCGACCGATCCACCCAGATTCGTGCCCGCGGCGGTGACTGGAGCAAGGTGAAGCCGTTATTTCCCGACATCATCGAAGAAGGCACGCGCTTTTTCAAGAAACACGGCTACGTCCCGGCCAACCACGCCTATATCATCCGCGGCGACATCGACCGCAAGTACCCTTGGCTGGCGTTTAATCTCTACAAGGCATTTGTCGCGAGCAAAGAATATTGGCAGGAGCGCTTCAAAGATAGTATCCCCAGCGGTCTGATCTTTCGCGATGAATACTTGGCCAAGACGCGGCAAATTTTTGGCAACGATCCGTTCCCCTACGGCATCAAGGCGAATAAGGATATGTTGCAAACCATCGTCGACTATTCGCACGAACAGGGGCTTACGAAGAATAAGTTCAAACTCGAAGAGCTGTTCGCCCCGGCGACCTTGGAGCTGTAAGAAAAGCCGTCTCACCACGAAGATCACGTAGTTCCGAAAATTGAGTTTCCTTAACCTTCGTGTCCTTCATGCCTTCGTGGTGAAAATTAATCTTATCACGAGGTAGTCACGATGCTCGAACCATGGCGCGAAGTTCAACGCGAGCCGGATCAGATGAAGCGGTTTGTTTACCAGCAGCAAGAGGACGGCAAGGCGCGTTCGTTGCCCCATGTATTAAAACAATTGCCGATGCAGCCGACGGTGATGGGCATGGATAGTCCGCATCAGACCGGCGATCATGTTTGCTACGACATGCTGACGCGCGGGCCGCTCTACTGCATGACCAGCCATTTCACCCGGGTGGCGCCCCAGGCGCCGGTGCGCGGCATGCACCGCCATATCGGCGCGCCGACATTATTCTGCGTGACCGGCAAAGGCTGGGAGTGGAACGACGGCGAGTCTTACAATTTTGAAACTTACGATCTGCTCATCGTGCCGCCTTACACCATGCATCAGCATGGCGGCGACAAGGACATCGGTTGCACGATTTACGTTCCCGAGACCGGCCGGGTGGGCAATCTCATGGGTCTCACCTGGCGCGAACAGCATAAACTCAACGAGAAACCGACTTTTCGCGACGGCACCGAGCCAATCTATGGTGAAGACGGCGCCTTGAGAGGTTATCGCATCAAGAAAGGTGTGCTCGGCATCACGGCAGACATCGAAGTCATCCTCGGCGCCGAACCGAATCGCGAAGCGAGTTTTCAGGCGCGCCGCACCGCGGGATCGTTCAAAGATGCGGTCGAATCGACCTACGACCGTTACCTGAAACTGATGCATGACGAGGCCGATTTTTGCCGGCAAGTGGATCACGTGGCACGCGATGTCAAAGAGCCGTGGGAACAAACACGCCAAGGCAGGATCAAGTGGATGGTTCATCCGCACACACAGACCGCGACCAATCACGCGTGGATTTATTTCCAGCAGATCGAGCCGGGCAGCCGTTCCGGGCAACATCGGCATGTGGCGGAAGAATTGATTCTCGTCCTCGAAGGCAAAGGCTACGACATCCATGACGGCGAGCGGTGGAACTGGGAACAGGGTGATTTGATCTGTATTCCTACGATGACCACGCACCAACATTTTTCCCTCGGTGATAGCCCCGCGCTATTGTTCAGCGCGTCGCCGAGCATTTACGCGGATTTAGGTCTGGGCGGCATCGAACAGTTCGAAGACGCGCCGGAGTGAAGAAATCACTCACCTCGAAGACACAAAGATCACGAAGTTCGGAAAATTAATTATCCGTAACGTTCGTGTCCTTCGTGCCTTCGTGGTGAGATTGAATCTTTGTAAATTTCCAATTCTTCGCACCTCATCAGAGGAGAAATCGCATGTCGGACCTCACACCCTGGGACAGTGACGCGGAAGCCGCCCACTCGGATCGGCTGAAGCGCTTCGTGCATCAGCAACGGGAGGAATACTTCGTCAATAGTCTACCCCATGTCATGAAGCCGATTCCGCCGCAGGGGACGATGAACGGACACAGCAGCCCGCATCAGACCGGCGATCTGCTCTGCTACGACATCCTAAACCGCGGCCCGCTGCATATTCTCACCTGTCATTTCTCCGATATTCCGGCCAACGCGCCGGTGCGCGGCGCGCACCGCCATATCAGCGCGCCTACCTTATTTTGCATCGCCGGCAAGGGTTGGGAGTGGAACGACGGCGAAACTTACAATTTCGAAGTTTACGATCTTCTCATCGTCCCACCCTACACGATTCACCAACATGGCGGCGACCGCGATGTCGGCTGCCAGATTTATGTGCCGCAGTCGCGCATGATCCACGCGCTCGGGCTGTTACATCGCGAGCAGATCAAGTTCGCCGACAAGCCGACTTTTCCCGACGGCACCGAACCGCTCTACGATAACGACAAAAAACTGATCGGCTATCGCATCAAAAAAGGCATTTTGGGTATCACCGAAGATATCGACGTTTTCTTGGGACCATCGCCCGATGTCGAAGGCGTATTTCGCGCCCGCTTGGAGAGCAAGGAGTGGAGCCGACCGACGGATAATACTTACGACCGCTATTTGAAACTGCTCGGCGACGAAGTGCAGTTTTGCAAAACCATCACTCACGTCATTCGCTACCAAGAACAGCCCTGGGAATGGACCCGGCAAGGGCGGTTGAAATGGTACACCCATCCGCATGTTGAGTCGTCGGCGCGGCGCGTGTGGCTCTACCTGCAAGAAATCCCGCCGGTGAGCCGTTCGGGCAAACACCGGCATATGGCCGAGGAGCAAATTTTTATCATCAACGGCAACGGCTACGATATTCACGACGGCCAACGGTGGAACTGGCAAAAGGGCGATCTGATCAATATTCCGGCGATGGTCGAACATCAGCATTTCAACTCTGATCCCGACAATCCGGTCCTCTTGATGGTCTCCATGCCGAGCATGTGCACCGATCTAGGTGTCGGCGGCATCGAGCAAATCGAGGACGCACCGGAGTACAGCGAGAAAGGAAAGTAGGCTCATGGCGGAAAAAGAACGAGTCCGAGAAAATCTGCGCGAGACAGAGGTCGACCCAAAACTTTATTACGATTACGAGGGGCGGTTCATCAAGCAAAAGCTCGAGCGCGAGCGCATGGAGATTTTGCCGCGCGTGGTCAAGCCGCCGATGTTCGCCAAGGGCGGCCATATCCTGGGCGACCTGCGTGTCTTCGAGCGCTTTACCGTGGCGCCGCTGAGCGCGTTGACGGCGAGCTTCATGGACCTCAAAGCCGGCGAGCGCAGCGAAAAAGTCCGGTTGATTCCGTCGATGATCGCTTACATTCTTGAGGGCAGCGGCACGTCGGTGCAAGGCGGCCAGAGTTACGCGTTCTCGGCCAACGACGTGGTGGTTATCCCGCCATACACGACGCAGGAGTTCATCGCCGACGGCAAAACCGGCTTTCGCGCCTGGCTGCCGCAGGTGCGGCTCTGGCATGTGCTAGGTCTTCTCTGGCAGGAGCAATTCGATTTCAAATCGATTCCCGAAGGAACGCTGCCTATCAAAGATAACGCGGGACAGCTGGTCGGATTCAAAGTCCCCCGCGGCATTCTCGGCTTGGAAGAAGACATGGAAGTGCGCAAAGGCGCCGACGGCAAGCGCGAAGCGGTATTCTCGGCGCGGCGCGGCGTGAAGCAAGGCGGCGCCGGCAAGACCAAATACGATTGGTTTCTCGATCGTCTGGTCGAAGAGAATTCCACCGAGGCGAAGGGACCCCGGGTGATCAAGGGCGCCGACACCGCGTTGGAGAATACCCGGCAGGGCAAGCTCAAATTCTACATCAGCCTGTGGACCGAAGTGGCGGCGCGGGCGATGGATCTAATGACCATGGAGATTGAAGCTAACGGCAACACCGGCAAACACCGCCATATCTTCGAGGAAATGATTTACGTGCAAGAGGGCAAAGGCTACGACATCCACGAGCAGACCAAGTATCCATGGGAAGCCGGCGATGTCATTTGCATCCCGCCGATGACGGCGCATCAGCATTTCAACGACGGCAGCGGTCCGGCGCGGTTGATTTCGAGTTGGTCGCGCCAACTGTCCCACGAATTTCTTGGCGGCATCGAGCATATCAGCGACGCATCGAGTTGGAAAACTCCGTGAGCGTTAGTGAAATCTCGGCGGCGCACGAAAGATTGATTTCACCACGAAGGCACGAAGAGCACGAAGTTCGGAATGGTAATTATCCGAAACCGTCGTGTCCTTCGTGGTGATAACTTCTTCTGCCGATGGCACACACGGCTGATCAATCGCTGATGGAGGAACTCACGAATGGCACAACTGCCGGTTGAGCGGCTACCGAGCGCGGAGAGTGGGCGCAATATCGCCTTTGTCGATCCGTTGGTTCTCCAACAAGACGGCATCGCTGACGGCAGCGTGGTTGAACTCACCACCCAGCGGGCGCGCCGGTTGTTGGCGCGGGTGGCGGCGCGGCCGCAGGATGAGGGGCGCGGCTGCGTGCGCCTGGACCGCTTTCAGATTCAGTTCTTAAAACCCGATCTACGCGAGAAGATCACGCTCAATTCCGTAAAAATCGAAGAAGCCAAACGATTGGTTCTGGAACCGATGGCGCCGCTCAGCGGCAATCTGACGGCGCTCGAACGGGAGCTGCAAACCCGCTTCGTCGAGGAGAAGCAATTGACGTGCAGCGGCATGGTGCTGTCGGTGAAGCTTTTCGAGTTTCCGCGCAACGTCATTTTTCGGGTCATCTCCGCCGAGCCCGACCGCTCCTTCGTCGGCGAGAACACGCGGGTGGTGCTCCGTACCAGCGCGCTGCGCGCCGGGGTGGCGGCGAACATGGTTACCTTTGACGACGTCGGCGGGCTGTCGGCAGAGATCGAGTCGATCCGCGAGCTGGTCGAGTGTCCAATTCAGTTTCCGCAAGTCTATGAGCACTTGGGCATCGAAGCGCCGCGCGGTATTCTTTTCTACGGCCCGCCGGGAGTCGGCAAGACTTATTTAGCCAAAGCGATCGCCAACGAGATTGGCGCTCACTTTCTTTACGTCAACGGCCCCGAACTGGTGAGCTCGGTGCATGGCGGTACCGAGGCCAATCTACGCCGGGTCTTTGAGGAAGCGATGGAGCATAGCCCGTCGATCGTCATGATGGACGAACTGGACGCCATCGCGCCGCGCCGCGGCGAGAGTGGCTCGCAGGCCGACGTGCGCATGGGGACTCAGCTACTTTCTTTGCTCGACGGCTTGATCAGCATGGAAGATGTCGTCGTCATCGGCACGACGAATCGAGTCGATTCCGTCGATCCGGCGCTGCGCCGACCAGGCCGTTTCGATCGCGAGATGTTCATCGCGCCGCCCAACGCCGAAGGCCGCTTGGAAATTCTTAACATCCACACCCGGCGCGTGCCGATGGATGAAGATGCGATCGCGTTTCTGCCGGAAGTGGCGCACCGGACGCATGGTTACGTCGGCGCCGATCTGATGGAGCTCGTGCGCCAGGCCGGACTCACCGCGCTGCGCGCCGCCGCTGGACCCGGCTTCGCATCGCTGCGCGGCAGCGCTGGACTGGAACAGATCGTCGTCCGGAAAGACGACTTCGTCGTCGCGCTGGAGAAAACTTCTCCTTCCGCGTTGCGTGAAACTCTTTGGGTAACCCCGGATGTCGGTTGGAAAGACATCGGCGGCATGCAAAACGTCATCGAACAGTTGCGCGAGGCGGTGGAAACGCCATTGATTTATCCCGACGCCTTCGCTCGACTGGGCCTACGCCGCTCACCGGGAATTTTGCTCTACGGTCCGCCGGGGACGGGTAAGACGATGGTGGCCAAAGCGCTGGCGCATGAATGCGGCGCCAACTTTATTCCCGTCAACGGCCCGGAAGTTTTCAGCATGTGGCTGGGCGAGTCGGAGCAAACCATTCGCGATGTTTTTCAGATGGCGCGCCAGGTGCAGCCGACGGTGATTCTGTTCGATCAGATCGATGCCATCGCGCCCAAACGGCGCGGCGAAGCGGCCAACGCAACCACCGAACGAGTGGTCAACCAACTGCTCGCCGAGATGGACGGCCTGCGCGCGGCGAGCCAGGTCATCGTGCTCGCCGCCACCAACCGGCGCGATCTGCTCGATCCCGCGCTGCTCCGGCCGGGCCGGCTCGGATTGGAAATTTACGTCGGACTGCCTGATCTGGAAGGCCGCAAGGAAATCCTCACGGTGCTGCTGTCGAGCCTACCTGAGAAAGACCAACTGGAACAGGCGATTGAAAGCGCGGCCGCGCGCACCGGAGGATTTTCCGGCGCCGAACTTTCGGCGATCTGCGAGAAAACCAAATTGATCGCGCTGCGCGACGGCAACTATCGCAAAGATATTGTACTGTTGCCGGCGCATCTGCTCGCCGCCTTGGAGCAGGTGCTAGAAGCACGCGCCCACGCGGAAAAGGCGATGTGAGATTGCACTACAGAGAGCCAAGCGCGGCGAAGCGGCAATCAAAGAAAAGATTCGGATTCGGATAATTAACCACAAAGGGCGCAAAGAGCACAAAAAAATTCCGACAGGAATTCCGATGGTAGGGCGTATCATGATACACCGTGGGGTGGTGACGCGGCGGGATATTCGAAATTGGGAAGCGGAGTTTATCCTATGACTATTCAACAAACGAAAATTTTTTGCGCGATGCCTTTCTATATTTTGGCTTTATCTCTTGCGGTCTTGAGCATTTTGGCGGCTAGCGCCGCCAGAGCTCAGACTCCGTTCTATCAGGGCAAGACCATCACTTACACCGTCGGTTTGCTGGCGGGGGATTCGACCGACCTTTGGTCGCGCGCGCTGACGCGCAACATGACCAAGCATATTCCGGGCAATCCCGGTGTGGTGGTCCAGAATATGCCGGGCGCGGGCGGATTGATCGCGGCCAATTACGTTTACGGCGTGGCGAAACCGGACGGCTTGTCCATGGGCTCGATATCGGCTGGACATTATTTTCATCAGTTGGCCGGGCGCGGCGAAGCGCAGTTCGACTGGCGCCGATTTAACTGGATCGGCTCTTCCCAGCGCCATGAATACTTGTTCGTCATGCGCGGCGATGCACCGTATAAATCGATCGATGACATCCGCAAAGCCAGCGAACCGCCAAAATGTTCGTCGACGGCGGTGGGCTCAGCGAGCTATTTGACGCTCAAGATGATCGAAGAAGCCTTCGGCGTAAAGCTCAACACCATCACCGGGTACAAAGGCGGTCAGGAACAAGATCTGGCCATCGAAAGAGGCGAAGTGCAATGCCGCGGCGTCACCACCGCAGCATTTCTTGGCCGCGGGCCGATGCAGGGCTGGGTGAAAAGTGGTTTTCTGCGCGTACTTTTGCAAACGCCGCGTAAGCGCAACGCTAAACTGCCGGAGGTGCCAAGCGTGCACGAGTTGATGGATCGCTATAAAGTTGCCGATAGGAACCGGCGCATCGCGCTGGTGCTCCTGGGGTCGGATAACTTCGGCAATTTTCCCACCGTCGCCACGCCGGGCATCCCAGCCGACCGGGTCAAAATACTTCGCGAAGCGTATAGCAAAGCGCTCAAGGAGCCCGACCTCTTGGACGAGGCCAAGAAACGTTCCTGGGAGGTCGAACATATACCCGGCGAGGAGCTGCAGGCTTTGGCCAAGGAAGTGATCGATCAGCCGGCTGATATCGTCGAGCGCATCAAGCAGCTGATGGAGTCAAAATAAGCGAAACCACTTCGCGGGCAGGGTCAATGATAAATGTTCCTCCTGGGTTTAGCGTGGAAGAGTAGTCACCACGAAGGACACGAAGAGCACGAAGTAATGAGGATGTAACCGAGAAGCTTTTGGCGCGCAGAGCCTCAACCGAAATTCGGAATATCTCGCGCCAAGGCACAACTAAAATCCGCATTCCTAAACAATTTGAAATGATCAAAAAGCACAAAATTCCAAACTAAGTCAGTGGGGACTGGTTGCTTTTTTCCCAAAAAATGTTGCCTGTTCCCGTTCCCGGCCGAGTTGAAAATCAGCAGGATAAGAAGGGGGAACAAGGATGAAGCGCATGGGATTAGTCGTTTCGATGTTAGCGCTGACCGGTTCCTTGTGGTTGGACATGGCTCAGCTTTGGGGAGCGGAAGGCGTGATTTCCAAGGGTCCCGTTTCAGGAAATAACTATTGCCATTTGAGGTTCCCGGCGATTAGAGAGGAGACATTATTTTCGCCTAGGCCGGTGCTCAAGGATCCGAAGGACGGCGATATCGTCGACTTCTACGGCCCTTGTGACTACGATCCATTGGGTAAAGAGGAGATACGACGCCAAAGGGCCGACGTAAGGCGCGATCGTCGCAACGACATGGACAGCGACTGAAAATCTGCTCGCGCATTGAATTGTTCGTCAACCGGAAAGCCGCAAGGCAAGTCGGTTTCACGACCCCGCCGAATTTGCTGGCGCGGGCGGACAGGGTCAAACGGTGTAATTAATATCTTCCATTTTGTACGAGCTTGGCGTAGTTTGCGTCTTTGCGCGAGTAATCATTTTTCGATATTCGTACTCTCGAAACAAATCGACGAGTCAAAAAGGTTCTTTGCGGCAAATTAGGAGACTCCCATGGAGCGAACTACAGAATTCGTCGCTCGCTTTGTCAGTGAGCTCAAGTTCGAAGTTATTCCGCGCGAGGTGATCGAGCGCGCTAAGCGGCAGATTCTCGACATCATCGGCGTCGCGCTCGCCGGCAGCACGCAGGAAGTCGGCAAGATCGCGCTCAAGTTCGTCGAGCGCACCGGCGGCACGCCGGACTGTACGGTGTGGGGCACGAAGCTTCGCAGCTCGGCGCCGCAGGCGGCGTTTGCCAACGGCATCTTCTGCCACGCTACCGATTACGACGACATGTGGCTGCCGGGCGCTCACCCAACCGGCGTGACTTTTCCGGCAACCCTCGCCGTCGCCGAATCGCTACGTGCATCCGGGCGGCAACTGTTGGTCGCACAGGTGGCTGCCTATGAGATCACCGGCAAGCTTCACGTCTGCGCCGACAAGCGCGCTGGCTGGCATCCGACGCCGGTGTTCGGCACGTTTGGCGCCGCTACCGCGGCAGCAAAACTCTTGAACTTAGACACGCGTCAGGTGCAACTCGCCTTTGGCATCGCCTCGTCCGAGGCTAGCGGCATCGGTGCGCACAGCGGCACGATGACCAAGCCGTTTCATTCCGGGCACGGAGCGCGCAACGGCGTGGTCGCGGCGATGCTCGCCGCCGACGGATTTACCGCCAACCCCAATGTGCTCGACGGCGCGTTCTTCGAGACTTTTTATGGCAGCGGGTCGAACGAGAATTGGCAACTGACCGCCCTGCTGGGCAAGCCTTTTCACCTGGCGACACCGGGCATCGGCGTCAAGATGTACCCGAGCGGCTACCACCTGCATCACCCTTTTGAAGCAGCCTTGAAGCTGGTCAAGCAGCACCAGATTCGAGTCGACCAGATCAGCGCGATTGAGATCATCGTGCCGCGCCGCGGTCACTTCAACCGGCCCACCGTGCGCACCGGGTTGGAGGGAAAATTTTCTTATCAGTATCACGTCGCCATGGCGATCCTGGATCAGCAGTTGACCATCGAGAGCTTTCACGATGAGCGCGCTTTGGCCGACGACGTACAGCAGCTGCTGAAAAAAATCAGCGTGCGCGTCGATGCGGCAATTCCGATCAATTCCGATATCGTTTACGAAACCGTCGTAATCACGCTAACCGACGGCAGGGAAGTAAGCGCGTCAGAGCCGCTGCCGCGCAGCCACTGGCGCTATCCTCTGCCGCGCGACGAATGGGTCGGTAAGTTTCGCGCCAACGCGGCGCGCGTGCTGCAGGCAGCGAACATTGAAAAGATCATCACGACGGTCGACAAACTTGAAGACGTGGCCGATGTAAATGCTTTGACAGACTTGATAAGGCTCTAGGAGGGCTTCACCGTTCAAAACGTTCAAGCCGTTCAATTCGTTCAAACCGATTGAACGGAGCGAGGCGGTTGAATGACTTGAACGGATGGAACTCTGGATTTAATGAGGACTTCGTATGGCAGAGAAACTGAATATTACCGAACCACTGAGCAACTACATCGTCAGCGACCAGGCGACCCGATTGCCGGCGCCGGTTGTCGAGCGCGCGAAGATTCATATTCTCGACACACTCGGAGCGATGATTTCCGGATCGCAGCTCAAACCGGGAAAGGTCGCCGTCGATTTCGTGCGCGGTCAGGGCGGGCCAGCGCAAGCGACGGTTGTCGCCACCCATCTGCGTACGAGCGCGATGCTTGCGGCGCTGGCCAATGCCATGACCGCCCATGCGGACGAGACCGATGACGCCCATTTTCCCACCGTGACCCATCCTGGTTCTGTGATATTGCCGGCGAGCATGGGCATAGCGGAAATGCGCCATCGTTCCGGGCGCGATCTCATTCACGCGGTCGTCCTAGGCTACGACGTGATGTGCCGGATCAACAAAGCCTTCGACCGCGCCTGGATGGGCAAGCGCGGGCTGCACGCCGGATCGCTTTGCGCGGTTTTTGGCGCGGCGGCGGCGGCGAGCCGCCTGTTGGGCGCTAATGCGGCGCAGGTGCGCCACGCCTTGGCGCTGGCGGGCACCCAGGCGAGCGGCATCAATACTTGGCGTCAAGATCCTGAACATATCGACAAAGCGCTCTGTTTCTCGGGCGCGCCTGCGCGCAACGGCGTCAGCGCGGCGCTGATGGCCGACGCCGGTTTCACCGGCACGGCAACCGTATTCGAAGGCGAGGAAAATTTTTTCAAAGCGATTTCCGAAGAGTCACGGCCGGAAGAAACGATCAGGGAATTGGGCTCGCGTTACGAACTGCTCGACACCAGCATCAAAAAATATCCCGCGGGGCAGCCCATCCAGGCGACACTGGAGGGTTACTTCCGGTTGGTCAAGGAACATCGTATCGACGGCCGGCAAATCCGAAAAATCGTCGTGCGGCTGCCCGATACCCAAGCGCGCACGATCAACGACCGTCACATGCCCGACGTGAACTGCCAGTACATGCTGGCGGTGGCCATGCTCGACGGTAAAATCGATTTTCAAAACTCCCATGACTTCGAGCGCATGCATGACCCCCAGGTGCTCGAATTGAAGAAGCGCGTCGAAATTATCGCCGACGCCGAACTCACCAGGATCTTTCCCGCCGTACGCTCGGCCATCGTCGAGATCGACAGCGCCGATGGCAGCCATTTTAAAATCCTGCTCGATCGTATGCCGGGAGCGCCGTACAATCCGCTTTCCGCGGCCGAGGTGGAAGAAAAATTTCTCTTGCTGAGCGTGCCGGTGCTAGGCGAGAAACGCTCTCAAGCCGTGGTCGAGTCGGCGCGCGATTTGGAAAATTTAACTGACGTAGCGGGGCTTGCGGCGCAGTTGGTTTTGTAGTCTGTTTCACTTGGTCTTTTAATAAACCCGGTGCTTTCAGGTTCATTGTAACGATGTTTTCACCACGAAGGACACAAAGAGCACGAAGTTCGGAGTTGCAATTGTCCGAACCCTTCGTGTTAGTCGAGAGCGTCGTGGTGAATAATATTAATTGGGCATTCACTCGCGAACGCGACACCACTAATGGAGGTGCCAAATGAAGCTTCATGATAGGCTATTTTTGTTGCTGGCAATTCTTGCGCTGCTCCTCGCTCTACCGGTCGCGCTCAATGCCGCAGCGGCGCCCGGCGCGCTGCAAAAGGCGAAGCAAGATGCCGAAGCCAAGGGCTTTATCTTTGAGTCCAGCCGCGATGAGATCGTCGCCAAGGCGAGGAAAGAAGGCAGGCTCAGGGTGCTGACTTCGCTCGAAATGGAAAACCTCAAGCCAGTGTCCGATGCCTTCAGGAAGAAGTATCCATTTATCGATCTGCGCGCCGAGGAGATCGCCGGAACCGATACCTATCAACGCATGCTCTTGGAGATGAAATCCGGCACGGCAAGCGGCTGGGACGTCAATTACTTGACTACGGATTTTTACGATGACTATTTTCCGTACCAGAAGAAATTCGACGTGCTCGGTATGGCGCAGCAGGGCGTGCTGCAGATACCCGTCGCGATGATCGACCCGGTCAATCGTAACATCGTCTGCTACAGCACCAACACGCAGATCGTCGCCTACAACAAGAAACTGATCAGCGAAGACAAAGTGCCCAACACCTGGGAGGATTTTCTCAAGCCTGAGTTCAAAGGAAGAAAATTTTTAGTCGATATCCGCCCTCAAGAGGTGGCCAATCTGATTCCGGCTTGGGGGCTGGAGAAGACCTTGCAATTCGCCCGCGCGCTGGCGGCACAGAATCCGATCTGGATACGCGGCCACTCGCGCGCGCTCGGAGCCATGACCGTGGGAGAATATCCGATGTTGCTCGGCGCCAACTTGAACAGCACCAAGCGGGCGATGGAGAAGGATCGCACCGGCGCGCTGGCCTATAAAGTCGTGGAGCCGGTGCCGATTCGGATCGCCGAGCATGAAGCGGTATTTGAAAAAGCGGCGTCGCCTTACGCCGGTTTGTTGTGGTTGGAGTTCGTCGCCGGTGCGGAGACGCAAAATATTATCAATCGAGACCACAAAGGTTCGGTCTACTTCCCCGGTACGACGCCGTATCAGTTAACCCAGGGAAGAAAGGTGACGGTCATCGGTTGGGAACATGCGCCGCAGCTCGAAGAGCTGCAGAAAAAAATTTTCGAAGCCTATGGCTTTCCGAAAGCGCAGGCGGTGGGCGCGAAATAAGTGCGAAGCCGTAAAATGATTTCTCACCACGAAGGACACGAAGAGCACGAAGTTCGGAGACTTAATTATCCAAAACCTTTGTGTCCTTGGTGACCTTCGTGGTGAAAACCTGCTTTACTCCAGCGCGGAGTTACTTGGCCTCCGCTCGCGGAAAGCCGTAGGCTTTGATGATCTCTTCTTCGTATTTACCCATTCTTGGAAAATGCTCCCAGGCCAACAGGGATACTTTCTTGTTGCGGGTCAACTTCTCGTGTACGGATCCGGGCGTGTAAATAGTTGCGGCCAGGTCCGTGTCGTCGAGAATCTTTTGTCCTTCGGCGCTCGCCTGGAATTCTAGCCACAGGAGAGCGGCGTGGGGATTCGCGGCGGCGTTCAACACCGCCTGAACTTCGCTGAACCTAGCCGGCACCGGTTCGACCACTTTGATTTCGAGAATCGCGCGCGGATCGCGCGTCGCTTTGGCCGACTTGTAGTTGGGTCCGAGAATCAGCGGATATTCTCCCACGGTCATTTGCGTCAGCTGGCGCGCTTCGCCGCGATACCAGATCGGCTGTTGCGCAGCGAGTTTTTTGGCGAACTCTACGGTCTTTTCGAGGCCCCAGAGCGGCACCAGAGCGGCGAGCGGTTTGGGCCGGACATCAAGCAGGAATTTTTTCCCTTTGAACTCAGGCGCCAAAAAACCTTCCCAGCTATCCGGCACTTTGTCGCCAGCGATCATTTCCTTGTTGTAGGCAATGACTTGCATGTTGCTCTGGATCGCGACGACAAGGCGGTTCAACGGGTCGATCAGTTTCGGCGAGATTTGCAGCACGCCATGCTCGGCCATGCCGAGAATGTCAAACTTTTTTTGGAATGGCACGAACTCGCTATAGAAATCGAAGGCCAAATAGTTGGCGTCCCAGGTCTTGGCCAGCCCCGCCTTCATCTCTTGGAGGATGCGCTGATAATTTTCCATGCCGCCGATCTCTTCAACGCGCGCATCGATGAACGGATATTTGCGCTTGAAGGCCGCGGTCATCGCCTTGATCGCCTCTGGATCTTGTGAGCTGAGAACCCTGATCCGGCCTTCTTTCTTAGCCCTCGCGAGTATCTCTTCGCGGCTGGTAAGAAATGTATAACCTTTGGTCTCGGCATCCTGCTTTGCCTTGGCCATTGAAGCGCCTGCCGCCGCGGCGAGACAGTCAGCGCTGCCGAAGGATAGAACTACAATCCAAGCCAATATAGTAAAACAAACTCGTGTCATGGTTACCTCCGTGGGAAAATTGCAGTGATGGAGTATAGGAATGTTGCTTTCCGAACACCTCACTCCAGTATTTTTCATCGTGCCAAGCTGAGACCCCAGCCCGGCGCGTTGCCAATCTCGACCGAGCCATTTTTGACCGTAGCGCCGACTGTCGGCTCGCCTTTCAGTGCCTGGAACTCGCCGACCTCGCAGTCTTCATCGACCGCCGAGAAGGATGATGCCAGCTGCGCCGCGGCGATGTCAACCACAGCGGGACCAGCGGAACCGCCGATATGAACTCGCACGCCAAACGCCTGGCAGATTTCAAACACGCGCCGGCATTCATCCAGCGAGCCCATCTTGCTGGCCTTGACCGAGACGACATGGGCTGCTTTGCGTTGGCAAACTTCGAGTGCCGACTTGGCGTCGTCGACGCACTGGTCGGCCATGATCGGAATCGGGCTCGCCGCGGTGACACGCGCTAATCCGTCCAAGTCGCGATAGTCGATGGGCTGTTCGATGAGTTGGACGTTGTACGGCGCCAAGGCACGGCTGAGATCGATGGCTTCTTCCGGTGTGTAGGCGCCGTTGCCGTCGATACCGATGCAAATTCTCTCGGCAAAGGCTTTGCGGAGCGCGCGGATCCGTTCGACGTCCTCGCTGATGCCGGTGCCGACTTTAATTTTCATATGGGTAATGCCTTGCTCAAGCAGTTGTCCGACGGTGGGCACCAAATCGTCAGGCGCTTTGATGCCCACCATGCGGACGATCCGAATGTTGGGCCGCAGCGCGCCACCCCACAGCGCATGGCAGGGCAGGTTGGCGATCTTGCCGGCGAGATCATAAAGCGCCAGGTCGGCGGCGATGAAGGCGCGCGCGTCGACGTTAGATTTGCCGATCGCTTGGCGCACGACATTGCCTTTGAGCGGGTCGGCGCCGAGCAATGCCGTGCGAATCGGTCCGCGCAGTTGAGCCTCCAGTTTTTCCGCCGGCATGCTCCTCGGATGGCCAGCCGTTCCGCCAATGCCCGTCCTGCCGTCGGCGTCGATTTCTAGAATGAAACTTTCAACTGAATTGTTGGCGTAGGAGGCGGTGCGCCATGCCGGATCGACGCGGGCCATTTTTATTCGGGTGACTCGCACGTCGGTAATCTTCACGATAGTTGCTCCTTTTGCATATGTCCAAGTGCAGGCATTATCTTATGTACTTTTCGGAAAAAGATTTTCTCCCGCAAAGGCGCAAAGACGCCAAGTTCGGAATATTTTTTCTTTCTTACCTTAGCGCCTTTGCGGGAGATACTCCGTCTGCATTATTTACTTACTTTGCGGAAAATCCTTTTTCCGCTCGATCACTGGCCGAAGATTTCTTTGATCAGTCTCGCGTAATATTCCGCATTGGCGCCGAAGTTGGGATCGAGCGGCACGAGGTCCAAATTCTTGATCGCTTCTTGTTCGCTCAACAGATCCGAGCGCGCCACATTTCTCCTAGTATCTAAGACGGCTTTTTGCCCTTCCCTGGAAAGCATGAAATCGAGATAGAGCCGCGCCGCGTTGGGATGAGGCGGCCGCAGCGCGAGCCCATGAGCGCTCGTAACGACGGGAACGGGGCTGAGCGCGATCCAGTCGATCGGCGCGCCGCGCTTCTTGAGTTCGTCCACCGGGCCAAGCGTCGAATCGATGTCGATGGGCGATTCCCCCGCGGCGATCAGCTGCGCCCGCATGGCACTCGATTCGCGCCGCAGGGATAGATTTTGCTTGGCGAGCTCGCGCATATGTCTGATCGCCTTGTCCTTGCCCATGATCTGAAACATCAACGCGCCCCATTGCTCAGAAGCGTCGCTCAGCAGTTTGCCCTTCCACGCCGGGTTCAATAGGTCTTCGTAACTCTTGGGAGCCTTGTCGCGGGCGATCAGCTTGGTGTTATAGGCGAGCACGTGAACGTTCATGTTCGTGGTGGTCCAGTAGCCCTGATCCTTGAACTGTTTGGGATAGAAGCGGTCTTCCGGCGACAGGTAATTCATCAAGAATCCTTCTTTCTTGATGTAATGGAGCGTCAGGCTGTTGGTCTGCAAAATATCGGCGAGGTGTTTGTTGGCTCGGACTTCGGCGAGCACGCGAGGCGCGAATTTTCCCGAGCCCAAGCGGTTCAGCTTGACATCGATAAACGGATATTTGGCGCGGAAGCGAGCGTGGAGTAGATTGGCCGCCTCCAAGCTCATCGTGCCGTAGACGACTACTTCGCCTTCTTTTTTGGCGGCTTCGATAAGCTTGGCGTTCTGCTCCGCCTGACCCCAGACATGGGGCAACCCGGAAAATGAAAAGTATATGAATAAAATGGCGAGGATTTTGGCGAACGTCATAACTTGCCCTCCACGGTTAACATTGTGCGGTCATTGCAGAATTTCTTTCACCGCGAAGGACACGAAGGGCTCGGATAATCAAAACTCCGAATTTCGTGCTCTTTGTGTCCATCGTGGTGCGAAACTCTTTTACTTTTGGTTGCGGCTCTACCGCGCTACGCTCTTCGTGGTGAATACTCTTGGGCAAATTTTGTGTCAAGTCGGTTAAATCGGTTGACAGTGCTTTCGCGCCTGTGTTACTCGGCGACACATATGAATAGTGAGACGGGAAAGCTGGTTGATCTGGCGCGCGGGATTCGCTTCGAGAATCTACCCGCAGAAGTCGTGCGTGAGTCGGGCCGACGCTTGCTCGACGCGTTAGGTTGCATGATCGCAGGCGCGGGCGGCGAGACGACCGAAGCGGTGCGCAGGGTTGCCTTAACTCTCGGTGGCGCGGAGGAATCGAGCATTCTTGGTACCCGGGAGCGAACTTCGTGCGAACGGGCAGCGCTGGTCAATGGCACGGCTCTGCGTTTTCTCGACTTCATGGACGGTCATCCCGGCCCCTATCCCTGTCATCCTTGTTTCAACATTCCACCGCTGCTTGCGCTCGCCGAACGAGTCCAAGCCAGCGGCAAACAGCTGGTCACCGCGATTGTCACCGGCTACGAAATCATGCCGCGCTTTCAGGAAAACTCCGGCTTGCCTGATTTCGGCGCGCGCGG